>JYMV01033898.1_pt1 | contig 47894 bp, 51 predicted proteins | sample 338911 | NCBI WGS metagenome assembly JYMV01 (sample SAMN03354496, study PRJNA234377) | hydrothermal vent metagenome | biome: Deep sea; feature: Hydrothermal plumes at the Eastern Lau Spreading Center, Western Pacific Ocean; material: Seawater | place: Tonga | collected 2009 | depth 2000 m m | reverse complement strand
CACGAATCATAAGCATGGCTGATTAGAGATAGACTACCAGAAGTTCACCAGATAATATTTGGAGAAAATCTTAGATAGAAGCTAGAAAAAAAACCTTTCAGATTTTGAGTCTGCCGCGTCTACCAATTCCGCCACAGGGGCATTAGGAAAAGAGCCAAGTTGGGCCTACGTTTTCACAAACATATAAGAAATTAATCTTCTGCGTCTACGCCAAGTCCGATAGTTTTCTAGTTTTGCGAAAAATGAATGATTGGAAAATTAATATGCAGGGCATCCCAGACTAAGCTCACCCCAAAGGGTCAAAGTATTACAAAGAATACCGTCATCAAGTTCATGGTATGTTACTTTAGCGGTTGAAAGGTCTGCTCTACTTAAGTTAGCGCCACTCAACTCCGCATCGTACAACCAGGCATCGCGCAAATCTGCCTCGGATAAGTCGGCGCCAGCAAAGTTCGTGCCAACCAAAACGGCCGCGCGGAAGTTAATCCTACGCAAATCAGTTCCTCGGAGGTTAGCCGCCCTCAAGTTCGCAGCTGTAAAGTTGACCCCATGCAGCACGGCCCCTTCCAGGCTGGCCGCCAACATATTGGCTCCCTGCAAGTTGGCCCCACTTAAATTCGCGTTTCGTAAGTTAGTTTGAACGCATTGAGCCCCTCTTAAGTCTGCCTGGCTCAAATTAGCCCCCTGCAAATCCATCCAATTCAGGTTCGCACCTCGCAAATTACATTGTGGACAACGGTTGGATGATTTGAGTTGGTTGAGATCTGCTTCTTCAAATGCAAAAGCATTTACGCTTGCAGATACCGAAAATAACAACAACATAAACCTGACGATTCCTGTATGGGCGCGCATTTTATAACTACCTCTTTTACCCGTGTTCACATGCACTGCCCTGTTGAGTTGCAGCAACATGCGCCGCACCATGACCGACTTAGTGTTGGTGGGCGACCATTTATGCAGAACATAATGACTTATCATTGCAAGCATAACCCAATATCTTGCCCACTGAGCTGTCTTTTTGAACCAAAAGAAAACCCTTTCTCTCGAATCAAACTAACAGACAGCGTAGAACAATAATAAAATGAATAGTCCGAAACAGACCGAGCAACACGATCATTCGATCAGCAGCGAGACACGCGTTGCCAAAAATCTGCTGGGTCGACTTTATAACCGCGTCATGGCGATGTCCGGTCACCGTCATGCAATGGGAGTGCTCGCCGGGGTCTCCCTCATTGAAAGCTCAGTATTTCCGATCCCACCTGACGTCATGATGATACCAATGGTGCTGTCCAAACCTCGGCGGGCCTTCTGGATTGCTACGGTTTGCACTATAGCCTCCGTTGTAGGCGGACTACTGGGATATTTTATCGGTTACGGTCTCTGGCAAGCCCTCGGTGAACCACTCATGGCCATGTATGGTTACGATGAGATGTTTGCCCAGTTCGCAGAAAAATATAACCGTTGGGGAGCATGGATCGTATTCACCGCCGGAATTACCCCTTTTCCATACAAAGTGATCACAATCGCAAGCGGATTGTTTTTGTTATTGCATCGGTCCTGTCGCGAGGACTTCGTTTTTTTGTCATTGCAAGTCTACTATATTGGTTTGGTGACCCCATCCGCACTTACATTGAAGGCAACCTTGGAAAGCTTGCAATTTTGTTTGTGATATCACTTTTTGCGGGCTTCGTATTCATCAAATGGTTGATCTAGAATCACACACTCTCTTTGTAAGCGCACGACCGGCCTTCGCCACATTAGTTGCCGCGAGTGTGTTAAGCCTGAGCGCTGCATTTTACCTCCAAATTTTTCAAAACCTGCCACCCTGCATGCTTTGTCAATATCAGCGTCTCCCCTACTTTGCTGTCACAGGACTCGCATTTCTTGGCTTTCTGATCTCAGGGCACTCTACGAATCATAGGATCGCATGTATACTATTGGTCTTCTGCGTATTTGCTTTCTTAACAGGATCTGCGATGGCCCTATTTCATCTTGGTGTAGAAAACAGGTGGTGGGGAGGAACAAGCGGATGTGAAGGTACGGGATTTCAGGATACAAACCTTGAGGACCTGAAGAATGCCATTATGGATGCCCCAATTGCAAATTGCGGCCAGGTCCTTTGGCAGTATTTGGGTGTTTCACTTGCAGGTTGGAATCTAGTTTGGTCTCTATTCCTGACATCAGTCACAGGATTAGTTGCGGCGAACTGGATTTGTAATAATCGATCATGACCGAGCCAAAAGATTTTCAAACTACAAACCGCCATTTGAGATTTCTCCCTGGGGATCAAACGATGGCACAGCTAGTCGATCGAATGATACGAGTTGATCACGCCGGTGAATTCGGCGCGGCTCGAATATACGATGGGCAGCTTGCCGTATTCGAAGGAACACCCAATGAGAAAGTTATACGCAACATGGCGGAGCAGGAACGCCGACACCTGGATCATTTCGAAAATTTAATTGCCACTCGTAAAATTCGTCCCACCGCACTGAGCCCAGTTTGGCACGTCGCAGGTTTTGCGCTCGGCGCATTTAGTGCGGCGCTAGGGGAGCGTGCAGCAATGGCATGCACTGAAGCTGTTGAATCCGTTATTGATCAGCATTATTCCAACCAAATCAAACAACTTGGTGAAGAGGAGAAAGAGCTACGCGCAACTCTCGAAGAATTTCGCCAAGATGAGATTGCACACAGAGATACCGCATTGGCACACGGCGCCGAGGAAGCGCCAGCATATAAACCGTTGCGCAAGGCAATACGCGCGGGAACCCGGCTCGCGATCTGGCTTTCAGAACGGATCTAACGGTAAAGGAAATAGCCGCACCAAAAGCCAGCTAAACGCTGTCGAGCTCACTATCCCAATAAAGGAAATCACTCCAACTTTTGTGTAAGTAGTTTGGTGGATAGCGGCGGCCAACGCTCTGGAGTTCGTAAACAGACGGCACACGCGGCATATGCCGTGGGCGCATTCTTGCCTCGCCTAATAACTGGTCACCTTTACGCAAGTTGCAACTGGCGCATGCAGTAATTACGTTCGTCCAGTGCGTATTACCACCGCGAGATTTCGGCAATATATGATCGAAAGTAAGTTCGTGGGTGTCGAAGTGTCCTCGACAATATTGGCACGTAAAGCCATCTCGTAAAAACACATTGAAACGAGTGAAAGCTGGGCGGCGTTCCGAATAAACATACCGCTTAAGCGAGATCACACTCGGCAAGCGTATACGCCATGAGGGCGAGCGCACTTCGCGGTCGTATTGCGCGACAATGTTTACTCGATCTAGAAAAACCCCCTTCACTGTTTCCTGCCAAGACCATAACGACAACGGGAAATAACTCAGAGGACGGTAATCAGCATTGAGCACCAGTGCGGGGCAATTCTCAGGACTCATTATCCGGCGCCCTTCCCAATATCCACCATCGGCCAGACATTAAAGCGTTTCCCGCCGTTGGTCGCACCGTAGTTGAGTCACGTTTTGTGACTGATCTATGGATATGAGCTTAACGAACGGATCAAATTTCATCAATGGTTACACAGGCGCATTGCCCACCGTTTGATTTATGGTTTTCCTGTCGTATCCTGGACGGCTATTTACTTCCTTTCAAAAATCTAGGACTAAACTTAATGAATGGACCCTTGTCACATATCCGAGTGCTGGACCTAAGCCGCGTGCTTGCTGGGCCTTGGGCTGCGCAAAATTTAGCTGATCTCGGTGCGAATGTGATTAAGATTGAACGCCCCGGCGAAGGCGACGACACACGTAAGTGGGGGCCGCCTTACCTAAAAGACCGTGACGGCCACGAGACCGGTGAGACGGCCTATAATATAGCTGCCAATCGCAATAAGCGATCGGTAACAATTGACCTTGCTAAGCCAGAAGGTGCTTTGCTCGCGCGCAAACTAGCGCTTAAGTCCGACATTTTAATAGAAAATTTTCGTGTTGGTGGGGCCGTAAAATTCGGTCTCGGATATGATGACTTGGCAGTCAATAATCCAGGGTTGATCTACTGCTCAATTACCGGCTTCGGTCAGGACGGCCCATATAAGGACCGAGGTGGCTATGACTTTATCATCCAAGCGATTGGAGGGCTAATGAGCATAACAGGTGAACCCGCCGAAAAAGGCGGTGGACCTCAAAAGGTCGGACTTGCAGTCTCCGACCTGTTTACCGGTATGTACGCTACCGTAGCTCTATTAGCTGCGGTCACGCACCGGGAGCGAACGGGCGAAGGACAATACATTGACCTCGCCTTGTTGGACTGTACCGCAGCAATATTATCAATGATGGCTACCAACTATTTTATTAGTGGTAAATCGCCAGTGCGCATGGGAAATGCTCACCCCAATGTAACCCCGTACGGCTTATATGATACGGCAGACGGGCACCTCGTAGTTGCCGTTGGGAACGATCGACAATTTGCACGACTCTGCGACGTATTAGGCTTATCTGAGTTCGCTTCTGATCCTCGTTTCATCAGTAATGCAAGGAGGCTGGCTAATCGTACTGCCATGGATGCAGTGCTATGCACCACAATTAAACAGTGGGACAGAAAAGAATTGCAAGATGCGTTAAATGGGGCGTTAGTTCCATGCGGAGCAGTGAACTCCATCAGTGAAGTGTTTAACGATCCGCATATCAAACATCGGGGAATAAAGACTACATTGAGGCACCCACTTTCCGAGACTGTCTCACTCGCTGGCAGTCCAATTCGACTATCTAAGACGCCTGTCACCTACCGTCGCCCGCCGCCCCTCCTTGGCGAACACACAGAAGAAGTGCTTTCCGATGACCTAGGCATAGAAGCAAACGAGATAGCCCGTCTGCGCTCAGAGGCCGTGATCTAATCTCGTCACGCCATACCTGTAAAGCAATCCCGCAAGAAGCGGCCACCGATCTCTAGGCCCGCTTGATCAATACCGTGACCAAGATTGGAGCAAATATGCCACTGGGTGCCAATTGCAGACAACGCTAGATTTTGAGCAGTCTCGAGCATCGCGTCTGCTGGAATCAAGTCGTCAGACGCACCATGGATAAGTAGTACCGGAGGTCGCGATTTAACTTCGTCGGCCGTCGTCTCCATGCCTACCATGCGCCCAGAATAACCAATAACACCGGTCATCAGCTGGGTGCGACGAAGGGCCACGAATAGAGCCATCATAGCACCCTGACTAAACCCTACCAGCGCCAGCCGGTCATCGCTAAGGCCAGTGCGCGCTAATTGCTCGTCAATAAATTGATTAAGAATTGGGGCAGTTTCACGTACACCAGCTAGCAACATCTCAGGGGAAAAATCACGAATGCTGAACCACTGCCGACCCTGTGGCGCCACGTCGTACCGATATGGTGCATGCGGCGATACAAATTCCGTGTCCGGCAAGAGTCTGGCCCAGTGTGGAGCCAGGCCTATCAGATCGTTCCCGTCAGCGCCAATGCCGTGTAACAAAATTACTAAGCTTTGTGGCGTGGCACCATTAGCCGGTGCATGCCGCGGGCCACTCAAGTTGGGGAGAGCCATTTAACCTTTGCCAGTGTAGTTTCCGTTAATGCAAATTAAGCTATCATCGTGCCCTTACTAAACAACATGATTTATTCTTCAGGTAAACCATAGATGGCCTGACATGACTCAGCTGCCTACCGCACTTCAAGTCGTCACCCGCTTCGCACCCAGCCCAACTGGATATATGCATTTAGGACATGCCTACGCGGCAATTTTCGCCTGGCGCGCAGCGCGTGAACGCAACGGCCGGTTTTTACTGCGTATTGAAGACATTGACCGAGACCGTTGCCGGCCTGAATTCGAAGCCGCTATCCTTGAAGATCTAGATTGGCTTGGTTTGGATTGGGACGGACAACCGCGACGCCAATCCGACAACATGGCAGATTATAAACGCGCACTAGATAAATTGTTTTCTCTCGACCTACTGTACCCTTGTTTTTGCACTCGAAAAGAAATTCTTGCCGAAATTTCTAATGCGGACGTCGCCCCCCACAGTACTGACGGGCCAATTTATCCTGGCACTTGCCGAGCCTTGGCGCCGAAAGAACGTACCATACGTTTGGAAAGAGCAATCCCTTACGCTCTTCGACTCAACATGAGGAAAGCGCACGCGGTCACAGGACCGTTAACCTGGAAGGACCGAGAACAAGGCATACAAAACGTGGATTACAATGCTGGCGACATCGTTCTAGCTCGGAAAGATATCCCAACGAGCTATCATCTGGCGGTCACACTCGATGATCATCGACAACGAATAACGTTGGTAACCCGAGGGATGGATCTTTTCAACGCCAGTCACGTTCATCGGTTATTGCAAGGTCTGCTGGGACTTAACACACCAGAGTGGGAACATCATAAGTTAATAATAGATGAAGAAGGGGGACGCCTATCTAAGCGAGGTCGGGCTCTCACCATTCAAGCACTACGACGAGCCGGCGAAAGCCCGGCAAGTGTTCGAGCCATGGTAGGATTTGATTGACTTGAAGTTAAAACCCAGGTCGGCTGCGTTGAAGTTCGTTTAAGAGGCCAACAATGGGGCGCCCTTTGATCTATTTGCGACAATCTCAACAATTTTACAACCGAAGCGAGCTGAAATCATATGGCTAAAGAGGGGACCATCAAAACGGCAACCGTTACAGAGCGTAAAAAAAAGGTCCACAGCCTGATAGACATTTGCCGAACTGCATTAGAAGCTGCGCGACGGCTCGAAAGCCATGTAAGTTCATGGATGGAACGGTTACACGGAAGAATACTTCATTAGTAGGGTGCTACTGGATTCTCGTATTTTAAATGTGTTTGAGGGAACCGGAGAAATCCAAGCCCAAATAATATCACGAAGATTGTTGGATGGTAACCGTACTCCAGAACACTGACGCGACAACGTCTTCGGTTATCTACTTTTGTTAATAACAGACTGTAATAGGTGCATATTATTTCCACCCTCGAATTATGAGGGCTGAAACACAGAAAATTGAAAATATTGGAGGGCAGCGACGAAAGTCATAGTAATTGCACACCGTAGCAAGTAACACAAACCAGAAGATTTTGTGCCACATTTGGAATCTGAAACCAAACACGCCTTAATGCTGTTCGCTGTACAAAAGGTCCGTGAATTATACAGCCGCGCCGACGGAAAAGGTGCGATCCTAGTACTCGAACCAAAGGATGACACAGAAGCCCGTCAAATTGTCGAAAGCCTTCCCCTCGCACAATTGGGAATGTTGAGCTTCGATATATACGGAACCAAGCCCTGTCGGGGCTTCGTTGCAAACCTTTGAACCCCTACCGCGCGCGACAGTAACGAGATTGAGACAACTGATCTCTGAACCAACTCAGCTCGATCTCCCAGAAAATAAACCTTTACTCAGACTTCTACTTTCGCACGTCATTCTTGTCAGCTGACCACAACCTCATCGGGGAAAGGGGAGAGAAAGTTACAAGCTACATTTGACCGAAAGTTAACGTGGATATCATTTAGCTCTAAGACACTTTATTATCGTTTGATCATTTTCTAAGCACGAAAAGTAACCACGGTGGAAGCTTTCGAAGCGGTATTCCCGACGCTGATCGTGATCGCACTATTAGCGGTGCTGATAGTCTTAGCGATCGGCATTATAGGGATGTTCCGAGGCGGTGAATTCAATCGCCTTTACGGCAACAAATTGATGCGCCTACGTGTCGCATTTCAGGCGCTGGCAATACTCCTGATTGTGTTATTCGTAGTATTGTTCTAGCCGCAGGCTGCGCTTTTCTTAAGGGCTGAAACCAACGCCAATTTCCCAGCGTTGACTCAGACCATCCAATATGGCAGTGCAACATCAACACATCTACATACGCCAACTCGGCGTTTGACCAAGGATTTTCGGTTGATACGGGAAGAGGTCTTTCAATGAAGGTGCTAGTCGCAGTAAAGCGTGTCATTGACTACAACGTCAAGATCAGGGTTAGAGCAGATGGATCGGGCATTGAGACAAATAACGTCAAGATGTCGATGAATCCGTTCGATGAAATCGCAATTGAGGAAACCATTCGACTGAAGGAAGCCGGCAAAGTCGACGAAATCGTGGCAGTTTCAATGGGGGCTCAGCAATGCCAAGAGACGCTGCGAACAGCTTTCGCAATGGGTGCTGACCGTGGCATCCATGTGCTCACTGAGAGCACACTTGAACCACTCGCGGTGTCTAAGCTTTTGAGGGCGATTGTTCAGGAAGAAAATCCCGATCTGGTGATCTTAGGAAAACAGGCCATCGACGATGACAGTAACCAGTGCGCCCAGATTCTCGCCGGGCTATTAGGCTGGGGCCAAGGTACTTTTGCTTCTAAATTGGATTTTATAGGCCGTAAAGTAGAAGTTACACGTGAGGTAGATGGAGGGCTGGAAACGCTATGGCTCGCTTTACCTGCAGTTATCTCAACAGATCTTCGCCTCAATGAACCACGTTATGCGTCCTTGCCCAACATCATGAAAGCTAAGAAAAAAACGATTCACCAAAAGAAGCCCGAGGATTACGGCGTTGATATCTCTCCCCGCCTAGAAACACTGAAGGTAGAAACCCCACCCACGCGCGCCACTGGAATAAAGGTTGCGAATGCTGCCGAATTAGCCATCAAATTGCGTGACGAGGCGGGAGTGATTTGATGAACAGCCTAGTCATTGCCGAACATAGTAATATTGAACTCAAACCCTCCACCTTAAATACGGTAACCGCAGCCCGCATACTAGGGGATGACATTGACCTTTTAATTGCGGGCAAAAATTGTGGTGCTATCGCGGACGAAGGAGCAAAAATTTCTGGCATCGCACACGTGTGGTTAACTGATGGTCCGGAATACGAACATCAATTGGCCGAGAATATGGCTCCTATAATCGCTGACCTAGCAAGCAATTATAGTCACGTATTCGCCCCATCATCTACCTTCGGTAAAAACATTATGCCGCGCGTAGCTGCATTGCTGGATGTCCAACAAATTTCCGATGTCGTTGCGGTCGAATCCGAAGATACCTTTGTCCGGCCGATCTATGCCGGAAACGCCATGGCTACGGTTCGCTCAAATGACTCAGTTAAGTTGATAACGGTTAGGACTACTGCCTTCAAGGCGGCCGAAATGGGCGGAAAAGCAAAACAAGAAATAGGTCCCTGCAAAGAAGATTTAGGCCTCTCAGGATTTGTAAAACGCGAATTATCTAAGTCGGAGCGACCAGAATTAACCGCAGCAAAAGTAATCGTATCAGGCGGCCGTGGAATGCAGAATGGTGAAAATTTTGCCTTGCTGGAAGCCCTTGCAGACAAACTTGGGGCTGCTGTGGGTGCGTCACGCGCGGCAGTCGATGCTGGCTTCGTACCGAATGATTATCAAGTGGGACAAACTGGCAAGATCGTAGCACCCGAACTGTACATTGCAGTTGGTATTTCCGGTGCCATCCAACATCTTGCGGGTATGAAAGACAGCAAAGTGATTGTCGCAATAAATAAAGATGAGGACGCCCCAATTTTCCAGATCGCCGACTACGGAGTGGTTGGAGATCTGTTCAAGGTAGTGCCTGAACTTACTGCGGAGCTAGATAAATAGTGCCCTTTTGGGCACCGCAAATGGAAATTCAGGGATGATCGAAAAAATCGCCATTATCGATTCAGGTCAGATGGGAGCCGGCATAGCCCACGTCTGCGCTCTTGCCGGACTAAACATTATCATGACAGATATCAGCGATGCTAAGCTTGAGCATGGCATCGAGACAATTAATGGAATCCTCGATCACCAGATTGCCCGTGGCAAGATATCGGTGTCAGATAAAGATAGTGTACTTGCGCGAATCCAAACCTCAATTCCGCTACACATACTAACTGATGTGGATTTGGTAATTGAGGAGGTCAGTGAGAAAGAGGAAGTTAAGAGGGAAAATTTTAAAAAGTTAACTGGGATCCTTAAGTAGGCAGCGTTGATCGCCACCAACGCTTCGTCAATCTCCATCACACGTCTCCCCGCTGCATCAGATCGACCCGGCCAATTTATGGGTATGCATTTTATGAACCCAGTGCCAGCGATGCTGCTTGTCGAGCTCATTCGCGGCATAGCCACTGATTCTGCAACCTTCAAGCAAATTCGTGTGCTCACAGCACGGCTTGGGAAAACTCCGATAAGTGCGTAAGATTTCCCGGCGTTTACTGTCAATCGGGTATTATTACCGATGATTAACGAGGCAGTTTACACCTTGTATGAGGGTGTGGGATCGGTTGAATCCATCGATACCGCCATGCGTCTTGGCGCAAATCATCCTATGGACCCTCTGCAACTGGCTGATTTCATTGGCCTTGACGTGTGCCTTGCAGTCACGCAGATCCTTCACGACGGATTAGCAGATAGCAAATACCGGCCCTGTCCCTTATTGGTTAAATACGTTGAGGCCGGTTGATTAGGCCACGAGTCAAGATGCGGTTTTTACGATTATTCCACTGAAGTTCCCGTCCCAACACGCTAGACCAGTTTCACTTCTTCACCCGGCAACGAGGTACCTGCATTAGCCATTTTAAAAATCGGTATGGGCAACCCTTTGACACCAAATTACGTCACAAATTTTGTTGCCTAAAAATAAAACCTTCCAGTATCCAGTAGTGCAGTCATGCTGCTTTTTCAGCAGATTGATCTCGATCATAATTCAGCGTTGAAGCCAGCCACCGCTCGACATCAGCGACTGCTATGCCCTTCCGCTCCGCATAATCCTCAACCTGATCTCGTTCTATCTTCCCAACACCAAAATAACGACTTTCTGGGTGACTGAAATATATTCCGCATACGGAAGCACTGGGCCACATAGCGAAATTATCCGTTAAGGTAACACCAGTATTGAATTCAGCTTCCAGCAACGAAAATAGGGTTTTTTTCTCTGTATGATCGGGACAAGCCGGGTAACCTGGAGCAGGTCTAATGCCTTGATATTGTTCGAGTATCAGTGACTCGCTGTCGAGAGATTCAGCAGTAGCGTAACCCCATAATTCTTTGCGAACACGCTCGTGCATATGCTCAGCAAAGGCCTCGGCCAGACGATCCGAAAGGGATTTAACCATAATTGCATTGTAATCGTCATGAGCAACCTCAAAACGATTAGCAGCCTCGTCACAACCATGACCCGTGGTAACTACAAACGCACCTACGTAATCTGCCACTCCACTTTCAAGCGGTGCAATAAAGTCGGCGAGTGCGTGATTAGCACGCCGTCGATCACGTGCCATTTGCTGGCGAAGTGTGTGCAATGTGGCGAGCACCACTTTCCGACTATGATCGCTGAAAACGACAATGTCCTCGTTTCCGATCACGTTTGCAGGCCACAACCCAATCACTGCCCGGGCATTAAACCAACCCTCATCTATAATTCGTGAAAGCATGACCTGAGCATCACGATGCAGCTCACGCGCTGCTTCCCCAACCACCTCATCATCGAGGATCCTGGGAAACTTTCCAGCCAACTCCCACGCCTGGAAAAATGGGTTCCAATCGATATACCGCTCCAACATTGAGAGGTCATAATTCTCGAAAACGCGCAAACCAGAATAGTTCGGCTTGGGCGGTTTATAATCTGACCAATTAATCTTAAATTTATTCGCGCGCGCTCCTGCGAGCGTCTGTCTCGTGCTCCTTCGGTCACCCTTAGCATGCCTGTCACGAATTTCTTCATATTCGTCCGCGACTTCGGCAAGGAATTTATCACACCGATCAACCGATAAGAGGCTTCCCACGACCCCCACAGCCTTGGAGGCGTCAGAAACATGAACGGTCGCCCCAGTATAATTTGTAGCGATCTTCACCGCAGTGTGAACTCGACTCGTCGTAGCACCTCCGATTAGTAATGGCACTTTAATATCAGCCCGTGTCATTTCCCTAGCAATAACGCGCATTTCTTCTAGGCTAGGAGTTATTAATCCCGACAAACCTATCAGGTTCGCGCCTTCACTCTTTGCTGTCTCGATAATATCTAGGCACGGCACCATGACGCCAAGATCGATAACCTCGTAGTTGTTGCACTGGAGCACCACGCTTACAATGTTCTTGCCAATGTCATGGACATCACCCTTGACAGTTGCCAAGACGATCCTGCCGGCTTTGTTTCCGACACCGTTTCTGGAACCCTTTTCCTTCTCCATGAAGGGAATCAGATGGGCAACAGCCTGTTTCATCACGCGTGCGCTCTTAACCACTTGAGGCAGAAACATTTTCCCTGCGCCGAATAAGTCTCCTACCTCGCTCATCCCAGCCATCAATGGGCCTTCGATGACAGATATTGGACGATCAGCAGCCTGTCGCGCTTCTTCTGTGTCCTGGACGACAAAATCGTTTATACCGCGCACCAATGCGTATTGAAGCCGCCCAGCCACATCAGTCTCACGCCACGATGCATCATTATCTTCCGTTGGTTTAGAGAAATGACCTTTATGCTGCTGCGCGACCTCCAGCAGCCTCTCCGTAGCATCGTTACCTCGATTAAATAATACGTCCTCGATCCGGTTTTTAAGATCGATCGGGATTTCCTCGTATATAGGAACTTGTCCCGCATTGACGATGCCCATATCCATACCAGCTTGAATGGCATGGTAGAGGAATGCAGAATGCATCGCTGATCGCACATTGTCGTTGCCGCGAAACGAGAAAGATACGTTCGAAACTCCACCAGAGACATGAGCGTAGGGCAATTCAGATTTAATTCGACGAGTTGCCTCTATGAACGCCACGGCATAATCATTGTGTTCTTCGATACCAGTGGCGACTGCGAAGATATTGGGATCAAAAATGATATCTTCAGGTGGAAAACCGACTTGGTCGGTTAACAAACAATAGCCCCGAGTACATATTTCTACTTTCCGTGCAGCAGTCTCAGCCTGCCCATTCTCATCGAAGGCCATGACCACCACAGCTGCCCCGTAACGACGAATCAACTCGGCCTGCTCGACGAATGGAGCTTCACCTTCTTTAAGGCTTATTGAATTAGCGATGCCCTTCCCCTGGACATTTTTTAAACCTGCTTCGATTACGGACCATTTCGACGAGTCAATCATTACTGGGATCCTACTAATGTCCGGCTCAGCAGCAATCATTCGTAAAAACCGGACCATAGCAGCCTCACCATCCAGCATGCCCTCGTCCATATTTATGTCTAAAATTTGTGCACCGTTTGTCGCCTGCTGGCGAGCAATTTGGAGTGCACCCTCATAATCCTCCGAAATAATAAGTTTGCGAAACTTAGCAGATCCAGCAACATTGGTGCGCTCGCCGATATTGATAAATCGTGGCGTCATCATCAAACCACCTCAATCGCTTCGAGACCTGACAGTCGCAAGCATTGTTGTAATATTGGTGGCTCACGAGGTGGAAACCCCGCAACCGCCTCTGCAATAGACTGAATATGGTCCGGCGTAGTTCCGCAGCAACCACCTACAAAATTTACAAGACCATCTTCGGCCCAGGTTTGTATATGGCTTGCGGTCTCTTCCGGTAGCTCATCATATTCAGCAAATTCGTTCGGCAAGCCAGCATTCGGATATGCACTGATCATGCAATCAGCTATGGCTGCGAGTTCTGCTATATAAGGTCTCAACTGTGCAGCACCAAATGAGCAATTAAGACCGATGCTGATGGGACGTCCGTGACGGACTGAATACCAGAAAGCCTCGATAGTCTGTCCGGTGAGAGTACGTCCCGAACGATCAGTGATCGTACCTGAGACCATTACCGGCAAACGAGAACCGCGCTCCTCAAACAATTCCTCAAAGGCGAATAACGCCGCTTTCGCGTTCAAGGTATCAAATACGGTCTCTAGTAGCAGCAAGTCTACACCGCCTTCAATGAGCGCAGATGCGGCCTCACGATATGTGGTTCGTATTTCATCATAAGTGATCGCGCGATAGCCGGGGTCAGAGACATCCGGAGATATTGACGCGGTCCGATTGGTTGGCCCAAGCGCACCAGCGACAAATCGTGGCCTTTCCGGCGTCGACACCTCGTCTGCTGCTTCTCTGGCAATACGTGCTCCCTCGAAATTGAGTTCTTGAACAATTCTTTCGAGTTTATAGTCCGACATCGAGATCGAATTCGCATTAAACGTGTTCGTGGTTAGAATGTCGGCCCCAGCCTCCAAATACGAAGTGTGGATTTCTTTGATAACCCGGCTTTGAGTAATATTAAGAAGGTCATTAGCGCCTTTAAGATCAGACGGATAATCAGCAAAGCGTTTCCCGCGATAGTCGGCGTCACTCAACTGATAGCCTTGGATCATGGTTCCCATGGCACCATCCATCACCAAGATACGCTCACGCGCTACCGCCGCGATCGAGCGTTCATTTAGAGCTGTCATAGTCAGTCCGCGCCAGTGGCATCGGTTGGCCCTGCGCGCACGCCCAACATATGACAGATGGCGAACACGAGATCCGCACGATTTAAAGTATAAAAGTGAAACTCATTAATTCCCGATTCCAGCAATCCAAAACATTGATCAGCCGCGGTGTGAGCTGCGACGAGCTGGCGAGTACTTGGATCATCGTCCAGTCCATCAAATCGACTCCCAAACCAGTCGGGTATGGAAGCACCACACATAGAACTAAAACGCGCAACCTGCTGAAAATTGGTGACCGGTAAGATACCAGGCACTATCGGTGCTTCGATCCCCGCACCGCGAACCTTGTCGAGAAAACGCAAGAAACAATCGTTGTCGAAAAAAAACTGTGTGATGAAACGTGTTGCACCAGCGTCCAATTTTCGTTTCAAATAGTCGAGTTCACTTTGCATCCCGCGTGAGTCTGGGTGAGGCTCCGGATAAGCTCCAACACTGATTTCGAAATCGGCGATGGTCTTGAGTCCTGAGATCAACTCAACCGAACCATCATAACCCTCCGGATGGGGGGTAAATTTCGATTCCCCTTCAGGAGGATCGCCGCGCAACGCCACTATATGTCGAACACCTGCTGCGTAATAATCACGAACAACTGCGTTGACTTCCTCAACGCTTGCCCCAACACAGGTTAAATGGGCGGCGGGCTCGAGATCTGTGTTGCGGCGAAGGTGGGCAACTATGGCATGTGTGCGGTCGCGAGTGCTGCCGCCCGCCCCATAGGTCACGGACACAAATCGTGGCCTTAAGGGCGCTAGGCGATCAACCGAACGCCAAAGCCTCTCTACCGTTTTCTCCGTCTTTGGGGGGAAAAACTCAAAGGACACCGCCAACGCGTCCCGGTCCTTATGTCCCAACTTACGGAGACTCTTCACGCCTGCACCACTCACGACAAAGTTGGTCCGGCGTAGTCCATGGCGTCTATCAGACGCCGAGCTCCCCACAACACAACTGTCAATTCTTCGCCCTCTAGTCGCAGCGCAGTCTCACACTCAAGACCAGCACCTCGGAACCAATCGCGGATTTCTGTATCAGTAAAGCCGAGACGTCTATGGGCATGCTCTGTACGCAAAAATTCTAGATCATGGCGATCAAAATCAACCACCGCCATACGCCCTCCAGGACGCAGTACGCGGCCCGCCTCAACTAGCACGCTCGACGGATCATCCGAGTAATGCAACACCATGTGAATTGATACTGCATCAAATGATTCCGTTGCGAAGGGCATTTTGTACATGTCCCCATGTCGCACCTGACAGTTACTTGCTCCCGGGCGTTGTAAATTGACACGAGCTACCGCCAACATGGCACGCGACAGATCGATACCAATACCTCGGTCAATTTGGTCAGCCATCAGGTCCAGGATCCGCCCGGTACCCGTGCCGATATCAAGAAAGTCCCCGACCTGCATGTTAGAAAACACGCCTTTAAGCGCAGACTCGACCTCGCGTTCGGAAACATAGAGTTTACGCAATTCATCCCAACACGGCGCGTTTTCCGCAAATAACCTCTGGGCCTCCACGGCACGTGCCCGTTTGACCTTACTAAGTCGCTCGCGGTCCAACGTTAGCGCCTCGTCTTTTTCAGGGAGCAGAGTCAATAATGTTTGAGCTAACTCTCGACCAGCGCCATCAGATATCATGCGGTAAAAAGCCCAAGTCCCCTCCTGCCGCCGCTCAAGCAACCCCGTATCACAAAGCTGTCGCAAATGTTGCGACACCCGCGGTTGGCTTTGCCCCAAAATCTCTGTCAATTCCGTAACTGTCAGTTCACTATCGGCACAAAGCGCAAGCAAACGGAGCCGTGTCGGCTCGGCCGCAGCCCGTAATCCTTGCAGAACAAAATTTAGCATCCCCACCTCTTGGGATTGTCTTACACAGATATGTGCGTATATAAATATGTTTTAATGTTACAATAAATTACTATAGCAGATACTGTTTGTGAATTGATTTATAGTAGGATGCCCACAAGTGTAATTTGAAGTTTGGTCACCCCAAAATTCACTGCCCTGAGCTCCAACCAACTGAAGTACGAAGAGTTAAGGGAGAAGGAAGCTGTATCGCACACACCTTTACACCGGTTCCCCGCGTCCCCCCACCACCGTGGTTGCCTGTTTTGACATTTTCAAAGACCGAGACAAATTTGCAACATCTTTGCCATGATGCAACTGACTACATTACGGACACTGGCGTTTCATAGTATCTTGTGATACCGAATTTAACGGTTGAGAGTACTATTAGGTCACTTGATAAGATGAGTTCCACGGGTGCCCTCACGGAGGCACTTGGAACCAAGAATCCGTCTGGGTTGGTATATGTCGATGGTCCTTAACATTTTTGCCTTTCGCACATCGGCTATTGCAAAGAAGCGTTTTGGCGATAAGGACAAAAAAGGATTCAGATGCTTGCCCAGAAATAACGCCATATCAAAAACATGGTTTACAGGTTCTAGGTTCCGTTTGTTTGTGGCGGGGTGCTGCATAGCAATCCTAGGGGCATGCGCGACACCACCCGCCAATGACCCCGAAGCGATCGCAGAATGGCAAGCAACCAACGATCCCTTAGAGCCATTTAACCGCGGAATATTTGAAGTCAACCTAGCACTTGATCGCGCACTGATCCGGCCGATAGCCATAGGCTACCGGTGGGTGTTTCCTGGTTTTCTGCGTGATGCAATCGAAAACGTCTTAGATAATCTCAGCGAGCCACTGAATTTTGCGAACGCAGTTATGCAAGGTAACTTTGACCGCGCGAGCACTGCAGCCGGACGGCTCCTAGTAAACTCGACGTTAGGCATTGCTGGACTGATCGACGTGGCAGATACGATAGGACTCAAACCGATTGATGAAGATTTTGGTCAGACGTTAGCCGTCTGGGGTAGTGGTGAAATCGCATATTTAGTCCTACCAGTATTGGGGCCCTCTTCATTCCGAGATGGTCTAGGTCAAGGCGTAGACTTTTTCCTAAATCCTCTGAACTACGCCTTAGACAACGCGGGTCTTGAGTGGGTTGGGTGGACCATGACTGCGGTCAACGGGATTGACCAGCGCTCGCGTAATATTGAGGTGCTTGATGAAATCGAACGCAGTTCTGTCGATTTCTATGCGGCCATTCGCAGTCTTTATCGACAACGTCGTGCGGATTTGATAAAAAATGGCGATCCGTCCGGAGTTGATCTATTCTTAGGACATTCCGAAGACTTCCTAGATGACAGCGAACTATCCTACGTGAATTAATCGATGATGATCAGGCGTCTCTGTATGACCTCTGTCACCGCAGCGGCCACAGCAATTATGCTCGGATTTTCAGCATCAATTGCGTCTCAGGCAACACCACCCCAGGAACAATTTGTCGGCGAACTGATCGACAAAGCGATCAAATTTTTGGAATTACCTGTCGAAGAAAGGGCACAGCGTGAAGCGGGTTTTCGTGCCCTTTTAAATCAAAATTTCGATATGCCAACGATCGTCCGGCTAGTATTGGGGCGCCACTGGCGGACAGCAACTCCTCGGCAAAAATCCAGATTTGCGCGAGTTTTCAAGACTCACTTGCTGCAGGTATACACCTCCCAGCTCGGGCTTTATCAAGGCGAGACCATCGAAATAGAAAAATCCGCACCGTTATCAAAGAAAGATACCGTGATATATACCTTGATACTGCGGGACGGAGAGATCCCACTACGCTTAGATTGGCGGATTCGAGAAACCGACCATGGTTTAAAAGTGATAGATGTCGTCGCTGAGGGCGTGAGCATGTTGACTACTAAACGCTCTGAATTTACTTCCGTCGTTGCGCGAGAAGGGGTCGACGCACTGATTGGAAGACTCGAAGACTTGAACATTAAAATTAAAGAAGCCGCTGAGTCTTAACAAGATCTGCAGAAGCTAGACGACCCACCCCGAAACCTAATTTAATATTGCAGCCATCCAGCCCACTAAGCCCTCACACCGGATTTTGGGTTTGAGCACAAGTTTACGCAAAAATCGCCGGACAAATGACGGAACGACAGAGCAAGCCCCCTCAACACCGTCTACATCCACTGCTGATGAAAACACCCGTTTGTCTAAATTTAGTGTTCCTGAGACTCTTTTTGGTCCATATTTTGTAAGATGAGACCAAATCAAGACTTATCCACAGGATGATCCCGGTTAGTTTGGAAAGCGTAATTGGCGATTGGCAGCGATGTCTTTTGGCTGAAAGACGAATGGCGGCAAACACCGTCACAGCGTACAAACGAGATGTCGGCAGTTTTTTAGCCTTCATGACTGAGCATTTAGGTCATCCACCGGACCTTACTGCACTCATGTCTCTCAGCATCCGCGATTTCAGAGCGTGGCTCACCGGATTGAATCGACGGGGCCTGTCAGCCCGCTCCCGCGCGCGTGCACTATCTGCGGTCCGTGGGCTATACAGATACATGGACAAGATAGGGCTAGGACAGAACCCTGCGCTCGCCGTACTTCAAACCCCCAAAAGCGACCGATTAGTGCCACACCCGTTGAGTCCAGTGGATGCGAAAGAAACAATTGCAGCTGCCGGCCGTCTGACCAGCCAACGCTTAGCGTGGCTCTCGCTACGCGACCAGGCATTATTCATACTTCTATACGGCACAGGATTGCGAATCAGTGAGGCTCTCGCATTAACTGGGGGAGATTTGTCGGGTCAACCTGAAACCCTTACAATCACAGGCAAAGGTCGCAAGCAACGGTTGGTCCCCCTCTTACCATGTGTGTTAGTGGCGGTGGAAACTTACCGGACCGCATGCCCATATCCTATCAACTCAGATAATGCCTTATTCCTCGGTGTCCGCGGGCGGCCACTCAATGCGGGCATGGCCCAGCGAATTATGCGGAGATTACGCTTTGAGCTTGATCTACCAGACAGCGTAACGCCGCACGCACTCCGCCATAGCTTTGCAACCCACCTATTATCTCGTGGTGGTGACTTACGCATGATCCAAGAACTGCTTGGACACTCAAGCCTTTCCACAACTCAACGTTATACGGAGGTCGACGACACGCAACTAAAATTAGTGTATCAAGCCGCTCATCCACGCGCCAAGGAATAAATTAAGTTGTTAGATTGTCAGCGCAAACCAGAGCCAAAAGCGAGCTATTCTCACCGCTTGATATAACTAAGTGTAGCACACTATTTTGGGCAAGATACTGCACAGTCAACGCCATAGTGACCCAAACCTTTCCTATCTAAGCGGTTGCGCGCCTTGTTCGAACGAAAAGATCCTGGATTTACTCAACCGCCGCAAATATACAGGCTGACACACAAGGTATCCTCATAAGATGGATCGGGAGAACCCTCAAATCAGCCTTGCAAAACCCTGGCCATTGTGGACCCGATATCAGCGGGAGATGTCACGACTACAACATTGGCGCTTCGTAGCGCCTCGATCTTTTCGGCAGCACCACCCGTTCCACCCGAAACAATGGCTCCAGCATGGCCCATTTGGCGACCCGGGGGCGCACTAACACCCGCTATAAAACTGACAACCGGCTTGACATTACCTGACCGGATCAAAAATTCTCCCGCCTCCTCCTCGGCCGTGCCTCCAATTTCACCAATCATGATGATACCTTCCGTCTCCGGATCGCTAATAAATAGCTCCATGCAATCTACGAAATTAGTGCCGTTAACGGGGTCACCTCCTATGCCAATACAAGTGCTCTGCCCAAGTCCCGCCGCGGTAGTCTGCGCTACAGCCTCATAAGTCAGTGTACCTGAGCGCGAAATAATGCCTATTTTTCCAGCAGCATGAATATGCCCCGGCATAATACCGATCTTGCACTGATCAGGCGTAATGATACCAGGGCAATTTGGCCCAATCAGTCGAGTCTTGGAGCCATACAGAACCCGCTTGACCCTAATCATATCGGCGACAGGAATACCCTCAGTAATGCAGACCGCCAATTCGATCCCGGAATCGATTGCCTCCAAAATTGCATCAGCCGCGTAAGCAGGCGGAACATAGATCACTGTGGCATTTGCACCCGTCCTCACGACCGCTTCATGAACGGTATTAAAAATCGGCAAATCAAGATGCGTGCTACCTCCCTTACCTGGTGTCACACCACCAACCATTTTGGTGCCATATGCAATTGCCTGGTCACAATGAAATGTTCCCTGGCGTCCAGTAAAACCCTGGCAAATTACTGTGGTTGACGAATCAACAAGCGCGGCCATCAGAGTCCCACCATAACCGCCTTTACCACTTTTTTCGCGGCATCAGCTAGATGGTCTGCAGTCACGAGCGATAAACCTGATTTGGCAAGTATGTTCTTACCTAAGTCCACATTAGTGCCTTCCAACCTGACCACCAAAGGGACGCGAACACTAACTTCACGCGCTGCTGCGACAATACCCTCGGCAATCACATCACAACGCATTATGCCTCCAAAAATATTCACCAGCACCCCTTCAACATCAGGGTCTGAAAGGATGATCTTAAACGCCTTGGTCACCCTTTCCCCAGTAGCACCCCCTCCAACGTCAAGAAAATTAGCGGGTTTTCCGCCGTAGAGTTTTATGATGTCCATCGTCGCCATGGCTAAACCAGCGCCGTTGACCATGCAGCCTATGTTACCATCGAGCTTGATATAGCTGAGATCATAACGCCGGGCCTCCCGCTCACGCGGATCCTCTTCATTCTCATCACGCAACTCGGCAAGTTCAGGATGACGGAAGAGGGCATTGTCATCAAAGTTCATTTTCGCGTCGAGCGCTAACAACTCATTACTTCTCGTTACTACCATTGGGTTAATTTCAACTAGGTTCGCGTCAGTAGCAGTGAATGCGTCATAAACTCCGCCAATAAATTTGACGGCATCAAGGGCCTGTTTTCCATTTAGACCCAACCCAAATGCCAGATTGCGCGCATGATGAGGAAGCAGCCCGGTTGCGGGGTCTATGGTTGCGCGAAGAATCTTTTCGGGGGCGGTGCCCACCACTTCCTCAATGTCCATTCCACCTTCCGCTGAACCTATAACCGCCAAGCGACTATTCGCACGATCAAGCAACACACCAAGGTATAGCTCGCGCGCAATTTCACATCCGTCCTCTATGTAAACCCGTTTGACTTCTTTGCCATCAGCCCCCGTCTGATGGGTTACTAAGTTCATCCCTATCATTGCCTTAGCCGCATCAACAACCTCTTGAACTGTTGTGCAAAGCTTGACGCCGCCACCCTTGCCACGGCCCCCAGCGTGGATTTGAGCCTTGACCACCCATGCAGGACCCCCGAGTTCCTGAGCTACCTCTTCCGCCTCTACTGTAGTATAGGCAACACGGCCTCGCGGCACGGCAACGCCGAATTTCCTTAGAATGGCCTTCGCTTGATATTCGTGAATATTCATCTCAACTTTCGTTTAACTGACCCATCCGCACGATCGCTATCTTTTATTTGTTTGATTCTTGCGTGTTTTCTTTACCGCAGCGACTGAGGCCCGCACCGATGCTACTGATTTCTGGAACTGGGCATTCTCACTTTTGCTAAGCGAAATTTCCACGATCCGCTCAACCCCTTTTATCCCTATCACCACAGGCACGCCCACATAAAGGCCCCGCACACCATATTGCCCATTGAGATAAGCTGCACACGTCAACACACGCTTCTTATCCTTGAGGTACGACTCAGCCATTTCAATAGCCGCCGACGCAGGGGCATAGAAAGCTGAGCCGGCCTGTAACAGACCCACTATTTCGGCACCACCATCGCGGGTGCGTTGGACAATTTCGCCCAACCGCGACTTCGATATCCACCCCATCTTCACCAGATCAGGCAACGGGATACCCGACACAGTCGAGTAACGCACCAACGGCACCATAGTGTCCCCATGTCCGCCGAGCACGAACGCTGTCACATCTCTAACGGAGATATCCATCTCTTCAGCCAAAAAATAACGAAACCTAGCCGAATCAAGGATCCCCGCCATTCCCACAACTTTGTGATGAGGTAACCCACTCGCTTCGCGCAGTGCCCATACCATGGCGTCAAGCGGGTTCGTGATGCATATCACAAATGCTCCAGGGCAATTTGCTTTTATGCCAGCGCCCACCGCCTCCATGACTCCAGTATTAATACCTATCAAATCGTCGCGACTCATTCCAGGTTTGCGAGGTATTCCAGCTGTGACAATCACCAAATCCGTCCCACGAATTGGACGATAGCTGTTCACACCTAAAAATTTTGCATCAAACCCTTCAACCGGAGAAGCTTCCACGATGTCAAGGGCCTTTCCTTGCGGCACTCCTTTAACGATATCGAATAGCACCACATCGCCAAGTTCCTTCAATCCAGCAAGATGTGCGAGTGTGCCACCAATATTGCCCGCGCCTATAAGTGCGATTTTGTTACGAGCCATGGTCTACCCTCCCAAGGGCGTGCAGTTGTTAATTATTGTTAGGTAGACAAATTGTTGAGACCCGGCAAGGTCCGCACGTGGGTTATATTATGCCACTTGGGTGCGAGTTAAATACTGCGCGGTGTACATTTTGCTCGGTCGCGACGCAGTTCGAGTGAACTCAAGGGCGACATTCCCAGAAGGATAAAGTGCTTTGGGAACTGCTGCGGCATTGCACACGAACTTAACATTGTGCTCGTAAAGAATATCTATCAGAGTCGCAAAACGTTTAGCCTCATTCCGTTGTTCTAGCGTCATTACGGGAATGTTGGACAATAATAAGGTGTGATATCGCACAGCAAGTGCAAGGTAGTCTGCGGCCCCCAGCGACTGATCGCACATCCCTCCGAAAGTAAACCAAAGCACACCCTGATTAATCCCAAGAACTTTAAGTGTTCGACCATCCACAATGAGCGTTTCAGTAATTACGTCGACGTCACCAATCAGTTCGTGAACAACATCGCTCATGAAAAAGTTTGCCGAACCCTAAAGCGGCATAAAATAGACTTGTATTTGCCGCCAACTGCGCACTCGACAGTCGAGTCCCAAACCCAATTCAATAAGATCAATTCGATCTTCAAGTATATCTATGAAGGGAAAGAACAATTCTCGTTACAATCAATTAAGATAAATGTCATCTGGAGACCAATTAAATGTCATCACGACCAGCACGTTGTGACCCCAAAGAGCGGAAGACAAATAACGCATAATCAGGACATCCCCCACATCACGAACTTCGAATTCGTCGAAACACAAAAGAAAAGCTTTGGACGCCAAATTTGCCACCAGCGAGAAAATTGGGTCAGCTTCGCCGTCTTTGGTTCCACCATTTTTACGCCAATAGTCAATCCACCGATGCATTTCGAGCATGAACACTTGAAAATGAGCCCGACGTTTCGGGCTGGCTAGCGCTGCCGCGTAGAACAGATCCATTGACCCGGTCTTACCCCGCCCAACACCACCAAACAGATAAATACCCTTGGGCACTGGCACACCCCGTTTGAGCCCCACTCGAGCGAGAAGTGAAAATCGTGGCTTTCCAGACAGGCGATAACCTCGGAGTCTTTCATACAAAATTTGGAACCTTTAGGCAGCCAGCTCCTATACTGGATCCAGTCGGAGCACACCTGTCCGGATCTACCCTTGATAAATGGCAACTGGCCCATCGGTCATTTTGGCAAATCCGAGCAATACAACACGGCCGTGTTACGGCAGCCTTATTTTAATGTCGGAATTGAAAAATCCGCACCTTGACGAATTCCGGATGGCCACCTAGCCGTAACGGTTTTAATCCGAGTGTAAAAACGAACGCCATCCATCCCGTGAGTGTTTGAACTTCCAAACATGGATCGCTTCCACCCACCGAAACTGTGGTAGGCGACGGGCACAGGAATCGGAACATTAACCCCGACCATACCTATATTGGAACGCTTAGTGAAATCTCGTGCGGCATCGCCATCACGAGTGAATATCGCAGCGCCATTTCCATAGGGATTGTCACACACAAGTTGCAAAGCACTCTCATAATCCGGCACACGCACGACAGACAAAACCGGGCCAAAGATTTCCTCACGATAAATATCCATCTCGGGCGTTACTTTATCAAAGAGACAGCCACCGAGGAAAAACCCTTCTTCATAGCCCTGCAAAGTTGTTTCGCGACCGTCAACAACTAACTCAGCGCCCTGCGAAACCCCAGAGTCAACGAGCCCCTTAATCCGTTCAAGTGCTTGTGCACTCACTACTGGGCCCATTTCTGCATCAGGATCTGTATAGGGCCCAATTTTAAGGCTTTGGACCCGGGGTGTTAATTTTTTGATCAATGGTAGTGCTGATTCACCGACCGCAACAGCTACCGACACTGCCATACAACGTTCCCCGGCGGATCCGTACGCCGCGCCCATCAAAGCATCTGTAGCCTGATCGAAATCAGCATCAGGCATAACAACCATATGATTTTTTGCGCCACCCAGGGCCTGTACCCGCTTACCGTTCGCTGCTGCTGTCGCATATACATATTCTGCAATAGGCGTCGAGCCAACGAAGCTTACCGCATCAACCCGAGGGTCCGTGAGCAAAGCATCAACCGCTAGTTTATCGCCATTGATGACGTTCAGAACCCCATCCGGCCCTCCCGCCTCCTTAAACAATTCTGCGAGGCGCAGCGGACATGACGGATCCTTTTCGGATGGTTTGAGTACAAAGGTGTTTCCGCAAGCAACTGCAAGCGGAAACATCCACAACGGGATCATGGCCGGAAAATTGAATGGTGTAATACCAACACATACCCCTACGGGCTGGCGGATAGAGTATGAGTCAACATTAGTCCCAACTTGCTCGGTGAACTCGCCTTTGAGGAGGTGTGGTATGCCACATGCAAATTCCACCACCTCAAGGCCGCGCGTGGTTGACCCACGCGCATCATCGAGAATTTTGCCGTGTTCAGATGAAACCAAAGTAGCAATTTCATCAATATTCTCCTCAAGCAAGGCCTTAAATCGAAACATTACGCGCGCGCGCTGAATCGGTGGAGTGGCGGACCATGCAGGTAGCGCCGCCTGAGCAGAAGCAATCGCGTCCCCAACCTGTTTAGTGCTAGCAAACGGAACCTGAGACGCGACCTCACCGGTCGCTGGATTAAAAATTTGCCCGAGATTGCCGTTAGCAGCTTTAACCTTCTGACCGTTAATCCAGTGATGCAGCATATTAGCCATAGGCTCTCCTATCCCAGTCCGCGGACCGCCTTTTGTAATCAGTGTCCATCCATAGAGGAGCCTTAGTCGCTTCCTGCCAACCAAGCAAGCTGTTACCAAAAACTCCAGGATATATGATCGAGAACAGCCGGATTTGGGCCTGTTAAATGTGTCAGCAAGAGCCGTTATTGCCAGAAAATACGATATCTATTGCGCTTGCGTTGCTGTTCGCGGGCTAGCTTTGTGCATAATGGATTGTGCGCGCATAACTCCGCGCCAGCCCAAAATAGAGACCACACAACGGCCGTTTAGCGCACCTAGTGACTTATCACAAAAAATACCACGGAAGTGTAAATAGCTTATAAAGAATTCTCGAGCCGGCGCTGGAACATTCACAAGGATATGCACATGCAAAACGTGGCAGCTGAAAATAACATAGCAGGTGTAAATGCTGAACTTGAGTTTTGTCGCGACAATAACACTGCGCCGGTCGCCCTAGTCAATTCCATTGGTGAGGGACTAGATAAACGAACCGGCAACTTTGTGCGTCGAGACGTCTTCATTCGCAATGGACGGTTGCAAGCTAATCGGTTCGATCTAGACCGCGAAGGCTTTGCACTCATGCGACAAGGCACGGAGGTATCCGACTTTTATAACGACGATGAGGTTCAACAGATCTATTACCCAGAGATGGAGAACTTGCTAAAAAAAGTTACCGGCGCTGCCAAAGCATTAATCTTCGATCACACTCGTCGGATTGACGATAACAATGCACTTACAAAAAAAAATGCCCGCCCTCCGGCAGCGATTGTCCACAATGACTTCACCATCGCTTCTGCCGAACAGAGAGTGCGGGATCTATTGCCAGCCAAAGAAGCAAAAGCACGGCTAAAAAAGCGTTTTGGCTCGGTTAATGTATGGCGCGCAATTCGCGAACCAGTGCAAACTGCGCCACTCGCAATTTGCGAATACGCTGCTATTCGAGACGATGATCTAATCGTAGCGGAACGGCACTATCCAAATAAACGCATTGGCCGTATCTACAATCTTGCCTTTAACCCGACCCAACGCTGGTATTTTTTCCCTAAGCTAATGTGCGATGAGATTGTACTGCTGAAATGTTATGATTCCCTTACCGATGGGACAGCTCGATGGACTGCTCACGGCTCATTTAAATACCCAGACACTTCGGCCGAAGCAGTACCGCGTGAGAGCATTGAAATTAGGTCAATGCTTTTTTTCGATTGAATGATGCCGTCATCCCATCTTTTTTTTTCGGTGCGTATTCCACGTAAAATAGTACACAAAGTGGAAATCAAACGCAGATCTTACTTCGTTATATAGAAACTTCAGTCGAGTGTCATATCGGAAGACCTGCCCTGAAAACCGAATACTGTTTCGAACATTGGCCTTTATCTATCCAGAGAGAACATTATGCCAGACTATGAATTTCTGACAGTGGAACGGGAAGCAAAACTGACCGTCATCACCATCAACCGCCCGGCCGTATACAACGCACTACATCCGCCCGCGCATTTCGAATTCGACTCGGTGTTTAACGATTTCGCAGCCGATCCAAAACAATGGGTCGCCATTATCACTGGTGCAGGCGACAAAGCGTTTAGCGCAGGTAACGACCTCAAATACCAAGCTGCAGGGGGATCACGCGAACGGCCGGCAAGCGGTTTCGGCGGCTTGACGCAACGCTTTGATCTAGAAAAGCCGGTGATAGCAGCGGTCAATGGTTACGCTATGGGCGGTGGATTTGAGATTGCACTCGCCTGTGATCTGATTATCGCTTCCGACAATGCGGTCTTCGCTCTACCCGAGCCGCGAGTGGGTCTAGCGGCCTTAGCCGGCGGTCTGCATCGCCTGCCTCGCATGATCCCCCAAAAACAGGCACTAGGAATGATTTTGACCGGACGTCGGGTCACAGCAAAAGAAGGAAAGGAATTAGGTTTCGTAAACGAAGTAACTACCCAGGCGGGTCTTATGGCCACATCTAAGCGGTGGGCAGAAATGATATTGGAGTGCTCCCCCATGTCGCTACGTGCCTCTAAACAGGCCGTGTACCGAGGCCTGGACAAACCATTACTTAAAGATGCAATAGACTCTGTTTACCCGGCCGTGCAGTCACTGTACGACAGCGCCGACTTCGTAGAAGGGCCAAAGGCATTCGCTGAAAAACGTGCACCTAATTGGACAGTGGAATAGCGAGAGGCAGTGTTCATAACAGAAACAGCCGATGAATTTGTGCTGGCTTGTCTGAAGGTTCTCACATCCGTACACTTGGTCATTGCACTCGACGAAGCATCGGGACGGAAGATGGATCATGGCTCAAAAGGACACAGCCTCTAAAATTTCCAAGATGACTTTTGAAGAAGCACTCGGTGAGCTTGAGGAAATCGTACGTCGAATCGAAAGTGGAGAAATTGACCTCGATGGTGCGATCCAAGCGTATGAACGCGGCGCAGCACTCAAGCAGCACTGCGATACAAAACTGCGTGAGGCTCAGGAGAAAGTCAGTAAAATTAAGTTGGACGCGGGCGGTGCCGTTACCGAAGAATCCGTCGGGACCGAGAATGATCCACCGTTTTGAGGAAACTCGATGAAAAGATGGTAGCGGTTGCTAAAACCGTCCAAAAAGAACTGACCGTGCTGATACCAGTCGATCAGGGAGCGCTTTCAACTTTATCAGACTCCATGCAATATTCAGCCCTCGGCGGGGGGAAACGCTTGCGGCCGTTTCTTTTGATGGAAAGCGCGGCTATGTTTAACGTACCCACGAGGCAGTCGGTGCGAGTAGCGGCAGCCGTCGAGTTAATCCATTGTTATTCTTTGGTACATGACGATTTGCCAGCAATGGATAATGACGACCTGAGGCGCGGTGAGCCGACTAACCATAAGATCTTCGGGGAGGCTACAGCGATCCTTGCAGGTGATGGTTTGCTTACACTTGCCTTCGAGATATTGAACCGGCCGGACACTAAAATTGACTCTGAAATTCGTTCCCAACTAAGTCATGGACTTGCACAAGCTGCGGGCATGGCTGGGATGATTGGTGGCCAAGCGATCGATCTGCATGCCGAAAATCACTCCCTCAACCTTTCTGAAATTACCCGACTTCAACAACTCAAGACCGGATCATTATTTGGATTTTGTGTGGAAGCAGGAACAATCCTGGGGTCGGCAACCTCAAAAGACCGAGCAGCTTTAGCAGGGTATGCCCAGGCGCTCGGCCTAGCCTTCCAAATAACAGACGATTTACTTGATGTTGAGGGAAACCAAGACAAAATTGGCAAGAGTGTCCGAAAAGATGATGATGCTGGTAAAGCTACTTTTGTATCATTGCTTGGTGTCGCGGAGGCTCGCTCCAAGGCTCAGACCTTAATTGAGCAGTCAATTGCCTGCCTCGCACACTTTAATGGCCGCGCCGAGATGCTACGAGATGTTGCGCAATTCGTTGTTTCTCGCAGTCATTAAACTTGGTATCGACAGCAAAAATTTGAGTTCTATGGAGACTGCCACACGGATAGACAAGCAAAGATGGCAAATCGTGACAAACCTCGCCTTGATGACCTTTTGGTCACCCGCGGCTTCGCGACCAGTCGGTCTCAGGCAAGAGCATCAATTATGGCCGGGTTAGTGTTTCGGGGGGAAACACGGCTCGACAAGCCAGGCCAACGAGTAGAATCTAATATAAACCTCATAATCCGCGGTCGACCGCACCCATGGGCATCACGCGGTGGAATAAAGCTCGCGCACGCTCTCGATCATTTCAAAATCGTACCCCGAGGCGCAATATGCCTCGATATTGGCGCATCCGCCGGCGGCTTTACGGATGTGTTGTTAACACGCGGTGCAATCAAAGTTTATGCAGTCGACAGCGGGTACGGTCAGCTTGATTGGCGACTCCGCAATGATCCTCGGGTAATAGTTCGCGAGCGCGTTAATGCCCGTTATTTAGATCCCAACCAAGTACCGGAACGAGTAGGGTTGATTACCTGCGATGCTAGTTTCATTAGCTTGACCAAGGTTTTACCAGCCCCCCTTCAGCGCGCCCAGCCTGGAGCTAAATTGATAGCGTTAATCAAACCGCAGTTTGAGGCAGAACGACACCAAGTCGGGAAAGGTGGTGTAGTGCGGGACCCAGCGGTCCACACCATCGTCTGTCAAAAAATCGAGGCATGGTTGGGTACGCAACGGGAGTGGACTGTCTTGGGAATAGAAAGGAGCCCAATAACCGGCCCGCGAGGGAATGTCGAATTCCTTATCGCTGCACAGCTTTCGTCCCATGTACCACCCTTCGACATGCCCGACGAAACCAGATGCCCCAAAAGATAATCGTGCTAGTTATCCAATAGTGGTACACCAACCCACGTCCGTTAACACAACAGCAAAATCCTATACCACGGTGACAGAACAGTTCCTCCAGTAGACAGGGTTTTCCGCTCTCTGCGCAGCTAGTGTGTGGACAAAGGTGCCTGCCGAACATTCCGTGGTAAATTTAACACATCTCGCTGAAATTATGCGGTTAAGACGCATTCCCACTGAGAACAGGACTGATTCTCATTGCGGGTGCCTCGCATTATTAGTAACGCTAATATTCATTTCTAAAACTAAGCTTCGCTGCATGAGTCGCTCCGGCCCCAAAAACCACCATCAAAGCCCCGGCCATAGAAAGAAAAACAGAAAATGGGTGCATCGCCAGAAACTTTACGACCGGCACTTATGGCATCTTTCTTAGGCAGTGTAATCGCTGTCAGTCAGGCAAGTGCCCAAACACCAAGTGCTGAGGAAATGTGGAAGATCATTCAGGAACAACAGGCGACGATTGAAGCGCTTCAGGCAAAAATCAGTGAGACCGACCAAAAGGTGGAAGCCGCCGGAGAAATGATCGAACAAGCCGCTGGTAAAGGCGGCAATGACCGATTGCACTGGGGCGGTTATGGTGAACTTCATTACAATGCCGGCGATACTCAGCAAATTGATGTTCATCGGTTTGTTTTCTTTACGGAATACGAATTCAACGACAAACTTCGTCTCCAATCGGAGCTCGAACTTGAACATGCTCTCGCCGGTGAAGGACAACCGGGGGACATCGAATTGGAGCAAGCCTTTATCGAATGGGATGTTGGCAAAGAACAGCGCATTTATGGTGGTGTTCATCTAGTTCCAGTAGGATTACTAAACGAGACTCATGAACCACCGACATTCTTCGGTGTCGAGCGCAACCGTGTTGAGGCTGAGATTATCCCCAGCACCTGGTGGGAAGCAGGCGTCGGAGCAAATGGAGCAATAGGTAACGGACTGGGCTACGACTTGTTCGTTCACTCTGGACTGCAAACACCTGTCACCGGCAACAACGCCTTCCGCGTTCGGAGCGGCCGCCAAAAGGTGGCTGAAGCGGTCGCGACAGACCCCGCTGTGACGGGCCGTATTAAATGGAATGGCATGCCAGGTGTCAGCCTGGCCGCCTCCTTACAATACCAGTCTGATCTTACACAGAACACAGACATCGCGGGAGACGATACTAGGGCAGACATCGACGCCTGGTTGTATACGGTCAATGCCGACATCCGTATGGGTAGCTGGGGTCTGAGGGCCCTATATGCGGCATGGGACATGGACGGCGGTGCAACGAGCGTTGGACCTGCGTCTTTTGGCCGTGACAATCAATGGGGTTACTACATTGAACCATCCTATCGGTTCACACTTCCCGGTATGGGCGCCAACGGCGATGCGGTGCTCGGCATATTCACACGCTATGGAAAATTCGATAGTCAAGCTGGTGATAACACCGACAGCGAGGAACAAGAATTTGATATTGGATTCAATTATTGGATACATCCTGATGTTGTAATCAAGGCCGACTACAATCAGGTCAGCCTTCAGGAAGATTCTGGGGACGATCGCCTAAATGTTGGTCTCGGTTGGCAGTTCTAAATTTCCGACAGTAGATAATGGATCATAGGAAGGGCCCTTTCTGGCCTGTCCTTATTCTCGGCCATTGGACATGATAGCTCGTTACAAAATTTATCTTCATTCGCTCACCCTATTAACCATGTTATGTGTCTGGCCCACATCGACGGTGGCTGATCAAGTTTACCTGGCACCACAGGATTTCCTTGTGGAGGTATTTGCCAACGCTGTCCCCGAACCAAAAGTATTGTGGATCACAAAAGGCCTCCGGGCAGATACCCGTGCAATAATGACCCACAGTAAAGGCCCCAGGCGTATACGTTACTGGACCCAAAGCACTCGGAGCGCATGGATCCTGGAAGAAATCGGGAAGGTCAAGCCTATAACGACAGGTATCGTCATCAACGATGGGCACATTGAACGCGTCACCGTGCTAATCTACCGTGAAAGTCGCGGTTGGGAAGTGCGGCATTCATTTTTTACAGACCAATTTATAGGAGCGCGGCTAGTCGAAAATCACCGACTCAGCCGTTCAATCGACGGCATTTCAGGCGCCACCTTATCGGTAAGTGCTCTGACTCGGCTATCGCGCTTGGCCCTGTATCTTCATGAGCAAATTAGCCCAGACTAATCGCAAGGGAAGAATGTTTAATCGGCGACGCATTCAACTTGCGTATTCCGTTCTTCGTTGGCACGGCCGTTTGGGCGTTGCCGCTGGGCTCTTGTTCTTGATACTTCTGGTCACCGGCATAGCGCTAAACCATGCGGAGCGATTGGCTCTCGACCAACGATATATCGCTACCGAATGGCTGCTCGATTGGTATGGCATTACCCCAAAAAACGCCCCAGTAAGCTATCGGGTTGGCACGCATTGGATAACCGAACTGGATGGACACCTTTTTCTGAACAGCACACTTATTTTCGAACGCACGGGCTTCGTGAGGGGCGCACTTCAGACACAGGGGATATTTGCCGTCGCAACCGAGGACATCCTGTACCTCTTCGACCCGAATGGAAGATTGATTGAACAAATTGTTAACCTTCCGGCTAAAATTCTTCGTCTAGGTTGGCGTGAGAGCAGCACCTATATCGATACTCCTAGGGGCATCTTTTCGACCGATCCCGACTTTTTAATCTGGCGACAAGCCGATCGAGTGCCTAATTGGACAGAAACGATCGCAACACCTAAAGCAATCGGAGATGATGTGTTGCGGGCATACCGAGGTCGCGGCCTGCCATGGGAAAGGGTTATCCTCGATCTTCATAGCGGGCGCATTTTGGGGGTCTGGGGACCTTATCTGATGGATGGTGCTGCCTTGGCGTTGCTGATATTAGTTTTTTCAGGCTTTTATAACTGGGTTATTCGACGCTAAACGCCCATCAGTTTCATTTCACGGAACCGTACTTATTGACGTGCAAAGAGAAACATTCACTAAGCAATAAAGCGCGTCGAAAGTGCTGAACGACGTTCCACGCAGAGAATTAACTTTCCATAGTCAATGAGTCTGAACTAGACCGACATTAGGAGAAAGCGCCGATCTGGCCTCGATGGCGAATCATATGGTCAGCGAGAACACACGCCATCATGGCCTCTCCTACTGGCACAGCACGGATGCCAACACAAGGATCATGGCGGCCCCGGGTCACAATTTCAGTATCCCGGCCACGATCGTCTATTGTACGCATAGGCCTTAAAATTGAACTCGTTGGCTTGACTGCAAACCGCACTACTACATCCTGACCTGTACTCAAACCACCAAGCACACCGCCCGCATTGTTACTGAGAAACCGCGGCTTACCATCTGTACCCGCACGCATTTCGTCGGCATTTTGTTCCCCGGTCATAGCAGCAGTTGCAAAGCCCGCCCCTATTTCTACCCCTTTGACCGCGTTTATCGTCATCATGCCCCTCGCAAGATCTCCATCCAATTTGTCGTAGACTGGCTCGCCAAGTCCCACCGGAACACCACTCGCTACGATCTCGATCACTGCACCAAGCGAAAGCCCGTCTTTGCGGACCGCTTCAAGCGTTGTCTCCCATTTCGCTAAAGTCTTCACATCTGGGCACCAGAATGGGTTCCGTTCAACCTCCGCCCAATCCCATTCTGATCGGTCGATCGGCTGTTCGCCAATTTGAATCAATGCCCCCCGAACCGTTACGTCATCTCCGATCACTTTGCGGGCGACCGCACCAGCAGCAACACGCATTGCCGTTTCACGCGCACTCGCCCTACCACCACCTCGATAATCGCGCACACCATATTTTTTCGAGTAGGTGTAATCAGCATGGGACGGACGGAATTTCTCCGCGATTTCACTATAGTCACGCGGCCGCTGGTCCGTATTTTCAATGACAAGCCCGATGGGTGTCCCGGTCGTCACGCCATCAAAAACACCCGAAACAATTTGGACCACGTCGGCTTCGCGTCGTTGTGTAGTAAATCGAGATTGGCCTGGCCGGCGACGGTCTAGCCAATGTTGAATGTCTGTTTCAGAGAGTGTAAGACGAGGTGGCACTCCATCAATGACACAACCTATTTCGGGTCCATGGCTTTCACCCCAGGTAGTGAATCGAAAGGCCTGTCCAAAGCTATTGCCTGGCATTCGCCCACTACACCGTAGAAATGTCGGGCGCGTCGGGTCTCTTCATGCCAACCACATGATAGCCTGAATCAACGTGGTGCACTTCACCGGTCACCCCGGAACTCAGATCACTTAACAAGTACAAAGCTGCTCCCCCCACGTCCTCGATTGTGACGTTGCGCTGCAGCGGTGAATTCAACTCATTCCATTTCAGAATGTAACGAAAATCCCCGACCCCGCTTGCCGCCAGTGTTTTAATTGGTCCAGCCGAAATCGCATTTACGCGAATACCGTCCCCACCCAAATCTGCCGCCAAATAACGCACACTTGCCTCCAGCGCAGCCTTAGCTACTCCCATCACATTGTAATGCGGGATAACTCTCTCAGCTCCATAATAGGTCAGAGTCAACAAACTGCTACCCTCCCGCATCAATGCAGCTGCACGCCGACAAATCGCTGTAAACGAGTAACACGAAACTTGCATTGTCTGCGCAAAATTTCCGGGACTAGTATCAACGTAACGACCTTTCAGCTCTTCTTTGTCGGAAAAAGCGATCGCGTGGACCAAAAAATCCAAACCATCCCAACGCCCGGCAATGTCATCGAATACTGTATCCAGCGCCTCATCATCGTTGACGTCACATGGCAACACAATATTCGAGCCAAGTGATTCAGCGAGTGGCCCGACACGACGGGCCAACGCCTCACCCTGGTATGTAAATGCAAGTTCTGCGCCGTGCTCAGCGACCGAACGCGCGATACCCCAGGCAAGAGAACGATCGTTCGCAACTCCCATGATCAGTCCCCTTTTGCCCGCCATTAACGGCTCTGCCGTGGGCACGATCTTGGGTCTTGGTTCACTCATCTATCGCCCCTCATACGAAATCTTAGCACTCCAGTAAAACCATCCAGAAGGGGTAGCGGACCGCATCCTACACCAAGGAGAGAAGGGGTGGAAGTTAACCAGATTCAGCCTTTTAGACACGCCTTGCCCCCAACAAATAGCCTTACTTAGGGTTCGGCTGCAACACGTACTAACAGTTTGCCGTCATTCGAACCGTCGAATAGTTTTTTGACGGCAGTCGGGGCATTCTGGAGACCGTCTACGATGTCGACCTTATACGTCAATTTTCCGTCTGCCAACCAGGTAGAAAGCTCCTTAATCGCTTCACCCCAACGTTTCGCAAAATCGCTGACTATAAAGCCCTCTATGCGTGCGCGCTTCATCAAGACATTAGCAAATCTATAGGGACCCGGCACCGCCTCAGTCGCATTGTATTGCCCGATCAGCCCACACAGCGCGACCCGAGCCCTTAGGTTAATTTGGCTAAGTATTTCATCGAAGACAGAGCCACCAACATTCTCGAAGACACAGTCTATCCCGTCTGGGCAGCTCGCACGCAGAGCAGCACTAACATCAGCAGATCTGTAATTTATCGTAGCATCAAATCCACACTTTTCTTTAAGCCACAAACATTTGGCGTCCGTGCCCGAAATCCCAACCACACGTAGTCCCTTTATTTTACCTATCTGTCCAGCAATGGAGCCAACGGCCCCAGCTGCACCGGTGACGACAAGCGTTTCTCCTCGTCTGGGTTCGCAGATGTCAAGCATCCCAAAATAGGCCGTTACTCCGGTAAGTCCCAATACACTCATCCAGGCTGGCAGCGGAGTACCTTTCTGGTGAGGGATAGACATACGGATATTATCCCCATGCACCGTTGAATATGTCTGCCAACCCAATAACCCAGTCACAATATCACCCACTTTGTAACCCGGATGCTTCGTTTCGAGGACCTCCCCCATGGCGCCACCCCGCATGACTTCACCTATTTTGACAGGTGGCATGTATTGATCCATATCACTCATCCAGATGCGGTTGGTCGGATCTAGAGAGAGATAAATCGTACGAACAAGCACCTCTCCATCGTTTGGGCTTGGGATAGATTCTTGGTCCCAAACGAGATCCCCGTCCTGGATGTTTCCGATAGGTCTGCGTGCCAGTCTCCACTGATGATTTTCATCGCTCGTCATAGCCTCAGCTCCTCACACCGAAGACTTCCGATAGGAAGTCGAATTGGAGTGCAAACAAATATCCCCCACTTGGCCAAACACAACGGCAAACGTCATATCATAGGATCCTAGACTCTTGCCTAATCTGCTAGCGATACAGCATTTTTATTGGACTAGCCTTTATATTTCCACGTATGGCAAGACTTAGGATGCCATGAATGCATCGGAGTAGCCGTCCGCCGCACACCTGCTGTTCGATCATTTCCCGGTGAAACTCGCTTTACGCTTCTCAACAAACGCAGCCACCCCCTCACGGTAATCATCGCGACCAGCGCAATCAGCGAAACATTCACTCTCAAGTTGTAATTGAGACTCAAACTCGTTCTCTAAACTCCGATACATTAATTTTTTGGCCATCCCGTATACATGGGTAGGCCCATGGGCCAGACGTTGAACAAGATTATCACTTTCCTGCTCTAGATCCCCTGGCGCTACAACAAAATTTACCAGCCCCATATCCGACATTTGACGTGCGGTGTAGCGGTCACCGAGAAGCGTCATTTCAAGGGTTCGCTTTATGCCAATAGCTCTTGGCAAATGAAAAGAAGAGGGGCCATCTGGAGTAGTTCCGATATGACAGTAGGCCAACGTAAAAAAATCCTCTTCAGCAATTACTAGATCACATACTGAGGCAAGAAAAACACCCGCACCTGCGGCTGCCCCCCGAACCTTCGCAACGATCGGCTTTTACATCCGCCGCATAGAAAACATGATCGGATGCAGATCATGAATACGGTGAAGAAAATACCTCTGGATTTCTTTACCTTCATGACTGCTAATGTAATCATGCATTTGCCGCACATCTCCCCCAGCCATGAAATGATCGCCCGCACCAGTAAGCACAACACATCGTACGTTATCGTCCAATTCAAGTTGGTGTAGGGTTTCATCTAATGATTGCCGCATTTCCATCGATAGGGCGTTACGCACCTCCGGTCTGTTCATGGTCAATGTTGCAATCCCACCATCCATGTTTACCTCAAGATCGGCCATATAAATTTTTCCTTCCAAATTACAAACGATTGCTGGTCCGTTTGGGTATCTATCAAAATACCAAAATGTTTGACTTGGACGCCTATAAGAGAAAAATCATCAAGTAGCTACCGTACAATTCACCTGCAGTTCACGAGCTATAGTGTTGGTGTTTTGGGAAGCTGGGAATGGGGTCGGCATTTTACTGCGCGGCATACCGGCGGTTTGTATAGCCCTAATCAGTTTTATAAATGAGAACAGGGTTAAATGCCGCGCGAAATAACGCCCAACTAAGAGCAAAACAATGCCATTAAAACTCTTCGGCTATTTTCGTTCCTCAGCCGCGTATCGCGTCCGTATCGCACTAAAACTTAAGAGGCTCGACTGGGAGTCTGAATCTGTTCACCTAACCCGAGATGGTGGCAAACAATTTGGAACCGCATACCGCTCAATCAACCCCCAGGCTTTGGTTCCCACCTTACAGGACGGCCCAACCTACATCACTCAATCGCTCGCGATTATAGAATATCTCGAAGAATCCTATCCAGAAACGCCGCTTCTCCCCAAAAGCCGGAAAGCTCGGGCTCGCGTGCGAGCACTCGCTTTATCGGTCGCTTGCGATATCCACCCTCTAAATAACCTACGGGTATTGAAGTATTTGAGCGACACTTTAGGCGTGGAAGATAGCGCTCGGATGGACTGGTATAGGCACTGGATCTCGACTGGGCTAAGCGCGTTAGAAGCAATGCTTGTAGACCACCCAGACACTGGCTCATTTTGCCATGGCGATATTCCCGGCCTAGCAGATGCATGCTTGGTACCGCAAATATTTAACGCCAGCCGATTTAACTGTGATCTTACAACCTACCCAACCATTCTTCGCATCAATAAAAAATGTCTTGAATTGGACACCTTCCGCACTGCCGCACCGGAAAACCAGCCAGACGCCGAATAAACGTCGGATCATACGATATTCCCGCGCGTGTGGACAAAAGGCACTGCCGTGAATAACGCAGAATACCCATAATAGGTGGTCGTCCTCAGCTAAGGCGCAAATCGTTTTATTGTTGTAGTTTAGCCAACTGAACGATCGTGCTTCGATCGATACATTTGCGTAATAACTATGAGCGCTAAAATTGCGGCGCCAACAGTATCGGTACGCCAATCACCGTGTAACAAAGATGCAGCGGCAAGAGCTGCCAAAACCCGCTCGGGTATCGTCAAACTAATAATTAGAAACCCTTGCACCGCTGTCGCTAAAGCGACTACGCCCACCACTCCCGTAACAAATGCTTGGATGATTTCTCCCACCCCACCAACCGACAACAAGGCCGGACTGTAAACCATCACAAATGGAACCAAGTAGACAGCTGCTCCAAGCTTCATCGCGGTCAACCCTGTTTTCTGCAATGGCGTACCAGCGATCGTCGCAGCAGCATAAGCGGCTACCGCTACCGGTGGCGTGATGGCCGATATGATCGCGTAGTAGAAAACAAAGAAATGTGCCGCTAACGGTTCGATCCCAAGTTTGATGAGAGCTGGTGCCCCAAAAATAGCAACGATCATGTAGGCCGCTGAAGTGGGCAACCCCATACCCAAAATGATGCAGCTGACCATCACTAAGAGCAACGTCAGCAACAAATTTCCACCGGTAATATTTATCAGTATTGAAGTAAATCTGAGACCAAGGCCGCTCAGTTCGATCGTGCCAACCACCAGTGCAGCAATAAAGAGTGCGGCAGCGATCGGTGCGATGCGCCGCGCGCCAACCTCGAAAGCATCCAGCACACCATGCAGGGTAAGTTGCGTACGCGATCGTAAAAATGAAACCAATACTGTACAAATAACCCCAGCAAATGCCGCATAAAACGGGGTCGTTCGGTCAACAAGCAGAATAACAACGATGACCAAAACCAACATCATATGAATATCTAAACGAACTTCCCTACGTGCTTTCCGCACAAGATCTAGTTCCATTGAGGGCAAACCAAATTTTTTGGTTTCCAAATGAACCATGAAATACACGGCGAACAAGTACAAAAAGGCGGGTAGAGCCGCTGCTTTCGCCACTTCTATATACGGAGTACCCGTGAAATCTGCGATGAGGAAAGCCGCAGAACCCATGATCGGAGGCACTAATTGACCACTTGCGGAAGCAACCGCTTCTACGGCCGCAGCAAAGCGTGGCTTAAATCCGGTCTTGATCATCAGAGGAATTGTAAATGTACCAGTGGCGTATACGTTTGCGACCGCAGCGCCGGAGATAGACCCAAATAATCCGCTCGCCAAGACTGCAGCCTTGCCAGGCCCTCCCGGCTGCTTCCCCATCAGTCCGGCAGCAAGGTTCATAAACAGATCTCCCCCGCGCGCTTGTTCAAGCACGGCACCAAGAAGTACAAACATCAGCACATAAGTCGCCGAAATCCCGGTGATCGAGCCGTAAAGTCCTTGTGTCGTAAGAAACAAGTGATCAACAAACCGCATCGGACTGACTGCGGCTTGATTGAGAGGTCCAGGGAAATATGGCCCAAATAGACCATGGACCAAAAAAATGGCTAATAATGCGACAAGGGTGATGCCGATTGCACGTCGGCACGACTCCATTGCTAACGTAATTGCGATTATCGCAACTACCCAATCGATGGGGGTCAGGTCAGTGATGTAGGGATAGCGTTCGACTACATAATTATAATTCCCATAAATGTAGAGGACGGGGATCCAAGACAGCATGAACAATGCCCAGTCATACCAAGGGATATGGTCTGTTTGTCGGTCTTTTGTGATCCCATAGACCAAGAAGATCATGGAAACGTACATGGCCACATGCGTGGGACGGAACTTCATTACTTCGGGAGCTCCAACAGCCGCTGCCACCAGGTGATAGAGAATAACCGCCACAGCGAACCAACGAAGCAGCGCACCAAGCCGCCCAACAAGTGCCCGTTGACCACCAACCTGCACGGGCTCTCCTGGTGGGGCGAACGCAGTACTCAAAAAACCGCGGGCTAATGGTAAGGACGCCAACACGATGCCTACCATTGCTATCGTGGCAAGTATCCAATCAAAAGACGTGAGCGGATTAAGATAAGGAAATTCCCCGATGAGGAGAGTAGGCCGATAGTAGACGTAGAAAACTGGCAAACTGGCAGTAACCAATTTGCTCAATTCGATTAAACGCCCCCGCCCCGTCTTTTCAAGCGCCGGCAACCCGAACGCCAAAAACAAGATGAATAAGTATATAGCAATGATTGTTGGATGGACGGACTGCGTCACTAATCCACCAAATCTACCGGCAAACAAGTGGGCTAGGATTATTGCGACGCCACACCACCGTATCAGCACAGTAAACCCGTCCTCCTTTTGATCAAAATTCGTTTGAATGTGTGCTGTGTGGCCGGTGTCTAACATTTTCGGTCCCATTAGAACCTTCAACCCAGACGACCTCACAACAGAAGCCTCCTGCCGATTCAAAAATCTAATTCGACCCAAATAACAATTCTCGACTTACATCGACCTTTCATGAGAAAACAGAATCGAACCAGACATCACTGCCCTAAAAATAGCAGATGTTGGATTCCGTAAAGGCGCTCCACTCAAAACGGAGATGGCACCCCTACTGGATCAAACCACGCTCACGATAATAGCGCTCCGAGCCAGGATGAAGTTGCAGAGGAAGGTCAGCCGCTGCCTTATCCTCTTCAATATTAAATGCGCGGTACGCCAATGCCAAATCATCTCGATACTCAAACATTAACTTCGTCATCACGTAGACTAGGTCCTCTGCCATATCCTTGTGACAGATGAAGATCGTGTGGCGTTTGATAGTGGCGATATCACTATTTTGACCCTTATACGTACCGGCGGGAATGATCCCCGGTGTGTAGCCAAAATCTCCGGCAAGAATTCCAATGACACGCTCCTCCAGTGATAACAACTTAACATCTCGAGACGACACTAAATCAGCAAACAGCGGTGCGCCAAGTAAATCATTGTACATTAACGCGTTTAAGTGGCCGTCCTTCAAGCGATCAACCATCTCGCGGAATTGCGAATGAATCACCCGTCCCCCGCGATTTCTAATATCCTCATAGCTGTAACCATGTAATTCAAGCACCCGTTTTGCCGCTAACTCCGAGCCCGTCCCGCGAGGACCAGTATCCACCCTGAGTTTTGGTTTTTCTGTAACTAGTTCCTCCATAGATTGCACCCCGAGCTCCGTTGCTACAAAAACATGCAACCGCGCCTCAAAACCGACATTGGCAATAGCGCGTATTTCAGTAAGTGGTTCGGAATATGGCGCTTGTCCAATAACGGCAGACTTCAGATCATTCGTAAAAGAAAGACCAAATTGAGCATCACCCTTGTTGATAGCAATTGGATTGGCGACCGAACCGCCGGGTACAATTGCGTATGCCAATCCTTCTATGTGCTTCGAGAAGATATCGAACATCGCCGTATTCATGACAAAGTAGCTACCGCCGATTGAGCCGGCCGTAACCGTCACATGTGTTGGCTCGACCGTAAGCTCAGCTCCCCGGATCGGCGCTGTCACAGCGGAAAACAGGACAAAAATAAGACTGATAGCGTTGAGTATTGAGTAGCGAGTCATTAATAGTCCTGTTCGTTTATCTGTAGAGTTGTGCCTCAATAGCATAACCTATTCCATCAGTTACGCCGTTTGATTTTCGAACATCAACGTGTTCAACTTGATTGATGATCCGCGCTCCATTTTTAGCCCTCATTTCATTCATCTTCGCCTTCTCAGGAACACCAGATGCTTGGAGCCTTTCTCCATGCGATTCATCCCATGAAAACGTATGGCACAACTGCCAGGCCATATGGACAGGCCCAGATGGGGGTGAATACTCTGGCGAATGGAAAAATGATAAGAGGCACGGCCAAGGAACCCTAACGTGGCCTAACGGACAAAAGTATGTTGGTACGTGGAAGAACGATAGACGGCATGGCCGGGGGACTCATACGCGGCCGGACGGCCTAAAATATGTAGGCCAATTTACAAATGATCACCCGCACGGTGAGGGGACTTGGACTTGGACAGACGGGCAAATATACGTTGGTGGATTTAAATTCGGCAAACCGGAAGGTTACGGTACCCACATATGGCCAGACGGCCATGAATACGTTGGTGAGTTTCTTGCCGGCTTATCCCATGGTCATGGCACTTACACATGGTCAAACGGAAGGACGTATGTTGGCGAATGGAAATACGATAAAATGGACGGGTATGGAGTTGTCACATTTACCGACGGAAGAATTTGGTCCGGGCAATTTCAGCAGGGCGCATGGGTTAATGGAGACCAATATGCCCCCGGGGAAGCACCACCAGAGCTCACACCACGGTCGAACCGCTAAGCCTAAGCCGAACCATAAGTACGATGACCCCAGTATATTGCAGCACTCCCACCTAAGACGGAATTTAAAGGAATCATTGCCAACTTTGTACTGTACGAACGGACCTAAATTCAATCGTGCGTACACGCAGGATTAAGACCCAAGCGAACCTCTGGATCGGCCGGACTTAAACCATATTTGGCTCGAAGTCGATCTGTACGTTGGAACAGCCCATTACTCTATCTCTGTCGCCTAAAGATAAAGAAACTCAGCACGCTCGACTTTGCCATACGCCCGTGTGCCCAGAGCACCGAGAATCCTGATGAACAGAGTCACTGACGAAGCCGAGCAGTAATCAGGCGTCAGGATCGAAGTTCTTTGCATCTTCGCCACGAAAGTTGAGTTCAATTGTGATCCCGTCTGGGTCTTTGATAAATATCTGGTGGATACCAAATTCCGGGACTTTACGATGAATCATTTCCGCATTATGGGCCTTGGCCTTAGCAACAAACGCTCCCACATCACTACCTCGAAAGGCAACGTGGTCTATAGCGCCCGACCCCTCTAAGGTCCCTTCCTTCGCACCAATATAGCTTTCCATAGCCGGGTTAGAGTCAGCAGTAATTAAATGGACACAAGCTGTCTCACCTAAATAAATCCAGTACCCCGGGAAATCGAAAGGCGGTCGTTCGCCAACGCGCATGCCCAGCACATCGCAGTAAAAATCTTTGGTAGCCTCCATGTTGGAAGCTCGGATGTTAAAGTGTTCCATCACCTCGAGCGGCATGGCTTTCCTCCGCCGAAAAAATTAGTAGTGAAGGTCAATCTTTTCTGAAAATCAATCACTCCGCAAGCACGGGTTCAGAGGTTACGCGTTTAAATCGCCCCAACTCGTTACTTTGCTCAGTCGCACTGCTATTACGGGCAGGGATTCTAGGGTCATCCCACGCATTTGCGGGTAACGACCACGAAGCAGATCTTGGGCCCACGCGTGTTCATCACCATTTTCAAGAATCTCTGCATAACCTCGGAAAAGCACCCAGGCCAAGCGCGACCAGTCTTCCTCATACTCGTCGATAACGATCGCGACTTGCGGGTTTTCTCTGATGTTACGCAACCGCTTGAGCCCCTTAGGCGAAGCTCCCTTCGGTTTTTCGTCAATCGTGATATATATGTTGTTGCCTTCGGATGCGAAACAAACTGGCACCACATGGGGGGCACCGCCTGCATCAGCAGTCGCCAGGCGGCCCACTCGGAGGCGCTCAACAAATTTTCGCTCCACGGAGGTAAACATGATCGGCCAAAGTAGATCCTAATTCATAGAATTGGAAACCACGTATTGCTGTTGCAATACCCAGCATCGTAGCACGGTAATTTAGGTGCAAGATTTTCCTTCAGGAAATATTGATACATTGAACGTAGTACTTGAGTTTTCATACGGTAGGGCTCGCCCGGTTAGCTCTTAAAAGGAGATTTTAATGGAATTCGGATTTGTCATGCCGTCTTTAGGCCCAATGGCTAACAAGGCCGACATCACAGCTCTCGCGCAATATGGAGAGACCAAGGGGTGCAATTATTTATCAGCGCCGGACCACATCATAATTCCGGAAGATATTGAATCCACCTACCCTTATAGCCAGACTGGCGAGTTCCCACTGCGTGCACACAATGGTTGGCTCGATCAACTGACGACTCTGACCTTCATCGCCGCGGTTACGGACAAGGCTCGACTACTTACTTCGGTCATGGTCGTACCGCACCGAAGCGCAGTGTTAACTGCCAAGATACTTGCTTCGATTGATGTCCTCTCAAATGGGCGCCTTACAGTAGGTTGCGGTGCTGGCTGGATGCGAGAGGAGTTTGAAGCAATTGGCGCACCTCCATTCAAAGAACGCGGCAAGGTCACGGATGAATTTATTGACGTTTTCCGTGAACTCTGGACCAAAGATACACCGGAATTTGATGGCGCATATAATCGCTTTTCAAGCATCATTTTCGAACCCAAGCCGGTGCAAAAACCTCATCCCCCAATTTGGATCGGCGGCGAAAGTGACGCTGCACTGCGCCGCGCTGCACGACTAGCCGACGGGTGGTTTCCCATCGGTTCAAATCCTCGTTACCCTCTCGATACCCAGGAACGCTTTTCCGCCGCACTGACCAAACTCCGAACATATCTTGCCGAGGCCAACCGCGATCCAGCAGCCGTAGAGCTCGCTTACTTCACGAACTGGTATCGGGAGGAACCCGAAACTCGTGACGGCACGCGACGCGCCTTTACTGGCAATGCGGAGGATGTTGCCGGTGACATTGGTTGGTTAAAAAACAGCGGTGTTAAAATGATTTTAGTTAACTGTTTTGGCGCAACCGTATCAGAGACGAAGGAAAGGATGGACCATTTTGCCAGCGAGGTAATGCCCAAAATTGGGAACTGAGCTACGTCGTGTTCTGTAAACCTGCTGTGAAATGGGTGCCACGATTGCGTTCCTCCAACGCTTTTAGTTGGGAAAAGTCATTGGGCCAGTCGACATCGAAAGCGAGCGACGGACGACAAACCACTGCCATATCCAAACCAACCTTCCCTGCTTCACGTTGGTGCCTAAAAAAGCTTCCTACCCCAAACCGAAAGCGGAACGAGTGCCCCGCCGGTATGCACAATGCGTTTGTTCCATCCCGAAGTTGGTCCGGCGCAATAGCAGCACCTGCCCGCCCAGCATGCCAAATCAAAGTATGAAGGTCATCAAGACAAACAAATGGTAAATCTGCCGGCAGAACCAAAATCCGCGCCGCTCCGCGCGCGCGGGCTACTTTAGAGGCCCTGTTCAGAGCGGGATTCAGACCACCGCGAGTTACCTCAAACAAATTGTGTGCACCGGACGCATGGGCCATCTCGCGTGCCTCCAGGCACCGGCTAACCACCATGGTATTAACAGCTAAGGCTGCGGTCGTACGCAGAGTATGAGCTAGTAAACGCGCACTGAATTTGTAACGCTCCGCCCCATCGAGCACCGGTGCAAGCCGGGTCTTTCCATCGATTAACGAACGCACGGGAATAATCGCAACCACGCTCATGTTTCACCGACGCCGCGGTCATCTCTCCGTGAAAGGAGTTTGGAAAACTCCATAACTTCGCGCGCTAGCTGAATCTGGTCACTCGACGACTGCATCAAAATTCCGGTGGCCAACGTCTGGGGCCCGACTTCAGATATGCTAGACGCTAAAGCAGCATCCTTAGAATCAATTACTATGCCATCAAGCAGATCTCCGTAATACCGGGCAACACCGAGCGCCGACACCTCAAGATCAAGTTCTCTGAAAATTTTAGCCGCAGGCCCTTTCACTGTTTCCCCACCTATGATTGGGGATACAGCAATCACCGGAGCATTATGTGAAATCAACCGCCCCCTTACTTCTGGCAACGCCAAGATCGGAGCAACACTCAATAACGGGTTAGAAGGACAAATTATAATTGAACTAAGATCGTCGCGATCCAAAGCCGCCGCAAATTTTTCCGATGGAACAGCTTCGTTTGCGCCTTCATAATGTATGTGTTTAGTCACTGGGACACACCGCTCACGGACAAAATAAATTTGGAACGGCATTTTGCCTGTTTCAGTTTCAACAACGGTCCGAACTCGTTGATCACTCATCGGCACAATTGGATGTAAAATTCCAAACCGACGTGCGATCCTTGCGGTTACATCAGATAAATTTTGTCCCTCATTAAGAAATTTAGCGCGCATTACGTGGGTGGCAAGGTCCTGGTCCCCTAGGCGAAACCACCCTTCCCCACCCAGACGCTCAAGCGCATTCATAAATTCCCAGCTCTCACCGGCGAGACCCCATCCAGCCTCAGCATTGTTCATTCCCGCCAAGGTGTAGGTTACTGTGTCGAGGTCCGGCGAAATCGGAAACCCGAAATGCTCAAAATCATCGCCGGTATTAACCACGACAAGCAATTGATCGGGATCGAGGATTTTTGCGAAGCCATTTGCCAACTTTGCACCGCCTACACCCCCGGCCAAAGCAAGAATCATCGTATAGGCTCACGAAACAAGTCCTGCTCCTTAACCCGGATTAAATCCTGCCCCTTTCCTGGTGCCGCATGACATTGGAATCCACGCACCAGAACTACTGGTCGGCCCTCGTTTGCCTGCCCCATCAAGAGAGACGCCGCTGCGGCGAGCTCATCAGCAATAGCAACCTGCGTAACTCTGAGTGGCCGTCCGAATAGGTCAGGTGTTCCGGACAGATCTACCAACGTCGGCACTCCTGCAACCCCTAACGCGGCCCCCGCGGTGCCATTACGAAAAGCACGACCAAGGCTATCGTTAATCATGACACCAACATCAACCTCGGCACGTTGCTTTATTCCCTCCCTCAGGAGAGCACAACTTCGATCCGGATCTTCGGGTAAAAGCAGTACGGCATCACCACCATCTTGATCCACGTTGGACATATCGACCCCAGCATTTGCCAGCACAACTCCGAGCCGGTTCTCGACGATGAGTGCACCCTCCCTTGGGCGAATTACTTCGTTTGATTCGGTGAGAATCACCTCAACCAGACGGGGATCCTTGTTTGATGATTGGGCCAACGCCAAAGCTGCCGCCGAAGGAGTGACACTAGCTAAATCCACCACTCGCCCTTCTGCTTTCGAGACAATTTTTTGAGCTAGAACCAAAATATCACCGTCACACAGTTTCTCACCAGCTGCGGAGCACTCACCCAAAATTAATGCAACCAGGTCGTCGCCGGCACGGATCAACGGCAGGCCGGTGAGTGCGGTAAACACTAGTTGAGAGGACTTAACAGACGCTGAGTGAGGCATGGTCGCACAATATAGCTGGTAACTCAGCGAAGGCCGTTCGTCTGATCCGAAAGTCCGGTGATTGAGATACCCGCGCCAGGCACCTTGTAACGCTTATTGATGCCGATAAGCACAGACGTAAGAGCCTCCGCTACCACCGAATTTACCAACGGCCCACCGTGAATTCCTCGCATTCTTCCAGCATTCGCCAACTCGATTGCCACTTCTCGAGCTTCCACATCGTCCCCGCACACCAGGACATCACAATCGATCGGCCCATCGATGTTCTTCAGGTGTTGGGCGGACACGTTCTGGAAAGCAGAGACTACCCGAACTGAATTTCCTAATAGCTTCTGGATGTTCACAACGGCCGATCCACCATCTGGCAATTGCACACGAGCAACCTTCGGTGGCACGAGTGGAACAGTTACATCAATTAATATTTTACCATCAAGCACCTCACGAACTTCCTCCACTGTGGCACTCTGCGCGCTGAAGGGAACGGTAAGAATAACAACGTCCGCGGCAGAAGCAGCGTCTCTATTGCCCGCTCCTTGCAGTTTGGCGCCATCGTGCTGTTTGTTTAGTTGGTCAGCCACCTTGCATGCCCGTTCAGCCAACCGGGAGCCCAGCGTCACTTGATGCCCGGCGAGCGCCCACCGCAACGCTAACGCGCTCCCCTGATCACCCGTTCCCCCCAAGACCGCC
>JYMV01022163.1_pt1 | contig 47922 bp, 48 predicted proteins | sample 338911 | NCBI WGS metagenome assembly JYMV01 (sample SAMN03354496, study PRJNA234377) | hydrothermal vent metagenome | biome: Deep sea; feature: Hydrothermal plumes at the Eastern Lau Spreading Center, Western Pacific Ocean; material: Seawater | place: Tonga | collected 2009 | depth 2000 m m | reverse complement strand
TGCAGACTTGTTGAAATGGTGAGGTGTGGGTTAGGGGATATAATTGTTTGTTCGTACAAGTATTTAAGCTAATAGAATCCATCTATTGGGATGGTAGGACTGATACTGATGAAAGGACAGTAATGGCATTTACTTCTGTACCTCTAAACTCTAGATATAGGTCTGATATAATATGGATTTGCATGTATTCTTTACTAACTATGATAAAGGCACTCAATAATGGAATGTCAAGTCACACTTCGCATTGTTCTCCTCAAGCCTCCCAATGGCGTGCTTTATTGCTTGCAGGATGATAACGGACGTTTCGTTTCTACCACGTATGTCTACGGGGGATGATATTGTTTTTGAATTTCAGACTATTGTCAAACCTAACCAACGAACTAAAAAACCAAATTTCACTGGTCCTTTCGCCCGGGGTGCTCCCAGCAAGCGATTCTTTTATATTAACATCGGTCAGTCGGCAGGCCAAAAAGATACGCCATGGCAAAGACGGGCCAAAGTATGGATCAATGGTTGGCCAAAGTATGTCAAGCCTTCACCAAAAGAAATCACTTGGCAGATGGTGCATGAAGTCGCCACTGATCCGAGCAAAATGCTAATGACAAGATATCAGGGTATGGCAGATGATGGCAGTCCGAGTTTACATGGTGCAGGTGGTTGGAAGGTGGCTTTAAAGTAATTCTCGATACTTCTTTATACGGGACTTACCTATACATTCCAGTAATGGATCGTAGTCGCTAAAATATGGGATTAGCAATATTCATCAACCAGATAAACCCGGATTTTATCTTGATTTTCAGGAAGGTTGAACCACTGGAAATAAGGAAGGTGACACCATACAGATATCACCTTTGATAGCGGCAAACTATGGTAAGCCTTCACTAGAAGCCTTGCGCACTATTCGCCACGGCGGTCCACCCCTTGTGGGGTATCATATAACTATAGCCAAACATGGAAGTACATCCCCCCATCCAGAAGGGTGCAACTTGGTATAGACAGGACAGTCACTAATCAACTCGCCAGAACCAATTGCTGACAGCGACCCCACCGCTTTACCCCGCGTGATAGAATGCCGTAGATAATCCAAAACTTGAGCCCCAAAGGGCTACTAGTATGGTCGATGTATTCATCTCCTATTTCCTAGATATCTAGTTTACTCAGCGTCTGCACCATGCCTTGGAGTTCAGAATAGATTGATTCTGCCAAACCCTTTGGGTTTTTGCAGTGCCACAGATTGATGGAAGCTGGAATTGATGGATTTTGTCATGTCTGATATGATGGGATTGTAGATCAGTATGGTTCATGTGGAACTCCGGTTATCTGGTGTTCCGGCGCTAAGGAAAACATTGCAAAAAATAAATAATTAAGCTGAACTTTGGGCTAGTTATGAAACAAATACTAATTGCAATAATTGTAGCAGTGCTGTTGGTGGGGTGTGCGAAAAATGATTTAAAATCGGTAAACGGTGGAACCAATGAGTGGCAACAAATCCGAATTAAGGCGGGAGGTCATGATTTTAAAATAGAACGATTAGAGGGTGGCGCTTCGCAAGCGTTTCAGTTTTTATCAAAAGCTGAGGATGGAGGCGTGATTAGCGGCAACTTAAATGGTAAAACTTTTCAGAGTGAAATAGGCTCTTTCATTCCTTGGATATAAACTGTCTAATTGATGTAAGAAGTATTTTAAATGAAAATAGAATTTGGCCAGATTTTTAGAACCCATTTGGAATAAATTGGCTCAACTTGCATTCCAAAGATCGGATTAAAAAACCTGCTTCTGGCTTGCCAGGATTAGGGGCAACTATTAACTAGTGCATTCAACCCATCCGACAACTCAAGAATGTACTCCCATGAAATGCAGTTATAGGTGTACACATAATGCTAATTTTTGCTTTAGTATTTTTATTTTTTCAGTTAATGCTGAATTTTTCCTCATATGCAGATATGGATAAAAACTCTGATCTAAAAACGCTGACCGTAGGTGTAAATCAAATTTCCAGTCCTGGAATCCCAGGTAATATTTCTGTTTTTGGCCCAAATACTTTTGGCGTTATTCAAGATAAAAAGGGGCAAGTAGTTGTTGCTGGTGCCAAGTACCACACTGGTCGGGTCCTGCTTTGGGGACACGATGGATTTTTCAACAAAGACTCGATCGAAAGTGCCGATACAGGACGCCTGCTGATTAACTCTATTAAATGGACAGGTAGAAAACCTAAACCCAAGGTGGGAGTTGTTAACAATCCCTACTTAGTCAGTTATTTAAATAATCTTGGGTTTCAAACAAAATCTATCAAAATTGATAATTTCGCTGCCGTCGATGTGCTGATTGGCGGTGTAGAAAAAGCTTCTAAGAACCAACAAATAAAGATAATTCATTGGTTAAAACAGGGCGGTGCAATCATTGATTCAGCTACTGGCTGGGGGTGGCAACAACTTAATCCAGATCAACAGCTGAGTACTGACTTCACTGGAAATGTCTTTTATGCTTCAGTGGGCTTGGTTTTCGCCAATGGTTTTACTTCTGATACTATCCAAGACGGTTTTTTGGCTCAACCGCTTCCTTCATATAGTACCAATGCATATTTCGCACTTGACTCATTAGTTCAAAAAGCTGCGGATCAATCAAAAATTAGTAATCAAGAAATTTTAATCTTATCTAATATCCTAACAACAGCAGCCAACTGTGTTCCAATTGGCGACCAAATCTTTCGTCCCAAGCTAGAAAAGGTTCTAGGCGGTGATATCAATCAACAGAATCCTTCTCCAGATGAACCAATTACGGAGAGAGATATCTTGCAACGGTTAGCTATGTCGGAAGAAATTCGTCAATCAAGACGTTTAGCTGCCAAAGACATAAAGGCACATTCATCCGCTAAAATATTTCCAGGTATTTCTCCAGCGGGAACACCATCAATTAAGCGAAGCGTAAAAGTCGATACCTCAATCGTGGGCTGGCATAGTCTGGGATTGTTTGCAGATGCAGGTCAAATGATCCATGTCCATTTACCTCCAACTGCCGTTGGGAAAAAAATAAAAGTACGTATGGGATCAACCACATGCAAACTATGGAATAAATCAGTATGGAATCGGGCTCCAGAGATTACTAATGAATGGCCATTAACCCAACCAGAGACAAAAATTGCAAGTTCTTTCGGCGGATTAATTTACATCGTAGTTACTGAGGCAACTCATGATGGATCAATAACAGTAACAATAGATGGCGCAGTCGAATCACCTTATTATAAATTGGGTCAAACAAGTCTTCAGGATTGGGTTCAACGAGTCAGGTATTTACCCGCTCCTTGGGCAGAACTGGCTTCAGATAAAGTCATCTTGACCGTTCCTGCCACCGAAGTACGCGAGCTAGATAATCCCAAATTATTAATGCAGACCTGGGATCGAGTCTTAGATCTATCAGCTGATTTAGCCGTCTTACCCAAGACTAGAGATTATCCGCAAAGGTATTGTGCAGATGTCCAACTCTGTGCTGGTTGGATGCACGCCGGTAACCCCATCATGATTCCATCCGTCACCGCCAAAAATCTAGTGGCTAGTAACCATTTAATCAATGAAGGTAACTGGGGTTTTTACCATGAAACCGGGCATATGTTCCAAAATCCAGACTGGACATTTGAGGGTACAGGTGAAGTAACTGTTAACTTATTCACTATGTATATACTAGATAAGCTTTGTAATATAAAACCAGAAGTCGGTCGAATGGCTCAACCAAACATAGAAAGACAATATCGGGCATATTTTAAAGAGGGGAGCCAATTTGAACAGTGGAAAAGTAACCCGTTTCTAGCATTATACATGTATTATCAGCTGCAACAGGAATTTGGTTGGGAAGCTTTTAAAAATGTCTTTGCCCAATATCACGAGTTATCTCCTGGTCAAAGACCTAAAAATGATCAGGAAAAGAGAGATCAATGGATGGTTCGTTTCTCGAAAGTAGTCAAGCAGAACTTAGGTCCATTTTTCCAATTATGGGGTATTCCTATATCTGAATCATTACAAGAATCAGTTAGTAATCTACCTATATGGTTGCCTATCGGCTTTCCCCCTAAGGAATGAGCTTTAAGATGCTAAAGCGGTTAAAAAATTTCCTGAATTCAAGTGATAAGCGCAGCATCAGTGTTAAAGCCAAATCCAAGAAGTTTGAAACCAAATACAAGCACTGCCAGGTAATTCAGCATGCCAATGGCTATAACTACACTATCGGTGATGCTGTCAATTTGTAGGGGGACCTAGGGGAACCCCCAGTTTTCCCGCGATAGCAAACGGTCAAATCAAGGCTGTAGGAACCTCCGATAAAGGCACGAGAATTGGTTGTATGAAGCAGTTTGGTGTGTTTAGGCAATGGAGGTGGAGGGATTCATGGCTATCATGGTTCAGAGATTAGTTGTTGTGTTAGTTTTATTTGTTGGGTTGGTATGTAGATGGGTGGATGTGGAAACTAATCAAACAACTGCAGAATCAAGATTCACATGTTCGTCATTCTGGGCAAAGGCATTGGGTTATATAGGATAAGGGACAATCCAATTGCTCGGTTTAACTGATCAGAGAAAATCGGATTTGGAGGCGGTTTGTCTCGTCATTAGATGGAAAACGGCTGGGGGCAACTGAAGGAACGGCTTTCTGTCTTGGATCTTTAGTTGATAGTGAGGAGATCTGGCAATTCAGGAGATACTTATGTCTAGCACACACGATGAAGGTAATTTAAACAGCATAACACAACCAGTACCCTTCAATCCAGACATCAGACGTTATTGTCCAAACAGAGATTTCCCACCTTACCGATACGTGCCAAGGCTAACACCACACCCGGTGAAAGATCCAGATGGACATAGCTACCGAGCGACTTCTGAAGATATCGTGTCTCCTGTTTATGATGCTTCAGCTTGGTCTGAAAACATCGATTACCTTTATGGAGTGGATCTTTTCAACTTTGCCTATTGGTGGGAAGCTCACGAAGCTTGGGAAGAGGGTTGGGTGAATGCTGCTGGCAATCAAAAGTTGTTTCTGCAGGGAATGATTCAAATATCAGCAGCATTAATTAAGTGGAATGTTAAGCAATTCAGAGGGATGCGCAGTCTTTCAACAGCGGGCAGAAAAAAGTTACAAAAAATATCTATTGAGAGTAACAATTTTATGGGTGTCGATTTAAGCCGATTCATGAAGAGACTCGATCTTTTTTTCGACCTTCCACATGAAGATAATATTGTAATAGGCAGTCTCCTTTATACCTCAGCCAAACCACTGATTTTTCTTAATATGAAGGATTAAATTGCACAGAAAAGATGAGTATTTTGTCTGACTTTAGTCATATGGTTAAATCGTAACAACTTTCTGATTTGTCAACAAATCAGAATTCTACCAACTCAAGTAGCGAACATTGAAGTTAAAGATAAGCCCCAAAATGCTTATGATTGAAGCAACAACAACGTCACCAACAATTGATCCCAGAAAAAATGGCACTGCACTTCGGTAATTCTGAACTCCTTCGTAAGAGAGAAGGAGACGTTTGGAGAATGGTGCTAGGATTAGTATGACGATGGTCGTAAAAACCACAAAGTGTTGCGTGGGGCTATCGTAACCGTAATGCCTGTCTTGCCTTTTACCGCAGGATCGCGATCCAGATGATTGGAACACCAACGTCGGATTTCATTGTGTGAAGGACTTGGATTAATTGTGGGTGGTTAATAGAAGCGGCTGTCGCGGTACAGCAGCTGGGCAAAAAGCCTATTACTGCGCGTCGATGTCAGGAGTTGCTTGGTGTTGGGTGTGTTATTCATCATTCCATTATAATCGTTATAGCAAAAGGTGTATATTTCATTCTGATCAGGCACACAACTGAGAGGTCTTAATTGCTGCCAAACAAGAAAAGCCGTACCATCACATTTGGGGTTGATAATGATGTGGCCCAGAAGTTCGATACATTAGCCACGGCGGTACATACAAAGCGTCGGATAATTTTCCAGCGCAAAAGATCAGCTTCCAAGACAGCGTAACACCATATTACATCTCACCGTCAATATTGATGATCTCTGCGGGCGTGGCATAACCACCCACAATATGGGTCTTCAACCATCCTGGTGTGTCGTTTCGAGGCAACGACAATGCTGGCTCCCCTTTGCAACTCAAACGGTACAGCAACCGAGCATCATCAACCGAGTCAATATTTACTTTAGTTGGTGGTGAGTTGTGCAACGTCATGTAGTTATCCCACAACGTTATGTCGCCCGGCTGGTGTAGGTGATCATAACGAAATTGCTCCTGTAGGACATGTTCTTCAAGTTGGTCTAAAAAAGCACGGGACTCGCTCTCTGACATGCCGTCCACTTCTACGGGTGGCCGCACACGGGGTCGCGAAGCCCAGATCGGACTATGGAACGACTTAATGCCAGAACGTGGGTTGGTGCGAACCAACGGAGCTAGCCACCCTTCATCTGGTTGATTCAATCGTCTTCGCAGTTGTATCTGTTCCAATGCGGGCTGTTCTGAAAGAGGTAGAGCGGCAAAGGCGGCTGCAGTGTCGGCAAAGGCTGTTTCGCCATTCAAGGGAAGACGCATTCGTCGCTGCATGAGTTCGTCGCTAGATCCTTCCAAGTACGGGTTAGCCGAGTCAGGCACCCCTACCCAGTTTCCACCCAGAGCGTTCCGAGATACAGGTGACTGATGAACCAAGAACATGGAGACATAAATCGGTAACGGTTCATACTCGATATCTGTATGCCACGAACCACCACGACTGACCTGAACGGGTCTGTTACTGTCTTGTTCACCAGTAATCTTTCCGCTAAAGTTGGAAACAACCAGCACAGTCGGTGATTGGTGGGATAGACACTGCAATTGGTCAGGGAAGGTCAAATTGACCGCCGATATCCGTCGTTTCTCGAACGAAATCAACTCAAACGGACCATCACTATCCCCATCAGCCTGAGCGGGTTTCCCACCACGTAGGAAATTATTAGGATGTGGAACGGGTACTCCCCAGTGGTTGGCAAATCGCTCGAAGTGGGCCAGTGAAAAGGTCGTCAGGTCTTGTCCAGCGATGCTGATAATGCGAAATTGACTCAACGCATCCAGCAAAAAAGTGACCTGTTTTGGATTCAATCGACGACACATATCTAGGCCAACGAAGCGTCGTCCAGCACCACTGGCAGCCAATGGTCCTTCGCTATACGTATCTTCACCAAATAATTTATGTAATTGCTTGTCTAAATGTTGTGGATCCACTGCTTGGTTCATAATTTTATCTCCATCTGATGTTCTGAAAATTGCTGATTATCAGAACCATGACTAAATCGTTGGGATACCCAGGTTGCATCATTAAACGATTGGTATAATAAACTGATTTCGGCTATATGCCGACGTCAGCCTAATTCGTTCGTAGAGGCGAAAAATATTTCGCTCTTACAAAATCGTCACTAGGAGTATCCGCCAAGCCCAGCAACATCTTTGTGATTTACGCAAAAAGAGAGTTTGTGAGATAATATAATTACCCCGTAGGCAGTTTGCCCCTCGTGCCAGTATCGTATAACTATGTTCATATTTTCAAGATGAAGGGGGGAGTTTTTTATTGATAAGATTCTCAGATCCGTCAAATCTGAGAAATCTATCTTATTTTCAATTAAGTCTAATAAATAAGTCATCCCTAAATTCCCATTGATGGTAGACGATAAGGATATTTTGGGTGACATAAGCTTTACCACGGCCAGGAGCCTCAACTTCAAAGGGCCAAGCATATGAAGAACTCGTACTCCTCACGGATAAAACTGATAAATCGTCGTATCCAACGCGATGCTGAGAATGTTCCATAAACTGCCCATTGTGTAATCGCCCAGAATAAGGCCCAAGAAAAAAGGCAAAGCTTTTCGATGTGCCTTCAGTCCGCCATACTTTAATATAGCCCATTTCAAAACGAAACTGATAATAATCACTGCCCAAAGATCGGACATCTCTCCGTTGGTGGACATGACGTATCCTAAGGGGTGAAGAGGCCACCAGAAAAAACGGAGGCGCATTAAAATCATCCCGATCGTCAGCAACAAACCACCACCCATAAACGCAACTCCCGACCAGTTCGTCAAACCGGGATAAGTGAGCCATCCTTCCAACAATCGGAATGTCCCACTCCCGATGCGCCAAGTGTGAAAATAGCCGGAAGCCGCACCATGTTTGTAGTAAAGATGTAATTGAATCCAAAACGTTGAGATAGCGCCAAGGAATGTCGCCCAAAGGATTGCACCGATCATTCCAACAGAGTGGCTTTGTGTCTTTAAAGCAATCTGGTAAGATTCAAGTTGATGTGGCATCAGGTGTGCCCGAAATCCATGATTGAAGGGCCTCAGTAAAGCAAAAGTGATTAGATTTCCCTGACCCAGACGTTGGCTTCCTAAAATATTAATCAATGACATAATGGGCGATGTGTGGTGAAAGTTATGTACAAAGATTCCAGCTTCGGCACGCATACGGGTGATGATGATGGCCACCATCAGATAAATTGCAAAGAAAATGACGGCTATCTTTACCGCCATTCCGATCTGAATGACGAATGATGCAAGCAAAAGCAAGCCAATTCCTGCTCCCAATATGACGAAGCGATAGGATAAAGGCTCTCCTTTGGAAGAATCCCGACTAAAAATATACTTTAAATGTCCGCTACCTATCCACAACAGATAAATCATAATTCCTACAAAGCCCCCAAACGACTGCTCACTCCGATAAGGAAAGTCTGGGAGGAGATGCCAGCCAATCATCTTTCCGAGAGCAGCTTGCCCCCGGTACAGACCATAAAATATAATCGTTGAGAAAAGCAGGTCAATGGGCATCAAAAAACCAAGTCCGATGGCGAACGGATAGAAGGCGATGATGATGGTACCAAATAAGCTCAACGGTCTGTCCGAGAATCTGTAATGCTGCCTTGTGATGGGTAGAGAAGGCAGTATTGGCCAAAAGTGGTGAAGGCCGTTGAGGATGCTAATTCCCGCCGCAATCGCGAATCCCAACCACATCACGCGACTCTGAAAGAAGAGAGACATCTCGCTTGTCATTTCGAGTGGAAGTTGAATAATCGGATAAGTTAGGCGTTCTCGCTCTGTCCACTGTTTCCGTACAAGCACACTCACAGAGATCATTACAAAAGAAAGAACGATCATGAATCCTGTCCACCAAAGGACAGGGGATGACCAAGCTAAAAGGATGTTCCGACGATAAAATGTTGCATCACCTTGGTAGTATCCCTCCAAAATGCGATCGTCTTGCACCGTTAACCAAATCGGCAGGTCTTTGCCAAACAGCGCCTTCCAGTCATTTTCGGGAGTCGCTAGTCCAAGCCCATGCGTGATCGTGCCCATCAGTCGTTCCATAATATCGTGAGAACAGAGTGTTGAGGCGATTGAAAGCATCACATAGAGCCCCATCAACTCACTTTGCCTCAGTGCCATTCTCGGATGAATGTTTTTCAACCCAATGTTCAATAGAATGAGGACAAGAATAAAAAAGAGGACGTTAGAAAGTGGTACGACCCAAGTTGGGGTTGTGTAGCGCACCACCTCCAGTTCAATCAGCCAGTAACAATTGAGCGGAATTAAGATAGCCGACAAAAGCAATGCACGGAGCGTAATTCCACCTTTCAGCGCCTCTATTTTCTTCATGATGATGCCTCTATGATGCACTCTTCAACGCTCAAACAAGGACTAAGGCGGTACACCAGCTAAAACATCGTAATCCAGAGGATAATCCCTACTAGATCCTTGACAACTTAATTCTTAACAGCTTTATAATGCTGGTCCAGTTTCTCACGAGCATTGTTGGTGGTGAAGCGCCACTATATCATGATCTTCTGTTGGTTGCACTTCTCCTCCTGAGCCTTTGCTTCCCGTTCTGGAGTTTCCACCTCACCAATACGACGATCCAGGCATTGGCACACCAAAGAGGAAAGTCAATCTCTGCCATGTCAAGCCAACTACCTTTCTTGGGTATATAGCGGAACTCAAACTGATTCTTCAGACATCTTGCATGCCCTGCATCGAACTCTCATAGAAATAGCCATTAGGTATGAGTGTTCAGGCTATCTTGGACAACACGAAACACACCAGTATCTAGATACATACCTGATACTGTATCCATGAACTCAGCGTAATCAACCTTCGTCCTACGCTCACGAATCTCCAGTTAAAGCCAACCTACCAAGGATTTACAAGCCATGAACGCATTGCATGTCCCTGCTCATGCTCATTATCCTCTTTCGTTGGTTTCCTTAGTTTGATGGGTATTGGTGTCACAATATCACCTATCAACTAACATGGTCTCTCATCTACACAGATCACCGGACGCTTTGGGTCATAAGCTTCTTCATACAGATCCAGTATATCCTCCTATTCGAGCCGGATACTCTTCTGTTATCTTGCCTATACACCATTGCTTCTTTAGCCATGGTTTGAGATCCCCTTTTTTAGGTACTTCCGGACTGATTCACCAGATATGGAATCCACTACATCCAGTTTCACCAGATTGTCTTCTAAAAGGCGAATATTCCAACGAGCATCCCTTTCTGGTGGCTCTGAGCAAGCTATGACTGCAAGCTTAGCTTCTTGTCGCCCTGAGAGCATGGAGGCTACCTGAGCGTACCTTCTCATTCAGTACTCCCGCTATGCCTTCTCCCACAAATCTCTGGCGTGTCGCTGCCACCCGTGTAGCCACTTATACCAAGTATGTTAATTATCTCTCTGTCTTTCTTAGACGGACTACGTGGACTCTCATCGGAAAGCAGTAGTATTCTGGCTCTGTTGATTCTTTTGGCTTTGCTTGTGCTCGTGCTAACTAATTGTTTCAAGTCATTTATCAATACACGATATCGCTTTGCTGGCATCTCGACCTCCTAAGGTTTATGTGTTACCCTTGGAGTATAGTAGAAAAATCTATTATCGAGAACTATGTTGTTAGTATTCTAGGTATTCAATATTAAATTCCAGCAATCTTCAACTTTCAACTATCAGTGGACGCATGGCTGTGGCCCCTCCGCTGTAAGCCATTCTTGGAACATTTTGCTGTCCGGAATCTTCTTAAGCCACCTTTCAAGTGCTTCGTTATTTGTCACATCTGCATAGGAGTGAGAACGCCCACGGCAGATGAATTCGACATCGACTTTGGCGTTGATGTGTTTGAGGATTTCTAAACGGTGCTTAAAACTCATTGTTGAAATGAGACCAGGGCGCATTTCCCGTTTGCGCTTTTGCTCTAATTTAGCTAATCGTCTTTGGGTATATCGATCTACTTTGACACGAGTAACATGAATAAAAGGATCGTATTCACGTAGATAGAACCATCTTGGTATGATCATACTATGCCACCTTGCAGGATCGGTTCCGTTACTCATCTACTTAATCGAACTAGTTGTTGATGTGCCGTCCTCTTTTGAAATTTCAATCTTACTTTCTGCTCTGACACTTTTTGGGCTTGGCACAGCCAAGGGGCGGATTACGCTACAAAACCCGTTTCAGAGCGGTTTCGAGATGCTGGTGGTGGGAGGACTTGCATTAGGGGTTACCTACGCTATTGGAGAACTTCTTAGGAATCTTATTCCAGTCTAGACACACTGACGCTGGATACAAGCATCAGCCATCATTTGTTGTTTATCTTTTTAATTTGGTTTCGGCTCTAAATTCTTCTGTTTTATCAGAACGAGGACCAAATAAATCGTCACAAACTCAAACAGGAGTAGTCCAGGAAGTGTAATGGTCAGTAGCCATGATTGTGGTTGGCGGATCACATAAGCCATCGGGAAAACAAAGTGTGCAATACCGCCATAAGTCGACAGCCAATTTCTCTGATTGTTGGAAAAGTAGAGTTTGGGCAAGCGACTGCTTGATTTGTTGAGCGACGTCTTCCAATGAGGACTAGATCTAAAAAAAGAAGAGTATAAAATAGCAATTGCGCCACCCCATTCAACCATCACAAAAATAAAGCTGAGATTGATGCTTGATAAATACCAGATTACCGTTGAAGTCGACACATCAACGACCAGATCTAAGGCAATACCAAAGCCACTTTGATGGTTGTAACGACGAGCAAGAAAACCATCTACCGTGTCGAGAATCACGTTAAGTGTGAGCAAGCAACAAATCTGATAATGAGATGGTTGGCGACTTAAAGCGGCAATAACAACCGTCCAAGCCACCAAGATGATACGGATGTAATCGATAAGGGTGCAGGGAAAAAATGCAATATCGATGATTTTTCTGTAACTTTTTCGATGAGAGATTGGGTTAGTCTCCCCACGTATGACCTGAAAAATCAAAGTTGACGCAGGCACAACTAGAAAAGTAAGAAAAATAATATTAGCCAATTCTGGGTTCACAGTTCATAATCGGTGCAATACAATACGCTGAAACCGACAGCTTGTATTACGTCTGGTATTCGCGGAATGTGGATAATCACAAATATGTAACGACTTACTATGCGACTTCACCAAATGATATTGATTGGACACTAAAAGGAGAAGTATTGCCACCCGGTCCATCAGGTGCCTGGGATAATTCGGATAATATTGCTCCTTACATAGTAGTCACTGATGGCAAATATTATCTTTTTTACACTAGCTTTTGCAAAGGTGACCTTTCGACACGTCATTTAGGCTGTGCCATGGCAGAGATGCCCGCTGGATCTTGGTAACGCTTTGAAAAGAATCCTATTCTACGTCAGAGTGAAGGTCAAAGACAAGGAGCAATACGACGATATCATACTGGTGGCAGCCAGGATAAGTTAAAGTTAATACGTAGCCACGATAAAGAAACCCACTAAGTTTAATCTCACTATATAGATCTTATCTTTATGGCGGTCCAACCCCGGCAAAGGCATTGGTGCAGATAGGTACACCAGAAGCACTAGAGGCAGCAAAAGATGCCGTTCCTGCTCTGATGCAAGTATTGCAGAATGATCAGAATTGGGATGTCCGTTGGAATGCGGAATGGGCATTAAAGAAGATAGGCACACCTGACGCATTGAAGACAGTTGAGGAATATCAGTCACGACAATAATATGCCGATACATTTACCAAACCAGTATGTGTCGAATAATGGAACTGTCTATTTGGAGAGTTGATTATGAATGACCTAAAGGGTATTTTGAGATTGACAACTGCAATGTTTTTATTTGTTGGGTTGCTCGGTATCTGGATTGGTGGATGTCAAACCCAAGAGCAGAAGGTTGAAAAACTGATCAGTAAGTTACAGCATAAGAATCCAAAGATCCGTCAGACTGCAGTAGTAGCGTTAACAAGAACAGGAAAAGATGCGGTGCCTGCCCTGATACAAGCATTACAGGATAAGGGTCGGGGTGTTCGTGCTTCCGCGGCAGGAGCATTAGGTTCTGAAAAGATGCCATAGATGCTACGCCTGCTCTGATAAAGACATTACAGGATCCAGAAGCACTGAAAGCAGTTGAGGAATATCAATCCCGACAATAATATGCCGACACAAGTAGGCCAAGGTTCAGCTATATCAAGCAGTTAATATGCAAAAGGTGAATGTTGTGGCTAAGAGGTTAGTTGTTGCGTTGCTGCTGATGGTGATAGTTATCTCTATTGGGTGTGGCAAAGATGAACCTGACAACGGCACCTTGAGACCAAATGCTAACTTGGTGAATGTGAGATTTTAATTCCAGCATGAGTAGTTGCTGTTGTGGTTTCTGTCTACTGTCTTTTCCGGGGCAACTTAAAGAGATCAGGGGGGCATATCAGCAGTTCGGGTTGAAACGCAGTTTCCGGAGGTTTCTTCCTCGCATTACTTTAGCTATGCTACAATGAATCAAGTCCTTAGGTAGGTTAGATAAGGGTTAAAGTCTACTAACACAATGCAAACTCAATTATGGATCGGTAAGCATGAGAAGAAACGATTTTGTAGCGAGTCTAAAGGCTTTCGGCTACGCCATGGCATCCACTGACCATCCGCTATTGGTTCATTTCGTTGTAATACGACGTTGTAACTTGAGCTGTGCCTACTGCAACGAGTATGATGACATCTCTCCTCCCATTCCACTTGAAGTGATAAAAAAACGAATTAGGGCCTTAGCAAATCTCAAAACGGCGATCATAACCTGTACAGGTGGTGAACCTCTCTTACATCCAGACATGGAAGAAATCATTAAGGAAATACGTAATCATAATATTATTGCATTTATGATAACCAACGGCTACCTGTTGACTAAGGAACGAATTCAGAAGCTGAATGAGGCAGGACTACAGGGACTACAGATTAGCATTGATAACCTTGAACCGGATGATGTGTCTTATAAGAGCCTAAAAGTGCTAGACAGAAAACTAAAATTACTAGCTGATTATGCCAAATTTGAAGTCAACATTAGCAGCGTATTAGGCATCAGCGACGAACGCACATCCGATGCGATTACTGTTGCTGAGCGGGCAATGAGTTATAATTTCAAGCACTCTGTCAGTATATTGCATGATAGCAACGGTATTCTCAAACCGTTAAGTCCTAAACAATATGATGTTTATCGAACGATTGGCAAACGTTCTAATGTATTTTCGCATTTTTTTAACTACACGCTCTTTCAAAAGAAACTTATCAGAGGCGAAACTAACAATTGGAAGTGTCGAGCCGGAGCACGTTACCTTTATATTTGTGAAGAAGGGCTTGTCCATTGGTGTTCTCAACAGCGAGGCTACCCAGGCATTCCACTTGAGGAGTATACGGTTAAGGACATTAGACGTGAATATAAGACCCAGAAGGACTGTAGTCCATTGTGTACTCTGACGTGTGTTCATCAGATAAGTTTCTTAGATGAGTGGCGCTCTCCACAAAATCGTCCAGATCCAATCAATGGTTGAGTCTATTGTCCAATAGACGGCGCTCGGTATATAAGGCACGCAAACGCAGCTCTGATTCTGCCCGTAAGTCTTTTTGCCCTTCAGTTCGTCAGTCACCCAAGCCTTTTGGACTCACCTCCAGAAACCTCGGTCGGATGTCAATTGCTGTTATCTGGACGGGATTGAAAAAATTAAAGTAATGAGCAATCCCCAGTTTTTGCCTTGGCGGGATTAAATAACCTGGCGTATAATGCCAAATTTACTACAGAAAGGTGAAATTGATTAAATCTCAAACTGAATCTGCCAGCGGAGCGAGCATAGCCTGCGTAACCTGCTGTATTTAAGGGTAGTTGCCTACTTACAGGTCTCTCCAGGTAATTATTTCCCTCTTATTAATCTTTGAGGAATCGAGCTCAATTCCAAAGCCCGACCTGTCAGGTAAGGTAAGCTTCCCATTGATCGGCCTTGGTGCATTTTTTTCAAAATGGTAATAATTACCATCCATTTTACCAATAAGGTATTCCACCAGCGGGCATACGTCCGGTGATTGGCTCGCCACGACATGCATGGCAGCATGAATGCTATGACCATGTGGTATCACATGTGCTCCATGAACTGATGCTATTGCGCAGATCTTCACCAATTCAGAAACGCCGCCACACCATTCAGGATCTGCCTGCACCACCCGGATGGCATCCTCTTTCAGAAATTTCTGAACATCCCACCTCCCATAAAAATGCTCTCCGGTAGCAATGGGGACCGAGGTTTCCCTGCTCAGTTCAATAAATGCATCCAGGTTAGCAGTCGGAACAGGCTCTTCAAACCATCTCAGGTTATACTTTTCAACGCGTTTTGCCCAGGCAGCGGCATAAGGAAGATCCCAATTGAACAATACGTCGATCATCAGGTCGGCCTCATCCCCAAGGGCTTCCCGTAGCAATCTTACCTTTTCAACGTTTTCAGCCATCACCGCCGGACCATCCTGAGGGCTTGTCTTATTGAGAAACCATTTCTGATGCGTATAGCCTTCTGCTTTCAACTCCCTAGCTTTTGCCTGCATTTTTTCAGGTTCCTGGGAAAACCCAAGGCAGCTGCCATAGACCCGGACTTGCTTGCGATTTCCTCCCAAAATTTTGTAGACTGGTTGTCCAAAAATTTGTCCTTTCAGGTCCCAGAGCAAATTGTCGATCGTAGACATACCCATGAGGTAATGACTTCCTCGAGAATGTCTATTGCTGCCGAAAAGATCGTTCCATATCGCTTCATGCTCCAAGGCATTTCTGCCTAGTACTTTTTTTACCAGGAGCTTATCCGCAAGGAGAGCCGCATCGGCATCTATAGGGCCATAAATTCCTTTATTTCCTCCTTCAGTCTCTGCGGTCACATAAATGGATGCTTTTCCCGAAGTGGCAGTGAGGCGAATAAATTCCAGTTTAGATATCACCAGATCCTGCATACTGGATTGATTCACAACTTGATAATGAGTAGTATTGACTTCTGCCATTGCTTTTCCCCCACAATGTTATGAAAACCTCTCTTGTTAGTTTCTCTCCACCCACCATCTGTCTCGATGGCTCTCAGCCCACGCTTGAAGCTTCTGAGCTATTTCGGGATGTTGATCAATCACATTGGTTGTCTCATAAGGATCATTTTCCATATCAAAAAGCGACAACTCAATGTTAGCCGTTTCATATTCGCCAGATTCGCCATCATTGCCCGCTCTGACAAGCGTGCGATAACTGTGCGGCAAATGCAATTTCCATTTGCCATCGCCACTGACCACCCCATCAAAGTTGCGCCCGGTCGATACAGGATAATACTCATGTGGATTGGTCGCATCGGGCTGACACGTGATAACGTCGTACACATCCACCCCATCGATCTTATAATCGGGCAACTCTGCACCCGCTAACTTCGCGAACGTCGGCAACAAATCCACCGAGCAAAATGCCTGATCCGACCGCTGTCCTGCAGGAATGCCATTGGGATACTTGATCACACATGCCGAACGTGTCCCCCCATCAAAGCCCGTCCCCTTTGCTTCGCGATAGGGTGTATACCCTGCGTGATTGCCATACGATACCCAGGGACCATTGTCTGACGTAAACACAAAAACCGTATCATCTGCCACGCCTTTGCGCTCTAACGCATCCATAATCCGCCCCACTGACCAGTCGATCTCCATCATCACATCGGCGTACAATCCTTCACCTGACTTACCTTCAAACTTATCGCTGCAAAAGAGGGGCACATGCGGCATATTGTGCGGTACATACAGGAAAAATGGATTGTCAGCATTTCGCTCAATAAAATCAACCGCGTGCTCGGCATACCATGTCGTCAAATTTCGCTGTTGCTCTGGTGTTACATCGTCAATCTCGATCTCGTCATTCTTCCAGAACTGCAATTCAAATTTGTCAAAATTTCGACTCTGAGGATGGTGCTTCCACATATCGTTGGAATACATCAACCCCGAAGATTCATCAAAACCTTTTGCAGGCGGACGTGTTTCTTCATGGTCGCCAATATGCCATTTGCCAAACATACCTGTTGTATAACCCGCAGGCTTCAAAACCTGGGCAATCGTCAAAAAGCTCGGGTCTAATCCACGTGCTCTCGGAGGAATTGCGCCATAAACTTTGTGCCGACCAGGATAACATCCTGTCAACAACGACGCACGAGAAGCCGAGCAAATGGCCTGTGGCACATAAAACTGATGGTAACAACACCCACTTTCTGCTAACCTTTCCACATTGGGTGTTGGATATTTTGTTTCCCAAAATGGACGGAAATCCGCCCATCCCGAATCATCTAAAAACATCACAACAAAATTTGGCTTTCGACTCAAAACAAGCTCCTCCTGTTTGCATCCCCCTTGGTCCCCCTTTTGAAAACGGGAAGATTAAGCGAGGACAGATTTTTTGATTTAAGCTATTTTTACGCACAGACGGGATCATCAACCCGCTACCGGTTAAACGGTCGGTTTTCTTCCTGAGCCAGTTGATCTCTGGTATCACGCCACATCTTTTTCCACACTTCTGGATCGTGCAACTCCGTCTCAGGATTTGATGGACTCAGCACAACAAAACCAAACACAGTAATCTACATAACACTTTCATATGATTCCCTCTTTATATAAACCCATAGCACTCAACTAGCGGGATGGTCAGACTGATGATAATCACTATTACTCTTCTTAAGGGGGTGGTACCCCCTAACTCTTTTTTTACTCTGGTGGAACCAACCAAACAGATATCATCAATTACCCTAGAATGCTGAGTCACCTCTCTACCACTCTACGTTCCGCCATGTCATACCGATCTCCTGCTCTTAAAAAGTAAAACAAGTTCTTGTCCTGCGGTAACACTTTCATCGACCATCCCTCCCGAGACCAAAACCCGCCATCATACACCAACACATAACTCTCTCCTATCACCTCGAATTGATCTCCTGTTACCACTACCCCCGTCATTTCATCGATGCTCAGCCCCAGTAATTCCGGTCGTCCTTTCAAAATCTGAAACATATCGAAGTGCCGGTTCCGTGCTAACGTATGCTGATCGATAGTCACATTTTTTAGGAATCCGAACCCTTGTTGATGATCTCCCACCATAATCTGATTATGACGAGTATCCCCTCGGGCCAAAAATGAACCTTGTATCGTAGCACCAGCTGAGGAACCACCAATCACACCGCCCCGTTCTAATACCTGCCATAACATCTGTTCTGTTTTAGTGCCCTGATAGGCGTCGACCAATCGCCACTGTCTTCCACCTTCAAAGAATACGCCTTTAGCTTTGACCAGAGGTTGGATGAAATCTTGGCTATCGGCCACTTCTGGATTAACGGTGTGTAATACCTCTACTTGGGTTGCACCGAGTTGACGCAACAGTTGAGCTATTGGCGTTTGCTGACCATATTCGGCAGCTCCACCTGCAGTTGGAATAACCATAATTGGAGACTCGGCCCCTCCAGCTAAGGCGATAAATTGTTGTCCCATACTGGGGGTAACACCACCACCGACCAGTAGCAAACTGCCATTGGCGGGTCCCACCTGTATCGCCTGTTGATAAGCCATTAAGCAGCAGACCAATAAAGTTAATCCGTTCATCTAATCCCTTGGTTTGATGTTACTTTACCAAAGTAACGTTAGGATGGAACCAGCCATCTGAGCTGGCAACTGCGTTGCAACCCGCACGCTGTGTTTTGACACTTGATTTGTTAGTGCTGTGACGGAAAAGACGGATAGACGACAAAAGCAACATAGCCCCAAAACCGCTCACCGTCTCATGTTGACCACCTACTTCTTCTATCATAGCAAAAGTCTCCATGCATGTCCACACCTGATGGCGGCTTTTTAGAATGGTCTTCAACTGATCATTAATGATTATATTAAGGTGTCCGACCAGAGAGAGGTTGGGAGGTTTAATGTCAGTTTTTCGGTGTGTTAGGAGAAGAAAGAAACTGGTTGGGAGAAAAGACAAAGGGTACAAACTAAGGGCAGTTGATACCCGCCTGATTACCCCGTACACGAGTTATCTTTTGCGCGGGTATCAATAATCGCGTAGTTGATTTGTGATTCAACTAGATTCCTGCCCATTTAGCATCCTCTTCATCTGCCATTTGACCTTGCAGGATACAGATTTCACTCTGTTTAGTCACAAATCCAAACTACTACCTTTGCACTCTATTGGCCCAAAAGTTTGGCCACCTGGGCTCGGCCTTTTTCAACTGCTGATCGATCCACCCTGAGTTGCAATGATTGACTAATGAACTGGGTGCTAGCCCAATCTGTTTTCAGTAGGTCTCCTGCGGTGGAACCGTTGCTGGCCCGAGCCTTAATATCAACCCCGTTCTCAATCAGAAGTTGAGCTGACTTAGACCTCCCTAAGAAGGAAGCACCATGCAGAGCCGTTCCACCGCCGTCATTTCTGGCGTTGACGTCCGCTCCTTGTTGAAGCAAGAACTTAACCATTTTAGATTGTCCTGCCCCTGCAGCTATTGAAAGCGGTGTGAGGCCAAAGAAGACCGAGTCTTTGGCATTGATATCTATGCCCTGGCTCAAGTGTTGTCTAGCCATCTCAATCTGGAAAGCGGCAGCTGCGGTCATTGACTTTGACCTTTCTGATTAACGTGTGCAGGGCTGTCTTTCTAACATCGAAATCCTGATCCAAGGCTTCATTTAGTTGTTGACGGAAGGGATTCAAATCTCTTTGGTTGGGTACGATTTTAGTACCAACGCTCAGTCTCCAATCAAGCCATTAGCGGATTCATCTTCGACCTCGTTGACGGCCTAGGCGCAAGTTGCGGTTATACCGGCTCCTCAAGGGCGAAATTGGATACCCACGCGTTCCAGTGGTGCCCCAGATTATTCGTCTTCAATAAAAATTCGTTCCGGCCCCTTTTGAGCTTTAGAGGAACGCGGACCGTCTCAAAACGACCTTCGCTCTGCCACGTTTCCCTTTTCTTCCCATTGACCCAAAGGCTCAGCCAATCGTCAAAAGACAAGCGTAGTATCACCTCTTTATCGCGGTCGCTGTCCAATGTGCTGCTAGCGTACATCGAACGGCCAGTGAAATGGCCAGCGTTCAGCTCCGGATCAATCTCGGAGAACCTGAAGTCGAGCCAGCCGCGATTTGCGGGAATCGTTCGGATGAAGCGTTCATTCACAGGGAAGTGGGAGATCCACTGGTCTAGAGGGATGGTCTCTACATCTTCCGACGCGTTGAATGCATCCCAGCCATCTCCGTTTTCGTAGAAGCCAGTGACCAGCCAATGGTCCGGGGTCAGTACTGGTGCCGCTTTGGTGCCGGGAATTTTGTAATAATAGGCTACGGTTTCAATATCGTCGTCGCGCGAACCACAGCGGAAGGAGATCGACGAGTCGAAGGCAATCGGGTCTGGCCCGAAGAAACGGTAGATTACACCGTCCTGATCGAGACGCCCTCCCCACTTATGATACGGAGACCCAATCCAGCGTGCATTCTTTACATGGAACCCCCAGGAAAAACCGAAGTCGTCCTCCATATTCGTGCCACGGATTACGTGGGGGTCATTCTCCCCGTCGATCAGGATCGACATACCCCCAGTGTGATAGATCATATCGGTGTAATTGCGCTGCTTAGAACCGAGGACGATACCAGCCATAAAGCCGGTCCCATCAACCTCGGCCATCTGGAAGGCACTGTTACGGGGTGGCGCCGGCTTGTATCGGTGATGCTCGGCGTGGAAACGGAAGGGCGTCAGCAGAGCATCATCCTTATACTCGTGCCAGTCGATCATCGTGCAAACACTACCGTGTAAACCCGTAACCCGCCCGTCGGGCGGCTGATCCACGTAGAGCCGGATCCGGCAAGATTGGTTGAAGGGGATGGGCAACCAGAGGTTGTAGCCCGGATTGCCGGGCATCTGAGGCGTCTCGTAGTTAGGTAGGACCGTGAAGGCCGCATTGTCGACAAAGTAGGGAGTCCAATCGTGCATGATGCCGAAGAAGGACTTGAGCGGCATGTCCACCTGGGGTGTTTCCGATCCATCGACGGTGATCTCGATCCGCCGCCCTTCCGCAAAGAGGAACCAGATGTGGCGCACACACCCACACCCTTCGACATCCAAGATGTCGACGTGATGGGCCTCCGGCGTCGTCTTTGGAACAGTGGCCGTGTTGGTGCGACGCGATTTGAACTTGATCGGGAGTTGGATCATCGGAACCGCGGGGTCCTGCATCGTCTGGTTTTTGAAATAATCAGAGGTCATACGTTAGTTCCTTGCTTTGTTATTTAGAGTGAAACTACCGTGCGGCGTTGCAATTTTGCGCCGCCTAGTCCGATAGTCCGGACAACCGGTAAGTACGTGCAGCGGTGCCGCTGAAGATGTCCGCCTTCTCGGCTTCACTCAACCCGGCTTTGGCAGCGATCCGTTTGAACGCATTCCACAGTGTTCGGTAAGACACGCATTCCTTGTCGACTGGGAAGTTGCTCTCGAACATGCATCGGTCGGGGCCAAACTTCTCGATGGCGTACACGTAGTACGGGTAGAGCAACTCGCATAGCTCTTCCGAACCAATGGGAGCAGGACGTTTGTGCATGTGAAACAGTGGCTCCCAAGGGCCGACGCGTTGTTGCGCACCGCCGACTTTCATCACCGTATTTGGGCATGTGGCAATAGCATCAATGGCGCGTTGCCAGCTGGCGGCGGTGCCTGCATCGGCATCCGGATCGATCTTGCCACCGAGGTGATTGACGATGATCGTGATGTTGGGAAATCGGCTCGCGAGCTTGGCGAGGGTTGGCAAGCGCTCGAAATCGGGCGAGTAGTTATCGAAACTCAGCTCGTGCTTGGCGAGCATTGCGAAGCCGTCGAGGAATTCTTGGTTCAAGTCGCTTGGGAACGCACTTCGTATGCCACGAAAATAGGGCGATGCGGCCATATGCCCTTGCAATACTTCCTCGATGGCATTGCCGAGTCGGAGGTCTGCGGTACCGAAGATGCCGGTGCAAAGCCGAGTTGGACCGTAGATCCCAGATCGGCTCATTGCGGCAATGCCATGAACAAATTCGGTTTCGCCTACGCAACGCATCGGTCCGGGCCCATCAGCGCGGTAGAAGGCACCACACTGGGCGAAAACGGTCTGCACAACATTGTGGCCAGCGCTTGCGATATCATTACTAATGTCTTCACATAGATAGACTTTTTGCTCGAAGCTCGCATGAGGCTCGGTCTCGAACGTGCGTAGATCCCAAAGATGGTGGTGCGGGTCGACGATCGTGAGGTCAGGCTCGAACACGGGCTCGGGGGTTTCCTGTTGTTGCCACGTTTCTATGGTGTTGTTTTCTGTGCTTGTCGTCGGCATCGAATCCTCCTAGTGGTTGTCCTCGGCGACGTCCCCAATGGTAGCGCCAAACGAGTTATCTTTTACATGAGTACCAGTGAGCTCGTCATTTTACTATCAGGCAGTCGATAGTACCAGCATTTACATTGAGACATTCTATCACAATTACCATATCGTGGTAAAGCGGTGGGGTTGCTATCAGCAATTGGTTCTGACGAATCGTGCAGGCACCTTCTGGATGAAGAGATGTAATGCAGTGCTACGCTGTCTTGGAAGCTGACCTTTTGTGCTGGAAAATTATCCGACGCTTTGTATGTACCGCCATCAGAATATTATTGTCGGGATTGATATTCCTCAACTGCTTTCAGTGCTTCTGGTGTGCCTATTTCTTCTAGTGCCCCTGCCACATAATTAACGAACAGACTTCTGACGCAATGCAATAAGGCAGTTTTCGCCGATTAACGTCATGAGCAAAACAGCAGAATACTACTACTCCTCTTGCGTGTTCTACTGAGTTTACTTATTAACCATCAATCTCATTTTCTTCTTCATTAATAGGATGACCAGTTTCCCAACTAAAACTAACATTACCTGGATTGATGTTTGGATTTCGAGTTTTGATTGTTGGTTGTCCCTCCGCTCTGGATTTGAGTGGTGTATCGTAACTGGGATCATTGACAAAGCGGGCTAGCGAAATTCGCATCTCGATTGAGGTGGCTGGTGGTAGTCTTACCTCTGACCATTTGCTGTCGATAGAATGAGTCGTTTGACCAACTTTTATTTTTTCAAAGCTGTGTTGACCAAAGGTCCCTGCTTGTAAATATACTTTTCGGCAATGGATTGGGCTGAGGTTGACCAACTGCAGTCGAAAACTCTCCTTTTGCGGATTTTTCACTTGGATTTGGTCTATCAAGGCAGAGACATCCGATGGCAAGCCGGGGCATTCTTGGCCTGAATCAAAATAGCGAAGCCGGGCCAGAAGCAATCCCCCGTGGTAAATTGGATTAGGACTACCAGTTGTTAATTGGACCAAAGCATTACAGATAACCGGATTCTTATGAATCCAGTGTTGAATATGACCTCCTTGGGGGCAGTGTCGTCTCTACGAATCTCATCGAGCGCTTGTGCCATCGCATGATAACTAGCCTGCAAAACGTGTTCAGGATAGTCAGGCGAATGTCCATTGACAAAACGAAACCAACCTGCATCGCCACCGCCCCCACGAACCGAGAAAGTGTGATTAAGCCGATTTGGATCACCGGCATGCAAAATCCGCTCAGCATCGGCAGAGGAGCCTGAGAGATGCCAAAGTTGAACTGGTAGTTCGGGTGACATAGGCCAATAATCGTTCCAACCAGTATCGTTATGACGATAAGGGACCCGCCACTCATCGTCAATTTTTTGTCTCAATTCCCAAAGGTGATCGAATTGCGACCGAGCGAGATTTAACATTTGGTCGTCGCCTGTTAACAGCATAGCATTCTGTCCAGCCACTGTTAGGGCTTCCAACAAAACGGTTCCTCCGTGCGGCCAACGCCAACCATAGTAACCACCCCACCACTTGCCATCCATGTACTCACCAATTTGACCTGATAAACCGATATTGTCTGGTACAATTCCGTTGTTTTGGTCCGTTCGTGTTTGCCAAGCAGATAGGTAGTCTAACACCCAATTTTTATACTTTTCCCGGCCCGTATACAAGTAAGCATGGGTGACTAAAGTTGTGGCTAATAAATTAATCGGCACATCGCCTTTAGCTATTCGCTGATTGAGAACGGCCAAAATTTTCTCGAAGACAGCGTCATCTTCCCAATCAGCTACAGGGCCGGGGACATCTGGAATATCTTCATAAAGGAAGGGGGAAAATGTGATGACCAAGCACCCAACGATGGGTAGACCAATCTTCCGCTGTCATCTGTAATTGTGCTCCCCGACTGCCGTTAATGGGCGATTTGATCAAACGCAATTCTGGGTCGTAGTTATCAGTTTCTGGATCTTCACCAGTATAAAAATTAGCGAACCGAACGTTGATAATCCCGCAACGTATAAGGTTCAGGTAGAGCCAAAAAATAAAAATAAAGATAACTCTCTCCGTGGTGCATCCAGTCATAGTATGGTCAAATTCACGATGAAGTTGACCATACTCAGTGAATTGCCACATCATGGCCTCCCACTGCTTGCGTGCTAAATACCGATAATCTTCAGCACCACCTAAAGCGTAAAAAAATGGAAAGGTATAAAAGCTCTCGTAAGCATCGTCCGAGCCGTCCATACCCGGCCAATGCTCTCGCCAAAGCAACGTTCCGCCTTCCCTTGTGTACTTGTCTAGAAATAAATGCCCAGCTTCATTCATTGCTTCAATCAAGTGTCGTTGCAGAAGCGCCCAAGTTGGCGGATTGGTTCTTTGAGTTGCAGTCACGGCTTTCATTCTAACACCTCCATAATCCAAATCTTTCGGTACTATAAAGCATTTTCATAGAGCAATCTATAAAATTTATACTCTAGCATCCTCAGCTCTACCATGATGAATCTTTTCAGTACTTTTGGACTACCACTAGGAGTTGTAATGAAATTGAATCTTCTCATATCATTTGGATCTTCCTTGAAGGAACACATCATTATAATGGGAAATTCACTAGGGAAACGGTTAGTCGTTGTATATTGTATTTGTATTGTTTGGGGGTTGGTCGTACGATATTTTTTGTTTCCACCTTACAAACAAAAAACCCCGCTGCTTGGCGGGGCTTAATGCAAAACTAATATTTCACCTCTCACATTACTCAGAAATCCCACACTTGAAAGAGGCTATTTAGCCTCATTCGGTGGCATCCTTTTTAATTAAAGCAACATAAAAAATCCAGACCGATAACAATGCAAAAATAATTAGTATTAAGAATGGGAGGTGCTTGCTCTGGAATTTGTGGAATGTACTTCCATGTTTAGCTCTATATGACCCCACAAAGGGTGGATCGCTGTGGCGTACGCGACTGGCGGGGGTAAAGGGCGGTTTTCACTGGATCGTCTCTCTATTCGACACTTGACTTCCATGGTTAATCTAGGTACACAACGATCTTCTCCATCAGATAGACATTCGGTAGCACTATTCAACGCCAATTGGACGAGTGCTTTCAAGTGCCGTATGAGCTTAGCGTGGAGAAGCAACGGTATCATATGTTCACTGAGTTAGCCCGTTCTTCAATTCCCTCGAGTAACCGAATGCTGCCAAGATAAGCCAAGAATTGCGCCACCGTTTTACTTTCGGACAAACCTCCTGATTCCAACCGTGAGGGAGGGTATGATCAAGACTTATTGGCCTTTGAGCTTGCCCCGTCTGGTTTCCAGCTTCCATTTCCCTTTAACCGCCAACTGATCACGCCAGAACGGAAAATTGTGTAACACCTCAGAAAGTTCCTGCTTGCCAGTCCTCCCCAGTGCCTGGATGATCTGAAGCGAATTTCGAATGACGTACCCTTTCCCGGCTTCGGCGCCTTTTGCGGACCACCGGCCATAAAGTCAGCGTTGCCCCACACCCCGCTCCGAAGTGCTTATCAACCTCCAACTTATTTGGTTTCTTGAAGAGATCATGGTCTTTTTGCCTAAATCAATGTTATTATCTTGCATTTGCATTATTAACATCAAATAATAGGAAATATAATGCACATTGGTTATTAAAACCAACTGTTCGCCAAAGTGTCGTCACGCCACTGCTAACCCAGCACAACGGACAAAATTGAAGGATTCAATGCAATGAGCCAGCATAATACGCGGGATTATCACTCAAAGCCATTTCAGGTAATGGTTGTCATGGGTGAGAGCACAGTCGAGGGTGGGTAAGGAACTCAACAGAAAGGTTTGCCGATATTTTGGCAGAACTCATTAACGCCTGTCAGGAAACTCCCGTTACATATTACAACAAAGGAATCGGTGCAAATTCAATCTCACCCCGCAGTCCGGGCTATGAGAAGTCTGCCAAGCCGAGCGCTTTGGAGCGTTATGAAACTGATGTGATTAGTCTAACACCGGATTTGTTCGTCCTTTGTTATGGACTTAATGACATGCGTGCTGGCATGCTTGTTGATAATTTTACACAGGATATGCAGACTATTATTGAAGATGTCAAGGCAGCCTGCGATCCGGTCATTATTTTAACAACGGTTTATCATATGACAGGTTTTAAGAGTTATGCCCCATATGACAAAGGAGGCATCCGCCAGACATGCCGCTATAATAATGCAATCCGTCAATTGGCTAAAGAGAACGATTGCCTGCTAGCAGATGTGTGGGAAGGTCTTGGATTAGCTGATTGGTTAATTAATCCTGACGGTTGTCACGCCAACATGGCAGGTAATTTGATTATCGCTCACCGGATCTTCGAAACGATTGCCAAACATTGCAGCGGAATTTCCGCCGATATTCATCGGCGCGACGCAACTACAAACCATGGGCAAAATACAATGCAAATCCGAGAGACAGTTGAAGATGCTTTCGACCCATGGTGGCTTTCTGAGACATAATTTGAATTAAATGTTACATTTGTGCACCCAATACCACACAACTTGAGGCGAAAATGATTATTCATCATCTGATTGCTGGTCAACAACACTATACCTGCAATGTGCCTTGGTTCATCTTATTATCTTGTCCGCCCAGTTCGGAGGGCCTCCCATGTCATTCCCGCTAGCCCACGGTAGCGTGCCGCCGATGATAACGCCTATGACCGAAGACGCCGCTTCGGTCGACCGTGATGGTATTGCAGCCTTGGTTGAATGGCATATCGAGGCAGGCACAACTGGCCTTTTCGTGGTTTGCTCGACCGGAGAGATGTTCGCTCTGAGCCAAGACGAGATGGTTGAAGTCGTAGAGTCCACCGTGATTTTTGCTGACGACAGGATCCCCATCATCGCAGGGCTGCCTTTCCCGGACGTCGAGAGGAAAGCCGAGGTTGCTAAGAAGTACGAAGCAGTGGGGGCCGCCGGCGGAGTTGCCCTCCAGCCGTTCGAGAGTCCTGCTGATGACGACCTGATGTACGAGCATTACGCTCGACTGGCAGACGAAGTGACGATCCCCTTGCTCATCTACGAACACCCCAAATGGCAGTTGACTCATCTTCTGACGCCTGCGCTGGTGGGCAGATTAGCCGCCACTGGGCGGTACTTTGGGATGAAGGACTGCACGGGCGACCTGTCGCGCCTGACGGCCATAGCCGGCGTGGGCAAGGGGCAGTTCGGAGTGATGCAAGCCGTTCAAGAACAATTGCTTTCGGCATTGGTGTGCGGATCGACCGGAGCGTGCGCTACGGCCAGCAACGTCTACCCAAGCCTATACCGCAGGCTGTATGACACGTTCCAGGCCGGTGACATCCAGAAGGCATATGAGCTGCAGGGCACTATGCGGATGCTGCTCGACATGTACAAGGCATCTGGTGGTTCCAAGCATGTGCTGAACAGGCTGGGGCTCCCGATTAGCACTGCGACGCGGCACATGCGAGAGATTACCGAGAAGCAAGCCCGAGCAACAGATATGCTCGTGGCATTCGTGGGAAAGGGGCTTACTGAGGTCTGAACGCTAGGGCCTGCGAGGCAGAAAACCAACCCATCCAACCGGACTGAAATCTAATTCAGATCAGTATGGATGGGTTGTGTGGTTTGGGGTTCTCGCTGGAAATGATACTGCGTTACACCATTCTGAAACCTGATCTTTTGCGCTGGAAAATTATCCGACGCTTTGTATGTACCGCCGTGCCAAATACTGCGAAGCGCTGCCAAAGATGAAGACTCACCTCGTAAGTCAGATTCTCAGTGGAAGACTTATCTCAGGAACGACAGGATGTTCTGCGATATTGCACTGGTTTGTGCAAACATAGCCGTAGCGGATTGTGACAGTATCTGGTGATTCGCTAAGTCGGCGTCTTGTATGGAGGAACGTGAAGCTTCAATGTTCTGTGTCTGGCTGGTTAGATTCGACATAGTAAAGGCTAAACGGTTCTGTCTACATCGAATCCAAATGGTTTCATTCTTGATTGACCATATCAACGGCATGATCTAGTGAAGTGATCACCGATCTGGCTTGAGCAATATCCAACTCAATTTCAAACTCTAACATATTCCGTGGGTATCATCACCAACTCGACATTGCAAACTTTGCTGGATGCCGTTTTCATTGGTTCCTACTGAATCTCTAGGTTTGCTAAGGCGTACTATAACTTATAGATTCAGTAGGAGCCTGCCGGCTACGATTATCTCAATTTGTTTCTTCTTCCAGTACTTCCTCCATATGTTCTTCCAGCCGATCCAAATCCCAACCACCTTGGTCACGGATAATGGATCGCAACATCGGCGGAACATCTACCACGCTTTCCAGGATATCTTTCAGCATCTCCTTATGCTGACTGGCTGTTATTTGAAAAAAGTCTAGGGTCACGTCCTGCGAAGTGGCTAACATATCACGTAGAATGGTGCCCTCTGTCCGGGATGCGATCACCGGTTGCCTTTGCCCCTCAACGTAAACCTTGGTCCGTCGGCCCATACCGCGATCATGCTCAATCGGTTCAACACCGACAATGGCATCAGACCTGAAGTATTTTCCGTAACCTAGCGGAACCATATACTCATTCTGTATTTTCATAGCTGATTTCTCCTTACTATTTTGCTGGTTGTCTGTTAGTTAGACGGTTAAGTTTCTATGTCCTGACATAGATATGCCCAACCGAGAGGTCTAAGTTCCAGACCTCCTAGTTAATAGAGATGACAAGTTTTACCGATTCGCTTATGCCAGCCGTCTGGTTAAAACGGAATGTCATCATTGTCTGAATTTGTCCCGGCTGTGCTGTTACCGTTTTGCCCTTCACTGTCACTGCGGCTTTCAACAAACTGGAACGAATCAACCAGGATATCATGCTTGGAACGCTTTTCACCGTCCGAGGTTTCCCAAGTCCGGTAGCGCAGTCTTCCTTCCACATGGAGGGGTGACCCAGTGTTGAAGTGCCCATGGATAATTTCCGCGTTGCGGCCGAAGACTTCCAGGTCAATGAAGCAGACCTCTTCGCGTTTCTCACCGCTTTCCTTGTCTGTCCAGTTACGGTTAACGGCAATACCGGCTGAAACATTTGTTGTTCCTGATGGCAGTGTTTTTAGTTCCGGTTCACGGGTCAGTCTACCCATGAGAATGGTTTTGTTGTAATTCGGCATTTGACACCTCCTTTTTTAGATTCCGCTTTAAAATGAAAATTAATTAACTGATAATCTTTGAGTTAACCCACTACAGCTATCTTTTTTGATAAACCATGTTGGGTAATATTTCTCCGTGGATTAAATTAATTCCTGAAGTTGGTTTAACTGATGACCGCACCGCATTCTCTTCAGCGCTTGATTGGCAATTTTTCGTACGCGTTCCCGACTCAGATTCATTTTTCTGCCAATCTCAGCGTAAGAATGTTCATGTTCATCGATCAGGCCATAACGGAGTTTGAGGACAGACGATTCCTGTGTACGAAGTGAGTCGACAACATGATTGACCATGTTTTTCCTTTCATGGTCAATTAACCGATCCAACGGATTAATCTGCATTTTATCGGTTAAGGCAGCATTATAATCATCTACCCCGCCATTTTTCTGGCTAAATGCTTCCAGCGATATATAGGATTTTGGGCTTTCCAAGATTTGGCGAACCCGTTTAGCATCCATCTTGCCGGCAACCGCAATTTGGTCCAAGGCCACCGCGCCATTCGTCTTCTTCTTAAGTTCAATCTCCTTCTTTTGAAGTTTGCGGCGTCCTTCGGCAATATAAAGAGGAATCCGTATCGGGTCAGCCTGGTTTTCAATGGCTCGCCTTATGGTCTGCCGAATCCAGAAAATGGCATAGGTGCTAAAGCGATTACCGTATGAAACATCGAATTTACCGATAGCCTTCATCATACCGATAACACCTTCCTGCAACATGTCATGTGTTGACAGGACCACGCTCTCACCATATTCTCGACTGACAATGGATGCAACCAATCGGAGGTTGGCATTGACGATGGTGTCTTGAATGGATAGTAATTGCTGGGATGAACGGCGCAATTTTTTCCATAATACAGATTGAATTCCATCTTGTTTTAGTTGTTTTTCTATCTTTAACAGGATAATTGGAAGGCTCATCGGTTCCCACCACCATCGGTTTGACCTCTTACGACCAGGTCTATCAGAATCCTCCTTTTTGATGCGGTCGATGACTGACTTGGGGAACTGATTCAACAGCTGATCAATGTCCCGTCGGATTTGCGCAAACTGCTTGAATAATTCCCTCTCATGTGTTTCAGTTAGTCGAACGAACCGACCAATCTGGGTGAAGTAGTAATCTCCATTCCCCCTTTCGACCGGTTTGGGCAGTATGTCGCACTCCACGGGCCTATCTAGAGAAATAGATTCGTTGGCTGGCTGGACGGCAAACTCGTTTCCAATATTAAGTGTGTTCATGCCTATGTTCCTCCATGCAATGATTGAAAAGGCACTTCAGCCTTTCCCTATTTAGCTAAGATTGTATTAGCAATTCTCTTCAATTGAACATCGGATAAGGCACGAATATCATCCGTACCAAAAAGACTTTGTGACTTATTCTCCAACTGATCTACCGAGATGTCTGCCTGTTGTTTGGCATCCTCTACCACCTTTAGCAGTAGGGCTTTGTCATCAGCAGTACCAGTAGCCTCGATATCAATAAAACATACAGTGTTGTTGTTCTCATCCGTCTGCTGATCAATCCAGTCGTGATTGACGGTGATAACAGTGACTGTCTTGGGGTGACCTGAGGGTGTGATTCTGAAATCCGGATCTCGCGTCAGCCGACCCATGAGAATGGCGTTGTTATAGTCTGGCATTGGATAACCTCCTCATTTATATGTGGATAACTGTTTCTGCTACTTCGCTTTCTTAACTGCTGAACCTTGGTTGCATCCAAGAGAGGCATTATGACGATAGAGCACTCTTTCCATCTCAGCGTGGACGGCAAAGTCTGGATCACCCGTTTTCAGCTTTTGATATGATGTTTCCAGCTCCGTAATCCGCTCTTGGATCGAATCGATCAGCTTTTCAAAATCTTGATGGCGTGAACGAGCTCTATTCAGTAACTGGTATTCGTTATGTAATTCCTTTTGCAATTTGTAGTTGTACACGATTTTTTCTCCTAATTCTGGTTGAGTGAAACTGTTTTTTTAAATCTTAATTAAATTATGGGGTTAACCTCCGACGACTGGTGTCGGAGGTGGTTGTTTTTTTTAACTTTTATCTTTACGCCAGCAACATAGCCAAGCAATTATTAACAGGATGCATTCAAAGTCCGACAGACCGTGTCGGGAGTCAGATTCCAGGCATGTTTTTTTAGGGGAAATTGAAGATTAATATTCAGGCGAATATTCAGCGTACTTAAAAGGAATGATAAAGGTAAGGTAGAAACTAATTTTAAGTGGGGTTAAATTGAAAAATAAGGGAAAATCTTTAGGCTTTTTGCCAAAAAGTTAGCAAAACGATCAAACAACGAGATTACCTCAAAAGGAAAGACATGTGAAAATTTTATTCCGAAAGGCTAAATACGACAATGTGATCCCTTGTGATTTAAGGTGTAAGTGCTTCACCGCAATCAACTTGAAGATAGGTGAGTTGTTGAATTTGTAATTGTGCTGGAATTGGCCAGTGGGCATTCTAGCACAATTAGTGTGTCGCAGTAAAGAGGCAGGTCAGTCTGAGCCTGTAATCAGGAAAAATGAAACCACTCACACCGGCCTGAATCTAGTTCAAACCAGCATGGATGGGTTGTGTGGCTTGGGTTCTCAGCTTCTAGCTGAAAGGTATTGCCACGTTTGAATATAGGAGTAAACTGATACCGGGGTTTGGACCGCCGTGGGCGTACTAGCGAGAACGTCGGAAGCTAGATAGAAATCAAAGTCCAATTGCCCGTCCTCATTGACCTCGATCTTTCTGATTAGCGTGTGCAGCGCTGTCTTTCTGATATCAAAATCCTGATCCAAGGCTTCATTCAGTTGTTGACGGAAGGTATCCAAATCTCTTTGGTTGGGGACGGTCTTAGTGCCATAACGTTCCAGTTCATCTGTGATCTCTACTAGTCTCTTTTCATCTTCCTGCAACTTGGACACCAGCTTATCTTTCGGTAAACGCCGATCCAGCATCATCTCCAATGCCTGATCAATTCGTTCTTCCAAGTCCTGCTGCTGTTGTTGTAACAGCCTGATATTCCTCGCTGATTCTGCTTCTTCCTTCTTCATCTCTTCCAAACATTGCTGATAGTACTCTTCAAGATAACCCGCATCCAGTATAGTCTCCTTAACTTCCTGCCAATTGTGTTTGACTGACCATCTGGTAAAGACCGATTGCGATCTTTTTCTTCCGAATACCTGATAGTCACATAAAGCACGCAACGACCTCCGGTCTGACGGCATATCCCGATAAATCTTGAAGTATTCGTAGGCCAAAGCGGATTCGCTTTGCACCTGATTGTATTTTTCTATATCACAAATGTTAACATGAAATTAATGAACTGTCAAAAAGTAGACAAAAACCTTCACTTTTTCCACTTTGCTGACGGTTTGGAGTGCCTTCGTAGGATTGCAAACTGGAATAAAATACAGCAACATCAGCTATGTTGGTCTTGTAGGTGGGGATAAGTAAACAGAGAGAGAGCCCTGTTCACGCTCGATTAATTGAGCCAGTTTAATCCGCTGATGACCTGAGAATACCCATGGAGGGGTTTTTGAGGATGGTTCGATACTTACTTCAGGATCACCATCTTGCGGGTTTCTGTGTAATCTCCAGCTTGAATCTGGTAGAAGTACGTTCCTGATGATACCATCTCACCAGTATCTGTCTTGCCATTCCAGTAGGCTGCCTTATCACGACTGGCATAATAGCCGAATGACTGGAATCCCATATCCAATGTCCTGACTATTCTTCCTTTAGCATCATAGATACGCACCACAACCTCCGCATCTTGATTTAAATGGTAGGGTATCCATGTCTCAGGATTAAATGGATTGGGGTAGTTAGCCATTAAGACTGTTTCTGTAGGTTGGACGGAACTTAGAATTTCTTTTAACACCGCTATTCCCCGATCAAATTCTACTGACCCATCATGCGAAACTTCCGCTAAATGAATCCAGTTTTCTACCGTTGAGAACATAGCCGTTGGTTGACTGACGATAGTTGGCGCCGCGCCTTGACCAAAACATTGGCAACCAACCTGCCAACCAGTGCAGGCGTTAAAAGATGAGTTGACTGCCATTTGGGATGTTCGTAGATAAACAGCGGGATTTTCACTTCGTCCGCCAGTCGAGCATAATGTTCGTACATCGTGTCATCGTCAGCAGGGCTTTCGAATGGCTGAAGCGCAACTCCACCATCAACTCCCACTGTTTCGTATCTTTTCGCAATTTTGGCCTTGCGATTAACATCTGGGAAGGGTAACCCTGCAATGATTGGAATTCTGCCATCAGCGGAAATCACAGCGGTTTCTACTATCTCAACCATCTCATCTTGGTTTAGAGCGAACATCTCGCCGGTCGAGCAAACCACGAATAGTCCAGTCGTCCCCGCTTCGATGTGCCATTCGACCAGGGCCGCAATACCATCACGGTCGATCGAAGCTGCATCTTCAGTCATGGGCGTTACCATCGGTGGCACACTACCATGGGCTAGAGTGAACGACATGGGTTAACCTCCAACTTTATGGAGGACCATATAAAAGCAAGAATTGTATTTTCGGTTGGTAATCAGACAGTAGATAAGCATTTTAAGCTCAAGTTACATAGTATCGTATTAATATGCCGTTTACCATTATGTTAAAAGTATCATAGCAAAAGGGTGTATTTTAGCTTATAATTTAGAATACAGCTACGAGATTTTAACTGCTAAGTTGTGTCATCATTATTCTTAGATGATGATGTGGCTCGGAAGTTGGAAACCTAACACGAAAAGCGATACACCAATCATAAAAAAAGCATCGGACAATTTTTAAACGCAAAAAGTTTAACTATCTACGGCATAAACCAAAATTAGCGTCTACCCTTCATTTTCGTCTGCTAATAGCATACACCAGCATAGTGGTTGTAAGTTAATACTATTTTAGCGATTCGGAAATAATCCAAAGTAGATATCAAATGTTTAATACAGTAAAAGGGGTTTCTGCCGTATGAAAATAGCATATACAGGATTAGACCTTCCTCAAGGTAAGATAAGGTTCAACGACGAGATATTCGCGGAACTTATCAAGGAATTTCAACCCAAAAAGGTGTCACCATACTACTCATTTTTTGCTGCTTGAATCAAGGCAATGATGTATCCAAACTGAAATGCCCATGCTTGATTAACACGATTCGAAACACCTTTGGGGGTGATATCATCTGGGTGGGAAGGAGCGTGATCAGGCATCAACATGTAAGGATAACCTGCCTGATGAAGAATTTTTACAATTTGGTACATGTCAACGTCACCTTCGTCAGGCCAAGTTTCGCAAAAATTGTGCAACCCACCACGAATATTTCTGAAGTGGATGTTGAAGATCTTTTTTCTCTCGGTGAAGTACTTGATAATCGGAGGGAGTTCTGCTGCAGGGTTTCCTAACCCTTCAGCAGCGACCCCACAGCAAAAATTGAACCCGTGGTAGGGACTGTCAACCAATTGGCTAAATCGTTTCAATCCTTCAAAAACAGGCCAGTTCCACTTCTCCACACCGTTTAAGACTGGCGCTGGTGGATCGTTGAGATGACAGGCCATTTGAACTTGGTACGACTCAGCCACCGGTATCACGCATTCTAAAAAGTAAGCCGCACGATCGAACACTTCGTTGCGACTGACCTCCCCGGCTTTGGTAAGTGTCTTGTTGTCATATTCAGACAGTTCGAACGAGCTGTAAATCGATCCACCTCTTCCTGTTCTGCTATGGGTACGTTGTACTAGTCCCCCTGAAGGTGCACGAAGCACACAAAAATTGTAATTCAGGCCTCGTAACCCAGCTTGGCTAGCATTCTCGATATACTGGCAAAAAGTTTCGATATCCTTTTGACGTTGAGGATCCGCTGCCATTGGAATACTATCCATCGGTTTGATGTGAACCATTTCAAGTTTCACACCATGGGCTGCAGCTTCTTCCTTGTGCCGAATTAGTGTCCCTGGCTTCATGTCATCTACGGTAGCATCGAAATGTGTGACGCCGTGACGAACCAGAAATTCCATTTCTACTTTCGATGTGCCAAGATATTGTGTACCTACATACATTTGTACTTATCCTTTAATTAGGTGACCAAAGGGATAAAATAACAACTATTATTGACGATTTTGGTTGTTTTGAGCTGCAATTCTTGCTTCTCAGCTAGAACAGCAAAAATTATTCCTCTAGATCAACCTCATTCTAGGAATGATTTCGGCAAATCATATCGTGTACACACGATATAAAAGCAGCTATCACGATTATTTTTCGGCGTATCCAACCCATAGCTCATCTACTTGGTCAGGGGATAACAGTTTATTATGCAAGATCAAACGATAGCAATAGTGTATGGCTGAACCCGCAGTTAGCTCGATATCACCAGAGATACACGGTGCCGGATTGATACCCCGCTGACCGTCTACTCGCCACTTTACAGGGTGGCCAGGATTAGTGGGATGATCTAAGACAACAATACCTCCACCGGCATGGCTGTTTTCTATAGGCATATGCAGGTTGACCCACTTGGCCGCCTGCTGCTCGGTATCGTCATCTTGCTGCCCCGCTGAGTTAAAAACACTAGCACCATAATCACGTCGGAATGGCATACGGATAAACAGCCCTCCATAAGCATGCTGCTCAATATGGATGTTGGGGATGGCCTGCAACATCCAGTTTAGATCCAAAAACAAGTGTTCTCCAAGCATTCCCAAAGACCAAGTTTGTTGCTCTACCAAAAGCAAACTGCCATCCGTATGCCGCCAGATAGATTCTATTATCCAAGAAGAAGTTTCATCAGATATCCGTGGGTTACTAGGCTCAATTGTACCGATCAGCAAATCGGGGTGTTGACCGGGATCAAGCCAGAAATCGCAACCGTTGACTCCATGAAATCCAGTTTGTATACCATGTTGCCAAGGATGATGCCAAGGGCTATCCTCAGTTAAACAAACGGAACCATCTGCTAACCTAAGTGGGTGAATATAGGGGCGTAGGTTTGGACGAGCATTGTGTTGAAGTATGATTTTCCCATGTGAGATATCATCGATAAACAAACAATTATTCTTAGTTCGAAGTCTCCAACGTGAATCGATAGACATGAAAAGCACCCTTTGTTTATTAGTTTCCTTGTATTTGTCTTTAAATCTCTCCCTCGACGTATTCAATTCCACCTTGAAATTGAATACGTTCAAGGTATCAAACGATAAAATATATTTCTAAATTGTGTAAGCATATCGGGTAAAGAGTTACAGTTCCCAATCCAGCAAAACACCTAGTCCACTTTCTGGTGTATACCACAAAAAGTCAAATGCTTCTTTCGCTTCTGCATAAGGAAATTGGTGAGTAACCATTTTACCAGCCTGAATTATTCCTTTCTCGATGCTTTCCATTGCTCTCAGGGTCGTTTTCATGGGAGGTTCTTCAGTTAGTATTCCTGCGACCAATCGTTTTTGCATAATTTTTTCAGAATAGAGTGGTAGTGATTGTTGCTGATAGAGAGCAATCAACTGAATGGTTCCTTTATCAGCAACCATGTCTTGAGCTTGTTCAAACGACTTTATACCAGCATAACCACCAACGCAATCGATAACTAAGTCTGCACCTCGGCCACTGGTCAATCGTTTCACGGTTTCAACCGGATCGACTTCGGAGGCATTGATTACTTCATCAGCTCCAAGTTGCTGGGAGAGTTGGCATCGCAAAGGAAGAGTATCAACCGTAATAATCTGTTTTACTTGGCGACCGCGTAGAAGTTGCATCATCAGACTGCCAACCACCCCCTGTCCCAAAACTACAACTTGGTCGTCAGCTTTGACACCAGATGAATCAACCCAAGCGGTTGCTTCTTTTGCCAAAAGCAAGAATGTGCCTTCTTCAAAAGAGACATTCTCAGTTAGCGGCATAATACTGCTTTTGACAAGTGAATCAATATCACCAATCGCATATTGAGCATGCGGAGCAACGACCATAACCCGTTGCCCTACATAGTATTCAGTAACTTCCGAACCGATTTCTTCAATTGTTCCAGTTAACGAATAACCCATTATTGAAGGTGAAACGGCTTCCTCTATAATATATCGACGAAATAATTCAGAACCACGGCTGATCAGAGTCTTAGCTGTTCGGACTAACACTTGACGGTTGTTGAACTTTGGAATTGGAACCTTCTCTAGTTGAATGTTTCCCATTCCTTCGGGTTTAATAACACGGATCAAGTCAGATGTCCCCCTTTTGAATTGAGCTAGTTTACTCCAAAATTCATGCAGTGGTTTTTATTACGTCATTATTTGATTCAGCTTTATCCTCTTTAGAATATATTCCCCCACAATTATTCCTATAACTGGCGAAATCGTTATAGCCGCCCAAAGCACAATTGGAGATTTTGAATGCTATTCCCAAAAAGGAAATGAAACATTATTACCATTGAAACCAGCGAAATAAAAACCTAGACTACTGCCAACAAGTAAAAATATAACAAAATAACAAAAATAGGAATCAATTTAGTTTTGTCATACATATATACATTAATTTTGCATCTATTTTAGTCCTCGTTCTTACATTTGCATCAATAACTTCCTGGTTTTTGTAACTCAGGGAATGAACTGCTTGTTAGAAACATTTGAATTATTTTGCCTGAGTCACTCTAACGTCAGAAATTTAAGCGTATGAGCGGTTTATTTTCTGAGTGTCTCAGTATATACCATTAGCATTCGGGAAGAACCCAAAATTTCACATTTTTGTTCTGATTGAATCATCTGGTTCAAGTTTAGCACAGTGACATTAAATATAGATAACACATAAGCATAACATCAAAAATATGGTCAAATGATACATGGAGCAAAGTGTTTAAATCGCAAAATAATCACCTTCTTAAACATAACAGGAAGATGTATGTTTTACCTAATGATCACACTCATCAAAAAAGAGATACTAAGATAAAATAATATTTGGTTAGCTCCTGCCATGTAGAAAGGTGTGGCCTGAGATAGACCGGGTGATTATTAACCCAATCGTCTGACGTGTTGCCAGCCTAACTGATTTGTGAGGACCAATTCCTAAGAGTAAAGCTGCCACTTTACCTCAATACAGGAACCGTGATAAAATACGTGAGCCAGTCCAACACTTGAGATGCTAATAATAACTAAACATGTCCTCCTCGTTTTTTTACTTAAATTAATAATGGAAATTTGAGAAAGGCAAGCAAACGTTCTTCTTTAGATATCACACTTCTTTACATTTCAAGTGAAATATGACTCATAATGAACCTCGCAGTACAGTTGACACTCTATTAGTATATGAAGGGAATTGGTAATGAATGTCTTAATTACAGGTGCAGCGAGTCCGCTTGGGAAACAAATTGTCGCCGAGTTAGCTTCTAGTCATCAACTTCGCCTTTTAGACAACACAACACCAGATATCAAATATGAAAATCTCGAGTTTATTCATGGAAGTCTAGTTGACCCCAGTATAGCCAACGAAGCAACACAGAACATTGATGTCCTAATCCATACTGGAGAGCCACCCCAAAATCTACCTCAAGATCCACTTAAATGTGAGCAGGTACTCTTGGATCTAGCCACACGGGGTACACACGTACTTTTCAAGGCCGCAGTTGACGCGGGAGTCAAACGCTTTATCTACGGCAGTACACTTGAAATTTTTGGCAGTTATCCTGATGATACTTACATCAGCGAATTTTACAAACCGTTGCCGACACCGGAAATCTATCAAATGGCTCGCTATTTAGGTGAGCTTACCTGCCGGGAGTTTGTCCGAACATATATGGTTACAGTTACGTCATTGCGTCTAGGTAGGCTAGTCTTGGAAGAAGATGTTGCTGATCGGGATCTTGATTTGATGTGGCTTGATTTGCGAGATGCCGCACGAGCTTTTGCTGGGGCATTGAAGCGTGACCAAAGTTCCTCTATCCAGTGGACGCAACGTTGAGCTGTCTATCACATCTGCGCACCAATTAAGAACCCCAAATTTTTAATTTCTGGAGCGAGTCAAATCGGATATCAACCTCAGCATAATTTCCAAAGCGACAAGAGAATCCCATGAAAAAGAAAGTATTAATACTAGGTGCCTCTGGCAACATTGCTCCTTACCTGTTACCAGGTCTGGATCCATACTATGATCTTTGTTTAACTGATATTGTTCCTCATCCAGATGAAAAACCAATTATCAATGTTGATATCACATCGTATCAGCAGGTCTATAATGTTGCTCAAGGTATGGACGCAATTATGAATTTCACAGTCGTCCGGGACGATCCGGATCAAAGTTTCCATGTCAATACATTAGGTGCCTGGCATGTCATGAAAGCAGCATCCGAGCTTGGAATCAAAAAAGTCGTTCATACTGGACCGCAGTCCGTTCGCAACGCCTACGATCAAGATTTCGATATTGTTGATGTTCCTCGCTCACCTGGAGTAGGGTATTATGGGATGACCAAATTTTTAGCCATGGAAATCTGTCGTGCTTATGCCCGTGAGTATGATATCCAAACCATTTCATTTGTCTTCAACGGTCTTGGTCCCCGACCAACCGAAAAAATGACCGAACAAGATTTTCCTCCGTTTACAATTGTCTGGGAAGACCTCCAATTAGCTTGCCGGCTAGCACTCGAAATTGAATCTGTGCCTGAAAATTTTCAGGACTTTAATATGCTCAGTTATGAAGGTCATGGGAAATATAGTGTGGAAAAAGCAAGGCAAATACTCGGTTTTGAACCAACGAAAAAGTGGGAAAACTACTTCAAACGTCCAATCGATGACCTGTAAAACAGGTGATTTCACCGACACTCTAAAACTAAGAACCACTTAAACTCGTAAACATCTAAGTTCACAATCCACCGATTCTAAACAAGCGTAAAAAAAGAAACTGCTTACTCATAAAAATCAATCAGCAGCAGTGATTGAAGAAACCCAATACTTCTGAGTTAGAGTGACCAAAGTAGTACAGACAAAGAGCTGATTTTCAAGTGCGAAAGCTCAACGACTAAAATATAGTGTAACACCGTGTTATGTTCCTATCCGAAGGGGATTATCTGCAAACAGATGATCGATTAAAAATCTCAAGTTCCTATGACTATAATTAATACGAAGGCTCTCAGCAATCAACAAATAGATGCCTACAACCAGAACGGTTATCTGATTATTCGTAATCTTCTGTCCTCTGATGAAATCGTCGAACTTCGCGGTATTGTTCAGCAACAAGTTCAACACAATTCATACCCTTCTTCACTTAAATATCCTAAAGCGGGGAAATATACAATCAGCGGCAATAAGCTGGCTGAACCTGGGTTATCACCTATTGCTGAACATCCGACAATCGTTGAAACTGTCGAATGCCTATTGGATCAACAAGCTTATCTCACTGCCTACGTTGCCTATCTGCGGACTCCAGGCGATAAAGGATCTGGTGCACATTGTGATTACAAACGTTGGCGTCCAGTTGGTTCATCGGTGAACTGGTTGTTCTCAATCATACCACTGACCGATTTCGATTTGGAGTATGGCCCGTTTCTCGTTGCCCCTGGATCTCATAAACTGACTCAGGTTATTGATCAACAAACACGTATATTAGATCTAACCCGTCCTGATATTGCACAACTAGCGCCTTTTATCGATCCGGAACTCAAGGCTGGTGACTTACTGCTTGCAAATCAACATACCTGGCATAAAGCACCGGCTGGCACATCTACCCAAGACCGTTGCGGGATTTTCAACAAGTATTGTGCGATCAATACTCCTCCTGCTGCAGGGTACTATCCCTACAATAATGCAGCCCTGAATGCACTGAGCGACGCAGGCAAACGTTTGATACCCATTTGTTTTGATCGGTCTATCACCACAACACGATTACTTATTGATTGTATTTCTGACCAAGAATCGAAATTCCTGTTGCTCTACGACAAAGAAAATGACCTCTGGGAGTTACCTGGTGGAATAGGATGGGAAGAAGAGGATCTCGTTGGTTGGGACGTTGGGTCAAGGATCGGTTCACTTCAAGTGCTTGTTGAAACACAGCTTGGCATATCAATTCCATGGATGTCCTACATTGCAGATGTGGAGAAGGAAGAAGGTGTCTGTCGCGTTTATGGCTACTTAGATCGGTACAACTCCTTCGATTCATCAATAAAAGGCCGCATCCATTATGGTTGGTTCACCGAATCCCAGCTACAACATATGCTCGGTGAGAACAGCTATGTTTGTCGTGCGATTCACTCTTGGAAACGAGATGACATCATTCGAGGCAAAGGCAAAGCTTGCCGTCAACATAAGCAGCAATTCGACTAAGTTCCCTATTTAAAAGAGGATTTACCCAGGACTAGGCCGGAAAAGCACGGAAGGGGCAAGAAACACTACACGGTCATCCTCTATATTGGACAACCTATTCCTTGATTTCAAAGATGACTTCGACTTCAACGGCAGGGCCAGTGGGAAGCGACGCAAATCCGAGTGCACTTCGAGCATGATACCCGTCGCCATCCTTACCATACAATTCGTGGAATAAATCCGACGCACCGTTGATAACCAAGTGCTGGTCGGTAAATTCGAGGGTTGAGTTTACACACCCAAGTACCTTGATTACTCGAAGACCGTCGAGTGTGCCATGTGAACTATGCACTGACTGCAGGATCTTAATTGCACATTCTTTTGCTGCGGCGTATCCCTGCTCCACATCCAGGTCGGAACCAAGTTTCCCCTTGATATCGCTGGTATGACCAGATGTAAAAAGTTGGTTGCCACTCTTAATACATAGATTCAGGTATCCAGGTTCTATGGAAGGGAATTCAATTCCCATTTCAATGGCTTTTTGTTCAGGACTCATTGTTTCTCCAATCATTTAGTAATGGTATCTGATAGTGAATTGATTATTGATAACACAAATAATTTAAATGCCGTAAGCGAATATTCTTCAATCTCTTCTCGGTGTTGTTGATCTTAAATTTTAGCATAATCCTCACTATTTTAGTAATCTAAAGAATGTAGAAAACGCCAATAGTGGGTGGGAAATTGACTGGATAAAAATAGTTTGACGCGGAATACCATATATCGAGATTAGTTCTCGTGTTTTTGGAGTGAAGTAAATTACTCAACCTTGTCCGACGTCTAGATTTAGGATTTCAGCCAGTAGGTACTTATTTGCAGAGAGACTGTGTCATCTACCAGGATGGCAGGGCTTGACCTGGACCTGGAGAGCAAACGGCCACGGGTAGATGATTTTTTTACAGTGTATCCTACTATTAAGAGAAGGAAAAAATATTGCCCGTACTCAAGTTCAAGTACGGGCAATGTGATTTGACTGAAGGGTAATTAGAAATTAGAATTCACCCAGTTAATCCTGTTTCAACCAACTCCAGGTGGTAGCTAGTTTTCGGCGTGGATCTACTGCTGTAGCTCCATCTCCAATACCAGGGCCGGAAACTTTAAAGTCGTCAAAGCTCGCTTTTGTCTGCCAAGCCCAAATACCGACCTTGCCCTTTGTGTAGACATCTAGATCTCCAACTTTTGCCAACTTGGCTTCTGCTTGCAGTTGATCGTCAATGAACCACTTGAGATCGTTTCCCTTGACGACAATTTTAAAGTGAAACCAGGCTCCTTCTGTGATTTCCCCTTTAACTGGAGTTTTGTTGGGTTTTGGTCGAGCTCGCCTGTCCATTTGTCGCCATGATGTTGAAAAAGGCTGAAACACCGGGAGTTTTCTCAGGATAAATAATACAGTATTCATATTCACTTATAGCCCTAAAAACCAAGCCATCCCACCTGCCACCAGCGTCTAGGCGTATTCTGGCTTCGATTGTATAATCAGCCCAATCATCTTCGCCAAAGAGGACATGAGTAGCTTTCTCCGCAGCTGAGGTTTCGGAGTAAACTCCGTTTTGGATTTTCCAAGTTCCGTTAGCGACTTTCCATTGATCCGCTTGTTTGGCATTCTCAAAATCGAAAGTCCATTCTCCCAACTAGGTTATTCGACTAAGCATGACAACACAAAAAAAACATGAGACTATAAGTAATAGACCTAAACCAATGTTTTTGTGTAAATATAATTGTTCCTTTTTACAAAACAACAATACATCGAACCCTGACAGGCTTAGAATTGCGCAGCAAAGCCTGACCCTATAACCCAATGTCTTCAGGAATTACGTGGCATAAATTATGATTTAGTGAAACCTTTTCAGTTGTCCCCAAGCCACTGACAGCTTGTTTTGTGGCTCAACGGCTTGTCCTTCGATATCAGGACCATAAACTTTAAAGTCGTCAAAGCTCGCTTTGGTTTCCCAAGCCCAGATGCCGACTTTCCCTTTCTTGTAAACATCCAGACCTCCAACAGGCTTCAGTTTGGTTTCTGCCTGTAGTTGATCATTAACGAACCATTTGAGGTCGTTTCCTTCGACGACAACTTTAAGATGGTACCATTCTCCTACTTCAATTTGTTTCTTAATTTTAATGGGAGTTTTGTTGGGTTGTGGCCGAGCTCTTTTTGCCCATTCGTTTCCATGATGTTGAAAAAAGGCTGAAACTCCAGGTGTTGGTTCTTGATAGAGAACGTAGTATTCATATTCACTTATAGCCCGAAACACCAAGCCCGCCCACACCAGCATGAAGTCTAGTTCAGACCAGCGTGGATGGGTTGTGTGGCTTTAGTTTTAGACTCTAGCAGGAAAGTATTGCCACGTTTGAAGATAGGAGTACGCTGCAGTTGCCGGGGTTTGTACCGCCGTGGGCGTACTAGCGAGAACGTCGAAAGCCAAGTAGAAATCAAAGTCCAACTGCCCGTCCTCATTGACTTCAATCTTTCTGATTAGCGTGTACAGCGCTATCTCTCTGATATCGAAATCCTGATCCAAGGCTTCATTCAGTTGTTGATGGAAGGTATCCAAATCCCTTTGGTTGGAGACGGTTTTAGTGCCATAATATTCCCATCTGTGATCTCTGCCAATCTCTTCTCATCTTCTTACAGCTTGGACACCAGTTTATCTTTCGGTAAACGCTGATCCAGCATCATCTCCAATGCCTGATCAATTCGTTCTTCCAAGTTCTGCTGCTATTGTTGTACAGCCTGATATTTCGTGCTGACTCGGCCTATTTTTTTCCTATCTCTTCCAATGAGGTTTTGCCATAGTTCCTAATAGTTACCACAAAATGCCGATGAACGACGACGACTACTACATGCATAATAAGTTTCGCTTCTGGGTATACAACTATTGCCGGTATTTTCGTTGAACCGGCCAACGCATAGGAACATTGTTAACACGTTTTGCTACCACATAAATGATTGACTCTGCTGGTAACTTAAATTGGTCAAAGGGACTAATTTTAAACGTTTCTAGCTCCTCTCGTACTTTTCCTGATTGTTTACAGACACTTAATGAAAATAATATACCTGACATGTAAATTATTTCAAATCCGTTATCTCCTAAAAAATCTGGATACACCCCTGGGCAAAAATTCCAAAAGCCATGATTACATTTATTAATTGGGGCAGCATGTACTAAATACCCTCCAATCGCGAGAGCTTGGCAGGAATTCATAAACGCTTGGGCGACATTAAAACAGTGTTCACAAGTTCCGGTATCAATGACCAAATCAAACCGTAATCTCAGGTTATCGGGTAATGGCATATTTAGATCAACAATGCGTTCATTGCCTCTGGCGGAAACGATATCGATCACTTCAAGATCAATATCTAAAGCTCTAAATAATGCCTCAGTGTCGTACAATGGCTCCTGACAACCTTTTAGGCCATGCCATGCCCAGATCTCGTCTGCATCTTGACGAATCGACAGTTGACTGACAATGCCTTCAGAGAATAGATTGATCAATGCCTGTCTATTAACCAATAAATCAGGATAAGCAAGACATAATGCTTTTAAGTGGCTTTTTTGATTTTTTTTAGCTATGTCGATCACTTTTTTCAACATGGATAAATAACTTGCTTCAATAGCCATGATCTTAATTGTTTCCACCTAGTCAGATTGAATAAGGTTTAGTAGACGTATCGCATAGTCATTAGCAGCAGCGGACTCACTAGAGTAGTATTGCTGTTCGCGTTTTCCGATTTCCAAACGAAAAACTGGATCATCGATCAAGCGTTGCACCAAGTTGATGTAGTGGTCCAAATTTGCTGCAGTAAAGATCGACAATGATTCACCAGTCTGTTCATCGATCACCACTTGGTTAAAGTCTGGACCAAGACTGCCTCTCAGTTGATATCCAAAAACAGTATCAGTTGCCTGAAAAGAAACCAAAGGTGTGCCATGTCCCATTGCTTGAAATCCTGTCACTGCACAACCAAATGGAAATGATTCTAAAAAAATATCCAGCACTTGCGCATATAAATTGGTATCAACCCAACCGACAAAATGGCAACGCTCCCAGACACTATAGGCAGTAAAGGTCTCGATCATTTTCGGAAGGATTTTGCGCCCGGTAAAAATAAAATGGCATTGTGGATTTTTAGCCAAAATCGTTCCGACAGCAACTAAATAATCATTGGAGTTATATTTCTCTTCTCTGGCAAGAATACCTAATAAGACAGCATCTTTAGGAAACTGTGATCTTATCTTTTTAATATTCTCAGGTTTATTTTCTGTTAGGGAAACAGTTAATGGAAACGGAACAACCTTCCAAAGATGGCCATGATATATCCTAGTCTTTTCACTTGCATGACCACCACAAATATGATGTTGAACCTCGGGGATAGTCACTGGATGAAATTTTAACGACCAAAAAATCTGCCGTGGAGCCAGTGGGAGCGCCAATGCGTAACTGGAATAAACAGGAATTGAGACCCAAACGACTGTATGAATATCGAATTTTTGTAGATCAGCACGCAACGCTTGGATTGCTTCCATCAGCGACATCGGATCATTGAGCGTTGGTTCACCGTAGTGAATAAGTGAAATACCGCGCGATGATAAATTCTCAACAAAATTTGGGTGAACCTCATGTAAGACTGCAACAAATATCTCAACCTCAGTATGATTATTTTTCCTCCATTCATCGATCACACTCAGCATAACACGCGTATGCCCCAGCAACATACCACTCAGTAATACAAAACAAACTCTTGACGATACTCCTGGCTTTAGTGGCGGCAAGCTCATGGAACGCGCTTTACCTTGAAATTCCCGCGTCCAACACTGGAAGCATTGATAATAATGTTGTTCATCCTCTTTTGTCTTAACAAAAGAAGAATAAATAAGTGCTTCAATCTTCAATGCCGTATTAATCTTACTCGAGTTAAGCAGCAACAGCATACACTTGACAGCCAAGTCGAAACACTTATCAGCTTCTTCCTTAAATCCTTGGTTGGTTAAATCTCGGCCTATGTTACAAATATTTACTATATTTGATTCTCCCGATGAAAAAAGAGCATCATAAGACTGCTTCAGTTCAGCAATTTTTGTAAGTGTTGTCATATTGATTGCTTGAGTCTACAGTTACTCCTCATCCATAGTGTGCATAGGACCAAAATTGGACCGACTACCTACCCCAAAACCACCAGAAAAGCTGAGCTGATAACGGCCTCGCTGGAAGAAATTGCTGGCTGTTGCCGGTACCGCAAATTTACCATCGACCAAATCGAAGCGTACAAATATGGGTTTATGATACCATAGCTTTGCGCCATTCGAAGTAAAGCTACGTTCACTATCAGTTAGCTGATGGCGCACTTCGTCAGGCTCGATATGCCGCTTGCGTTGCTCATTGTAATGGCCACGATCCAGATCATTGATGTAAATACTAAATGATTCGGTGTCGCCGCGCTGTTCGAAGTGTCTAAAGATAAAATTTGCTATTTTCCTATTAATACCTCGATGTTCGACAACACGCCCTTGTTCATCGAGAATATTGACTAGGTTGTGTGTTGCGCGGTGCCTGCCCGTTTTACTCTGCAAAACAAACTCTTTGTTGTCAGTTCGTCTATCCCTAACAAAATATAATAGACCTCTTGCAAAAAGAGAGAAATGTTAGGAGAGTTGCTTGAAAGCCAAACCAACATCCAAGGGGTCATAGTAGATGTCACCGAGCAACCGATTGAACGACCTAAAAAAAACAGCGTCG
>JYMV01018036.1_pt1 | contig 47993 bp, 44 predicted proteins | sample 338911 | NCBI WGS metagenome assembly JYMV01 (sample SAMN03354496, study PRJNA234377) | hydrothermal vent metagenome | biome: Deep sea; feature: Hydrothermal plumes at the Eastern Lau Spreading Center, Western Pacific Ocean; material: Seawater | place: Tonga | collected 2009 | depth 2000 m m | reverse complement strand
GCTTTATTTTCAATCAAACCCGGTAAAATTTCATCAAGGTCTTCAATAGGAAAAGCATCATCAGCGCCATAATCTTCGACAGCGCCCTCTAAGCCGGCATGAGCACCCTCCCATAACGCTTTTTGCTTATCAAATTCGGAGCAAAACAATAAATATTCACCTTGCTGACGTCCGGGAATAAATACTGCTACAGAATTTGATTCCGCAAATCCCGTTAAATAATAAAAATCACTGTCTTGACGAAAAGGATAATCAACATCTCTATTGCGGTTTTTTTCGGCAGCACCCGCAATAATAGCTATATTACCCTCACCGACCTCTTCCATCATAAAACGTCGTCGACGTTTAAACTCTTCTTGATTCATACTTTATTTTTTAAAAAAACCAACCATTTTAATGTAATGCCTTCACGTCACTTTCTTGAGACAGATCAGAATGAATAACTTGAACGGCCACCCGAATATATTCCACCAGTTCAGTGAAAGAAACCTCATCTTCTTCACCTTCAGCATCACCATCAACATGCGTAAACGCAATAAGATCTTTTAGCAACTCACCACTTTCACCGGGCCAATCATCTACCGAACGCGTAAAACCCAAACCTAACAAAAAACCTAAACACCAATGCCTTAAGGCCTCAACACGGTCAGATAACACCTCATCATCATCAGGCAATAATAAATCAAACTCAAAACCACCCTCATTCAATAATTTAGCTGTCTGCTCGAACAAGGTCAACAACGCCAATTTTTCAACATCGGTCAATGGCTTCGACTCTGCCAATAATTCTTTTAACCATAAATCACTGCTCACTTGAAGATCAACACACAACATTCCTGTTGCAAGACCGTGCGCCTCAGCCGCATTAGATGTTACACCGGCATCCATTAACAATGCATCAATAGATAAATATGTCATAAAATAACGTTAACCATTTTTTGAACTTTAATAAACCAGACCCCATATGCTAGTATCTAAGGTCGATCCTAAATATATAAGTAATTTCAACATTAACCGTATTCCAAGCCATGGCAAGTGAAAACAAGCAACTTCATCAAATTCAAGTTCTTGAAAAAAAACTGGATAGTCTTATTCAAATGTGTAGTTCCATTACCGAAGAAAATGAATTGCTTAAAGTCAAACAAGCAGAATTGATGCGTGAAAAATCTAAACTAATCGAGAAAACGGTTCTAGCAAAAACAAAAGTTGAAGCCATGATAACACGACTCAAATCAATGGAGCATCTGTCATGACAAAGAACTGCTCTGTTTCGCTGTCTATCCTCGGGAAAGAATATAAAGTGTCGTGCTCGACTGAAGAAAAAGACAACCTCACGCACTCAGCACAACGGCTTGATAATAAAATGCGTGAAATTCGAGACTCCGGAAAAGTCACTAATGCAGAAAGAGTTGCCGTTATGGCCGCTCTATACCTAGTCCACGATATTGACCCTACAACGATTAAAAATTCACAATTAAACCTTGAAATTGACCGTCACCTATTGCGATTGCAAAGAAAAATAGATAGTACACTCGAAAAAGTTTAATTTTCCATTTCCTGTCGCCACCAACTGCGTTAGAATGAATCCGTGTCTCCTGTAGCAACCGAGGCGTATTTGGTCTTCTTGGGCTTAGATACAAACTTAGGGTACAGACATTGATCATGGTGAGCATGTCCGTTAACGGAAAGCCTTTTTGATCTGTAATGTTCCCACTTGAACCCCTGGTTCAAGAACAAAAGTACAAAACGGTGCACATGGGAGACACCACTTAAAAAAACGTGTTCAATTCGTTAGCGTGTAGCTGAAATAAATAATTATTTCACGTTGCTGGTCTGGCGGATAATGCTTTTAATGCGTGTTGCTATTCTGGCGGCTGACTTAACAACCTTTGCGCACGTTCAATCACCACAGCCCCGGAAATTTCAACAATAGAAAAATCCTGCTTATTAAGCTTTAAAGGATTGACCGTAGAGGGCGACTTCAAGGCAATGTTTATTTCAGTCTGATAGATCCGACTGACAGGCGTCGGTCCAAACAAGGTAATGGACGGCTTATTGAGACCCCAAGCCATATGCGTAGGACCGGTATCATTCCCAATAACCAAATCCATGTTGGCAATCACCGCCTTTAACGCATTCATCGTTAATTTAGGCAAAACCCTTGCAAACGCTGAACGTTGCGCAATCCAGTCAGCGCGTTCTTTTTCTTGCGCTGTCGCCCAAAGTATTAAACTATTTTGTTGTAGTCCCTCTATCACTTCAAGAAAGTGCTCTTTTGGGTAATTTCGACTCTCCCAGGTTGAGCCAATCGCAAAAATAATATTTTTTTTCGTCTCAGAAAGATACTTCTCATAGACATCACTGCACTCACGGTAAAATAAAAATGGCAGCTTATTCATGATCATCTCCTCACTCACCAGAAAACCTAAGGGTTCGGTAATAACCTGAACATTTCTGTCAATCGTATTATTCTCGTAAGCACTGGCGATGGTCTTGTTATAAAACATTGCTGCCAAGCCTTCGCGCGCTGAGCCCCTCTCAAAGCCCGCGGTATTTTTTCCTAATAGCCGGCTCACCACGGCAGATTTTATTAAGCCCTGCGCATCGATAATCCAATCATAGTCATTCTCTGAAAAACATTTAAGCTGCTTAAATTGCTTAAAAACACCTTGCTTATTTTTTTTTAACGCCTTTAAATTAACCACATTAATTTGATTAATATCAGGATTATCTGCCAATAATCCAGCACAAGCAGCTTCTGCGAACCAATCGATTTTAATGCCCTTAATATGACTTTTTAAAAACTGTAAAGCGACCATGGCATGGACAATATCACCGAGTGCCGATAGCTTAACGATAGCTATCTTCACAAGTCAAAAGCGGTTATTTCAGCAAGAATCCGAGCCGGCATAATTTCAGTTAAACATTGCGTATGCCCTAAGGGACATTCTCGTTTAAAGCAAGGGGCGCATGACTTTTGTAAAGAAACAATCCTAGCGGCTTGATGTAACGGTGGGGTAAACCCCGGATCTGAAGAACCATAAATAGCAACCAAGGGTTTATTCAAAGCAGCGGCAACATGCATCAACCCAGAATCATTACTCACAGTTGCATCAACTAACGATAATAAATCAACCGCTTCAGCCAGCGTTGTTTTACCAATAAAATCCAGACACTGATGATTCGTCAACAGATTAATCTGCTTAGCAACGTCTCGGTCCTTATCAGAACCTAATAACATCACCTGCCAACCTTCCGCTATTTTAGCCTCCGCAACGGCTGCAAAATGCGCCGGTAACCAACGTTTGGCCAAGCCATATTCTGCACCCGGGCACAACGCTAAAATTTTCTGAGCTTGGGTAAGATTAAATTTAGCCGTTACTAGAGCCTGACCCGTGGGGCTGACATGCAATTTGGGTATTGGAATATCAGCCGGACACCCACCATCGACTAACCCCAAAGACACAAAACGCTGTACCGTCATGGGCAAATCCTGTTTAACTAATTTACGAGGCTCTGTTAATAATCCCCAACGACATTCGCCCAAATAACCCACTCTCTGTGGAATTTTCGCAGCAAAAGGCACTAGCGCTGACTTCCACGAATTAGGTAATACTATTGCCCGATGGTAACTTTCTGTGACTAAATGACGCCCTAGCTTAACACGATCACCTAATCCCAATTGACCATGTCCTAAGGGCATCGCAACAGACTGATTGACTTCTGGCATCCGCGCCAATAAAGGAAAAGTCCAAGCCGGTGCTAGCACATCTATCTGCGCATCTGGATTCAAGTTCTTTATGGTTATAAATAAACTTTGTGCCATCACCATATCGCCGATCCACGAAGGACCCACGACTAAAACTTTATTCAAATCATCTGCCACATTAATTCACATAATCCAGCCATTCTTGATGATCCTCTCGACGCCCACCCACATAATCAAAATATAACGTTTGAATTTGTTGGGTAATAGGACCTCTCGATCCAGTTCCAATCAAACGTCCATCGTATTCACGAATAGGGGTTACTTCTGCTGCCGACCCGGTGAAAAAGGCCTCATCGGCCACATAAACTTCATCACGGGATATACGTTTTTCTATGACTTCATAGCCATGCTCCTTAGCAATAGTCATAATAGTTTCCCGTGTAATCCCCTCCAAAGCCGAAGTTGTTTCGGGTGTAAAAATCTTACCATTACGAATAATAAATAAATTCTCACCACTGCCCTCAGCAACAAAACCTTCATGGTCTAACAATAAAGCCTCGTCATAACCAGTCGACAGCGCTTCTTGTAATGCTAGAATTGAATTAATGTAATTGCCGTTAGCTTTTGCCTTACACATGGTGCTATTAACATGATTGCGAGTATATGACGACGTTCTGATCCGAATACCTTTTTCAAGATTTTCATCGCCTAAATACGCGCCCCATTCCCAAGCTGCCACCATGACATGAACCTTTAAATTATCCGCTCGCAGACCCATTCCTTCTGATCCATAAAAACACATGGTTCGAATATAAGCACTATCGAGTTGGTTTAAGCTAATCGCCTCTCGTTGCGCCTTATTTAACTCATCCTTGGTAAAAGGCATTTCCATCATAAGAATATGCGCGGATCTAAACAACCGATCAGTATGTTCTTGGAGCTTAAATATAGCTGCACCTTTATTGGTATTATAGGCTCTGATACCTTCAAAAACACCGGCTCCATAATGCAAGGTATGCGTTAATACATGCACCTTCGCTTCACGCCAAGGTAGCCATTCTCCATCCATCCAGATAACACCATCTCTGTCATCCATCGTCATTATTCTTTCTCCCACCATATAATCATTAAATTAATCCATTATAGCGTGCCATACAGACTGTACCTGCGAACGTAATTCAACAACGCATTTACCATCAACCGCCAGCGCCCGTTCCTGTAGAACCTGTTGGTGGCTTTTAATGCGATACTCACAATAAGCTCGTTGCAAAATATCTGCATCTCTTTTAGAAAGAACCCCCTTCTCATGTAAAAGTTGGAGCAATCTAATGTTATCCGTGAATGTTAGTAACTCTAAATTACTTTCAGCATAAGCTAATACATAAAATTGTACTATAAACTCAATATCGACAATACCTCCAGTCCCATGTTTTAAATGAAACAAGGTCTCATTCGGTTTTAAAAAATGATCTCGCATTTTCAAACGCATTGCCACAACTTCTTTTTTCAACGAACCAAAATCTCGAGGCTGGCTTAATATTTTTTCTCGTATAAGGTCAAATCTTGCACCAACCGACTGATCCCCCGCAACAAAACGACCCCGAACCAAAGCCTGATGTTCCCAGACCCAAGCGTTTTCTTGCTGATAAATCGCATACCCTTTTACAGAAACCACTAATAATCCGGAGTCGCCATTAGGCCGCAAACGCATATCCGATTCATACAAAATACCGGACAATAATTTGCTGTTTAACAAAAATAAAACTTTCTGTCCTAACCGAGTATAAAACTCAACCGTGCTCACCGGTCTTAATCCATTCGTTAAAGCACGCTCATTGATACTATGATATAGAAAAACCATATCTAAATCTGAACCATACCCTAACTCATAACCGCCTAATTTCCCAAAGCCAATAACCGCAAACCCGCTGGACTCAAAATCACAACCCTCAGGTCGACCGTGTTTTTGAACTAATAAATTCCAAGCGAACTGAACGACCTGCTGTAAAACCACTTCTGCAAGTGCAGTCAAATAATCACTGACCACCATCACGGGTATAACATCCATAATTCCGGCAACCGCCACTCGAAGCATGTTAATCTGCTTAAAACGACGTAATTCATTCATTAATATTTCAGTATCATTGCCCTTATTTTTTGCAAAAACAAGCGCCAAATCAGCGTTTAATTTATCTTTTGACAAGGGTTCATACAACGTTCGCCCATCAAGTAATTCATCCAATAAAACCGGGTAAGCAGCCATGTGCAGACCAATCCACGGACTGGCCGCCGTTAATTTAATCAAATGCGTTAATGCTTTTGGGTTTTCAACCAACAACGCAAAATAAACATTACGACCAGCGACTTTTGACAACAGTTCTAACAATCGCATCAAGGTTTCATCTTGATTCATTACCTGCTCAGTTTGCTCTATGACTAAAGGAACCAGCCGGTCTAAGGTTTCAGCCCCTTTATTCGTTAATCGCCTAACCGCCGCTGATGCTCTAAATTTTTTTACCCGCGCCAAAACATTCTCAGCATCCCTGTAGCCTAAAGCGACCAAATCGATCATTAAAACATCATCGTCTGCAATCCCAACCCAGATAGATAAACCTTTACTCTTTTGTTCATCCGAGCGGGAAAACACCTGTTCAAAAACTGCTGAAACCTGTTGTCGATGTCGGTCTAAAACAACTAAAAAAGCCTCCCAATTATCAAACCCCATTGAATAAGCCAACAAAAACCTTCTGTGATTTTCTTTTGGTAAATCATGGATTTGTTCATCTCGGTATTGTTGTAAACGATTTTCTGTTTGTCTGAGAAAAATATAAGCTTCTCGTAATATTGTTACATCGTTGACCGGCAATAACCCCAGCTCACTTAATCTATCCAGAACCACGAGCAATTGGCGGTTCTGTAAACAAACATCCGTTCCGCCTCTTATTAACTGAAAAGATTGCACTACAAATTCAATCTCTCTAATTCCGCCAACACCCAACTTAATGTTATCGACCTTGCCTTCGGCCATTAGTTTTTCTTTAATCTTATATTTAATGCGACGTAGTTCCTCAAAAGCCCCATAATCTAAATAGCGTCGATAAACAAACCGATTAAGCACCATCATCGTTGATGCAAGTAAATCAGTTTCACCGGCAATAACGCGCACCTTAACCATCGCATAGCGTTCCCATTCCCGCGCTTGCGTAAAATAATAATTTTCTAAGCCTAAAAAACTCATAACCCACGGACCACTCGCACCAAAAGGTCTTAAACGGATATCGACACGATAAACAAACCCATCCACAGTCACGTCACTTAAAACACGGGTTAGCTTTTTTGCCAGTCGAGAAAAAAAGTCACTGTAGTCTAAATGTTTCTTACCTGCTGTTAATTCTCCTGATTCGGCATAGCAATAAATCAAGTCGATATCAGAGGAAAAATTGAGCTCTTCACCGCCTAATTTACCCATTGCCAAAACAACTAAGCGCTGCTCCTTACCATTCGATAAAATGGGCACGCCCCACTGCCGGGTTGCTTCCACGTGTAGAAAATCAAGTGCAAACTGAACACAGGCATCGGCTAATGCCGACAACTCTGACAATGTTTCTTCTACAGGCGCCCAGCCGGCAATATCACGCCAAGCAATCCTGACCATTTCACGACGCCGAAACCGCCTGAGTAAAACCATTAATTCTGCTTCGCTGGTAACCGTATTGGCCGCTAAGGCTTGTGTATAAAAGTCTTCACAGTTAACGGTGGTGTATAAGGTTTCTCCCGCAACCAAATCCGCCCATAACACGGCATCTCTTGCACAGCTTTCAGCAACAAATTGACTCGTGCCACACACCTTTATAACCGATTGAATAAATTCATGTTCAGTCGGAGCCTTGAAGGCACCCTCATTCAAGCGGTCACACCATTGTCTAAAAGGGCGTTCCAGCTCTTTTTTTATCGGTTCAGGCAATTGTGCTAAGACAGATTCAAAATGACTCACAAATAAAACCGTTTTCATTTTTTACAGCCTCCGATTGTTATCTATAACATAGACTCGCCACTTTATAATTATTCGAAAAAACACCGACTGGTAAGCCAATCTGGAAAATGATAGAGTAAAATAATGTATTATCTGCTTATTTTTATCCTTCCTGTGAAAATACTATGAAAATAACAAAACTACGATTCCGGGTGTTTTTTTACACCATGGCACTAACTTTATTTTTAACTGCCTGCTCAGATGTCAACCCAAAAGAAACAACGCTTGCTCCTCCGACGGCCGTTGATTCCGCACAAAAAATGAGCTTTGACCACAGACATAACAAAGCAAGAGACATGGACAAACATCCTTTTGAACACAAGTTTGCCCAACAGTGCATCGCCCGCGAACTAGAAAACTCAATTAATAAAGAAATAGACCGGGCGCGTTTTAAAGAACCGTGCCTGTGTATTGCTACTTATTTGATGAAAAAATTAACAGCAAAAGAAGCCCAAAAATTTCTCAGAGAACAAAAACATACACAATCACTCCGAATTCGCTATGAAAATGCCGCTTACCACTGTCTGCAAAAAAAACAAGCGCCACAACCACCTACTATTTTTAAAACCCGATGACCGTCGTTGCCAGCCATGGAGTGCGAACGTGAAGGCTGGTAGCCCCCGGTAGGCATAGGTGATTCTGGATACCCGCCGTGTGGAGCGCCAGAGGGGATCTGGAATTACCTACGAAACGCCGTCATATATGGTTCCACCCCGTATGGCAAGAACAATTAGTTCGCGACATAAAGAAATATTGCGCCCATATATCCAGCCTAAATTGAGACTTGTAAAGGAAGGCCTCTGGCCCTGATGGAATCAGCTCATTCTCACCTCATCAAATCATCGGCTTCTGATGAGCCCTTGACGGCGTCAGGTTGAAAAGAATGCAGGTGTTACCTTTTATGCCATCACTTAAATTTATCCTCACAATTTGTGTTGTAGATGACTAGATAGCTTTTCTTTTTTTAAAGTTATGTGTTAATAACAATTACTGTTGAATAAAAATAGCAAATCATATCGCAGTTACCGCATAAGATTCCTTCTTGCTTAATAAAGCCCATGCAAGGCGTGCATTTTTTATTGGCGACAGCCACAGCAGAAATGTTTTTTCCTCGTCGTTGATTCGTTTGTCGGTGTATAAATGTGCAACTCGAACAACTGTGCGGCCACCATGAATTAGCAGCGTACGTAAATAACAATCACCACGCTTGCTTATTCCCATCAAAGTCGGCATCCCTCCCGTTGAGTGTTGCCTCGGAACCAAGCCTAACTATGGCGCTAATTCGGCCACTTTTAAATAATGAAATGTTGCCAATTAGGTGGAATCACTTTTCTAATAGAGGAAATACCTTTAGGAATAATAATGCCATATTCCATTAGTAACCCTCTAATCTGGTTGGCTTGAGCGGTTCGTCTTGCAATTAGTTGACTACGAATTCGATGAATATCTTGTTGAGAAATACTCTTTTCTAGAACAAAGCGCATATTGGGCCATTGTACTGCTTCGCAAATAGCTTCGGCATCTACGGCATCATTTTTATTTGATTTAACATACGGTTTAACAAATTGCGGCGCCATCATTCCTACGGTATGCCCCAGAGATTTAAACACGCGAACCCAATGATGAGCGCCTCCACAGGCTTCCAATCCTATAAGGCCGGGCGGTCAATTGGCAACAAACAAAAGACGTTAATTTGTTCCGACTCAAGTTCTTTCTTAGCACTACCTTGCCCTGTTCATCGACTCTATGCAATTAAAAACTTTGTTTAGTCAGGTCAATTCCCAAGACTTTGATAATACATGTTTTGTGATGATCATTCATAGAAGTCCTCGTTTCTGTTTTGATGTTTTTTCAACTAACATCATGGCCTTTTTGAGGCCGTTTAGAACGTGGGGCGAACCATTCCATGAAGTCATTTGAGGTAGTGTCAGGGAGTCTGCATCGCGCTCACCATGATGTGGCGCAGTGACACGAACGCGGGACGAACTGGGGCGCTGTAGGCATTCATTGCCAGGTCATTTTTGCTGCTTGCTTGGGCTCGGATGCCCAAAACAAGCTTTCGCAAAAATAGTGGCGCGCTTGGTTAATCACTGCCAAGGCATCACCACGGCTGAACCATGAATCTTTCCGGTTCGTAAATCTGACAGTGCTTGATTAGTTTTAGACAAAGGATAAGTGGTTACTGAGGTTTGTACTGGTATTTTTGGAGCCAGCCGGAGAAATTCATCACCATCGCACCGAGTTATATTTGCGACAGATAGAATCGATCGTTCACCCCAAAGAATATCGTAACTAAATGATGGGATGTCACTCATGTGGATGCCAGCACAGATTACTTTCCCCCCGGGTTTGATTGATTTTAGCGCTAATGGAATCAATTTCCCATCGGGGGCAAAAATAATGGCAGCATCCAGAAGTTCAGGGGGCAATTGATTACTGTCACCCGCCCAAAATGCACCTAATGAACGCGCAAATATCTGCGTTTCAATATCCCCCGGGCGGGTAAAAGCAAATATTTTACGCTGCTGGTGTACAGCAACCTGACAGAGAATGTGGGCTGCGGCTCCGAAACCATAGACACCGATAAGCGGGGTTTGATTGGTAAACCGGTACGCACGGAATCCAATTAGCCCAGCACAAAGCAGTGGTGCTGCCTGATGATCAGGATAGTGACTGTTAATAACAAAACAGAACTGCTCATTGGCGGTAGTAAATTGGGCAAAACCACCTGGATGGGTATAGCCAGTAAACACGGCATCGGAACAGAGGTTTTCATGGCCCACCAGACAAAACTCACAAGTTCCACAGGTCTGTCCCAACCAAGGCACGCCAACGCGATCCCCTACGTTAAAACGGGTTACATGGGATCCTGTTTTTTCAATGATACCGATTATTTGGTGCCCCAGGATCAAGGGTAACGCAGGATAAGCAAGTTCACCATCCACTATATGCAAGTCAGTCCTACAGACACCACAGGCTACTACTTTTAATAGCACCTCATTAGTTTCAGGTTTTGGCTTTGCGCATTCAGAAAACAGCAATGGTGTGCCAGCTTGTTTTAGAATCATCGCTTTCATGAAGTGCGCCTTTCAGTCTATGTTGTCGTAATCGAAAGGCTGTACTCAACAGGGAAGGAGACAAACTAATTGATACACCCTTTAATGAGTTCTTTTACATAGGTCATCAAACCTTATCGGACTCAGCATCGGGTTGATTTTCAGGGCTGGCGTTAATAAAAGAGCTTTCCTGTAAACAATTTTTGTAAATAGTATTTATTAGTGGAAATTTCATCATTTCACAGTTAAATCGCAAAGCATTATGTACTTGTGGGATCAAAAATACATCAGCCAAACTAGCGCTATTGCCAAAACAAAAACGGTCATGAGAATCACTTTTTTGTAATAGCTGCTCCAACGCTGTAAATCCTTCCTGTAGCCAGTGGTGCTGCCATGCTTTTTGTGAAATGTCATTAGGAAGGTTTTTTAGATAGCTTAGCACGCGTAAATTATTTAGCGGATGGATATCACAGGCAATAATTTGGACAAATGATCGGACGTAAGCCCGTTCTATGGAATTGCTGGGTAACAGTGGTGGGCATGGAAAAGTATCTTCAAGATATTCGATAATTGCGGACGATTGGGTTAAAACAGTATTAGAAAGCATTAAAACAGGAACTAAACCCTGAGGGTTAAGCATCAAATATTCTTCGCTGTATTGTTCGCCACCATTTTTAAGTAGATGTACAGGGTATATTTCATATTCAATTTTTTTAAGGTTCAAGGCAATGCGAACTCGATAGGCGGCAGAACTTCTGAAATAACTGTACAGAACTATCGACATGGTTGGACTTCCTGCTTAATAGCACCGAATAATGAGAGTCCCTGGTTATTAACCATTTCAATACGTACTCTATCGCCAAAACGCATAAATTCGGTGACGGGTGTACCCGTTTCTATGATCTCAACGACTCTTTTTTCGATGATACAGGAAAAGCCCTTGGTCAAATCGTTATTGCTGACTGTACCGGAGCCAATAACGGTACCGGCCATTAAATTTCTGGTTTTGGCTGCATGGGTAATTAGTTGAGCAAAATTAAATTGCATATCAACACCAGCGTTTGCTTGTCCAAATAAATGCTCATTCCAGTGAACAGTCAATGGCAAATGCAGTTTAGAATTTATCCAAGAAACGCCCAGTTCGTCTGGGGTTACGGCGACCGGTGAAAAAGCACTGGCAGGCTTGCCATGTAAAAAACCAAAACCTTTGGCCAGTTCAGCAGGAATTAGGTTTCGTAAGGAAATATCGTTAATTAATAGAATTAGTTTAATATGAGATGCGGCATCATTGACGGAAACGCCGGCCTTAACATCATCCGTAATCACGCCGACTTCGGCTTCAAAATCGATGCCCCAGTCTTCGCTAACAGCTTCAATAGGGGCATGAGGACCTAACATGAGACTTGATATGCCTTGATACATTAAGGGATCGTCGAACAGGTAATCTGGAAAATCTGCACCGCGTGATTTTCGTACGCGTTTGACGTGGCTTAAATAGGCGCTACCGTCCAACCATTGATAGGCTCGTGGTAATGGCGCAGTCGTTTGCCGTGGCTCGAAAGTAAGGGCATCATCTTTACCTTCGTTGAGCGCATGATAAACCTGCTTAAGTTGGGGTTCAATATCAGTCCAATTATCTAAAGCAGATTGTAAGGTTAATGCAATATTGGCAACAAGTCTGGCTTTAGTGAGTTGACGATTAACGACAACCAGATTACCATCGCGTCCGGATGATTGAAGTGTGGCTAGTTTCATTTCCAGGAATTTACATAATCAGGCCACTCAATATCTTTGGCCTGTTGAGAGATATCTAAGGCATTGCGAGTATCAATCATCACGGCTACTTCATTGGTTAAACGCCCGCGCATCTGGTCAGCATTTTGTAGTGCTTTGGGATGTGGACCATGAGGGATACCACGGGGGTGTAGCGTTACCATACCCGGGTGTATATGATCCCTGGAAAAAAATTGACCCGCATGATAAAAAATCATTTCATCATAATCGTCATTACTGTGAAAAAATGGAACATTCAATGTATTTGGATCGGTTTCAAAAGGACGCGGAACAAATGTACAGATGACAAAACGGCTGGATATAAATGTTGTATGTGCTGATGGTGGAACATGGTAACGGTGACTCATCAACGGTCTGATATCACGCCAATTTAAGCGAACCGGCATCAGTTCTCCATGCCATCCAATAGCATCTAATGGGTTGAACGGGTAAGTGATTGTGCTCAGATGATGCCTGCTTTTTACGATTACACGCCATTCGCGTTCATTTTGTTGCGCAATAAAAGCATCATTAATCTCTGGTGTATCAAGAATGGCGGGATCGAAAATCGCTTGTTGGCTAATCAGTCCTTTTTTTGGCAGTTGGTAACTATCATTAGTTGCCTCAATTAACAAGGCTTTAACTGGTTTTTGTACACGCATACGCCACATAGTTCCACGGGGAAGCATAATATAATCGCCTTCGCCAAAAATTAAATGACCGTAATCGCAATACAACTCACCGCTTCCTTGATGTACGAAAATCAATTCATCGCCGTCAGCATTTCGCACAAGGTGATTCATATCATTTTCTAGCACCATAAAACGTATTTGTGTATTTTGATTACTAAAAAGTAGATATGAGTCCCAAGGACAATCTTGTGAATGAGTGACTTTTTTGGTATCAAAAGCATGTGGGCGTAATGCCCCTTCGATTGATAGCCAACCGGTGGGTGGGTGTTGGTGGTGCATCTGGCTAGCGGGTCCAAAAAAGCCTTCTTTACCGAGTTCCCGTTCGTAGGTGTCTGCAGGGAGATCGGTATGTGCCTGTCTTGATGCAGTACCTTCGACTTTGGGAATAGTAATCCATGGCATTAGATTACGCCTCTTTTGAATTGATCGCGTTCGATTGCCTCGAACAGTGCCTGAAAATTACCTTCACCAAAACCTTCATTGCCTTTACGCTGAATGATTTCAAAAAAAATAGGGCCAATGACCGTATTAGTGAAAATTTGTAACAGTAAACCCTCAGCACGGTTAGGGGTGCCGTCAATTAGAATTCTATCCTGACGTAATCGATCTAATGACTCCTGATGACCAGGAATCCTTTTATCGAGCACATCATAATAAGTTTCTGGAACATCCATAAACTGAATGCCATTTTGACGGAGTGATTCAACTGTAGCGTAGATGTTTTTTGTTGCAAGAGCAATATGTTGAATGCCCTCACCATGGTAGGCAGCTAGATATTCTTGAATTTGTGATTTGGAATCTGTTGGCTCATTAATTGGAATGCGTATTTTACCGCAGGGACTGGTCATGGCACGGGATTTTAAGCCAGTAATTTTACCTTGAATATCAAAATAGCGGACTTGACGAAAGTTGAATAAGCGCTGATAGAAATCTGCCCACTTGTTCATCCGTCCGTGGTAAACGTTATGAGTTAAGTGATCGATAACGGTTAAACCAATGCCTTCAGGGTTCAAGTTTGAATCTTCTAACGGTATAAAATCGACATCATAAATGGAGTGATCATGACCATAACGATCCACGAGATAAATGAGACTATGGCCAATACCCCGGATTGCCGGGATATTGAGTTCCATCGGGCCGGTGATACCGTGATAGGGTTGGGCACCTAATTTGACAACTTGATCGAAACAATTCGCTGCGTTTTCGACACGGATTGCGAACGCACAAATGGAAGGTCCATGCACTTTTGCAAAAGCCTGTGCGAAACTATCTGGTTCATGATTAATTATAAAATTAATATGACCTTGACGATAAAGAATAACATCTTTTGAACGGTGTTTTGCGATTGCAGAAAAACCCATTTGGTTAAATAAACTAGCTAACTTATGAGTGTCGGCAGCGGTATATTCAACGAATTCGAAACCATCTGTAACCCCTGAATTTGATGCTTTCTTCATTGTATTTCCTCAGTATCATTAATGGGATTCTGATTCGTTTGGTTCTTAGCTTAATAGACCGAAGCAATCTTGTTAAGTTTCACCTCGTCATTAGGGTGAGATATGGGTCAAGTTCGTGGATTGATCTCTTAGTCACTATTTAAACTATCAGCAGTCCATAGTTACTTGAAGTAAGTCATGTCAGATCCTTGTTTTCTGATCAGAAAACAGAATGCGGGTGATGGATGGGGATTTATTACAACTAGAATCTCATGAATCTATCGTAATTGAATGACCTTTTGATCTGACTGTATTTGATAATTGTTAGTATGAAATGAAGGCTTTAATCGAGACCAGTAATGCAAGGTACTCATTGTCAGATATTAGCGTGCTTTTTTGTTATCAATACCCCTTGGAGTATTAGAAACTTATCTTGTCCATGTTATGTCAAATAATAATAGTAATATTAATAGGAGGTGCGTCATGCAAAATAAGTTGTTAGTAAATTTTGCACAACAGAATCATGTTGAAGGGTTGACGGTGGCGTCTTTGACTGCTTTGCGTGAAGGTGAAAGGGGATATTCCGTCAATAAAGCAAAACGGTTGATCAAATTTCAACACCGTATAAATAAAGAACTATTAGGCCATCGTATCATTACCGGTAACCCTTACACGAGATGGTTTGAGGAAGGTGAACAGAATCTGTTACAAATTAAGGCCTTTTTGATTCAGTTTTCTGTATTCTCCAATCAGTTCCTGATTGCCCAATTAAATAAAATGATTCATGCCGAAACACTTGATAGTATGCGGGTATCAAAAGAAATTCTAGCCAATGAACTCGGTGTTCGATTTATCTCAGAATTGTCAACGAATGATAAGGACTATTTGGGAGTCACGGAAGGTAGTGTAGAGGGTGGTGTTTTTCATTTTTCTGCAGGTCATTTTGAATGGCTATACAGCATCACTAAGAAACTGAATTTATCGTTCGCAGAAATAGGACAACCTAAACACGGAACGAAACCCACTTTATTTTTCTGTGACGAATTAATTCGGCTCTATGGTGGTGAAGATTATCAAGTTTCTCAGGCTGCTAGTTATGCAATCGAAAATTGGGCTGCGGCTGGATTTTGGAATCAATTGATTCGGGGGTTCAGACGATTTAACGATCGAAATTCAATGGATATTCCGTTAGGTTTTTTTATTTGGCACGACCAGTTAGAAGCTCAGCATGCCGCGCATACACAGGAAGAACTGGAAGAGCTCTATTTTTCGTTGGATATAGATGAGGATGCCTTTATTGATCACAGCAATGAAATGCTGGATGGTGTTGCCGTATTTTGGGACGGCTTGGATGAGCAAAGGCGTGCATTAACGACAACCCACTGAGGCGGTTGGCTAAACCATGATTACTGTGAAATATGAATAATGGTGATGGCATTGGGTGTTTTTTCGAAAACACCTTTCTGTTTTTATCCGCACTTGATTGTAGGTGCGACACTTTAGGGTGGAACGGTGCAAGTTCTTTTATTAAACGGGTTACGGTCTTACTTAGCATTAAATGGACAGAAAATCAGGAACCTTGCAGAACGATCTTGAGTCCTTTTATTAATTGTTACGGGGCAGATACTTGGCTTCTTAAATTTAATTGTAAGTTTTGTGTCAGGGTCTATTTTTTTACGTTATTAATTCTTTGATATGCAGATACTGTTCGAGTGCTTCTGGATTGGATAGAGAGCTTCGGTTTTTTACCTGATGCCCGTGAATAATATTATGCACTGCCATTTCAGCAATCTTTCCACTTTTGGTATGTGGAATATCGGTCACCTGAAGAATCTCAGCCGGGACGTGGCGGGGAGAGCTCATGTGCCTGATATGTTGTTTGATTTTTATTTTTAATTTATCGGACAACACAATATCATTGCGTAGAATTACAAATAAAATAATTCTACAATCCTCTTCAATTTCTTGTCCAACTACTAGACTTTCCAGAATTTCATCAATCTGTTCTACTTGGCGATAGATTTCAGCTGTTCCTATTCTGACTCCCCCAGGGTTTAATATCGTATCAGAACGCCCATAAATAATCATACCGTTGCTTTCCATTAGCGCCACATAATCACCGTGCCACCAGACACCCGCGTATTTCTCAAAATAAGCTGCACGATATTGGTTTTGCTCGAAGTCATCCCAAAAACTAATTGGCATAGAAGGAAATGGTTTTTTGCAGACCAGTTCACCTTTTTTATTGTGCAATGATTGTCCGTTTTCGTCAAAAACATCGACATCCATTCCTAAACCACGACATTGGATCTCTCCTCGGCGTACCGGAAGGATAGGAGAGCCGAGAACAAAACAGGAAATTATATCCGTACCGCCGGAAATCGAAGATAGGCATATATCTGATTTGATTGAGTTGTAGACAAAGTCGAACCCTTCGGCAGCTAACGGTGAACCGGTAGATAAAATCGTACTCAGAGATGAAAGGTCATGGGTTTTTTTAGGAATAACACCGTGTTTCTGGATGACGTTAAGATACTTAGCTGAAACGCCAAAGAAATTAATTTTAAACTTATCAACTAAATCAAATAATGAGCTGGTATTGGGATAAAGTGGAGAGCCGTCATAAAGGATTAGTCTTGCACCGGATGCTAAACCGGAAGCCAGCCAATTCCACATCATCCAACCGCAAGTCGTATAAAAAAACAGGCGGTCTCCAGGGTGGATGTCTACATGGAGTAAATGTTCCTTTAAGTGTTGAATCAGGGTTCCCCCTACACTGTGGACAATGCATTTTGGGGGGCCTGTAGTTCCTGATGAATAAAGAATGAATAGTGGAGCATCGAACTTCATTGGTTCGTATTCTATAGGAAGATTTTCAGGGAAAGAGGATAAATAATTACTCCAAATTGATAACGGGCTCTTGACTGTGAGGTCTTCACTATTGAGATATGGAATTAATATGGTTTTTTTAATCGATGGAAGTGCTTTTACTAAAGGCATAATCTGATTTAGCCGATCGAATTCTTTGCCATTAAAATAATAGCCATCGCTAACAAACAATACTTTGGGCTTAATTTGCTTAAAGCGGTCTACGATGGCGGGAATTCCAAAGTCAGGAGAACAACTAGTCCAAATTGCGCCGAGGCAGGCGGTAGCTAACATAGCGATAATGGCTTCTGGAATATTAGGTAAAACGCCTGCAATGCGGTCGCCTGGTTTGACACTATCATTACGTAACGCTTGGGCAAGTTGAGAAACACGCTGATGAATACCCGCCGATGACATGTGTCGGGTGGTTCCGTTTTCTCCGTGAAAAATAATGCTCGAGGAATGGCTATTACGATGATTTAATAAGTTTTCTGCATAATTGAGCCGTGTCCCGGGAAACCACTGGGCACCGGGCATTTTATCTGCGTGCAATAGGGTGACATTTCCTTTTTTACTGGCTTTGATATTTGCAAATTGCCAAAATAATTCCCAGAAATCTGCAGGGTTTTCAATGGACCATTGATATAGCTGATTGTATTCGCTGACTTCAATGCCATATTTATTTCTCACCCATGTCATAAAATGGGTAATGTTTGCATTCTCTCGCCGTACTGCAGAAGGTCGCCATAGAACTTTATTCACTGTGTTCACCGGTGACTAAACATATCTATTAGAGTGGAAGTGATTTAGAAAAGTTCATGGGGACAGATCTGATTCATTTTTGATGTTATTCATTGGCTGTTTAAACAGGAACAAGTGCATTTTTTGTTGTATTTAATAGTGCTCTTAAAAAACAGGACTGCAGATGACCGGTAAAGAATCCTGATTTTACCGGTTCCATGTTTTTAAGTTAGTTCCAAAGGATAGAATACTATTAGATGTTAGTTATTTAGAGAGGCGGTAAAGAAGGCAATACTGTTAAATAAGCGAATCATTTTGGAATGCATTCAAGCGCGCCCGATTGACCCTATGCTCATGTTCCTTACACCTTATCATTGTAGACTTGATGTAGGATTCAATTCCCAAAGGAAGGAGCATAGTCAGAAATTATGCTATGAAAATATTTTTTTTGTTTTGGTGTGATCTACAGGGATGGCTTGTTCTATCAGATATCAATCTATGGGTTCATAATAGATGAGACGTCGATTCGGTATTTCATTAAATGCTTTTGGCTAATTATGGTTCAAGAGATATTAGTTACATGCGGAAAACTCCAAATTTGGTTTCAGCAATAGCTGTGTTCATTACGGCGGATAGACAGAGACCTATTATTTTTCGAGTATCTGCTGGATCGATAATACCATCATCCCAAAGACGAGCACTGGCGTAATAAGGGTGACCTTGGTTCTGATATTGTTTTAAAATCGATTTTTTATATTGCTCCTCGGATGCCTCGGTCCATTGTTTCCCTTCTGAGGTTGCCCGGTCGTGTTGTATTTGCGCCATAACACTGGCAGCTTGTTCGCCGCCCATAATTGATATGTGGCTATTAGGCCAACTCCAAAGAAATCTTGGGGCGTAGGCACGCCCACACATGGCATAATTTCCTGCGCCGTGGCTACCGCCGATAATGATAGTTATTTTAGGTACTTTCGCACAAGCGACAGCCATGACCATTTTGGCACCGTCTTTAGTGATGCCACCCGCTTCCGCTTGGCTACCAACCATAAAACCTGTAATGTTTTGTAAGAATAATAGCGGTATTTTACGTTGGCAACAGAGTTCGATGAAATGGGTGCCTTTGACCGCTGAATCGGAAAATAGTACGCCATTGTTGCCAATGATACCGACTAAACGCCCGTAAAATCGCGCAAATCCGCAAACCAGAGTGGTGCCATATAATTGTTTAAATTCATCAAACTGACTGCCATCAACGATTCGTGCAATGACTTCACGAACATCATATAAGTGCCGATAATTCTTAGTAACAATGCCATAGAGTTCCTTCGCTGCATAGAGGGGGTCTTGGTAACGAGGGCTATTGTCTGGAGACGATTGTTCGGTGTACGGTAGATTAGCAATAATGGTTCTTGCCATCGCTAATGCCTGTTTATCATTTTTAGCGACATGGTCGATAACGCCGGAAGACTTCGCATGAACCTCGCTACCGCCTAATGCTTGTGCTCCTATTTGCTCACCGGTTGCTGCTTTGACAAGAGGTGGGCCGGCTAAAAAAATGGTGCCTTGATTTTCAACAATAATACTTTCATCACACATAGCCGGTATGTAGGCACCTCCAGCAGTGCATGAACCCATAATAACGCCGATCTGGGCGATTCCTTTGGCTGACATATTAGCTTGATTGTAGAAGATACGGCCAAAATGATCGCGATCTGGAAACACTTCAGCTTGTTTGGGTAAAAAGGCACCACCGGAATCGACAAGAAACACGCAAGGTAAATGATTGGTTTCGGCTATTTCTTGAGCCCGCAAATGTTTTTTAGCGGTTAGTGGATAATAAGTGCCGCCTTTGACAGTGGCATCATTGGCAATGATTACACATTCTTTTTCAGCTATTCGACCAATGCCAGTAACGATGCCAGCAGCAGGAATGCTTTCTTCATAGACGTGATAGCCAGCTAATTGTGAAAATTCAAGAAACGGTGAGTTTTCATCAAGTAACAAGGCAATACGATCACGTACTAACAACTTGCCTCTATCCGTATGTTTTTTTCGAGCCAGTTCACTGCCACCGTGCATGGCAGTATTTATTATTTCACGCCAGTCATTCACTTTATTCTGCATCGCTGCTTCATTAAGTTTGAATGTATCGCTATCCTTATCAATTGCTGTGGTTAATATGTTCATTTTGAAATCAGCATTGCTGTTGCTTCGCCACCGCCTATACATAATGCCGCTAGGCCACGTTTTAAGTTATATTGTTGCAGTGCCGAGAGCAGGGTGACCATGATACGTGCTCCGGATGCGCCGATAGGATGACCTAATGCACAAGCCCCGCCATGAATATTGACTTTATTAATATCCAAATGTAATGTTTGGATAGCCGCCATGACTACTACTGCAAAGGCTTCATTTATTTCAAATAAATCAATTTCGTCACAGTTTAAGTCTTGTTGCTTTAATAGCTTTTCAATAGCAAGTGTCGGCGCAGTGGTAAACCATGCGGGTTTTTGGGCATGACTTTGATGGCCAATGATTCTTGCCAAAGGGGTTATATGGCGTTTTTTTGCTTCAGATTCCGACATTAATACAACAGCAGCAGCGCCATCGGCAATGCCACTTGAATTAGCGGCGGTCACTGTACCATTGGTTTTAAAAACGGGCTTTAATTGGGTGATTTTGTTTACTTCGCGTAGCAGTGGACGTTCGTCCTGCTCAATAGTGATTGGGGTTAGTTTTGAATTTATAATGACCGGTTCAATTTCATCATTAAAGTACGTGTTGTGGATAGCCCTTTGAGCGCGCGTTAATGAAAGGCTGGCGAATTTATCTTGTTGACTACGACTGAAGCTAAATTTTTCCGCACAATCTTCAGCATAACAGCCCATTAAGCGTTGACTTTGATAATCCTCTAGTCCATCTTTGAGTAGATGATCAAAAACCTTGCTGTGCCCAAGGTGCTGACCGGAACGCATAGTAGAGAATAGATAAGGTGCGTTGCTCATGCTTTCCATGCCGCCGGCAATAACTATTTTAGCACTGCCGGCTTTAATTAAATCGTGTGCTAACATGATTGCTTTCATACCAGAGCCACACATTTTATTAATTGTGGTGCAACCTACTGATGGTGGTATACCTGCAGTTAAAGAAGCCTGCCTCGCAGGGGCTTGACCCAAACCAGCCGTAAGTACGCAGCCCATTAAAACTTCATCAATTTGATGCGGATTTATATCGCAGCGCATTAACGCGCCCTTGATTGCAATGGCACCTAATTGAGTAGCAGAACACTGGCTTAGGCAGCCGGTAAAATCACCTATTGGTGTTCTGGCACTACCGGTAATGACTACTGTTTCGGCATTATTCACTGTTGTTATCCTTATAAGAGAGGATGATTTTCAGTTGTCGTTTGAAAGCTTAGGGTCCGTTTTTATTACTTAATTAGAATTTGCAGCATTTAAATTGACTACTCCGTGAGAAAAGCCTATCAGTTGAAGGAAGCAGAGAGCTTATAAAATGGCTGTAGTCACAAGCGGTGCCCCAATATCTCCGATAACATTCAGGTTTAACTATATTAGGTAACTGTTTATAGTTCTTGTTTTTTATATCTGCTATTAAGACCTTAACGTGTTGTTTAGAGTTCAAAACCCAAGAGTTGATTATTACGCTAGGAACTTAAGCGATATGGATTTATCAAATCAGCAAGTAGTTGGATAATAACGGCGTGAATTTGCTGATGAATATTGATGCTATTTGTAAAGTAAAAGCAAGGAAATATCAGGGGGCGTTATGGAAATTGCCAAGCATACTTTCTTTGTTACCGGTGCTAACTCAGGGCTAGGTAAGGCAACGACACGGCAATTAATCAAACTTAACGCCAATGTGGTGGGGGCTGATTTAATTATCAGTGAAGCGCAACAGATTGCATCTGAATCACTATTTATTCACATGGATGTCACTGATGTTGAGAGTATTGAAGTTGCATTAACTAAAGCTATCAAGCGTTTTGGAACGATTCATGGTTTGATTAATTGTGCTGGAATATTGATTGCAGAACGGATCTTGAAGAAAGATGGCTCATTATTTTGTCTGGAAAATTTTCGTCGATGTTTAGATGTCAATCTTGTTGGAACTTTTAATATGATACGCCTAATGACTACTCTGCTGAGTAGGAACACGCCAAACAGTAATGGTGAATGTGGGATTATAATCAATACTTCATCAATTGCCGCTTATGAAGGTCAAATCGGTCAGGTCGCTTATGCTGCATCCAAAGCGGGTATAAACGGGATGACGTTACCGTTATCCAGAGAGCTAGCGGATTTTGGTATTCGAGTTATGACCATTGCTCCCGGCATTTTTTCTACACCTTTACTGGCTGGAATCAATATAACCCAATCTAAGAATCTAGAACAACAAACTCCTTTTCCACGGCGTTTAGGAAAACCATCAGATTACGCAATTTTGGTTCAGCATATTATCGAAAATCCCATGCTAAATGGTGAAGTGATACGGTTAGATGGTGCATTGCGATTATCGTTTTAAATTTTAATAACGGTTCGCCCAATACTTTGCCCTTGAAGATAAGCATCAAACATTTCTGGTAATTGTTCAAAGCTAATCTCTTGAGTAACGATTTTATTTATAAACTGCGGTTTTAAATCAGTAGCTAACCGGTGCCATATTTTTTTTCTAAGCACCGGTGGGCTATCGGCTGAATTAATGCCCAATAAATTGATCCCACGCAGGATAAAAGGCATCACGGTTGTATTAATGCTTATGCCCCCAGTTAAGCCAATTACAGCAATATTGCCTAGTGGCTGTACGGTGCGGGTTAACCACGATAAAAGTTCGCCGCCGACACAATCGATGGCACCAGCCCATAAGCCTTTTTCCAATGCACGATCGCCCATAAATAGTGCCTTTGGAGAGACGATTTCACTAGCGCCTAAACCATGGAGATAGTCAGCTTGATTTCGTTTGCCCGTTAAAGCTATCACCTTAAAACCCAGATTAGACAGCAGGTCGATTGCATAACTACCCACACCACCGGTAGCACCGGTAACGAGAATAGGTCCCTGGTTTGGAATTTGACCGTTATTTTGCATTTGATCAATGGCTAAAGCGGCCGTGAAACCAGCAGTACCAATTGCCATGGCTTCATATAAAGAAATACCAGTAGGTAATTTCATGATGTATTGGCCTGGAATACGAACATATTGAGCATAGCCACCATCACGCACTTCAGAAAGTCCTGAGCCACATATGAGAACTTTATTGCCACGTTGATAGCGGTTATCTTCAGAGCTCTCGACCACACCAGACACATCAATACCACCAACTAAAGGCGATTTTTTTAATATCTTGCTCTGGCCGGTTGCGGCTAACGCATCTTTATAATTGATTGATGAATAGATTGATTTGATAATAACATTACCCGAAGTAAGATCGTTAAGTTCTAGCATTTCAAATCCTGAATGAATTTGACTCGAGTTTGAATGGATACGGTATGCTTTGAATTTGTTCATTACTAGACCTATTACATTGAGAGTAAATTTTTGAGAATATGCTCAATATAATTTTAGCAGATGCAGCGTAGTTATTTTACCTACTGAGTTCCTTGGAACTGGATTAGCTATGTACAGTCAAAATATGTATGTTCAGTCTTGACAAGAGTGTACTGTGGTTGAATCCAACTATGAACGATTTAAAAAAACTTTTGAGTTTGCTCATGGGCAACAGGGCAACTCCCCCTTTTCAGAATTATTAACGGGGAAGATTAATTATTCTGTTATAAACCGTTATTTGTCCCATTGGAAAAAGAGCACTGATGATGTCTCATTATTGGAAAGACTGCACCACTGGTTGGTAGCGGATGTAGATCCTGAACGTATCGAAAATAGTTCGAAGATACCCGATTCATATCTGAATGAGTTAAGAGAGCTAGGCTGTCTACGGGCAAAAATACCAAAAAAATATGGCGGTTTGGGGTTGTCACAATGCCAATATAGCATGCTCTTAGAAAAGCTTGGTAGCCGGAGTGAAGTGTTAGCCTTAATTGTTTCGGTTCAACAGCTTGGTGTAGCGCAAGGTTTATTATCTTTACAAAAACTGGAGCGAAACCAGAGGCAACAGCAGCAGAACGAAGTTTTACGAAAAAAATACCTTAAACAATTAGCGACCCATGCGCTCGGTGCCTTTTGTTTAACAACACCTGAAACCGGTTCAGATCCCAGTGGCTTACAAACGATCGCTAGAGTATCGGCAGATGGTAATCACTTTGAAATCAGCGGTGACTGGAGTGCTGGAGGAAAATTATTCACCACCTTGGGGACAATAGCTGATATTTACATTATGTTAGCGGTGGTGGTTTATACCGGTGAGGAAATTAATAAAGTTGACCCACGTAAGCGCATTACTGCTTTTATTGTTGAGCGGGCATATGCTGGAATTATGGTAAAGCCGTTATCGTTCTGTGGTTGGCATGGTCTACCCAATGCCGCTATTAAACTAGACAAAGTAAAAATACCCAAAGAAAATATTGTCGGTGCAGTAGGGGACGGCTTGAAGATTGCTTTTATGAATCTGGGCTCAGGGCGTATTAATATTTCAGCCATCTCATTGGGTATGATGAAGCACTTAGGGCGTGTCGCACGATGGTGGGGGGCAGAGCGTGTTCAAGGCGGTAAACCAATAGGTGAGCATGAGCTTAATACCGAACAATTGGTAAACATGAATGCGAATATTTATGCCTGCGAATCGTTTTTACAATTCGTTTCTGCTTTTGCCGATCACCCAGACGTCGATATTCGTTTGGAAGCGGCTATGTTGAAACTTTTTAGTTCACATGTACTTGTTGATATTGCTGATGAAACATTACAATTGCGTGGTGGACGCGGCTATGAAAGCTATGCCTCACAAGCCAGTCGTGGCGATACCGCAGTGGCTGTGGAACGTTTGTTTCGCAGTGCCCGCATGATGAAAATAGGTGAGGGGGGATCCAATGTGTTGAAATTATATATAATGCGCTGCTTACTTAACGACTTTTTAAAAGATTACGAGAAAATAGTTAATCGGTCATTATCGTTAGTCAGTAGAATTATTTCTTTGGTTAAAGTCATTGGTCATTACGCTAAAGGCTATTTATTCACCTCCCGTAGTCCGGAACAAAATCGTTCATCCCCACTTTATTTACATATGCGTTATGTGCCGAAAGCGCAGCAAGGTTTGAAGCGCTTACTAATGGTAAAGGTCATTACACAATATTTCATTTATTACCAAATAATTGTTGTGAGCTATTTTCAAAAGCACCCCCGACAAGATATAACGAAACCACGAGTACGTATTGAACAACAGCAGGTTGTACTGGGTTATAGTGCCGAGATTGCAATGTTATTGTCAGTAATGACGGTCACGTGTCAACGGGCATTACAGGGTGAAAGTCCACATGCCATTGCGTTGGCTGATGAGTTTTGCATACGAGCCCGTGACCAGATAGCAATCTATTTTATTAAAATCAAAAAACACCGACAGGCTAGAAGTTCTACGATAAGTGAATTAGGCGCAAAAATTATGCAGGGTGATTATGCAGACCTATTGGAACAAAATGTAGTGCGCGAGAATTTACCGAATATAAGAGACTGATGATGACGTTTCGTTGTATGACCAAAAAGTACTCAACGATATGGGTTTAATATACCCGGACGGGTTACCGTGTAACTGATATTTCCCGGGTGACGATTTATATAGTTGGGTCAGCTTCGGTATTATGCTTAGTTAGCAATAACTGATCGCTAGTCATGAGGCAGTAAAAAAGCAATGACTTCAGCCGCTACTGTTCGCTCGTTTTTAGTGAACACGTCGCAGTGTAAAGTGTATATGCGGGCTTCTTTTATGTTAGTCACTTTGGCTTTTAAGGTTATGGGGGTTGTAATCGGTGTTGGGTTTAAATATTTAATATTGAGGGTGCCCGTAGCAAAACGGTAGTATGGCTTTGAATCCGGCAGTCGGTTTTCATTACGGGTAGCAGTAGCCATGGCAGAACTTATGCAGTGGCAATCGATGAGTGTGGCAATAATACCACCACAGGTTACATCTGGCCATCCTTGATGTTTTGGTTCGGGCTGCCAAATGCAAATGCAGTTATCGTCTTGCCAGTAGCTTTTAATTTGCAGGCCATAAGCATTATTGTGGCCGCATCCGAAGCACATTTTGTCTGGCATGTATTGTTGAAGAAAAGCATCGGTGGGTTGACTGGCCATAGTTTCATCCTATTCGGCTCGTTCTAATTCATTGAGTAGGATAGTCAGGAACCGGGTCGCTTCTCCTCCCGTGACTGCTCGGTGATCAAAGGTTAATGATAAGGGTAAAATCATATGAGACTCAAATTGATTAGCAACTTGTACTACTTGGGGTCTGGTTTTGCCCGCACCGATTATGGCAACAGTGGGTGGTACAATAACGGGATTAGCATAGCGTCCGGAAAAGGTACCAAAGTTAGAGAGCGTTATGGTATGACCTCGTATTTTTTCCAGTGCTATGGAACGAGTTTTGACGGCTTCTTTAAGTGTATCAAGGGTGTTTCTCAAATCGTTGGAATCACGATTTTCAATATGGTTCAGTACGGGTACAAATAGTCCATGTTCGGTATCGACAGCGATACCCAAATCAACTTTTTCATGTAAGATTCGTGCGACAGCATGGTTATCATACCAGGCATTAAGAGTTGGTTCAGCTTTACAGGCCTTTGCAATTGCTTTAATTAAACGTAAGGTAATATCTCCTTTATTGTACCAGGCAGCAATATCGGCATCATCATTGATGGTGACGGCAACGACTTCACGATGAGCTTGATTAAGGGTTAGCGCCATGGTTCGACGCGTTCCTTTTAAAGGCACCATAGCACCTGATTCTTTGATCATCTTTGCAACTCTTTTTATATCGTTAGCTGTAATGGTGTTATTGCTACCGCTGGGTTTGACCATGGTTAAGTCAACTTTTAAGCGAGTAGCCAGTGCTCTGACTGCAGGGGTGGCTTTACTGTTCATCGGCAAGGCATAATGGACTGCAATCGCCGGTTCAGTGATAACCGTATCACTTTCGCTGACAACACCAACAACGGTGCCAGTGTCTTGTTTGGCGGAGGAGGGCGTAACAAATTCTATTAATGGATCGCCGACTTGAATAATATCACCGGGTTGGCCATAGATGTGTTCAATGATGCCATCTTGTGGACTAGGGAGGTCAACTATTGCTTTTGCGGTCTCAACGGAAAGCAGGATATCATCTTGTTGAACGCTATCCCCTTTGCGGGTAAAACATTCGATGATCTGGGCTTCTTGCAAGCCTTCGCCAAGATCGGGTAGGTTAAAGAAGTTCATGCGTCTTTTAACGACCTAGTCACGGCAGCGATGATGCGGGCGACGCTTGGCATATAGTTTTGTTCAAGCTTAAATAATGGCATCACTGTGTCAAAGCCGGTAACTCGTTCAACCGGCGCGAACAAACTCATCAAACCTAGCTCGGCTAACTGTGCGGCTATTTCAGCACCAACGCCACAGGTTTTGGCCGCTTCATGGATTATCACACAATGACCCGTTTTGGCGACTGATTCTAATATGGTATTCATATCTAAAGGTTTGATGGTGGCAACATCAATAACTTCGGCATTGATCCCGTTAGTCGCTAATTGTTCTGCTGCTGCTAATGTTTCATGGATCATCGCACCCCACGAAACCAGAGTGACATCGTTGCCTTCAGTCAAGACAAAGCAAACATCTAAAGGTAATGCTTCGGCATTATCTTGTACCTGTTGTTTAACCATACGATAGATACGTTTTGGTTCCAGAAAAATCACTGGGTCAGGATCGCGTATAGCTGCGAGCAACAAACCATAAGCACGACTGGGTGAAGATGGAATGACGACACGTAAGCCAGGAATATGAGCAAACAATGCTTCAGTGCTTTCAGAATGATGTTCGGGAGCATGAATGCCACCACCGAAGGGGGCGCGTAACACTAGGGGACAAGTGAGCCGGCCGCGGGTGCGGTTCCGTAAGCGGCTAGCATGATTAATAATTTGATCAAAAGTTGCATAAATAAAACCCATAAATTGAATTTCGGCTACTGGTTTGAGACCCTCAGCAGCCATACCTATTGACATTCCAGCAATCAGCGTTTCTGATAATGGTGTATCTATGACTCGTTGTTTACCGAATGTGTTCTGCAAGCCAGCCGTTGCTCTAAATACCCCGCCATTGATGCCAATATCTTGACCGAGTAAGACAACGCTGGAATCTGCTGACATTTCTGTCCGTAGCCCCATATTAATTGCATCAAGCATAGTAACATCGGCCATTATTTTGGTTCCTTAACCATGACGGAATAACGTTGTTCTACTAAGGTATCAGGCAATGTTTCATATAAATAATCGAACATGCTTTCAGGCTTTTGTGCCGGTGTATTAAGATACTCCTTCACAGCGATTTCTACTTCTTCTTGACTCTGGATATATAATTTTTCTTCATCAGTTTCTGACCAGTAACCTTGTTTGATTAAATAGCATTTAAGTCTGTTGATAGGTTCAAAAAGCCAGTTTTCTTGCACTTCCTGTTGGTTCCGATAATGACTGGCATCGTCAGCTGTAGTATGGTCGCAGAGTCGATAGGTAAGGGCTTCGATAATGGTTGCTCCGTCGGCACTACGTGCTTTCTCTATGGCTTTTTTGAGACGGCAATATAAGGCAATAATATCATTGCCATCAACTTGTTCCCCCGCAATTCCAGCCGCAATTGCTTTTTGTGCTAGCGTCTGTGCATGAGTTTGTTTATCTTGTGGTAGAGAAATGGCCCAACGATTATTGTTGATAACAAAGACAATAGGTAGATTCCATATGCCCGCAGCATTGATAGCTTCATAAAAATCACCTTTTGAGGTTGCTCCATCACCGAGAACACAAACAGCTACTCGCTGTTGTTTACGCAATTGCATGGCGTAAGCCGCACCTACTGCTTGGGGTACTTGGCTGGCAATTGGAACACAAATGGGAAAGTCATGGCGTGCTTTTTGAAAGTTCATGCCTTGTTCATTTCCCCCCCAATATAATAAGATTTCACTCATCTTAACACCGCGCATGAATTGTGCTGCGTATTCACGGTAGTAGTTAAATAGAACGTCTTCATCATGCATAAGACAGCCAATTGTGGCACCTATAGCTTCCTGTCCCAATGAAGAGGCATAAGTGCCTAGTTGTCCGCGTCGTTGTAGCAAGGTTGCTTTTTTATCAAATAAACGGGTACTCACCATTGCTTGATAAAGTTTTATGAGCTGTTGTTTATTGTTGGCAATCTCAGGGATATTTGTAACCAAAAGGTTACCCTCATAATCAAGCATTTTATAATGTTTAATATTGAATTTAGCAACACAATGGCAGGATTTATAGGTGGGCGAAAAGGTCTTATGTGGTTGTTTTCTCGATACTTTTACAGTTTCGTTCACGATACACTCCCCACTAAATGATGCGTTGTTTTATATATGCACAACACATTGGTTTTATTTAATACTGAATTTTCTCAGTACTTTGGTTAGCTTCGAAATTTTCAATATTGAAGTGTAAATTGAGACTGCGATTTGATTGATGGCTTTAGTGGCTTCATAAATAACATTGGTTAAATCGATAACCTTGACGATAGAGTCGAGAGGGTAAATGATTTGGTCTAGATAGCTTCTACCGAAAGTAGTGCAACTGAAAGCAATTTGGGGGTAACGTAAAACGCCGTTGCCATCACCTTTAGGAAAACTAGTAAAAGTACTTCTATAGTTCATGCTTAGGCCATATACGGCGATCTTGTATACATTTTTATGCCTGCGATTATTACCTATGTGATGATTGGATATTGGTACTTCTAATTCGTTCACTATTTATCACTATTAATGTTTAGCAGCATTTGCCAAGGTCACTTTGGCGGTGGGGGGACGATCCAGAAGATCAGCAATAAACCAGCTTGTAGCTATTAATTCATCAAGATTAACACCAGTTTTTATGCTTAATCCATTAAGCATAAAAACCAGATCCTCACTGGAAATATTACCCGAAGCACCGGGGGCAAAAGGACAGCCCCCTAACCCACTAACTGAGCTGTCAATGATATGGATGCCTGTTTGTAAAGCGGCGAAAATATTGGCCAATGATTGGCCATAGGTGTCATGAAAATGTACGGCAATAGTATCAGTAGGAATGACTTTTTTAACGGCAGAGAGAAGTTCTATTACTTGAAGAGGAGTACCAACACCAATTGTATCGCCTAACGAGACCTCATAGCAGCCATATTCATATAATTTTGCAGCCAGTTCACAGACTTTATCTATTTGAACAACACCTTGGAATGGGCAACCTAGTACACATGAAATGTAACCTCTGACGGCCATGTTTTTTTCTTTTGCTTGGCCAACAATGGTTTGGATGGACGCCATGCTGACATCAATCGAGCAATGAATATTATTTAATGAGAAAGCATCTGTTGCTGCGCAAAACACCGCGATAGTTTTCGCTTGACAAGAAATGGCTCTGGCTAAGCCTTGTTGGTTAGCTACCAACATAATATATTCCGCATTTGGCCGTTGATGAATATGTTGATACACAATCTCACTGTTTGCCATTTGCGGAATTCGTTGCGCTGATACCAAACTGCCTGTTTCGATTGCGCTAAAACCACACTGGGCTAGCCGCTCAATGAGCTCAACCCTATGTGCAATAGAAACCATGACCGGTTGATTTTGCAATCCATCGCGAGGACCGACTTCCACAAGTTTGACTTGACTCGGAAGTTCCATAGTCTAACAATTTCTGCTAAAGAAGCTTTGCAAGTGGGTTCATGTTTAATTCTCATTCATTGTGTTTTTTACCGTCTTAGAAACGGTGGATTACCCAATTAGGGACTAGTCTAGTAACGCAACCACAGCGTTTAGTGTTTCCATTCAATTTTTCTACACAGAAACTCATGGTAATTCTTTAACCCAAGTGGCTTTACGTTTTTGTAGAAAAGCTGAGATCCCTTCTTTGGCCTCTGATGTATTACGTATTTCAGTGATCAACTGTGATGTTCTCCGGATCAGCGTATCATCAAGAGGCCGTGTTGATACTTCAGCGACTAGCAGTTTGGTCTTAGAGAGTGCATTTGGACTTGCGGCAAGTAAGGCATCGGTTATTTTGTTTAAATAGTCTCCTAGTTTGTTTTCGGTAACGACATGATGTACTAATCCGATACGCCAGGCCTCTTGGGCATCAAAATTTTCGGCAGTTAAAAAATAGCGTAGAGCGATACGTTTACCGAGAGCCTTAACTATATAAGGACTGATGATCGCCGGAACCAGACCTAATCGTACTTCTGAAAAACAAAAAATTGTATTCTGGGTGGCTATAGCAATATCACAACAGGCAACCAAGCCAATACCACCGCCATAAGTAGCGCCGGTTATTAAAATAATCGTCGGCTTAACATGGTTGTGCAATATCTGCATAAGTTGCGCAAGTTTCAGACTCATCGTGTCTGTACTTGTAGTGGCTCTCATTTCATTGCTGGATATCCAGTTAAGATCAGCGCCGGCACAAAAAACTTTTCCTGTTGATTTAAGTACTACGATGCGTACAGCAGGATTGACTTCCAGTGCATGCAGATAGTCAATTAGTAAATTAACACTTGCTTCATCCAAAGCATTATTAACCTTGGGTCTATTCAAAGTTAATGTGGCAATGCCGTCAGTGCTAATTTCTAACAAACAAGTTTGTTCAGACATGCTATTAACCTAACTGTGGCTATACATATTTCGACCTTGAATAAGTAGTTAAATTCAAACTGGCGAAAAATAAGGAAGTCATAGTATGTCGTTGAATTATTTTAGTATCGCCTTTCAAAGACGAGCCGTGTTGTAAAAGTCAATATTAATGTCAGACTCTAGTGCTTAAATCTCTCGGTGCTTGATCATTAGTCCTAGAAAAAAAATAACAACTAAGCTGATTGAAACTTCTCCCAATCTGCTTGGGTCTTAACACTTTAAACTGACAATGGCGGTGACACAATAATTGTGCTTAAGTTTTGCTCATTATAATCCAGTGGGAACACTGATTGTAGACCAGAAAGTATTGTCAATAGATAAACTTGAGGCTTATTTATGAAGGGTTAAAAGTGATTTGTTTTCCTTGAGAACTCGGTGGTGAAGTTTTTTCGCCACAACAATGTAAGGCTAAAGGGTGTTACAGAAGTTGGGGATAGTTTGGATGAACAAAAAACAAAATTTGTTATTAGCTACTGAATTAAAGCTTAAAATCGGTGCCGAAATTCCCCAATCTGCTGGATTGCGGTTAAAGATCTTAGTTGATGATGTGCGACCATTACAACTTGTAGGGACAGTGAATGCTTATTGCGCGTTACTTGCTGAGCGGGTTGGTTTTCAGGCTATTTATCTATCAGGAGCAGGTGTTGCTAATGCCTGTTTTGGTTTGCCTGATCTTGGTATGACGACTCTGAATGATGTTGTTGAAGAAGTTAAGCGTATTACAGAAGCTAGTACTTTACCGTTACTGGTCGATGCTGATACCGGCTGGGGAAATCCTTTAAATATAGCCCGATCGGTCAAACAGTTAACTAAAGCCGGTGCTGCGGGCATGCATCTAGAAGACCAAATTCAGGCTAAACGGTGTGGCCATCAAGCAAACAAAGTCTTAGTGTCAACGACGGCAATGGTAGAACGTATTCAATCAGCTGTGGCTGCTAAAACAGATTCACACTTTGTAATAATGGCTCGTACCGATGCCGCTTCTGAGCTAGGTTTAAATGCCGCAATAGATCGTGCGAATAGGTATATTGAGGTCGGTGCGGATATGATTTTTGTTGAGTCTTTGACGACCCTGACAGATTATCAGCACTTTGTTGAGGCGGTCCATGTACCGGTGTTGGCAAATATTACTGAATTTGGTAAAACACCGCTGTTTAGTGCTAACCAACTACATGATATTGGCATCAGAATAATACTTTATCCTTTATCGGCATTCAGAGCCATGAACTATGCAGCGATGGCTGTTTATCAGTGTATTCGTGAGCACGGTAGTCAACAAGAAATGCTTGAACAAATGCAGACCCGTGAACAACTTTACGATATTTTGGCTTATCATTCTTATGAGTTAGAACTAGATGAATGGATATCTAAGGATAAAGTTGTATTGACGTCTAAGCCCAAAAAAGAAGGATTACGTGGTGAGACTGTTGGACAAACGTCCTTGTCTAGCGTAGGGAATGACGCCAGTTTATTTTATTGTGGTTACGATATCGTTGAATTAGCAGAGCTAGCCACGTATGAAGAGGTGGCTTACTTGTTGACACATGGTGAACTACCAAATGCTCGCCAGTTGCAGGATTTTACAAATAAATTAAAAAGCTTACGTAGATTACCGAAAAGACTCAAACAAATACTGGAGAAAATGCCAGCATCAACAGCGCCCATGGATGTGTTAAGAACGGGTTGTTCAATGTTGGGAATACTGGAGCCTGAGCAAAGTTTTAGTGACCAATTTGTTATTGCCCAACGGTTATTAGCGCTACTACCCGTGATGATGTGCTATTGGTATCGCTACAGTCATGATGGTGTTTGCATTGAAACGCAAACTGACGATCCCTCTATTGCCGGGCATATTTTACATTGTCTACATGGTCGACCAGCTAATAGCTTAGCGCAAAGAGCTTTGGATGTTTCGCTGATACTTTATGCTGAGCATGAATTTAATGCCTCAACATTTGCTGCACGTGTTTGTGCATCAACCTTATCAGATTATTATTCTGCTGTGTGTGCAGCTATAGGCAGTTTGAGTGGTCCACTACACGGTGGTGCTAATGAAGCGGCAATGGAATTAATTAGTCGTTACCAAACGCCTGAGCAAGCTGTCGTGGGAGTTCGGGAGATGTTACTCCGTCAAGAAAAAATTATGGGATTTGGTCATGCTATCTATAAAGTATCGGATCCACGTCATGCTGTCATCAAACAATGGTCTAGAAAACTTTCCGAACGTGCTAATGATGAGCATATTTTTGCCATTTCTGTAGCCATTGAAAAGCTTATGTGGGAAGAAAAAAAAATATGTGCCAATCTTGATTTTTTTAGTGCATCAACATTTCACTTTTTAGGAATACCGCGTTGTTTGTTTACTCCAATTTTTGTGTGTTCACGGATGGCTGGCTGGGCAGGACATATTTTTGAACAACGTAAAACAAATAGTCTGATTAGGCCCAGTGCTGATTATATTGGCTTTGCACCTAGGCATTATAAAGTTGTTGAACAACGTCATTAACAATTCTGTTTAGCGCAATGGTCAATACGACTTTACCATTTTGTGGTCAACAACTTCCAGATACTATACTGAGCAAAATTGCAGATTATATTATTGAATATAAAGCAGATAATAGTGTAGCTAGGAAAATGGCACGTTATTGTTTAATGGATGCTTTAGGCTGTGCGATATTAGCCTTATCATATCCGGCTTGTAACAAATTATTAGGCCCTATTGTACCCGGAGCGACGTTAAGGGGTGGCGCACGTGTTCCTGGTACCGGCTATCAACTTGACCCGGTACAGGCCGCTTTTAATATAGGTTCAATGATACGCTGGTTAGATTTTAATGATACTTGGTTGGCTGCAGAATGGGGGCATCCTTCGGATAATTTGGGCGCCATATTGGCAATAGCAGATTACTTGAGTCGTCAAAACCTACAACAAGGTTACCCGGCCTTGCAGATAGGCGATGTAATGACAGCATTGATCAAAGCTTATGAAATTCAAGGGGTCATCGCTTTGGAAAATAGTTTTAATAGTGTGGGGTTAGACCATGTTTTGTTAGTACGTGTTGCTAGTACTGCAGTGGTAACGGCTATGCTGGGAGGGAGTCGAGAGCATATCATTAGTGCACTTAGTAATGCTTGGATGGATGGGGCCGCATTACGTAGTTATCGGCATTATCCAAATACGGGGTCACGTAAAAGCTGGGCAGCGGGTGATGCGACTAGCCGTGGAGTAAGTTTGGCTTTACTCGCCATGAAGGGGGAAACGGGCTATCCATCGGTGCTGACTGCAAAAACATGGGGTTTTTATGATGTGTTGTTTAAGGGAGGGTGCTTTGAATTAAAACAAGAATTTAGCAGTTATGTTATAGAGAATATTTTGTTTAAGATCTCTTTCCCGGCTGAGTTTCATGGGCAAACTGCGATAGAAGCGGCCATACAGTTACACCCCCAAGTAATTACTCGGCTAGAGGAAATTGATAAAGTGGTCATTCAAACACAACGATCAGGACGGAAAATTATAGATAAAGTTGGGGTGTTAAATAATCCCGCAGACAGGGATCATTGTCTGCAATATATGGTTGCCGTTGCATTGCTTGTTGGCAGTCTCAACGCTGACCATTATCAATCTCCAATGGCGAGTGACCCCCGGATTGCCGCGTTGCGGAATAAGATGGTGGTTTTGGAAAACAAACAGTTTAGCTTGGATTATGTGGATCCATTTAAACGCTCAATTGCTAACGCATTACAGGTGTTTTTTAATGATGGGAGTCATACGCTTGAGATTGTCGTGGAATATCCTCTAGGTCACAAACGGCGACGAGAGGAAGCAATACCTTTTCTTAAACAAAAGTTTGTAGATAATTTGGCAACAAGAATACCTGAGAAAAATTGCACTAAAATTCACCAGTTATTTGCTGATCAGGGGACGCTTGAAAACATACGGGTAGATGAATTTATGGATTTGTTTGTAGTTTAGTGAGCGCTTTCATAACGTCTAATAACTTTTAACATAAAAGGGAATAAAGACCGACATTTTTATAGGACTACGACCGATAGTGGTATTTCTGTTAGCTCCCTGGGCGGTCAACGAATTAAGTAAGTGTGATTTGATTATTCTATTGGTCGGTATTTGAACACCATAGTTTGAAGCGTTGTCACAGTATAGAACTTGAACAAATTGTTGGGTTTCAGGAATGAATTCAAATCACACAAATATTAATTCCATTGACGAGTTTGTCTTCGCATTAGGGACCAAAGCTTTGGACGAACAATTAATGTGCAGGCATCTACGGCCCTTGTTTACGCGGTCTCTGCAAAATTCTCAGGATAAGATATATTTGGCTAATCATTCATTGGGTCGGGCGCTGGATCAGACCGCAGATGATCTTCAGGAAGGGTTAGGCATTTGGTATACGAATGTAGAGAATGCCTGGGATAATTGGTTTAAAGAAATAACAGCTTTTCGCCAACGGGTAGCAACATTAATTAATGCACCCAGAGCGGACTGCATCGCACCCCGAGCAAGTGCTGGACAAGGCTTACGTACCATCCTTAACAGTTATGATAGTCCTTTTCGAGTCCTGACTAGCGGAGACGAATTCAATTCCATTGATCATATTCTTAAGGTCTATGCTGGGCACCATCGTATCCAGTTAAAGCGCGTTATACCGAAAAAGGATCGTTTTTATCAAAGTGAAGACTTCTACGATGCAATTCAAGAGAAACCTGAGTTACTAGTCCTTTCGATGGTCATGTTTACAACCGGACAATTATTGTCTGCATTACCGGATTTGATTAAGGTGGCTCATGACCAAGGGGTGCGAGTGTTGATTGATCTCTATCATGCTGCTGGAGTCATTCCCCTTGATGTTATGGAGATGGATATCGATTTTGCAATTGGTGGGAGCTATAAATATCTGCGTGGTGGACCGGGTGCAAGCTGGCTCTACCTACATCCACGGTATTTGGATGATATACTTGAAACACTGGACACCGGTTGGTTTGCTCAAACGCAACCCTTTGACTTTGTTCGTTCCGAATCGCCTCAATTGGCCCACGGAGGGAATCGTTTTTTTGAATCGACGCCAGCTATACTTCCTTTTTATCAGGCCCGCGCAGGACTCATGTTTACTTTGGCTATTGGAGTAGATCGTTTGCGTTGTTATTCTTTGAAGCAGCAGAAGGCCATTGAAAGTCTTTTGCAAAAACAGGATATACCTTTCCTCGGTCAGAGCGAAGAGCGGGGGGCTTTTATTGCCATTCCGCATCCACAAGCGAAATTCCTAGCCAAGAGCCTCATTAGTGCTGGTGTTATCTGCGATGCGCGTGAAGGATTACTACGCTTCTGCCCAGATATTCTCAATACACAGGATGAATTGATGATAGCGGTCGATAAACTAGCTGAAATCTGGAGCTGAATGGGTGCTGACTAAAGTATAAGTCTTATGCTAATGCCTGTAATGAGGGCGTTTTTTCAGCAAATTTACTGCTGAGCTACGCAGATTTTTAGCGATAAACTTTATCAAATTTACTCACACCCCTATTTTAAAAGTCATTATAAAATGAATTTTTATAATGGGTTTTATGTCTTATTTATTCCCGATCGTTCAATAGATTCAGGAGTTATGTGAGCCGTGGATAATCAGTTTAAAGCGCTTAATTACAATGACTACTTAAATCTGGACACATTATTGAGTTCGCAGTCCTTTGAAAGCGAAAAGCATGGTCAGGTTGCACATGATGAAATGTTATTTATCATCACCCATCAAACTTACGAACTATGGTTTAAACAAATTCTCCATGAACTACTTTCCGTGTTGGAACTTTTTTCTGCTATTCCTCTGGGTGAAAAAAAATTACACAGTATTTCAGCCCGTCTTGGACGTATCATTCGCATACAGAATGTCATTAATCAACAGATCGGTATTTTAGAAACTATGACGCCGTTGGATTTTCTGGATTTTCGTAACTATCTGATTCCAGCTTCGGGGTTTCAAAGTAGACAATTTCGTGAAATTGAATTGCGTCTTGGTTTATCCCATCATTTGAGCAACTGTAGCTATGGACCTTTCAGTAACGAAGATGTTATTTATTTAGAAAAAATTGCGGATCAACAGTCGTTATTTGAGTTCCTCGACGCCTGGCTGAGCCGGACGCCTTTTTTGGAATTTAATGATTTTAGCTTCTGGAACAGCTATCGTAGAGCGGTTGAACAAATGCTCAATGATGATGCGAAAATAATTGAAAACAATCCCGTGTTATCTGCCGATAAAAGAAGGCAGCAATTGGCTGAGTTACAATTAACTAGTCAAGGGTTTTCCTGTTTATTCGATGAACATCTTTATACAAGCTATAAAGCAGAGGGCCGGTTCCAATTGAACCATACTGCTACGTTAGCGGCTCTTTTTATTCAACTCTACCGTGACGAACCTATGCTACAACTCCCTTTTAGGGTGTTGACTCGATTAATGGATATCGATGCACAATTAACTAATTGGCGCAGTAATCATGCATTGATGGCTCAGCGTTTGTTAGGCAGAAAAATTGGTACGGGTGGTTCGAGCGGTCATGAATACTTAAAATCCACTATTAGTGGTAAACGAATATTCTCTGATTTATTTAATTTATCTACCTACTTAATTCCACGCTCGCAACTACCAGTATTGCCGCCATCGTTATTACGCAATTTGGATTTTTTTCAGGAAAGACATTAGTTGTTAGTTTTATATCACAGTTGGGATCAGCATGATGACAGGAGAATTATGTTCTGGTTTTAATCGTATATTATTGCGACGATAAACATACATAAAATCAATAATACTTTTCAAAATTACTAGGTCCGTTACCTTAGTCTAGGCGTGAATGAACTGTTACCTGATTTGTGGATCTAAAACCTGTAAGGGATCGGAGAGCCAGCGCATAAGTTTTCTTGCCTTTCTTGAGGGTGGTCGAGTCAGTTACAAAATATCTGCTGATTACGTCATAAAAGGATATATTCAGTGCCAGAGCATAGGGAGTACTCTTTCAAGTGAGTGTGTGTTTAAAAATGACTATTAAATTTATAGCCTGTTACAGCGAAAATCCTAGTTATAGTTATTTTAATTATTAAGAGGTATGAATATGAGTTGGAGAGAACGTAAGCACGAAGAAACTTATGGTGCGTCGGAAGTTGAAGCACGGTTGCAAGACGAATTGCCCTCATGGTATTTGGAACAGGGTTGGATTCGCCGTAAATATAAAACCAGTGGCTGGAAAGGTACGCTAATGGTTGTAAATACTGTCGGTCACTTGGCAGAAGCCGCTTTTCATCACCCTGATTTAACGGTTTCTTATGCTTTTGTTATCGTAAAATTGACCAATCATGCAGCCAAGGGTATCACTAATAAAGATTTTGAACTGGCACATAAAATTGAAGAGGTTATTATGTGGCAACCGGGGTTGGATAATGGGGCTTTGGAAGGTACTCCTGAGGATCCCAGATTTAAATACATAAAATATGATTAATATAGTTTTAGGACTATTGTGTAGGTATTGATTACGTATTCTCGTAGTTTACTAGTCTAGCGTATAGGAGTTAACAATGAATGAAGATAAGTTTAATATGGAAATCAGAAAATTTCTGAAAAAAGTGGGGGTTACTTCTCAGCGTGAAATTGAGCACCTTGTCATGAGGGCTATTGAATCAGGACAGTTGAGTGGTAGTGAAATTTTTGATATCAAAATGACAATTGAAGCTACTTCTATAGGTCTTAATCATTGTATAGAAGGAAAAATTGCAATGGAATGATAGTGTCTGATCAGGGAGGCGACCAATTGTTAACTATTAAATCAATGCTCTTTTTTGAAAAAATACTTAGGTAAAAAAAGTGGAACCCCCCATTCATTTTCTAAATTCGCTTTTTGATCAGTTAGGCTTAGAAAGCACAGAGACAGCAATTAATGATTTCATTAATAGTCATAAACCATTGCCAGATAATATAGAACTGCATAATGCAGATTTTTGGAGTTTTGCACAATCGTCTTTTTTAAAACAAGCAAAAGATGAAGATGCTGACTGGGTTGAAGTTGTTGATCAACTGGATCTAATGCTACGATGAGTGTGGGGAAATTAAAGAAAGGACGTAAACTGTAATTTTCAGGATACGTCCTAGTTAATGTTTTAAATTAATGAAGTCCATTTTGTGTTTTATTTATGGTTAATTTTCATAAAATTGATTAGTGTTCTTCAGTCCAAAAATTGTTATGTAATTTATGCTCTGATCTTATTTATGCAACAATCCTTGAGGATGATTAGCAGACCAAATAAGTGCAACAACAATTGGCATAACCATTAAAAACCCAGTAAACAACATAAATATTATTGTATCCATAAAAATGACTCCTATATTGTTAAAAAATATTGATATGAAAAATATTTAATAAAATTAAATCATTATCTATTTTCATGATGGTTACGGTTCTTTGTTATTTGATGGATGTGTTTTTATCCACAAAAAATCGATAATATTGAGATTTATAAAAAACAAAATAGTTCCTATTAATAGGATTGTAACTAGGTTTATTAGCTACTCTTATAATGTCATGTGAATCGCCTGGTAGTTCCTAAATAATTCCCGCTTCATGACCTATTTTTGGTCATATTAAATCAGTGACATCATCGCATTACTGCAGCGTTGGCGAGAGGAAGGGTAAAACATCTTAATATGATCAAAAATCTCTTGCCTTGCCAGATTCCTGATGGTCTATGTCTTTGATTTAATTTATTGATGCATTGATAGTTGGGAGGAGCGATTAGTAACCGCATTACCCTTGAGTTACCACGTCCATTTATGCTGATTTTAGTTATGTATTTTAAAAACGTCGTGTCATTCATAGTTAGTAGATTGGCGACCCTGATGTTGTTACATAGAATTCATGAGTGCGTGTTGGGTTACCCCATAACTGAATCGAATACGGACCCTAATCAGCCTTGATGAAGGCATATTGCAGTTGCGCTTTCCGGGAACGTATTCGGCAGTTTTGATGAAGTGGCAAGGAAAAAAATAATGAACTAGGCTTTTAAACTATGGGTCATAGCCATTATGCTGATAACACCATTTTACAATGTGCGCTTAAGGAGGCGTTATTATGATTCCCGGTGGATTATGGCTCATATTCGGTATGTTAGTGATATGTTATGTCGCACTATGGACCTATACGGCAGGTAATCGTTTAGGTTCGAAACTAAATACCTTTATCTGGACTATTGTGGCCACAGGGTCATATGTTTTTGTTTTATTGTTCGGGTTTTGGATCGATGACTCTTTTAATTTGAATACAGGCCATCTCATTTTTGAAATACCTATAGTCGGGTTTTTGATTGTGGCATTTATTAGGACTCACTTCCTCATGCATGCCCCGATTACTATGGCTAATCTTTTTGGACACCTTAACATCTTCACTGAATTATCTATGAAGATTGAACCCAAATCACATAATTACCCAAATGAAAAAAAGTCGAAAATTTTGGAGCACAAAAAAATTATATAAAAAGTTATGTGGTTTAAGGGATTCACAAATGGGCACCAAAAACCAGATCTACCAAATCAACCAGTACACTATTTATAGCTAATTCAATGCAAGGCTATGTAAATTTTATGCAATGCGTATTTATCTTCTTCTTATTTTATCTACGCGTTAATACGTAAAGCTTATTAAGGGTTACGACATCTTTTTTGATGACTTATTTAAGATTTGTAATTGTTCTTGCCACATCTTAACCACGCGACTTTGGGCGCCATATCTATGAATCGCATGAGCCAATTGTTGTTCCATGACTTCTTGATTAAGCATGAGTTTTTTCATGACTTCAGGTGTAAACATTATAATTCTCCCTAGCAATCATTATCGTTCCAGATACACATACCCTCTCTGGTTTAAGTAGCGACTATGACCGAGGGAACTTCATTCGCTCAGAACCTCTGTGTTTGAGTAGTGGAAGGGATGAACCTGCCTTTTTATTACAAAAAACGTTTAGCGTTTAATACCTGTATTGAGCCGCTCTTTTATCTGGGTTCTATTATCAAAGTATTGTTATCAAACATAAATAGACTCATCACCACCGTTAACTTCTAGACCTAAAAAAAACAGAAATATTGCATAAATATGAAGAGAAGTAGATTTAAATAAGATGATATTGGAAAAAGTGTTGCTGTACTTTTCTAGAGTTACGGTAATAGTGCACAGTTCGTTGACATAAGGTAGCTTCAGGGTGTTAGTAGTGTCTTACCTGAAATAGATAAAAAGGTAAATGTAAGGAACTTTGCGTTTTAATAAAACCTCTAGATAGTAAGGAGAGGGCAATGGATAGATTTTACTGGTTCATTATAACAATTGTTTTAATTCCGTTATTGCTAGGTAGCGTAGCGTTACTAACTTATTATGTCCAATCATTGTAATTAATAAACAAACCCCTTTCTAATAAAAGGCATACGTGCTGTGTATTTACTAAAAGGTGCTGATATGAGGCTTGAAAAACTTGATATAAAAGACTTTGTTACACAACATTATCTAGAAGACTATTTACATCAACACAAGAGTGATCATTTGCCTCAAGCACTACATGTTCTTGAAGAATTTCAAGTCAAATTAAGTGCTAATGCAGCGATTTCTGAGAAATTTGATATAGCGTTATTGGCAGAAATACATCGTCTAAAATACTTGACCAGTGAACCAAAAACAAAACTGACCTGTGAATAAACATTTTACAATTTCATAGGTTTGATTTGAAAGGAGTGGGAGATTACAATTTCGGCTTTTTCAAAGCAGGGCTTTACTTTGGGGGCGTGAGTGTTGCTGTATTTGGCGGGCAATAACGACATAGGATTGATTTTTTAAGCCAAAGGGTAAGATTACTGATTCATATATGAAAGGGGGCACGTCTTAAAGGGAGTCAAGTAGTCATGTTATGAATCTGGAACATGCACATTATCCTTTCAACCGTTATCACGGTTTTGGGCAGGATTACCGGATTAACCTTCACATCAAACAAGTAGAAATAAATCCATCTGATGTCTGATTTGAAACAAATACCTTTAGATGATCTTCACCGGTCATTAAATGCCAAGATGGTGACTTATGCCGGTTATCGAATGCCAGTTCAATACCCCACGGGTATTATTAAGGAACATTTGCATTGTCGTTCCCAAGTTGGTTTCTTTGATATATCTCATATGGGTCAGTGTTTACTTCGAGGCCCTAATATTATGGAAAAGCTAGACTTGTTAATTCCGAGCGCATTAAATAATCTTGCCAAGGGTCATCAATGCTATAGCGTACTGACCAATGCCTCAGGCGGTATTATTGATGACCTCATTATTTCACGACTGGAAAATGATTTGATGATTGTTGTCAATGCCAATTGTAAAGAAAAAGACTTTGCTTATTTAAAAAACAGATTGAATGATCATGTGCAGGTATTGTCAGATCAAGCCTTATTTGCTTTGCAAGGTCCAATGGCTAAGATTGTTATGGTGCAATTATCAGAGCAGGCCTGTCAATTATATTATCTGCAAACGGTGAAAACAAAAATCAAGGGTATTCAATGTATCATTAGCCGGAGTGGGTATAGCGGTGAAGATGGTTTTGAAATTTCAGTAGCTAATCATTATGCACGAGAAATTGCGGAGTTGCTTTTATCGTTTCAACAGGTCAAACCTATTGGGTTAGGGGCCAGAGACACTTTACGACTGGAATCAGGATTTTGTCTTTATGGTAATGAACTGACGGACACTATCACGCCAGTCGAAGCGAGTTTGCATTGGCTTATTGATAAAGACAAGCGAAATTTTCCAGGTGAAAAAATAATCCGGGAACAATTGCAACGAGGGGCGGTTAGCAAAAGGATCGGGCTCGTAGTGGAAGGAAGAATTCCAGTTCGGGAACATCAATCTATACATAATTCAGATCACCGCATTGTGGGAATGATTAGCAGTGGTCGTTTTTCACCCTCATTAAATAAACCGATTGCAATGGCATTGATTGATGCGCAATGTTCAGATGCTATCTTGTATGCCCATGTCCGAAATAAGAAAATTGCTATGCAGGTGACAACCCTTCCTTTTGTTACTCCTCGATACCACAGGCGGAACTGATGTCAGCATCGAAACTTGCCTTAAATGATCTAGAAATGCGTGGTGATTTTATTCACCGGCACATTGGTAATAATCAACAACAAATAAATGCAATGTTGGCCGAATTAGATTTGGAAAAATTGGAAGATTTAATTGATGTGGTTCTTCCAAGTAACATCTTGAATCATGAGCCATTGAAGTTGACGGACACTATAAGTGAAACTGCTGTCATCAAGCATTTATGCAAGATGGGTAAGCGGAACAAAGTTTTTATATCGCTCATCGGCATGGGGTATTACGATACCATTATGCCGGCGGTCATTAGGCGAAATGTTCTGGAAAACCCAAGCTGGTATACCGCTTACACTCCCTATCAAGCTGAAGTTAGTCAAGGACGATTGGAAGCTTTATTGATTTTTCAGCAAATGGTGTGTGACTTGACAGGGATGGATTTGGCGAATGCCTCTTTACTTGATGAAGCAACTGCTGCAGCCGAAGCGATGGCAATGTCCCGTCGGTTATCAAAAAATAAATCTGACATTGTTTTTATTGATGAAAATTGCTACCCGCAAACTATTGCCGTAATGCAAACCCGAGCAGAATCTTTGGGTTTTAATGTATTGATAGGAAACCCGTTTCAACAATTAGATCAATATGATTTTTTTTCTATATTAGTACAATACCCAGCCTCTACAGGTGAAATAAATGATCTAAGTGCTCTTGTGTTTTGTGCACATGAAAAGTCAGCACTGGTTACTGTTGCTACTGACTTGCTCAGCTTGGTCTTGATAAAATCACCGGCTGATTATGATGTTGATATTGTTGTTGGTAACTCACAGCGATTTGGTGTGCCGATGGGTTATGGGGGGCCGCATGCAGCATTCTTTGCTACTAAAGATGTTTTTAAACGTTCTATACCAGGCCGAATTATCGGTGTTTCAAAAGATTGTCATGGTCAATTAGCCCTACGTATGGCATTACAGACCCGAGAACAACATATTCGCCGTGACAAAGCGACTAGCAATATTTGTACATCACAAGTTTTGTTGGCGATTATCGCTGGCTTTTATGCCATTTATCACGGATCACGTGGTTTATATCTCATTAGTAGACGAGTCCATCGTTATAGCCAGATATTAGCAAAAGGGATTGAGCAACTGGGTTACAGCATCCTGACGCAACATTTTTTTGATACTTTTGTTATTCATACTCCAGACAAAGCTAGGGGGATTATCAACAAAGCTCAGGAGGAAAAAATAAATCTACGAATGATTGATGTGGATCATTTGGCTATTTCAGTTGATGAAACAACAGATCGAGATATTATTCGCACAGTGTGGCATATATTTTCTTCACCAACTGACGATCAACCTGTTATTAATATTCTGGATAAGCAGGTGGTTGATTGTATTCCTCAGCATGGGATGCGGCATAAACCGATACTAAAACACCCTGTATTCGAAAAATTCCATTCTGAAACTAGCATGATGCGTTATTTACGCAGATTGGCCCGTAAGGATATCGCCTTAGACCGTAGTATGATTCCTTTGGGCTCATGCACGATGAAACTGAATGCGGCAACTGAAATGTTGGCTATATCTTCTACTGATTTTAATGGGTTACATCCGTTTGCTCCACTTTATCAGACTATGGGTTATCAACAGTTATTTGAAGAGTTAGATGACATGTTATGTGATCTGACTGGTTTTAATGCCTTTTCATTTCAACCTAATGCTGGGTCACAAGGTGAATATACCGGTTTATTAGTGATTCGAAAATATTATCAGGTTAAGGGGGAGGGAAGGCGCAAGATTTGTTTGATACCTGCGTCAGCTCATGGAACAAACCCAGCCAGTGCAATGATGGCAGGCTTTAAAGTGGTGGTACTATCTTGTGATGACAATGGTAATATTAGTATGGAGGATTTACTTTGTAAGGTAGCAAAGTTTTCTGAAAATTTAGCTGTCTTAATGATTACTTACCCATCTACCCATGGTGTATATGAGGAATCATTCTGTGAAATGTGCAAAATAATTCATCAACACGGTGGTCAAGTTTATTTGGATGGGGCTAATTTTAATGCTTTAGTGGGATTAAGCCGACCGGGTAAAATAGGAGTCGATGTTGCGCATTTTAATCTGCATAAAACCTTTAGTATTCCCCATGGTGGCGGTGGTCCCGGTGTTGGCCCTATTGGTATTGCAAATCATCTGCTCCCTTACCTGCCTGACCACCCTATAATAAAAGGCATTAATCCTTATAAAAATGCACAAGGTACAATTGGCACAGTAGCTGCCGCCCCTTGGGGTTCGGCCAGTATATTAACAATTTCATGGGCCTATATTGCGATGATGGGTGCGGTTGGTTTAAGAAAAGCAACATTGACAGCAATACTTAATGCTAATTACATCGCCAAGCGGCTGAAACCGTTCTACTCAATACTTTATACCGGGAAAAATGGTTGGGTCGCGCATGAATGTATTATTGATTGTAGGACATTTAAGAATAGCTGTAATGTCACTGTTGAAGATATTGCCAAACGTTTAATTGACTTTGGTTTTCATGCTCCAACGATATCTTTCCCTGTCCCTCAAACCTTGATGATTGAACCTACTGAAAGTGAGAATAAAGAGGAAATAGATCGTTTTTGTCAGGCATTAATTTGTATAAGACAGGAAATTAAAGATATTGAAATGGGACGTGTGGAGCGAGTTAACAATATACTACATAATGCCCCGCATTCGTTTTATTTATTATTAACAGATTGGCACTACCCTTATTCCCAACAACAGGCTTTTTTTCCTGCTGTTCATAATCATGAAGATAAATACTGGCCCCCAGTGGGACGAATTAATAATGAATATGGTGACCGGCATTTACAATGTGGTTGTCCGGAATATACAGAGTATTGATATGTGCTTTATGTAGTGGTCAAGTAAATCTGGCCACGGTATTAGAGACAAGATCATACTTCGCCTCTGCTTTATTTGGTGGCAAGCCACCGCTGCCAGCGATGGAAAGCGAACGCGAGGGCTGGTAGTCCCCGGTAGGCGTAGGTAATTCTGGATACCCGTCGTGCGTAGCGCCAAAGGGGATCTGGAATTACATCCGAAACGCCGTAAGTCATTTGAGATAATGTTTTTGTAATCTGAGTTATGAATTCCAAATAGTTCACTGTTTTTTCGATTTGGATCAGAGTCCCGTTCTAGGCGTTGTCCGGGTGTTAACAAGAGGTTAAAGCGGAAAGTAGATCCTTGATTAGGTTTACTTTCAAGCCAAATTTCGCCATTCATTAGCTTTGTTAGTTTCTTACAAATAGCTAATCCTAACCCCGTACCTTCAAATTTACGACTGCTGGAATAGTCAACCTGTACGAATGATTGAAATAATAAATTGATTTGATCTTGTGTCATGCCAATACCCGAGTCAGTGACGGAGCCTTGAATTTGTACCCGAGAGTCTTCTAAAGTAATAAGTGTCAGTGAAACGGAAATGCTGAAATGATCAGGTGAAAATTTTCTATGATTTGAATTATCAATTAAAGCACAGTCCAATTTACTCTTACTGACATCAATACCAATAATGTTCATAATATTCTCCTTACTACTCTTGTAAATGCAGCCTTCTTTCCGCCGTGGAAAGGACTTTGATACCATTCAGCACCAGAGAAAGAGGAGCATGGACTTTATCTGCGTCACAGATTTTTCACCTAAGGACGAACACAAGTTCTCATACTCCTTGATATACTG
>JYMV01030557.1_pt1 | contig 48000 bp, 42 predicted proteins | sample 338911 | NCBI WGS metagenome assembly JYMV01 (sample SAMN03354496, study PRJNA234377) | hydrothermal vent metagenome | biome: Deep sea; feature: Hydrothermal plumes at the Eastern Lau Spreading Center, Western Pacific Ocean; material: Seawater | place: Tonga | collected 2009 | depth 2000 m m | reverse complement strand
AAGAAATGGAATGTTCTTCAAGCCCGGCGCTGGTTCGACTCGGCGGCGGATGGAAGGGCGAGATTAGCGTTTAACGTGCTGTTCGAAATCTAACACCCCTGTACGCTCCGCGAATGCATGGAGCGTTGTTCGTTACCGACTCCTTGGAATATGACAAAAAATAAAACCGAAAAGGCTCCACCAAAGGCGAACGTCGAAGCTGACATCGCGATTGTTGGCATGGCCTGCATGTTTTCCGGCGCGCCGGATATGCAGACCTATTGGTCGAATATTCTTAACAAGGTGAATAGCATCAGCGAACCGGATGCCCCAGAGTGGGGCGTCGATCGCTATCTTGATGCCGATAGTGATGATGATCACAAGATCTATACCAAGGCGGGCGGATTTCTGCGTGACCTGTATCGTTTTAATCCCGCTGAGTTTGGCATCATGCCGAATTCGGTCGATGGTCAGGAGCCGGATCAGTTTCTGGCGCTGAAGGTTGCGAGTGACGCGCTCACGGACGCGGGTTATAACGACCCGAAGGTCGATCACACCAATACCGGCATTATCCTGGGTCACAGCACTTATCTGCAGCGTGCTCAGGGTGTGATGTTGCAACATAGTGTGATCATCGATCAAACCATGCAGCTGATCCGTCAGTTGCATCCCGAGATGAGTGCGGAGGACGAACAGTCGGCACGTGACTTGTTGAAGACCAAGGTACCGCCGTTCAACTCCGATACAGCGCCGGGCGTAGTGCCCAATGTGATGACCGGGCGTATCTGTAATCGGCTGAACTTTATGGGGCCGAACTATATTATCGATGCCGCGTGCGCGTCGTCGTTGCTGGCGGTTAATGCCGCGATGGAAGAGTTGCGCCGTGGCCGTTGTGATCTGATGTTGGCCGGCGGCGTTAACGCGTCGATTCCCGCGGAGGCGTTGATGGTGTTTACGCATCTTGGCGGCCTGTCGCGCAGTTCCAATGTTCGACCCTTTAGTGACGAGGCGGATGGCACCTTGCTCGGTGAGGGCCTCGGCGTGGTGGTGCTGAAGCGGTTGGATGATGCACAGCGTGATGGCGATCGCGTGTACGCAGTACTCAAGTCGGTAGGGCAATCGAGCGACGGTCGGGCACTGGGCTTGCTGGCGCCGCGACTCGAAGGCGAGATCCTGGCCGTAGAGCGCGCGTACAAACAAGCGAATATTGATCCTCGTACCGTGTCATTGGTCGAGGCGCATGGTACCGGCATCAAGCTGGGCGACAAGACCGAGATCACCACACTGAAGACCATCATGGGCAAACGCGATGGCGATGTGCCGACCTGTGCGCTGGGTTCGGTCAAGTCGATGATCAGTCACTGTATACCCGCGGCGGGCGTTGCGGGCTTGATCAAGACGACGTTGGCGTTGCACCACAAGGTGTTGCCGCCGATGTTGTGCGACAGCTTGAACCCCGAATTGGGGTTGGATGACACCCCCTTCTATATCAACAATGAAGCCCGACCTTGGATTCATCGCAGTGATCGCCCCCGCCGTGCCGCAGTCAATGCCTTTGGCTTTGGTGGCATCAACACGCATGCGGTGTTGGAGGAATACGCCGACCCCGCGGTAACGCCACCGGCATTGAATGATTGGACGAGCGAACTACTGTTGTTCGCGGCGGAGACTCGCGACGGGTTGATTGCGCAAGTAGAACGCGTGTCTGCTTATATCGCGGCGCGTGGCGATAGCCCGGTCACTCTTAAGGATCTGGCCTTTACGCTGACGCAGCAACTGCAATCCGGTCAACAACGACTGGCGATTGTCTGCGCAGACTTTGCTGATCTCGAGAAAAAGCTTAAGCGTTGCGTCGATGCATTGAACGACCCCGACAAGCATCGCTTACAGACGCGAACGGGATTATTTTTTACCGACCAACCAATCAAGGGCAAGCTGGCCTTTGTGGTACCCGGCGAAGGTGCGCAGTACCCAGAGATGCTGGGTGATCTGGCGATGACCTTTCCGGTGGTGCGCGAGTGGTTTGATTTTTGGGAAAGCATTTATCAGGGCGAACGGGATTACCCGTCGACGTCTTCGGTGTTTCCGCCACCGACCGGCCTATCCGCAGCGGTGCGTGAAGAACTCGACAAACGACTGCACACACTGGAGCTTGGGTCGGAGTCCATGTTTATCGCTAGTCAGGCGATGTTATCTCTGATGCAGGACATGGGCCTCAAGCCGGATGCGATGTTGGGCCACAGCAGTGGCGAGAACAGTGTTCTGGTTGCTTCTGGCTTAGTGAATCTCGGTGACCAGAGCGCATTGCGCGAGCATATTTTACGCCTCAACAAGATGTATCAGGAGATGGATGCCGCGGGTGAAGTGGTAACGGGTTCGTTATTGACCGTCGGTGCCGTTGATCGTGAATCGGTGATCGATGCCGTGAGTCAATCCGGCGGTAAGCTGCATTTGGCGTTGGATAACTGCCATCATCAGTCGGTGTTGTTTGGTCCTCGTGAGGATATGGATAAAGCAGTCGAGCGTTTCCGTAAGGAAGGTGGCCTGTGTTCCTACTTGCCGTTTGACCGCGCCTATCACACCTCGTTGTTTGAGCCAGTGTCCACGGCGATCGAGAAGTTTTTCGAGCCCGTACCGTTTGCGCCATCCAAGGTGCCCGTATATTCCTGCGTCAACGCCGACCTGTACCCGAGCAAGCCACGAGATATTCGCCGCCACGCGGCAATTCAGTGGTCATCCTGCGTACGGTTTACCGAAACGATTCGCAAGATGTACGACGATGGTGTGCGCCTGTTTGTTGAAGTAGGCCCGGCCGGCAATCTGACCTCGTTTATCGATGACATATTGCGTAGCGACGAGCATGTCGCGGTGTCGGTGAATAATCGCAACAAGTCCGGGCTGTCGCAGTTACAACAAACGCTGGGGCGTGTGTATGTACACGGCCATGATTTTGATCATGATTATCTGTTCAATGGTCGTGAGGCCGAGGCTCTTGATCTTGATGCCGCCGCACCTGCTGCACCACGGCTCGGTATGCGTTTGGCCAACACCATGCCGTTCCTGAGTCTGGATGAACAGGAAGTTGCACAGCTTCGTTCCCTGTTGGGTGATCCCGTTGCGGCGCAGATGCCGATGGCCGCTAGAGCCGCAGGCGATGAGGTGTACGCCGAGGTGCAAGCGCCAGCCCCACCCGAACCCATAAACCCCGACTGGCCGTTCATCAAGCGCATGTTGGAACACGATCAGGAACACGCAGTCGCGGAGATGGATTTTGACGCCAACTGGCATCGCTTTATCCATGAACATGTTTTGTACTCAGCGGATGTGTCGGAACTCGATCCCGACCTTAAGTCGTTACCGGTTGTGCCGTTTACCGCAAGCCTGGAAATGTTGGCAGAGGTCGCAGGCCTGATCGCAACCCAGCCGTGTTTGACCGCGTTGGAAAACGTGCGAGCGTACAACTGGATAGCACTGGATGAAGGCACATTGACGGTTCGTCTCGAAGCCAAACGTACCGCAGCGGATGAACACAGCGAGCGGCTGCATGCCGAACTTTATGATGGCGACAACATACTGATCGAAGGCGACGTTATTTTTTCCGCGGCGCCGCTAACCGACGAACCATCATTGCCCGAATTGCAAACCCCGTATGAGCCGATCTGGAAGGATCATGAGCTGTACACGACCGGTATGTTTCATGGTCCGATGTATCACTCCGTGCGTGGCCTGATCGCCTGGGATGAAGGCGGCATTGATGCCGAGATGGTGGACACCCCGGTGGCGGAGTTTTTCGACGGCCAGACCTATCCCTCCTTTTTTATAAATCCGGTGCTGATGGATGCGGTCGGCCACTTGACCGCCTTCTGGATCGCGCAGAGTCGCGGTGTCGATTTCAGCTGCTTTCCTTCGCAGATCGCGCGCATTGAACTGCTTAACCCGGCCATGGAACACACCGCAGGGTGCGTGATGCGCGGGCGTATGGCGTTTCTGGATGAGGGCCGTTTCCTGCAGGGCGATTACGACTGCATCGACCAAAATGGTCGGGCTATATTTCGCATCACCGGCTGGAAGGATCGGTTCTTTTCGGTGCCGCACTCGTTTTATGTCGCGCGCACCGATCCATTGAACGGTTGGTATGGCGAAGACTGGAGCGCCGTCAATGCAGATCTTCCGGAGGATGCGGTGTTATGGCATCTGCCGCCGTTCCCGGCGGGTTTTCTCGAAGATGCGGGCGCGGTATGGAAACGCCTGCTCGCGCTCACCCTGCTTAGCCGAGAGGAGCGCACCATCTGGGAGACGCTGCCGACGTATCCGCCACAACAACGCAATGAATGGTTGTTGCGCCGCATCGCATTAAAGGAAGTCGCGCGTTACTGGCTGTACCAGCACGCTGGTGTATTGTTATATCCCGCCGACATTGGTGTTCGCGAGGATGACTTGGGCCATCTTTATGTCGCGCCGGAAGGCCTTGAGCATTTGGGCGCGTTACCCTTTTTATCGGTTGCCTATGAAGATGGGCGCGCGATGGCGCTGGCAAGCGCTAGCGGGGATGCTGCGGGCATTGATCCGGTAACGATGCTGCAATTGGCGCAGGCATCATGAATCAATTGGTCAGAGGAAGTCAGGAATGATTGTAAAACCGTTGTCGGAGCATGGTGGCGTTAGCGTCGGTCCGACCCGTGATGAGTCGCTTATGTCGCTCGATACTGATGAGCTTATCAAGCTGTATAAACAGGCCGGCGCGATTTATTTCGAAGGGTTTGATGCCGACGTAGAAACGTTTCAGGCCTTTAGCGATCAGTTCAGTACAGACTACATGGACAACCGTGGTAGTGGCTCCTTTCGTGAGGGCGTCAAGGGCAGCAATGATGGCACGATTCAGAACGTGGGCTATGTCTACGGCGTGGAACAACAGCGCACCTTTCCATTGCCTCTGCACGCAGATCGTTCCTACGTAAAATCACAGCCGGAAATGATGTGGTTTATGGCGCAAAAGCCGTGCACCTGCGGTGGTGGGCAGACCATCGTTAGCGATGGTGTGGCGATATGGAAGGCCTTCTCTGATCATACCCGACAGGCATTTGAGTCCGCTCAACTAGAATACATTCGTGATTACCCTGCCGGCGAATGGGAGGTATTGTTTCACACCAAGGATCGCGCTGAGGTCGGGGCCTACTGCAAGGAAAATGATCTGATCATTACCTTTCGCGATGATGGTTCCGCCAGCACCAGTTATTTTAAACACGCGATGGTGACGCCCAAATATGCGGACGAAATCGCGTTTGTTAACAGCATCATGATTCAACAGTGGCAAGAGGATGGCCTCAACCGGGACGGCGCGGTAATTCGCATGAATGGTGAACGCATACCCGACGATGTTTTAGAAGACATGAACGACGCTAGTGCCAGAGTGACCATCGACCTTAACTGGAACAAGGGTGATTTTGTGATGGTAGACAATACGCGCATGATGCATGGTCGCCGTGCCTTTGAAGACACTGAGCGCGAAGTGTTTGTGCGCATGTGTCGCAGCGTGGATTGGTAACGTCGCATGAGTCAGGATCCACTTTTTATCCTCGCGCCACCGCGGTCGTTTACCTCGGTGGTCTGCGGCATGATTGGCCAGCATCCCGAGTTGTATGGTTTGCCCGAGGTGAATTTGTTCGCCGCCGACAGTTACGCTGATCTTGGCGAGACCTTGTACAAGATGCGTCCGGGGTTCCGGCATGGACTGTTGCGCACCATCGCTGAACTGGGTCTCGGCGAACAGACCGATGTTAATATCGAGGTTGCAAAGGACTGGCTGGAAGAACACGAGGCGGTTGATAGCGGTGAGTTGTACAAGGATCTGGTCGAGTGGGTCGGCGATCGGCGCCTGATCGACAAGAGCCCGATTTACGTTTACTCGGACGACAATCTGCAGCGCATCGCCAAGGCGTTTCCAAACGCGCGCTATATTCATTTGGCGCGTCATCCACGGCCGACGTGCGAGTCGATCTACAGTTTGCGTGAGGTGGTACGCGAGGGGATTGAAAACATGCGCGGTGGTGAGAAGATTCGCGAACGCGCACGCCAGCGGCAAGAGAAGTTGGCCTCAATTGAAGACCCAGAGTCGTTATGGTTGGAGCCACACACGAGGATTCAGGCCTTTTTGCAAGACATCCCGCAGGATCGATGGAAGTTTATTCGCGGCGAAGAGTTTATGACGCACCCGGACAAGTATCTGGCGATCATTGCCAAGTGGCTGGGCGTAAGCCAGTCGACCGAAGCGCTGGAGGCCATGAAGCACCCAGAGCAGTCACCGTTTGCGAGCCTGGGTCCGCCGCGCGCAAAGTATGGCAACGACCCGAGTTTCCTGGAAAGCCCGGCGCTGCGGGAGTACAAGCCCAAGGATTACAGTCTTGATGGTGAGTTGGACGGGGGTGAGCCCGGCCGCTACTTGAGTGACAAGGTTAAGGAATGCGCGAATAAATTTGGTTATCACTAGCGCGGAGGGTGGTCATTAAAGTTGACCCTCATCCGCACGTTACCTATAGGAAGGGCACGATGTGCTGAAAAAACTAAAAGACAAGCTTATGCCAACAAATACAGAGAAGCAGGCGGTGAATTTGCCCGCACCGGTGGAGATCGATGATCTACGCCTGATCCCGATGGATGGCTTCAATGAATCCACCCGCACCAGTCAGGCGATCATCTGGTACAAGGGCCGGTTGATCGTCGGAACCGGACGCTCACCGCTAGGTTTTATGGGGCGCTTTACCGCCAGCCGAGGCAAAGGTGGCTTGACCGACCAAGGCAACTTTGGTGCGACCGATTCTGCTGCTGGCGCGCGCGATGAGGATGGTGCTGAGGTATGGAGTTATAACCCGGAAACGGATGAATGGACCAGCGTGTTCAAGAGTCCGGTTCAAGAGGGGGTTGATGGTGAGATGCGTGCGCGAGACCGTAGTATTCGCGCAGCTTATGTTTACCAGACCGCATCGGACACGGAGCCGACTTTGTATCTTGGCGTCGGTTCGCTGGAGCGCCAAGTAGTGTTTCTGCGCTCGACCGATGGCATTAACTTTGAAGAATGCAAGGAACACGGCTTTGGCTTGGGTGATGTTGATGTGCCCTCGGTGCGCGTTATTGTCGGCATGAACGGCAAGCTGTATTGCACACCGACCGGCAAGAATTATGGTCGTGGTATGTTCGATGACAACCTGACTGACTTTCCGTTCGTGTTCGAGACCGATGACCCGTTGAATGGGCATTGGACGCCAGTAAACGAACAGGCATTTGGTGATGACACCAATATCTCGATTAATGAACTCACGGTGTTGAATGATCATCTCTATGCGATGACGATTAACAAGCGCAATGGTTTTCAGGTATGGAAGACCGATGCCAAAGGTAAGCCACCGTATCAGTGGACCAAGATTGTTGATCGCGGCGCGTACCGCAACATCAGCAGCTTCCCGTCTTTCAGTTACGTATTCAATAACGCCATCTATGTAGGTGGCACCTTGCAGCGTCAGGGCCGCGGCGGCCGAGACCGGTTTGGCCCGTATCCTGCCGATATGATTCGCATTAACGCGGATGATTCGTGGGATTTGGTTAGCGGCGTACCTAGGTTTACGCCGGACGGATTCAAGCAGCCGACAACCGGTACGTTTGGTGGTTTGGGCGAAGACTTTATTCATGTGTTTTGGAAGGCGGCAGAGCATGATGGCTGGTTGTATCTAGGCGCGGCCGGCTGGAAGTGGATGCCGACCTATCTAAAGGATCGTCCCGATCTGTCCGAGGACCAGTTTGCTTATTTGCAGGAAGAAACGGACAAGTATGTTGAAGGGCATTACCCGATGTGGCGCACCAGCGATGGCGAAACCTGGGAGGTGGTTACCGAAGAAGGCATACCCGGCGCGAACCCCCACAATTACGGGATCCGTGAAATACTCGGTACCGACTATGGCTTGTTTGTGGTGCCGACGAACAAGCTTGGCGCCAACAAGGGTGGCGGTCTTGAAATCTGGTTAGGGGACAAGAAAAAGTCATGAGTGAACCACTATTTATTCTGGCGCCACCGCGCTCTTTCACCACGGTCACCTGTGCGATGCTTGGCAATCATCCGGACATGTTCGGGCTGGCGGAAACCAACCTGTTTGTGGCCGAAGACTATGCCAAGCTGCGCGGCTTGTATCGCGCACGCCCACGTTTTCAGCACGGCTTGTTGCGATCCATCGCCGAACTGGGCCTAGACGATGGTCAGACGGAAGACAACATCGAAACGGCCAAATTATGGTTGGATGAATGTGAGAGCGCGACCACCGCTGAAGTGTTTGGCGACCTGATCGAATGGTCGGGCGGCAAGGTGTGCATCGACAAGAGTCCGATCTACGTTTACAGTCCGCGGGCGATGGTGAATATCGCCAGCGGTTTTCCCGATGCGCGCTATCTGCATCTCACCCGACATCCGCGCGAGACCTGTGAGTCGATCCACCGGACACGTATGCAGGCGCAGGGGGCTGGTGCCGGGGGCCTGGCTATGGGTGGCGACGAGGATGAATCAGTGAACCCGGAGACCATGTGGCTAAAACCGCATTTGCGTATTCTGGAGTTTTTGGAAAACATACCGCAGCAAAATAAAATGCGGCTGCGCGGCGAAGACTTTCTCAGTCAGCCGGATGTCTATTTGCCACAGATCTGTGAATGGCTTGGCGTCAGTACTGAGGACAGCGCCATTGATGCGATGAAGCGGCCAGAAGAGTCACCGTTCGCGAAGATGGGGCCGGACAATGCCAAGCTTGGCAATGACCCCAGTTTTATGCAAAGCCCAGCATTGCGACCTTACATAGAAAAGCCGTCGGATTTGGAATCCCCCATGAGCTGGAACGAAGAGATGGAATTCGATGACGTGCTGACGCACTATGCAATGTTGTTTGGCTACTGAGCGAGATCGAAACCCATGGCCGATCCGTTAATTATTCTGACCCCGATGCGGTCCTTTTCATCGGTGGTCTGCGCGATGCTGGGTCAGCACCCCGAGATGTATGGCCTCCCCGAGGTCAATCTGTTTATTGCCGATACCGTGGGCGAATATTGGGATATGCTGGAAAGCCGACAGCATGGTCGTCATGGCTTGTTACGTGCGCTGGCGCAGTTGCATGATGGCGAACAGACGGATGCCAGTGTGGCTGCGGCAACCGAGTGGCTGCTCGAGCGCCGCGACTGGACCTGCAAAAAGGTGTTTGATCATATTCTGGAGTCCGTTGAACCCAAGATAGCGGTCGACAAAAGTCCGCGCAGCGTGCTCAGCATGGATTCTCTTAACCGCGCCAGAGAGATGTACCCCGATGCCAATTACCTGCATTTGACGCGTCATCCGCGCGCCACGTCTACTTCGTTGTTGGCCAACGTCAGTCAGAACGCGGAGTGGGGCGGCAATGTCGACGCGAGTCGTCTTGATCCGGAGAAGATTTGGGTTCGTGCCCATCAAAATGTTTTGGACTTCACGGCGAGCTTGCCGCTGGGGCAGGTGATGCGGTTACGCGGCGAAGACCTATTGGCCGAGCCTGAGGTGTATCTCCCACAGATTGCGGAATGGTTGTTTCTCGATGACAGCTCGGCGGCAATTGACGCGATGATGCATCCCGAGACCTCCGACTTCAGCTGCCGTGGACCGAAGGCAGCGGAGTTGGGCAATGATCCTGATTTTCTCGATAATCCTGTGCTGCGACCCGGTCGCGCGGCCCTGCCAGAGCTTGATGGCGAGCTCGAGTGGGCGAAAGAGACGGGCCAGACTTTTACCAAAGAAACGCTAAAAATTGCGCGGCAAATCGGATATGGCTGAAAAGAAAAATTTTACCCGTATCGGTGAACGCGGCATTGGCAACATTCGTAGCCAGGTGGCGCAGTCAATGTCGTATTTTAAAGGCTCGTTGTATCTGGGGGTGACGCACCCGAAGGGCGAAGGTCCGGATGATGCGGCGCGTATTCTTCGCTACGACATCGATCGTGGCGAGTGGGAAACGGCGTATCAGTCGCCATTGGTTGAGGCCGACGTCGACGCGGTGGTGCAAGACGTGTATCGCGGCGACATGAATAGCACGCTCGGCACGCTCGAAGAGGGCGTAGAGATGGTGCCGCAGTACCGTGGCTTTCGCTGCATGACCCAGTTCACGAAAAAAGGATCCGACAAGCCACTGTTGTTTGCCAGCACGCTGTCACATTGGGGTTCCCAATTGCTGGTTTCCGAAGACGGCGAGACCTTTGATGTGGCGTGTGAGCCAGGGCTTGGTAATCCTGACGTGCTGTCGTTTCGCACCATCATTTCATTCAACAACAAGTTGTTTGTGTCGCCAGTGGGTACCGTCAAGGAAGGTGTGATGGACCGCATGTTTGGCGACGTTGCCAAGTTGTATGTATCCGATGACCCAATGGGTGGTCAATGGGAAGAGGCCATTCCTCCCGGTTTTGGCGACCCCAGTAATTTGTCTGTGTTTTGCATGGCGGTATTTGATGATCACCTCTACGCCGGCACCGGTAACCCCACGCGCGGCTTTCAATTGTGGAAAACCAAGGCCGAGGGCAGGGCACCTTATCAGTGGACACAGGTGCTGACCGATGGCGGATTTCGTTTCAACGACAATGAGTTTGTTGCATCGATGTCGGTGATGAATGGTGAGCTGTACGTTGGCAGTGGTATCCCGGGCCTTGGTTATGACAAGGCCTATGATGTGGGTCCCGCCGCCGCCGAGCTGTTTCGGGTGCGTGCGGATGACAGTTGGGACTTGCTAGTCGGCGCGCCACGGTTTACGCCGGATGGATTCAAGGTGCCGTTGGCCGGCATGGGTCCAGGCTTTGATGATCCGGAGAATTCGGCGCTGTGGAGCATGGCGACGCACGACGATACGCTGTATGTTGGCACCCATCACTGCGGGTCGTTTCATGATTGTCTTGGCGGCAAGGAGGTGATTGGTGGTGGGTTTCAGTTGTGGTCATCCCGCGACGGCGAAGCCTGGACCGCGCAGACCATGGACGGTTTTGATGACCGCTTTTCGACCGGGGTTCGTACCCTGGTTTCGACTCCAAATGGGCTATTCCTCGGTACCTCAACCCACCGCGAGGTGGAAAAAATCTGGGCTCGTCGTACCGGGGGGCAGTATCAGCCCGAGTTGGGCGGGCTTTGTATTTGGCTGGGAAAATAGCCGGATAATACTCGCACTGCGGCTACTATGCCGCCATCTCCATGAAAATCGACCGAACAGGGTGACATTGTGTGTTATGCACTGCTGTGGCCTTGCCCCGTCACTAAACCTGACACGATTGATATCATTGTCAGAAATTTTTACAAATCCCCTTAGCGATCTCGCCGACCACTATATAAGTCGTTGATTTATAGTGATCTTCCGTGAGGGCATGATTATTGCATCGGTTATCTGCATTGGTTATCTGCATATCTAATAGGTATAGACCGCCAGTTCTTTCAGCAGGAGTTATGGAATGGAGTTGCGATGAAACGCTTGATTCAGATGATTTTGGTTGGCGCAGGGTTTACTGCGAACATCCACACGGCGTCAGCGGTATTTGTGGTCGACGACCAAGTCGTGTCCGATCCGGCGACTTTCCTGGGCGACCCAGAATTTGATTCCCGTACAAATCAGATGGTATGGCAGGATGCCCTAGGTGATTTGTGGGTCGCAGATATCGATCCGGCTACCGGTGATATTTCTCCGTTGGATGGCAAAGGTACCTTGGTTGATTCGGGCTTGGCCAGCATTGTTGGCGTTGGCAACGGGCCTGAATGGACCTACGGGGTTCAGGATGCCCACATTGCGTACACTCGCCTGATTAATGGCACGACGCGTGCGATAGGCATTGCGAGTATGGACGGGGCAGGTGGTTGGACCACGCGAATCTTGAATGACGGGTTTAACCGCTGGCGTCCGGAGGGAACCAGTCCCTCAAATACCTCAGCCGCACGAATCGCTTATATCAAGGGCAGCGGTGCCGGTAACCAGATTGCTTGGCGCAACATCGTCGATTCAACGTCTGAAACCGTCGCGACCAGCGGCGTCGATGGGGCGCGCTTTGTTGCGGGTTCCTCGTTTCTGGTATCCACCGCGAAAGTGGCCACAGTATCACAGCTGCAGATCATCCATGAAGTGACCGGTCAGGTCACCCAAATTACGTTTGGCGCCAACCACAAATATAATCCGGCGACGTTCATCGCGCCGGAGTTTAACGAGCCAATGATCACGACCATGCAGAACAAAACGGCGGTTGCCGTTTGGCGTAACGTTGCAGGCGTATGGGAGAAGCACCACACGATTAACCTGCCGACCTCGAAAGGATACGTCAGTTCTCCCGAGCCTTTTACGTATGGCGGCAAGTCTTATGTCGCGGTGGTCGCTGCCGACGCGTTAGGCGTGGGTAACTTCCCGTTCCAGCCGGCGGGTGATACCGAAATCTGGATCGCAGGCATTGATCCCGGCCAACCGTTTTATCGCCGCATAGATGACCCGTCCACGAATGCGCAGCGTTCCGAGCCTGAAGTGTATGAGGCCGATTTTGGACCGGTGGTATTTTATACCGAGACAGACCCAGTGGCGGGCACCGCTATTGTACGTCGTGCCGATACCGGACTGGGCGATACGACGGGCTATGACATGCCGTTGTACGGCGGCCCGTGGAGCGTGATGCATCGCGATAACCGTAATAGTGGCAGCACGCCGTATGAAATTCCAGATGCGTACGTCGGGCATAACCTAGCATTTTTGAAAAATGTGCAGATAAATCGCCCGACCATGGGCCCCAAAGGCAACATTTATATCCCCTACTACGATACCAACGCGGGTTATGCGCGTAAGTTTGCCTCGCTTGAGGCAGCCACTGGCGCGGTGAACTATAGCCACGACAGCACGGTACTGTTGCCCGATGTAACGGTTGCGGCAGGTAACCTGATTGATCGCAATGGCGACTACTACGTGTCGACCGAGGGCGCGATGAACAAGCTGGACTCTGATGGCAACCTGATCTGGTCTACCCCGATCGAAGGGTTCACTCGCAGCCCGCAGTTTACGTCGACCGACAAGTTGATATTCCTGACCTGGAACGGTTGGGTGTATGTGATGGAGCCTTCTGACGGGACCATTTTGATGGGCCGCACGATGACGGGTTGGCGCGATTATCCAGCAACCGCATCCTGTGCTATTTCCGGTATTAATGAAGAGTGCGCCTATGTGCGTGCCCCGGCCTATGATCCGGCAACGGACAAGATTTTTGCCACCTTTAGTCGCACCGATGGGCTTGGAGCGTTACAAGCCTACCAGTATGATCCACTGACACACGCGGTGGATCGTAAGTGGCGCAGTACGCAGCATGTTGCGCCATGGAACGGGTCGGCCACCGCCCCTGTGCTTTCGCCAGACTATAGCCGCGCCTATGTTCAAGATGGCGATGGCTTTTTGCATGCCCTGAATACCATTAATGGCACCACGGCGTGGAGTATGCAGCTCGGATACGTTTCTTCTGAGCCGCCCGTCGTTAGCGAGTCGGGTTATATCATGCCCGGTGGTTCCATTAATGAAGACCCGGCGATTAGCCCCATTGGATTGATTGAAGATCTCGGCACCAGCGGCGCATGGGTTTTTCAGGATGTGCGCTATGTGCAGGAGTCATCTGCGGCTGCCGGTAAGAATGATCGTTTTGTGGTGGTTGGACGCGACACCGCAACGAATGGATTGGTGGTGTTGGTCATGGATCCGTTAAACGGAATCACGTCGGTTACGGATTGGGGGTTGGGCATTGTTACATCGGTGGAAGGTGTACTAATAACCGACAATGGTGGCTTGTACGCACACACACGCGGCAATCTGGCTTACAAGGAATTTGTTCCGGCGGCTACGCCGTAGCGCATCGATGATGCGAAATAGTTTGAAAGTGGTTGAAAGTCGTTGTAGAGATTAGTGCTAATTATGAATATTCAAAATCTGGATTGTTTACGAGTGCTTCGCTCGGTGGTTGCGAGTTCGGCGGTGATTGTTTCCAGCGTGTGGTTATCGACCGCTGCGGCCGGTAGTTTTGTGAATTTCGAATCGGGTCAAGTGCGACCCTTGGCGCTGTCTGTTGATCGAAGTCGACTGTATGCCGTCAACACACCGGACAATCGTCTGGAGATATTCGCCGTAGGTGCTCGCGGCCTGAGCCACATCTCGAGTGTGCCCGTCGGAATGGAACCGGTTGCCGTGGCCTTGAATGGCGATAACGAAGTCTGGGTGGTGAATCATCTCTCCGACAGTATCAGTGTTGTTGATGTGTCTAGCGTGCCACCAAGGGTCACGCAAACACTGCTCGTTGGTGACGAACCAAGAGATATCGTTTTTGCCGGCCCAGGCCGCTCGCGCGCATTTATCACCACGGCTCGTCGTGGCCAGAATTCGCCTACTCCCTACAATCCGTTTACTACCGTAGGGCGCGCAGACGTGTGGGTATTTGATGCGGATGATATAGCTGCCGGTAATAAAGCCCCGCTGACCATCGTCAACATGTTTGGGGATACACCAAGGGCATTAGCGGTTAGCAACGATGGTAGTAAGGTCTATGCTGCCGTGTTTATGTCCGGTAACCAGACGACGGTTTTGCGCGAATCAAGTGTCAACGGCGATATGCCCGCACCGACGGCCAATATCGAAGGCATAGCGGGGCCCGACACGAGTTTGATTGTGCGCCAAGAAGGCGGTCAGTGGCTGGATGGCGCAGATCGTGATTGGACATCCAAGGTTCGAGTTTCGCTGCCAGACTATGACGTCTTTACCATCGATGCGAATGCCGACACACCGGTTGAAATTGACAGAGTGTCTGGCGTGGGTACAACACTGTTTAATATGGCGGTGAATCCAGTGACTGACACGCTCTATGTGTCGAATCTGGAGGCACGTAACGGGGTACGCTTTGAAGGTCCGGGTATCGTTGGCGGCAGCACGGTGCGCGGACACATCGCAGAAAGCCGCATCACGGTAATTAAAAAGACCGCGAACGGTCATACCGTATTGCCCGTACATCTTAATAACCATATCGATTACAGCACCGACCTGGGTACGCCAGAGGAAAAAGAGGCGGCTTTGGCCTTTCCAACCGGGATGGCGATGACGGCGAACGGTCAGGGCATGTACTTCACCGCATTTGGTTCAGACGTGGTTCGGTATGTGGGTATCCGCAAGCTGGAGAACGACAGATTTCCACCGAATATTGCACAGCAAATTGCCGTGCCCGGCGGCGGTCCGACAGGCATCGTTTTGGATGAACCTCGCCACAAGGCTTACGTGTTGACACGGTTCAACAATTCGGTTCAGGTGGTAAATTTTCTCCACAAGACCGCTGGGCAGACATTACCGATGCACACACCCGAACCTCCTGAGGTAATCAATGGCCGCCGTTTTCTATACGATGCCCGCTACACGTCTAGCCGCGGCGATTCTGCCTGTGCGAGTTGCCATATCTTTGGAGACACCGACCACCTGTCATGGGACCTAGGCAACCCTGACGATGTGGTAACGCTTAACCCGAATGAGTTTGTGCCAGGCACGAAGCCACGTTTGGCGGACATCAGTTTTCATCCGATGAAAGGGCCGATGACGACACAGAGTCTGCGTGGCCTGAAAGGCATGGGCCCACAGCACTGGCGCGGTGATCGCACCGGCATAGACGGCACCGGTGACCCCATAGAAATGGTCGCGTTTCGCCAGTTTCAGGTCGCGTTCCCCGGTCTTGTTGGACGTGAATCACCGCTGCCAGCGGCCGACATGCAAGCCTTCGCTGACTTTGCGTTGACGGTCGTTTATCCACCCAACCCGATTCGGGCGCTGGATAACTCGAGGACCGATGCGCAGCAACGTGGCCACGATTACTTCTTCACTCAGACGCAGGACGGAACCGGCAATACCTGTAACGAATGTCATACCCTGAGTCCGACCGAGGGTTTCTTTGGTACCAGTGGTAAATCAATCTTTCGCGGTACGGGGACACCTTCAGACCCCACGGGCATCCCGATGAAGGTACCGCATTACCGAAATCTGTATACCAAGGTTGGGTTCTTTAGCGCATCGTCAATTATCGGCTCGGAAAACCCGGTGACAAAAGACCAGATACGCGGGTTCGGTTTTCGGTTTGATGGTGCAAGTGAATCACTGCTGAGCTTTTTGGGATCCCGGTCGTTTGTTTTTCCCGAGGGTGAACCGCAAAAGAGAGATGTGGTGCGGTTCATGGCCGCGATAGATAGTGATATGGCGCCGATCGTCGGGCAGCAGGTAACCTTGGGCCAGACCAATCGTTTGTATGATATTAAGCGTGTGCGGCTGCTTGATTCACGTGCGTCTGTTACCTCACCGAGAGAAGAATGTGACCTCATTGTGAAGGGGCCGGTAGCCAGCCAAGCGCGTGGATGGACACGTCTTGCAAGTGGTGATTTTCGCAGTGATCGTTTAGCCGAGGATATTGTCACGCTGGGAACCCTGATTAGCCTTTCCAATGCGCCTAACAGTGAGTTGACCTTCACTTGTACTCCACCGGGATCCGGTGTGCGCATGGGCATTGATCGCGATGAGGATGGCGTCTTTGATCGCGACGAATTGGATGCGGGAAGTGATCCCGATGATCCAAGTAGTATTCCCGCCTAATTCAGGCGTTTAATAGCAAAAAAGCCGAACCGAACTCTGATCGGTTCGGCTTTTTTTTGACCCGTCGTGGTGCGATCAGGTTTGGCCGGTTGTATTTATCCCCGTGAACGCTACAGTGAGTGGAAAGGTTACCGCCAGCACAAGCGTCTTACGGAGGTATAGCGTGTACAAATGGTTCCTGGTTATATTGTCGACGTTGCTGGTTGCCTGCGGCCCCGAAGCGCGACAAACGCATGCGGCTGACGAGGAAGTCGCGATGACGGTTGATGGGCACGCGCGCCAGTACTGGATGCACACGCCGCCAACGTATCAATCAGATCGTTCCGTTCCCCTGGTGTTGGTGTTACACGGCGGTCAGGGCGATGGGCATAAAGTCAGCGAACAAACTGGCTTCAGCCGGGTGTCTGACCGCGAAGGTTTTGTCGTTGTATATCCCAGTAGTATTGCCAAGAAAACGCCTTGGTACGATGGCCGTGATACGGCGAACACCGGCATTGACGATGTCGCGTTTATCGAGGCAGTGGTCAAGGATATACAGCGCAAGCGAAACATTGATCTGCGCCGCGTTTATGTGACGGGGGTATCCGCAGGAGGGGCGATGACACAACACCTCGCTTGTGAGCGATCTGATCTGTTTACAGCCTATGCCTCAGTCATCGCCAATATGTCGATTTCGCTGGCGAAAAAATGCCGACCATCAAGTCCGGTGTCGATGTTGTTGATTAATGGCGTTGCCGATCCGATCATGCCGTATAACGGGGGCGAGATCAGGAAGGGTCGTCGGGCCGGGAATGGCGGCAGCGTGATGTCGGTGAAACAGACGACTGATTTTTGGGTGCGCAACAATGGCTGTGGCAAGTCGCCAGCGCGTTCCGAACTGGAAGATCGAGATCGCCGCGATGGCACCCGTGTTTCGGTTGCGCATTATGCGCAATGCCAGAAAGGGTCGGAGGTTCGGTTGCTTAGCATCAAGGGTGGTGGCCATACTTGGCCCGGTTCACCTATGCCATCAAAAGGATTGCGTAAGCGAATTGTTGGAGTGACGAGTCAGGATATTAATGCGAGTGATGTTGTCTGGTCGTTTTTTCAGCAACATTCGAGGTAGCCGCTTGGTGCGGTCGGGCGCTACCGCAACTAACCCTTTGTGCCACCGCCTTCTTGGCCTAAAGTTCTTTGCTGGTTTTTACAATCGCATCCCACAGTTCACTCAGGTCGGTTTGCATGACGTGAGTGAGCAACACAATGTTCAATCCAGTGGTTAGGTCGGCCCATAGCAGGCTGCCGCTGGCGCCGCTGTGATAGATCACGTTGGCGTTACCGTCGGCATTCAATTCTTGCAGGGTCCAGCCGAGGCCGTAGCCGCGCGCGCGGCGCAATACGCCGTCGTCGGTTTCGTTGGCTTTTTGTGGTCGTACTAGTCCGTGGCCATGATCGTGATGGCAGCGCACGGCGGTGGTCGGTGACAACACGGGTTTGTTATTCCATACGCCGGCCTTGATGTGCATATGAATGAATCGTGCGAGATCCTGTGCGGTGCTGATTAGTCCGCCCGATGCAAGGAGGAGTGCTGCATCCTTGCCGGGGGGTTGAAACTTGCTGCGTTCAAAGCCCGATTGACGGTCTTGTTGCGGGCGGTAGAGCGGTGATACGGGTCGTCGTCGCCCACCGGCATGGGGACGATAGGTGGTATCGCTCATGCCCAAGGGTGCGGTGATGTAGGTCCTGAGTAGTTGTTCGAAGTCTTGTCCGGTGGCGATCTCGGCGGCGCGTGCGGCGGCGAGTATGGATGCGCCTCCATAGCTAAAGCTTTTGCTCGGTGGATAGTCCAATGGTTGGGCTAGGATACGTTCGACGGCGGTCGCCAGCGGCACGTCAAAATTCCATAACAGTTTCTTTTGTTGTTCACTCGCGCCGTGTACCCCGAACATGCCCGCCATGTGTGACAGCATTTCGTTTAATTTGGGCGCGCGGACGCGTTCACCATCACGCAGCGACAGACGATGGAGCTGAGGAAGCTGACGCAATGGTGGACTATCGAGGTCGAGCAGGCCGTCGTCACAGACGGCTGCGATTACGCTAGCGGCGATGGGTTTGGTTGCTGAGGCGAGAAAAAACCGGTCCTGTGGTTGTTGTGCGATGTCACGTTCGACGTTGTGCCGGCCAAAGGCTTGTTCGAATACGCATAGCCCTTGTTTTTCAATCCGTAGTACGGCGCCGGGGATGCGCTGGGCAGCAACGGCATCGTCCACTAGCATAGCCAGCTGAGTATTAAGTGTTGATGAGGTCATGGCTCGTATGGGGTAACGAACGAGGAGTCACGGGTCGTATCGTGTCAGGACTTTTTGTCCTGCGTGAGGTCGGGGGAGTTCTTCGCCACACCCAGCAGTTCAAGTTCTCCTTCAAGGGCGGTGAGGACACTGCGCAGAAGGTTGACTCGGTATTCCAGTTCGGCTTTGCGTTGGTCGATTTCCTTGTGGCTGGAGGAGCTGGGGATGATGTCGACTTGCACGCCATAATCATCCGGGTTTTCAAAAAACTCTTGAATGAGATCAAGCTGGTGTTTGCGCTGTTTTTTTTTCTCAACCAGTTCCTTGATGAAGGCGTTGAGCTCCTCGCCCTGGAACCCGGTTTCTTCGTCGGTGTCTTGGTCAGTTTGTTGCGTCTCATGCTCGCGCTTGAGCTCATGCAGGCGCTCCAGTCGTTGCTGGCTCGTGCTACTCATCGCAGCGACCCCTAGCGGTTAGGCCGGCCGAGTGAGTTGGTGATAGGTGGGGGCAATGGTGCATGTAGTGGGTGAACGCGGTAGAGTGTGATCCCAGCATCCGTTAATGTTAGCGCAATTTTCCAATTTTATCATGAAGTTATATTGTTTTGGCCTGCTTGGTTGGGGGCCGTAGCGAGTGCTTCAGGGCTACAACGTTTATCGGCGCAGTCTCTGAGTCCTTAAGTCCTCTGAATTATTTCCGATCAAACGTAGATGGGGACGGATTCGCCACGTTAGGGGCGATGACGATAATTTCAATAATCATCCAATCGGAAGTCATCATTTAGTGACTGCACAAGCACAGCAACCACTGATTATTCTCGGTTCGCCACGATCGTTTACGTCGTTGATCTGCGCGATGCTGGGACAGCATCCGCAGGCTTATGGTATGCCGGAGTTGAACCTGTTCATCACCGACACACTGCGCGAGATGGTGGATGAGCTCAGCGGTTATCGGCAGATCCAGCTGCACGGCTTGATGCGTGTGGTCGGGCATCTGTATGCGGGCGAGCAGACCATGGCCTCGGTCGACATGGCGCGGCGTTGGATTTTGGGCCGACTTAGCAAGCGCACCACGGACATATATTACGAACTGTGTGAGCGGGTCGGGCCACTGCGGATTGTCGACAAGAGTCCGGTCTATTCCCTGAAGCGCGAGTATCTCGAACGTCTGGGAGAGGCGTTCCCTGATGCATACTATTTGCACCTGGTGCGCCACCCGTTGACGCAAGGTGAATCGATTATGAAAGTGGCGAAGGGTCTGATGGCGATTCTCGCGGACTCGATAGACTATGATGTTGAGCCGCCGCAGGTCGACCCGCAGATCAGTTGGTTCAATATGCAAGAGAACATCCTCGATTTTCTTGATCACATACCGGCCGAGCGTCAGTTGCGTCTGCGCGGTGAGGAGGTATTGAATGATCGCCGCAACGGACTGAGCGAGATTTGTCGCTGGATAGGGATAAAGGACAGCGATACCGCGATTGAGGCGATGATGCACCCCGAAGAATCACCGTTTGCCTGTCTGGGGCCGCTAGGCGCGCATCTAGGTAACGACATCAACTTTTTGCGTTCACCGGCGTTGCGCGATGGCAGCATTCGTTTGGGTGATCTCGATGTGGAGCTGCCGTGGCGAAATGATGGCCGCGGGTTTAACCCCGAAGTCGTCGAGATGGCGCTGGAGCTGGGTTACACCTGATGATGGATCCCCCCGAAAAGCGATTGCGGGCGATGGACCCGGCTACCAAGCCAGGTTTATCCCTGAACAATTTTCGGCGTGTGTGTGAAAACGGGTTTGGCGATGGCCATAACAGTTTTGCGCATTCGATGGCCTGGTTTAAGGATCAGCTCTACATTGGCACCACGCGCTCCAATTTTCAGATGATCAAAATCCAGACCACGTTTCAAAACCTGCCATTACCCATGTGGCCGGTAGAAGGTCCAGATGACGCCGAAGGGTTGTATCGCGAGCTCGACCGTCACTCTCAAATCTGGCGTTACACACCACAGGAAAAGCAGTGGGATCAGGTGTTTCGTGCGCCCGCAGTGATGGGCATTCACGAGGCACGTGATGCCGTCGCGCGCGAAACTGGTTATCGGGCGATGCTGGTTTATCAGGGTGAATCAGACCCCGAAGAGGCGTTGTATGTGGCGACCTGGGCGGTGAGTCGTTCGCCCGGCGCTCTGTTGCTGCGCTCGTCGGACGGCGAAGAGTATCGACCGGTTTCGCCGTGGGGCATTATTAGTGGTCTGCCGGTGACGGCGACGCGGGTGCTGGTGCCATTCAAGGGCAAGCTGTTTACCTCGCCGACCGGTACGCGGGGTTACGACACAAAATTCATGATTAATGTGTCGGGCAATCCGATCATCTATGAAAACGCGGACCCGGGTGATGGCCAAGGTATCTGGACCCAGGTATGTGAGCCGGGTTTTGGTGAGGAAGGTAACAAAGGCATCTTCATGCTTTGCCCATTTAACGATTACCTCTATGCCGGTACCTTCAACAATGAAGGTTTTCAGGTGTGGAAGAGTCGTTGTGAAGGCAAGCCCCCCTACCAATGGACCAAGGTACTCGAGCAAGGTGCGTCGCGCGGCGGTTTGAACCAGATTGTTGCGACCATGAAGGTATTTAACGGCGCGCTTTACATCGGCTCGGCGATACAGAACGGTGGTCATGATCTGAGCCTCAATCTCGGGCCAGCGGGTTCGGAGTTGATTCGCCTGCACCCGGATGACAGCTGGGATCTGTTGATCGGCGGTACACGCGATACGCCGCAGGGCCGCAAGATTCCGCTGGCGGGAATCCCTGCTGGGTTTGGTAATATCTTCAATGGTTATTTCTGGTCGATGGAAGAACACGATGGCTGGCTGTATCTGGGTACTATGGACTCAACCATCTGGATGCGTTACCTGAAGGTCGATAGTTATCCCGATGACGTTCGCGATATCGTGAAACGGGTGGGGCCGGAAAGCATGGTGCGCAGTGATGGCGGTTGTGATCTGTGGCGCAGTGCCGACGGCGTGAATTGGTTACCCATTACCAAGGTCGGTTTTGATAATCACTATAACCTTGGCATTCGCAATATGGTGTCGACACCACACGGCCTGTTTTTGGCCACGGCCAATCCGTTTGGGCCGCGGGTCGCGGTTGAGCGAGACGGTGAATGGGTATATACCGACAATCCCCGAGGGGGACTTGAGATCTGGCTGGGGTCACACGACCACAGTGCCGATGTGGATCGAGATGAGTCGGCGCCGGGCGCGGTTTAGCGCTGCCCCTGCTGTTCCGACGTCATTTCATCAAGGCGTAGCTGCAGGGCCTCGAGTCGGCCTTTGCGAACGTGGCCGATTTCCGCGTTTGATGGGCGTCAAGAAATGGCTTCAAGGTGAATATCCCAGAACGTGTTGATGTCGCACAGTGATTGGATGTCGTAATTCGCAAAGTGATACATCGGCGAGGAACGCAGTATTCGCATCAGGTCCTCATGCGAGTCGGCGTTGACGATGGAGACCCCGCCACGGCCGGCAGAAAAGCCATATACGCAGTCAAACCGGCCTTCGTCCAGCCCCAACTGGTTCCATGCCTGAACCGCAGCAAATAACTTGGGAGGGTCGTTGGGCTTGGGCACCTCGGTGCCAATGCGTGAGCTGATAGTGATCAAGTATTTCACAAAAATCCTTAGCAAATAGGGCTGTATGAGGCTAACGCTACCGTGAATTTCCTCCGATCACAACCACATGTACCCTGATTGGGGTACACTGGACTAAACTGTCATCGCGGGTTTTTTGCACCCACAAACCACCCTATACAGAGAACGTATCTATGAGCAAGATAATGGAAGTTAACTCCAGCTATGAGCCTTATTCTCAGGAGCCTGAATACATAGAAGCCAACCGTGATTTGCTCAAGACGGTGCCGCTGGGCGATGTGCATCGTGTGCTTGATCTCGCTTGTGGTACGGCATTGATGTCGGACTTGCTGTTGCAGTTGAAACCGAACGTGGTGATTAACGGCGTTGACCTATCCGCTGAGTCGCTGTCGATTGGGCGCAAGGTGATGGCGGAAAAAGGCTTGATGGCCGACACTCAGGAGACGCTGGATGTCGCCGCCGCTGAGGGTAAAGGCGCGATATTGATGGAAGAAGCCAGCGCGATGGAATTGCGCTTCGCCGACGAGACATTTGATATGGGCATGATGGGCAATGCGATCCATCTGATGCCCGACAAGGATCTGTTTGTTCAGGGTTTGAGCCGGGTTTTGAAATCGGGCGCATCGTTTTCTTTTAACTCCGTGTTCTTTGTCGGCACCTATGGCGAAGGCTCTGAGCCGGTGTATACCGAGTGGATGAAAGAGGCCTTTGTGTTGATGATGAAAAAGAGCGATGAGCTCAAGGCGGCCGGTAAACCACCGATCAAACGTAAACGCGGTCTGTCGGGCAAGGCCTTTGACAAGGACTGGAAAACCGGTGAAGAATGGGGCGCACTGTTCGAAAAGCACGGGTTTAGCATCACTCGTATCTACAAGCGTCCGATCGGTATTACCGCCCGCGGTCTGGCGTTGGTCGGCGCCTATGCGGGTCTGGCAGAGGTGTTGATGAGTGGTTATCCGGTGGATCTCGCCAGCGAGTGTCTGCAAGAAGCCTCATACACCGCATTCGAGCGCCACAACGTGGACGAAATCATACGCTACTGGCTCGAAGTGACGGTGGTCAAGAACTAGGGCTCGTCAGGTTTCCGCAAAAGCCGGGGCTTGCCCCCGGCTTTTTTGTGCGCATTGCGGGAACCGTATGCTTAATTGAGTCGGCCCGACGGAAGAGACGAGCCTTGAATTAAGTATACTGTCCGCGCAATGCCAAGCAAGCAACAGGGTCTGTATACGATGAGTTTTGAAATCGAGTCTAGGCAACCGGGCACGTCGATCGACCAAGATGGTCGTTACGAGCAGGCGCGTACGGTTACCCTAGTCGGCGCAGTCGTGGATGCGATACTGGGTGTTGCCAAGGTGGTGGGTGGACTGGGCTTGCAGTCTCATGCCCTGATTGCGGATGGCGTACACTCGTTGTCGGATTTGGTGACTGATGGCATCGTGTTGATCGCGACACGAGAGGCCAGTCGCAAAGCGGATGCCGACCACCCCTATGGTCATGGTCGAATCGAAACCTTGGCGACGGTGTTGCTTGGTGTCAGCTTGATCGCGGTAGCGCTGGGCATGGTTGGGGATGCGGTCTGGCGTATCCTCACGCCGGATCAGCTTATGAATCCGCAGGCGTGGGCGCTTTTGATCGCGGCACTATCCGTTGTAGCCAAGGAGGCGATGTATCAATACACCGTTCGGGCCGCACGTAGGCTGCGTTCGAAGTTGCTGGAGGCGAATGCGTGGCACAGTCGTTCTGATGCACTTTCGTCGGTGATTGTGATGGTCGGTGTTGCCGGTTCGTTATTGGGGTTTGAGTATCTCGATGCGGTTGCGGCCATTGGTGTATCGCTGATGATCGGTAAGATCGGCGCAGGCTTGGCATGGCAGTCGGTGCGCGAGTTGATCGATACAGGGCTGGATGAGGATCAGGTGCGAGAGATCAGCGATGTGATACGTCGAGTGCCCGGGGTGACGGCGCTGCATATGTTGCGCACCCGTTCGATGGGGCCGGATACCTTTATCGACGTGCATATTCTGGTTGAGCCGACACTGAGCGTATCCGAGGGCCACCAGATTGGCGAAACCGTACGTGCCAAGTTAGCGGTGGAAATCGACGATGTCGCTGATGTCACGGTACATATTGATCCCGAAGACGATGAAACAAGCTCGCCGAGTACGGGCTTGCCAGCACGCGAGGATCTTAGTGGCATATTGCTGCAGCGTTGGGCGGGAATTGCCGAGGGTAAACAGATCGAGCGCTTGATCCTGCACTATCTCGATGGCCAGGTTCACGTCGATGTTATTCTGCCCGTTAGTGAGCGGGTGGATATTGACTATGGCCCCGCGCTGGCCTCACGTTTCGCCCAACAGGTCGCCGATATAGCGTATCTGGGGAAGATAGAGGTCTATTTCCACTAGTTGGGTGGGTGTGGCCCAAACCGCACTGATTTGGCGCGTTTTTTATGCCTTCGCACCGTCCTGGGGCGCAATAAAACTTGCAATCAACGCCTAAACGCCAGAGAATCGTTGGTTCGCCATCCGCCAGACTTGGCATGGATTGCGCGCATAACTACAACAGCGTGGCCGTCCCATTCGTGTTGGCACTTAAACGTTAGACCGAATTCGTAACTAATTAATGGAGGGGCAAGTATGTCCGCAAAAATTCTTAAGATGATTAAAGATAAGGGAGTGCAGTTTGTTGATCTGCGCTTTACCGACACCCGTGGTAAAGAGCAACACGTTACCCTGCCTTCACACCAGATTAATGCCAGCTTCTTTAAAGATGGCAAGATGTTTGATGGTTCCAGTATTTCGGGTTGGAAGGGCATCAATGAATCCGACATGATCTTGATGCCAGAAGCGGCTACCACGGTAATGGATCCATTCACCGACGAGCCAACGGTTAACATCCGTTGCGATATCCTTGAGCCAACCACCATGCAGGGTTACGAGCGTGACCCACGTTCGGTTGCCAAGCGTGCCGAGGCGTATCTCAAGTCAGCCGGTGTTGCTGATACCGCATTCTTTGGTCCAGAGCCAGAATTTTTCATCCTCGACGATTGTCGTTGGGGCGCCGACATGAGCGGTGCGTTCTATAAGGTTGATTCAGAAGAAGCCGAGTGGAACTCCGCGCGTGTTTATGAGGACGGCAACATTGGCCATCGTCCGGGTCCTAAGGGCGGTTACTTTCCTGTTCCTCCCGTTGATTCACTACAGGATATTCGTTCTGCAATGTGTTTGGCTCTTGATGAGATGGGTCTGGTATCCGAAGTTCATCACCATGAGGTCGCAACCGCAGGGCAGTGTGAAATCGGTACTCGCTTCAACACATTGGTTCGCAAAGCCGACGAGGTTCAGATCCTGAAGTATGTTGTGCAAAATGTGGCGCACGCATACGGCAAGACCGCAACGTTTATGCCCAAGCCACTGGTGGGTGATAACGGTAACGGCATGCACGTACACCAGTCGATTGCGAAAAAGGGCAAGAACCTGTTTCAGGGCAAGAAGTACGGTGGTTTGTCTGACACTGCGTTGTACTACATCGGCGGTATCTTCAAGCACGCCCGGGCACTGAATGCATTTACCAACGCCAGCACCAACAGCTACAAGCGTTTGGTTCCCGGCTTTGAGGCTCCCGTGATGCTGGCATACTCTGCCCGTAACCGCTCTGCATCTTGTCGTATTCCTTTTGATGCGAATCCAAAGGCAACGCGTATTGAGATTCGTTTTCCGGATCCAACTGCCAACCCCTACTTGGCGTTCTCCGCCATGTTGATGGCTGGCCTTGATGGCATCAAGAACAAGATCCACCCAGGCGATCCGATGGATAAGGATCTGTATGACCTGCCGCCTGAAGAGCTGGAAGATATCCCAACCGTATGTTCGTCGTTGGACGAAGCGCTGGAAGCGCTGGACGCAGATCGTGCCTTCCTCACGGTGGGTGATGTATTCACCGATGACATGATCGACGCTTATATCGATCTGAAGATGGAAGAAGTTACCCGTCTGCGTATGAGTACGCATCCGGTTGAGTTCGATATGTACTACAGCCTGTAATATTGACCGTTAGCGGTTAACACGACGCCCCCGTAAGGGGGCGTTTTTTTTGGGCATTGCATATTGTTGTTCTCGGGATACTCAACTATGCTCGGAGGCATGAACAGGATTTCAGTTTTACTGGCGCTTTGCATATGTTCCTTGGTGGTCTCAGCGGAGATCTATCGTTGGGTCGATGAACGCGGTCAGATCCAATACAGTGACCGCTATCATGAGGGTTCGGAACCCGTTCCGCTGGGCGGTCTGACGACCTACAAGAGTCGCAACCGCGGCCTTCCTGCGGCTAGGGGGCCTAAAGCCGAGCCAGCATCGATTTACCAGCAACTGAGTATTCAAAACCCCCAGCCAGACCAGTCTGTGCGTGCCAACGACGGCCGGGTTCAGGTCAGCCTGTTGTTGCAGCCACCCCTGCGCGCAGGGGACCAACTCGGCCTGACTCTCGACGGGATAACGAACCCGGATCGTCTTACCAGCAGTCAGTTTTCGTTGACTGAGGTGGTACGAGGAACCCATACCCTTGGGGTTTCGGTGTACAACGCATCAGGTAATACGCTGATTAGCGCCGATCCAGTGGTATTTCACGTGCTGAAGACCTCGGTGATCAAACCTAACTAGCCTGCGCCGCGTTGGCATGGATTGGTTGCTACCCCTACCTTGCCCCTATGCACTATAATGGTGCGTTCGAATTACGCGTGGCGAGAGCATGTCAGATTCCCCATTATCATCGTCTGCCGACATCAACCGCTTGCGGCAGGTGGTTGAGAACGCCTCCATCGCGATTTTGGTGTTCGATGCGGACCTGACGCTGGTGTATGCCAACACTCAGGCTCAGGAGCTTCTCGACATCAGTTCTCGGCGCCTGCTCGGTTCCCACGTGAGCAAGTTGATCTGGTGCCCCAACGATCTCGCCGAAACCGCCCTGAAGCGGGCGCTGGCCAGCGGCCAAAGTTATACCGAGCATGATTCAGTGATTGAGCTTTCCGACGCTCGGCAGATCGCTGCAAATTGTACGGTAACGCCAATTGAAGGCGAGTCGGGTGTTGAGTTGTTGCTGGAACTCCAGCCGTTGGGCCGACAAAAGCAGATTATTCACGAGGAACAACTCATCGCACAACAGGACGCCGTGCGTTCAATTATTCGTGGCCTGGCCCATGAGATTAAAAACCCACTAGGAGGCCTGCGTGGCGCGGCACAGTTGCTGCAGTCTGAGATAGAGGACAAGGGCCTGCGTGACTACACCGAGATCATTATGCAGGAGGCAGATCGACTCCGGGCGTTGGTTGATCGGTTACCAGGTCCGCGTCATGTGTTGGTGCGGCGCATGGTGAACATCCACAAAATTCTGGAACGTGTGCGTATGTTGGTGCATACCGAGCAGGGGGATGGAATTCGGGTTATCAACGATTACGACCCAAGTATTCCAAAAGTGAATGTCGATGTCGACAAGATGGTGCAGGCCGTTTTGAATGTGGTGCGTAACGCTGCGCAGGCGTTGGGTGAGCACGGCGAGATTATTATTCGCAGCCGCATCGCACGCCACATGACCATCGCCCATCAACGTCATGGCATGGTTGTGAAGGTGGACATAATCGATAATGGCTGTGGGGTTGCGGAGGACATGATGGAGAAGCTGTTTTTTCCGATGGTCACTGGGCGCGCCGAAGGCACAGGTCTGGGTTTATCCATTGCCCAGTCGATCATTTCGCAGCACGGCGGGTTGATCGAGTGCGCGAGCAAGCCGGGCAAGACGGTGTTCACTATATTGTTACCTCTGGGGCGTGACGATGACTAAGAGAGCGGAAGTCTGGGTAGTTGACGATGATCGTTCGATTCGGTTTGTGCTTGAGCGCGCCTTGCAAAAGGCGGGCATGAAGGTTGCCGTATTTGAGAGCGCAGCCGAGTTGTTGGCAGCGCTCGATCAAAGTACACCCGACGTCATCGTATCGGATATTCGCATGCCCGGCATGGATGGACTGGAGTTGCTCGATCGTATCAACAACGACGCCCCCGACGTGGCGGTGATCATTATGACAGCGCATTCCGACCTTGATAGTGCGGTATCGGCCTTTCATGGCGGCGCGTTTGAGTATCTGGCAAAGCCGTTTGACCTGAATGATGCGGTCGATTTGATTAATCGCGCCGCCATGCAACGGAGCGCTGCGGATGCCTCAGTGGCGGAGGCCGATATTTCCGCGACGTCGGAGATTATCGGCGAAGCGCCGTCGATGCAGACGGTCTTTCGCGCCATAGGCCGGTTGTCCGTTTCCGATATCACGGTGTTGATCACCGGCGAATCAGGTACCGGCAAGGAACTGGTTGCTCGCGCCTTGCACAGCCATGGGCAGCGTTCCTCACAGCCGTTTATCGCATTAAACATGGCCGCTATCGCTAAGGACCTACTGGAGTCAGAATTGTTTGGCCATGAACGAGGTGCATTTACCGGTGCCCAGAGTCGTCGTGCGGGTCGGTTTGAACAAGCCAATGGCGGCACCTTGTTTCTCGACGAGATTGGCGACATGCCCCCGGAATTGCAGACGCGCTTGTTGCGGGTACTGGCTGAAGGCGAGTTTTTTGCGGTTGGTGGGCACAGCTCCATTCAGGTCGACGTGCGCATTGTTGCGGCAACCCACCAGGATCTGCAATTGCTGGTAGAGCAGGGGCGTTTCCGCGAGGATCTGTATCATCGTTTGAATGTTATCCCGGTAGAGTTGCCAGCATTGCGCGAAAGGCGCGAGGATATCCCGCTGCTGGCCCGCCACTTTCTGGCCAGTGCCGCGGCTGAGTTACAGGTGTCGGTGAAGAGTCTGGACAATAGTGCGGCGCAAGCGATAGCGGCTTGGGATTTCCCCGGCAACGTGCGTGAACTGTCGAACCTGTGCCGACGTTTGACGGTCATGGCACCCGGTCAGGTGATTCGTCTGGAAGATCTGCCAGATACATCAACAGCGACATCGGATGCCGCTGTTGATGATGACTGGGCGGCGATGTTGGCGCGGTGGGCAACCGAACAGCTGCGAGCCGGCCACAGTGAACTGCTTGATGACGCGACCCCAACGTTTGAACGTACCCTGATTGAGGCAGCCTTGCGCCACACGCAAGGTCGAAAACAGGATGCGGCGCGAATATTGGGGTGGGGACGAAACACGCTGACCCGCAAGCTGAAAGAATTGAATATAGATCCGTAAGGGCTAGGTCTACCCGTTTAACTCAAGCGTTCCAACCAATTCCGTCACATGCGCGACATCATGTCGTTGCAGATAGTCACAAATGCCATCGTTAATGGTTTTGCATATGAGCGGGTCATAGAACAACGCGGTACCGATGCCGATAGTGCTGGCCCCTGCAAGCAGAAACTCGATTGCATCGTTGGCGTTGTTGATACCACCCTGTCCAATAATCGGGATGTCGTGTTGTTTGCAGACCTGATGAACCTGATGCACCTTAAGCAGTGCAACGGGTTTGATCGCCGGTCCCGACAGCCCGCCCTGATTGTTACCTATGAACGGTCGACGGCTTTCAATGTCGATGGCCATACCCATCAAGGTATTGATGACAGCAAAGGCATCGGTTCCCGCCTCGATACAGCGGCGCGCATTGTGGGCGATGTCGGTTTGGTTTGGAGACAGCTTGGTAATGATGGGTTTTTTGGTCACCTTGCGACAGGCCTCGACCACCCGCGCAGACATATCGGGATCATTGCCGAAGGCAACGCCGCCCTCCTTCACGTTGGGACAGGATATATTAATTTCGATGGCGTCGATCGGTGAGTCATCGAAGCGTTCGGTCACGCGAACATATTCTTCGATGGTGGACCCAGACACATTGGCGATGAAACGGGTCTCGGAAAAATCCAGCGATGGCAAGATCGCATCGACCACGTGATCAACCCCCGGGTTTTGCAAACCAATCGCATTCAACATGCCGGCCGGTGTTTCGTAGACGCGGTGGGGTGCGTTTCCCAAGCGTGCGGCACCGGTGGTTCCCTTCAGGCAAACCGCACCGATTTCGTCATACGAGAACCCCTGAATACGTGTATATTCTTCACCAAAGCCAACGCAGCCAGACAACAGGACAAGCGGGGTATTCAGCGTCAGTCCGCAGAAACGGGTTTCGAGTTCACCGTATTTTGTCATATTGAAGGACTACTCAACAGAGTCAAAAAATGTTTCATGTGGTTTTATTTGAGCCAGAGATTCCTCCGAACACGGGCAACATCATACGCCTTTGCGCGAACACCGGCAGCCGTTTACACCTGATTGAGCCGTTGGGCTTTGATCTTGACGAAAAAAGCGTGCGTCGAGCGGGCCTCGATTACCACGATATGGCCTGCGTTGAGCGCCATGCTTCCTTTTCTGACTTTCTGGTCACGGCAGCACCATTACGCCTGTTCGCCTTGTCCACACGAGGCAGGCGTAACTACGCTGAAGTTAAGTACCAAGCGGGTGATGCGCTATTGTTTGGTCCCGAAACGCGAGGTTTACCCCAGACCTTGCTCGACACGCTGCAACCAGAACAGGTATTGCGGATTCCGATGCAGGCCGGTAATCGCAGCCTCAACTTGTCGAATGTGGCGGCGTTGGTGGTCTACGAGGGTTGGCGCCAGAACAACTTTGCGATGTCGTAACTAGTGACTGATCTCTGCCTTCTTCTGGCGGTGCAGCAGGTTGCCCACGGCGGTACGCGGGTCGAGTCCTTCAAACAATACCTGATAGGTCTGTTCGCAGATCGGCATATCGATGCCGTGTTTTACCGACAGTCGATGAATCTCGCGTGCCGCGCCAACGCCCTCTATGGCCTGACCTATCTCCTTTTGTGCATCCTCGGCGGATTGCCCCCGCGCCAGTGCGATACCCATACGCCGGTTGCGCGATTGGTCATCGGTGCAGGTCAGGGCCAGATCGCCAATGCCTGCAAGCCCCATGAAGGTTTGTGGATCGCAGTTCCAGACCTTGCCAAGCCGCGACATTTCATGCAAACCGCGGGTAATCAATGCGGCGCGGGTGTTGGCACCAAAGTTCAGGCCATCGGCGGCGCCTGCCGCGATGGCCAATACATTTTTAACCGCACCGCCGATCTCTACGCCGGCGAGGTCGGAACCGGTGTAGGCGCGAAACGTTTTGTTGTGCAACAGGTCCGCTAAATGCGCACCAAAGTCTGGCTGATTGGCGGCGATGGTCATCGCGGTTGGCAGACCATGGGCGACTTCCAGTGCGAAGGTCGGGCCGGACAGAACCGCCATTGGCCGATCACCGAGAACCTCTTGTATGACTTCGTGCATGAGCTTACCACTGCCGGCCTCGAATCCCTTGGTCGCCCATGCGATACGACTTCCGGAGCCGAGCAGCGGTTTGAGCGAGCCAAGCAAGTCACGGAAGCCGTAACTGGGGACAACGACCAGAATGTCATCGCAATGAGCGACGGCTTCTTGCAGTGTGACACAAGGGAGAAGGGTGTCGGGGAAGTCAAAGCCAGGCAGGAAAGTATGGTTCTGTTTGTCCCGCAGCAGTGCTTGCATATGCTCGGGTTCGTGACCCCAGAGGCGGGTGTGAACGCCATTACCGGCGAGTAACAATGCCAGCGCGGTTCCCCAGGAACCGGCACCCAGTACCGCAATAGACGTTGAGTTTGATATGTCCAACAGACCGCTGGCGCCTAACTATCTTGGGCCTCAACGGCGGCGGCTTCTTGTTTCTTTTGCAGGGTTTGTTGATACATCATCTCGAAGTTGACCGGTGTTAGCAGGACTTGCGGAAAACCGCCCTTCGCAATCAGGGAACCAAGAGCCTCGCGTGCATAGGCAAAAAGAGCGGTAGGACAATATACATTAAGCACGTTCTGTAGTTGGTTTGGATCCATGCCCGTTATCACGAATAGTCCGGCCTGCTGGACTTCGGCCAGAAAAACGGTTTGATCTTCGATGTTTGAGGTGGTGGTGATTTGTAACATGACCTCGTGGATGGTGTCCTTGATTTCCTTGTGCGAAAGATTCAATCGCACCTCAATTTTTGCCGGTGTATTTTCTTCAAAGATCTCGGGGACGTTGGGCGCCTCAAATGAAGCATCTTTGATGTAAACCTTGGCCAAGTGAAGCGAAGGGGAGGCATCCTCGTTAGCGGGTGCGCCGTTTTGTTCTGCCATGAGAGTGTCCTTTGTCAGTGAAGCGGAGGCACTTGGGTGCTATCGCTTGGTGGTTGGGAGGCCGGCGTTCTGCCAGGCCAGAATCCCGCCGTGTAGATTGTATACCGAGTCAAAACCCGCTTTGCTCAAGGTTGCACATACCTGCATGGACTGGCTGCCAGAATTGCAACAGACGATCACAGATTTATCACGATGCGCTTCAAGTTTATCCATCTGATCCTTGATCTGATCCCGTGGCACGTGCAGGGCATTGAGAATATGATTCTGTGAATAATCTTTATCGGATCGTATGTCTAGGACTAAAGCGTTGTCATTATTGATCAACCCCACCGTCTGTTGCGGATCAGCCGATCCATAGCCTTTGAGGCGGCCACCGACGAGGGGCCAAAGCAGCAGCCCACTGATGACGATCAATCCCGCGAACAGGTGCCAATTATTAATGGCAAACTCAGTGAATTGCGACATGTCGGGCTAATCTCATGATGATACGTGGCCCGGATGGGCGTGGGTAAAGCGGGGATTATCAGTGCCCGGATCGGCAGAATACCTCACGCATCATACCAATCAGCGCCAATGTACGGGAATCGCCCACTTTGTAGTAAACCCGGTTGGCGTCTTTACGGGAGCTGAGGATGCCTTTATCTCGCAGTATCGCGAGATGTTGCGAGATGTTGCTCTGTGACGTGCCCACATGGTCGACGATGTCCTGCACACTGACTTCGGCATCACCTAGTGTGCACAGAATTTTCAAGCGCAGGGGGTGAGACATTGCCTTCAGGGAGCGGGCAGCGCGATCGATATCTTCGTCCGCAGTGATTAATGTTTCTACATCGGCATTCATAATTTTTCCACGTCTAAGTACAGCCCACACCAGCGAGCATTGACCAAACAATGCCCTGTGCTTTCATTAACTTTATAATACAATAATACGCTATTTTTCTAGTGAAGGCATTTTTTTGGCTCCCGGCCAGTGCCGTTTAACGGATTGATTTAGCGCTGCAGGGCTAGAGAAAACTCGTTATAGTTCAATTGGTTCCGAGTAGATCAAGCGCCGACGCCCTTGGTGTGGCGGCCGAACTGAACCATAAGTGATTGATAATCAAAGGAAACAATGTTTAATGGCTAAGCGCCCAAAACCGATTGCCCTGATCATTCTGGATGGATGGGGATATCGCGAAGACCCCGACGATAACGCGATTCTGGCGGCGAGCACCCCAGAGTGGGACCGCCTGTGGAACGAATGTCCGCATACGTTGATCCATGCCTCGGGAGCGACGGTGGGCCTACCCGGCGAGCAAATGGGTAATTCCGAGGTCGGACACCTGAATCTGGGCTCTGGCCGCGTCGTCTACCAGGAGTTCACCCGCGTTAACCGTTCGATCCGCACCGGGTCATTTTTCTCCAATCACACCCTGCTGCGTGCGGTAAAACAGGCGGCGGAGACCGATAAGGCCTTGCATGTTTTTGGGCTGCTGTCTCGCGGCGGCGTGCACAGCCACGAAGATCACATCCACGCGATGATCAAGATGGCGCTCGATAATGGCGTGAGTAAAGTGTATTTACACGCCAGTCTGGACGGTCGGGATACCCCGCCGAAAAGTGCGGAGGAGTCGATCGCGCTGATGGAGGAAAAATTCATCGAATATGGCGGTGGCCGTTTTGCTTCTGTGGTCGGACGTTTTTATTCGATGGATCGCGACCATCGCTGGCCGCGCGTTGAGGCGGCCTACGATTTGATCACTCAAGGTAAAGGCGAATATCAATCCGAAACGGCACTTGAGGCGCTGGAGGCTTCTTACGCCAGAGATGAGACCGACGAGTTTGTTAAAGCCAGCGCGATTGTTCCCGCGGGCGAAGCGCCGGTTGTCATGGAAGATGGCGACGTGGTTGTTTCAATGAATTTCCGCTCTGATCGCGCACGCCAACTGACACGAGCGTTTACTGAGCCTGATTTTGATGGCTTTGAGCGCAAACTAGTACCCAAACTGGGTAGCTACACCAGCCTCACCGAATACAACCGTGAGTTTGATGTGCCGATCGCCTTTCCACCGGAGCGCCTGCCTAACGTGTTTGGCGAGTATTTATCAAGCAAGGGCATGCGCCAACTGCGCATAGCCGAGACCGAAAAATACGCCCATGTCACGTTCTTTTTTAATGGTGGTGAAGAGCAGCCATTCGAGGGCGAAGACCGGATTCTTATTCCATCGCCACAGGTGGCTACGTACGATAGTCAGCCGGAGATGAATGCGCCACAGCTTACCGATCAGCTGGTCGGTGCGATCGAGTCGGGTTTGTACGATGCGATCATCTGTAATTTTGCGAACGCAGACATGGTTGGCCATACCGGAGATTTTTCGGCGGCGGTCAAGGCGGTTGAGTCACTGGATGTTTGTCTTGGGCGCATTCGCCAGAGCCTGCACAAAATCGGCGGCGAGATGCTGGTGACCGCCGACCATGGCAATGCTGAGCAAATGCGAGGCGAAGGCACCGGTCAGCCCCATACCGCGCACACTACGAATCCGGTGCCATTGGTCTATGTCGGTCGGGAGGCGTATTTTTCAGAATCGGGTGGCGGCTTATCAGACGTGATCCCAACCATGCTTGCTCTTATGGAGCTGGATCAACCCATCGAAATGACAGGTAAGTGCCTGCTTTCGATGGGCGGCGGCCCGAAGGCTGTTGGGTGAGCGCTCCTGTTGGAGCCCATGCGGATTAGGTCCGCGTCGTTACCCGTAACACTGGCATTACTGATGCTATTGTGCGGTTCGTCAGCGACCGCCGCTGAGGCTGATCAACAGAAACTTGAGCGATTGCGTCAGCGCATAGCCGAACTGCAAACCAGCCTCAATGAGGTGCGTGGACAACATGCCGTTGAACTCCGGGAGTTACAATCGGTCGAATCCGACATAGGCCGAGTGGCGCGTGAGTTACGCCGTTTGGGACACAAACAGCGGGGCGTCGAAGATCGGGTCAGTGACCTCAAGCAGGAGGGTATCGACCTGCGCGCGCAGGTCGTCCAGCAACAGCGGTTGTTGGCGAACCAATTACGAGCGGCCTACGCCATGGGGCGCCAACAACAGGTCAAGATGCTGCTAAGTCAACAGACCCCTGCGACCGTGAGCCGAATGATTGGCTATTACCGCTATTTCAATCGGGCGCGTCAGGACCAGCTGCGGGACTTGAACGCGAGCCAGCGGGCGGTGGCTGACAACGAGAACCACTTGACGCAGCAGCTCAGTGAGTTGGCGAACATCGCCCGCCAGCGCGAGTCTGACCGCGCACGGCTGCTGACCGCGCGCAAGGATCGCCAGCAGTTGTTGGCGCAGCTGTCGCTGGCGGTGGAGGATACCGATACCAGTATCCAGCGCCTGCGCGCGGATGAGCAACGCATGCTCGAGTTGGTGGACTCATTGAGTCAGCAGATAGAAGCGGAGTTGACTGCGGTTGCAGCGCCTTCGTTTGTCGCGTCCCAGGGTCAGCTGCAATGGCCTGTGCAGGGTACGCTCAAGGCCAGGTTCGGCCACCCGCGGGGAGTCGGGCGACTGCGCTGGGATGGGGTGCTGATTGAAGCGGGTGAGGGCGATGCGGTGTATGCCGTGGCTCCGGGTCAGGTCGTTTTTGCAGATTGGTTGCGAGGATTTGGGTTGTTGCTGATCGTCGATCATGGCCAGGGATACTTGAGTTTGTATGGGCACAATCAGAGCCTGTTCAAGGAATTGGGCGAATGGGTCGAAGTAAATGACACCATTGCCAGTGTTGGCAATAGTGGAGGACATCGTGGCATCGGGCTCTATTTCGAGATCCGCCACGATGGCCAGCCCGTCGATCCGGGTCTCTGGTGTCGTTTGCCGCCCTCAGGACGGCTGCGCTCCGGTTAGGGTGTAAAACTGTGATGTGTGTAGTTGCGGGGCTGCACCATGTCGTTTAATGTAGGCAAACACGGCGGCCATCATCTGAGCTCGCTGGGATAAAGATATGAAACTTATGAAAAATTTCTGGATTCTCTTTCTTGGTGCCTTGATGGGTATCGCGGTCAGTACGGCCGGTCGGGTGCTGGCTGAGCGAGGCGATAGTGATGTTGGCGGCTTGCCGCTGGAGGAACTGCGCACGTTTGCCGAGGTGTATGGTCGTATTAAGAATGATTACGTCGAAGAAGTGGATGACAAGACTCTGCTCGAGGATGCGATCCGCGGCATGCTGTCGGGACTGGATCCTCATTCAACCTATCTTGATATCGACCAGTTTAAGGAGCTGCAGGTGGGCACCTCGGGCGAGTTTGGTGGCCTGGGCATCGAGGTCGGGATGGAGGATGGTTTCGTCAAGGTGATTTCCCCGATCGACGATACACCCGCGAAACGTGCCGGAATCATCTCGGGCGACCTGATTGTGCGATTGGATGATACGCCGGTTAAAGGGCTGACATTGAGCGATGCCGTTAAAATCATGCGCGGTAAACCGGGCAGTGATATCAAATTAACAATTGTGCGCGAGGGCGAAGACAAACCGCTGAAGATTGCAGTTACACGGGCGATTATTCAAGTTCAAAGTGTTAAAAGTCGCATGCTCGACGACCAGTTTGGCTATGTTCGCATCACCCATTTTCAGTCCAAGACCGGGCCCAATGTCGAGACCGCGGTCAAGAAACTGATCAAAGAGTCCGAGAATGGTCTGCATGGACTGGTGCTGGACTTGCGCAATAACCCAGGTGGTGTACTCAATGCCGCCGTCGGTGTGAGTGACGCGTTTTTGAAGGAAGGCCTGATTGTTTATACGCAGGGTCGGATCGATGACTCCCAAATGAGTTTTCAGGCAACGCCGGAAGATGTGCTTGAAGGCAAGCCTCTAGTGGTGTTGGTCAATGGAGGTTCGGCCTCTGCGTCAGAGATCGTCGCCGGGGCATTACAGGATCACCAGCGTGCGGTCATCATGGGTACGTTAACCTTCGGCAAAGGCTCGGTGCAGACGATTTTGCCAATGAATAATCGTGCCGCGATGAAGCTGACGACGGCGCGGTATTTCACGCCAGCGGGTCGTTCAATTCAGGCTGAGGGTATTGAGCCGGATATTATTCTGGATCGCTTGAAGCTATCCGTCGTTGAGTCCTCGGGAATCGATCCGATCAAGGAAGCAAACCTGTCAGGGCATCTTGATAATCCGAATGGTGAAGACGACGAAGACGCGAAGCAGAAGGCGGAGGAGGAAAAGAAGAAGTCCATTAGTCGCGACTACCAGTTGAACGAGGCGCTTAACCTGCTCAAGGGCTTGAGCATCATGCAGGCGCGGAACCAGATATAACCCCTGGTCGTGGTCAGAAACAGTGCCCCCTACTGGCTGATTATCGCGGCACTGTTTTCCTCGTGGGTGGATGCGGGTCAGAGGCCTCGTATCGCACTCATCATCGATGATCTGGGTAATCGCGCGAGCCTATCGGAGCAGGCGATTCGACTGCCCGGTGCAATTACCTACGCAATACTCCCGCACACTCCCCACGCCAGCGCACTGGCGGACTTGGCGCACGCGTTAGGCAAAGAAGTCATTTTACACCTACCGATGCAACCTTTATCCGGAGTATCCTCCGGGCCAGGTGAGTTGACAGTGCATATGACGCATCAAGAGTTTGTGCGCAGCGTTGATCAAAGTCTGTCCTCGATACCCCACGTTTGTGGCGTCAATAACCACATGGGTAGCCTGCTGACACAACACCCCGGATCGATGGCGTGGTTGATGGACGTGTTGGCGGATCGAGAGGGGTTTTATTTTATCGACAGTCGCACCACCAGCAAGACGGTTGCTGCGCGCCTTGCGATGGAGCGCGGTATTCCCTATGCGAGGCGCGATGTGTTTCTCGACCATGAGCTTGATGTCGAGGAGATTGCCCAACAGTTCCAGCGTGGCGTAGAGTTGGCGAAGAAGAATGGCCACGCGGTTATTATCGGTCACCCTCATCCACAGACGCTCGAAGTATTGGAGCGCGAATTGCATCGATTGGTTACGCAGGGAGTCGAGTTGGTGTTCGCATCCACACTGACAACCGCGGCCGACAAGACGGCGATTGATCAGATATCCAGCAGGAGGCTATCACCATGGCACGTGTGCTTGTCCCCCTAGCCCAAGGCTGCGAAGAACTTGAAGCCGTAACGATTATTGATTTATTGCGTCGCGCAGGTATTGAAGTGATTACCGCCAGCCTGGATGGCGACACCATTACCGCGAGTCGAGGCGTGCGATTGGTCGCCGATGTCGGTCTGGATGAAGTGGTCGATGACGATTTTGATATGGTGGTTTTGCCCGGCGGTCTGCCCGGCGCCGATCACTTAAACGCCGATGCGCGAATTCATGCATTGCTAAACAGAATGGCCGACGCGGGCCGCTATACCGCTGCGATTTGTGCGGCACCCAAGGTATTGGCGGATGCGGGTCTACTTGACGGTCATCAGGCCACTGCGTATCCGGGGGTGCTGGATGGTGTTGCGGAGCCTTCGTTTTTCCTGAGCAGTGAGGCCGTGGTGCGCGACGCTGCGGTGATTACGTCGCGTGGGCCGGGAACTGCGATGGACTTTGCGTTGACGTTGATTGACGTTCTCGAAGGCGCTGACGCGAGGCAGGTCGTTGAAGATGCCTTGGTACGTCCCGCGCCTACAGCCTAGGACGCAGACCTGCTCGTAACAGCATCAGTACACCCGCTGAGCCGAATACCCAGCTCAGTGTTTCGAGTAGCGACGAAGACGAGCCCGAGCCCGAACCCGCGAGCAGGTTGCCCGTTAACATGACCGTGGCAGAGATCAATAATGCCGCGCCCACAAGACCGTCTCGAGAGCGCCGCTGGCCATGCAAAATCTGTTTGCGAATGCGTTCCAGTTCTGGCGAGTGCCATTCAACCTTAAGCCGATCATTGGCGGCGTGTTCGAGTACGGTGTGCAGCAACATGGGAATTTCCGGCAGCTTTTCCGACCATGCGGGCAGGTCTTTCTTTAGTCGCCGCAGCCATGAACTAGGTCCAACCTGATCCCGGGTCCAGTTTTCGAGGAAGGGTTTGGCCGTTTTCCACAGGTCGAGATCGGGGTTTAGTTGTCGCCCCAGTCCTTCAATGTTCAATAGCGTTTTCTGCAGCAGTACCAGTTGCGGTTGAACCTCCATGTTAAAGCGTCGCGCGGTTTGGAATAGCCGCAGCAACAAATGCCCGAATGAAATATCCTTCAGCGGTTTTTCGAATATGGGTTCACACACGGTACGGATTGCCGATTCAAATTCGTCGACGCGGGTTCCGGCAGGGACCCATTCTGATTCGACATGCAATTCGGCTACGCGGCGGTAGTCGCGATTAAAAAAAGCCAGAAAGTTCGCCGCGAGATAATGTTGGTCTTCCGGGTTGAGGGTTCCCATAATGCCAAAGTCGACGGCGAGGTATTTGCCTTCGGGTGATACGAAAATATTGCCGGGGTGCATGTCGGCGTGAAAAAAGTTATCGCGAAATACCTGCGTAAAAAATATCTCCACCCCGCGCGCGGACAACTCTTCCATATCGATGCGTGCGGCATGCAGCGCGCTCATGTTGCCTATCGGGATGCCGTTGATGCGTTCCATCACCATTACGTTTTTACGTGTGTGCGGCCAGTAGATTTCGGGCACATAGAGTTGGTCGGAGTCGGCGAAATTACGTTTCAACTGCGAGGCGTTGGCGGCCTCACGAATCAAGTCGAGTTCGTCGTGGATGGTGTGTTCGTACTCCGCCACCACCTCCTTGGGTCGCAGGCGATAGCCTTCCTTCCAGTAGCGTTCGGCAAGACCGGCGATGATGTACATTAAGCCGATATCACGGCGGATGACCTTATCAATGTTTGGCCGCAGAACCTTGACCACTACCTCGGTCCCATCGTGCAGACAGGCGGTATGGACCTGAGCGACCGACGCGGAGGCAAGTGGCTCAGGCTCGAATATAGAAAACACCTCTTCGAGTTTTTGCCCGTAGGACTGTTCAATCAGTGCGCGCGCCTGGTCACTGGGAAACGGTGGCACCTGATCTTGCAGTTTGGCCAGTTCATCGGCCAGATCGTCGGGCAATATATCGCGGCGAGTCGACAGAATTTGACCAAACTTGACGAAGATTGGCCCCAGTTCTTCCAGTGCTTCACGTATGCGCACACCACGCGGCGCCAACGGCCCGCGAAACCAGTGCCACGGCGAGCAATACAGGATGAAGCGTAGCGGGCGAAACAGATGGGTGGCGAGAATGACTTCATCAAGGCCGTGTTTGAGCAATACCCAATTAATATGGACCAGTCGCCATACGATGGAAGGCCGTATCATGGTGACGTATCCTCTTGCGCCGCTTGTAGGCGGTGAATGCGAGCCGCAAGTCGCGCACAGTCGTCACGTAACACGTCAACGGCTAGCGCAAAGTCCTCGGCTTCAACTGGGTGTGGCAAGATGCGGGATTCTTCTTGCAGGTAATCGGTCATATCCTCGCGCAGGCTGTCGCGGGTTCGCGTGCCCCACTGGCGAACGTATTTTGCCCCCAGGCCAAGACGATAGGCGGCAACGTCACCGGCAACTTTTGACAACTGTTCTTCCCAGTCGATCGCTGAAGTATCCAGCAAGGCCTGAAATTGTCTACCCAATTCAACGTCACCCTTTATTTGTACGTCACCCGAAAACAGATTGTCGGCGTCATGGTCAATACCCATTTTCGCCAGCGCCATCAGGCTGCCCATCAGTCGGGTGTCGGGTTCATCTTCATAATGTGCATGAATGCTTACCGAGCGTTCCGAGAACACGCAGAACAGACACAGATTCAGATCAGTGAGTTCAACGGCAACCGTTTTCCCGATCAAGGCCTGCATTGGGGCCGGCGCATCAGGATTCAGCGACAGATACCGGTTGAGCCCGATTTCGATAACGCCAGCAATGCTCTGCGCGATGCTCATTGCGGGCTCAGCATTTGAAGGCCCGGTGCAGGGCAACGATGCCGCCGCTGAGGTTGTAATATTCGCAGCGATCAAAACCGCTGCGTTCGATCAAGTCTTTGAGCGCCTTTTGATTGGGGTGCATACGAATGGATTCCGCCAGGTACTGATAACTTTTGGCATCACCGGAAATCGCCTCGCCCAGTTTTGGTAGAACATTAAACGAGTAAAGGTCGTAGAGCTTGCTGAGCAAGCCAGAGGTCGGTTTGGAAAACTCAAGTACCAACAGGCGGCCACCGGGTTTTAGTGCCGCGCTCATTGCACGCAGGGCTTTTTGCTTGTCTGTGACATTGCGCAGACCAAAGCCGATGGTGATGCAATCAAAGTAGTTATCCGCAAAGGGCAATTGCTCGGCATTGATTTGCGCGACCCCTATCTGGCGGATTAAGCCTGTATCGACGATCCGATCGCGGCCGATGCTGAGCATGGCTCCGTTAATGTCACTGAGAATGATCTGACCGGTTTCGCCCGCGCGTGCCGCCAGCGCGATGGACAGATCACCGGTTCCCCCCGCCAGATCGAGTACACGATCACCCTCGGCAACACCGCTGAGCTCGACCGCAAAACGTTTCCACAATCGATGAATACCGAGCGACATCAGATCGTTCATCAGATCGTAGTTGTCGGCCACCGACTGAAACACACCAGCGACACGCTGGGTTTTCTCGCGCGGAGAAACCTTGCTGTAGCCGAAGTCTGTTTGCTGGTCGCTCAAGGCCTAGCTTTCCTTGTGGGAGTGCCCGGCGGCTTGTAGTCGCTCGAGGTAGAGCGCCCAGTTCTTATCCATGTTTTGACCGAGTGAATACAGGGTCTCCCACGCGTAAATACCGGTATTGTGATCGTCGTCAAAGTGGATGCATACCGCGTAGTTACCGATGGGCTCCAGCTGTTTGATGTTGACGTTTTCCTTGCCAATTTGCAGGGTTCCCTGGCCGGGGCCATGTCCTTGGACTTCGGCAGACGGTGAATTGACACGCAGATACTCACAGCTGTAGCTGAAGCGCTCGCCATCATCGAACGTGATGTCGAGTACGCGAGATTTTTGATGTAAATTGATTTCGGTAGGTGTGGGAGAATTCATGGTGCCCTCTTAAAGAATGTATCGGCTCAGGTCTTCGTTAGTGACCAGGGCGGAGAGTTGATCGTCAACATAGTCGGCATCAATGCAGACGGTTTCGTTGGCGCGATCCGAGGCATCAAACGACACGGACTCGAGCAAACGTTCCAGCACGGTGTGCAGGCGTCGAGCGCCAATGTTCTCGGTATTTTCATTTACCTGCCAGGCGATTTCCGCAATCTTGCGAATGCTGCTGTCCGCGAAGGTCAGCGTAACGCCTTCGGTTTCCAGCAGGGCGGTGTATTGTTCGGTGAGTGAGGCGTCGGGTTCGGTCAGTATGCGCATAAACTCATCGGTACCCAGCGCGTCCAGCTCAACGCGAATCGGCAAGCGGCCTTGTAACTCCGGAATCAGGTCAGAAGGTTTTGCCATATGAAAGGCGCCAGACGCAATAAACAGAATGTGGTCGGTACGAATCATGCCGTACTTGGTAGTCACGGTGCAGCCTTCTACCAGCGGTAACAGATCACGCTGTACGCCCTCGCGCGAGACATCGGCACCACCGTGATTGGCACGTTTGGCGACCTTGTCGATCTCATCGATGAACACGATTCCGTGTTGTTCAACCCGTTCCACCGCAGATAGTTTCAGTTCATCTTCATTGATTAGTTTGCCGGCTTCTTCGTCCGCCAATAACTTTATCGCATCCTTGATGTGTAGCTTGCGGGAGTTTTTCTCGTTGCCCGACATGTTTTGAAACAGGCCCTGCAGTTGGTTAGTCATTTCTTCCATGCCGGGTGGGGCCATGATCTCAACCCCGATCGAAGGTGACTGCACATCGATTTCAATTTCACGATCATCGAGATCGCCTTCGCGCAGCATTTTACGAAAACGCTGGCGTGTGTTGGCGCCGGTATCCGAGTCGTCGTCCTTGCCCTCGCCCTCGCCGCGTGCGCGTGGCAGCAAAGCGTCGAGAATTCGTTCTTCGGCGGCATCTTCGGCACGATTGCGCACGCGTTCAATCTCACGGTCACGAATCAGGTTGATGGCCGCATCGACCAAGTCACGGATGATGGACTCGACATCGCGACCGACATACCCGACCTCGGTAAACTTGGTGGCCTCCACTTTAATGAAGGGCGCGTCGGCAAGATTGGCCAAGCGACGAGCTATCTCAGTTTTGCCAACCCCGGTCGGGCCAATCATCAGAATATTTTTCGGCGTGACTTCCTCGCGCAGTGTTTCAGACAGTTGTGCGCGGCGCCAGCGGTTACGCAGGGCAATCGCAACCGCGCGCTTGGCAGCATCCTGTCCGATAATATGTTTGTCCAGTTCCTGAACAATTTCGCGTGGGGTCATCTGTGACATGGGTAGGGGCTCAAAACGATTCGGGCTACTCGCAGTCGAGTTCCTCGATCGTCAGGTTGTGATTGGTGTAGACGCAAATATCGGAGGCGATGGTCAGGGCTTTTTCAACAATTTCGCGTGCGCTGAGTTCGGTGTTTTGCAGCAAGGCGGTCGCGGCGGCCTGGGCAAAGGGCCCGCCAGAACCGATGGCCATCAGATCGTGCTCGGGGTCGATCACATCGCCGGTGCCGGAAATAACCAACGACGTGGTGGCATCTGCCACTGTCAATAAGGCCTCGAGTTGTCGCAATCCACGATCGGTGCGCCAGTCCTTTGCCAGTTCTACTGCGGCGCGGGTGAGTTGGCCGTTGTGTTTCTCCAGCTTGCCTTCAAACCGCTCGAATAGCGTAAAGGCATCAGCGGTGCCGCCCGCGAAGCCCGCCAGTACCTGATCGTGATGCAATCGGCGCACCTTGCGCGCATTGCCTTTCATAATGGTGTTGCCCATCGACACCTGACCGTCACCACCGATGACCACCTTGCCGTTGCGCCGCACCGATACAATGGTTGTGCCCCTGAACTGTTTCATGGGGTCGAATTGTACAGTATGCGGGGCGTGAGCGTGGCTGGTCACTGTGATTCCCTTTTCCGCGGGGGAGGCTGTTAGGGTGAACGGGGGGTAATGGTCGTATCAACGCAAGCGTCAGTCTGGGGTCTCCTCGGGTTTGGCCGGTTTGCGCGTACGGGCCCGCGGATGGGCGCGATCATACACATCGGCCAGATGCTGAAAATCGAGGTGGGTGTAGATCTGCGTGGTACTCAGATTGGCATGCCCCAATAGCTCTTGTACTGCGCGCAGATCGGCGCTGGATTCGAGCAGGTGGGTCGCACAGGAATGGCGCAGTTCGTGCGGATGAACCGGGGTCGCCAGTCCCAGACGATGGCACCAAATGGTCAACCGCGTCTGGACGCTGCGCGGCGAAATACGGGTCCCTCGGTTGCTGAGAAACAGCGCCTCGGTGGCGTCGCCCATCAGTCCGGATCGGTGCTGCAACCAGCCACGGATGGCCTCCTGCGCCATGCGGCCCACCGGTACCATTCGCTCGCGCGAGCCCTTGCCGCGCACCCGGGCGGTGCCTTCGTGCCAGTCGAGGTCGGCAAGGTTAATACCTACCAGCTCGGCCAGACGCAGGCCAGACGAGTAAAGTAGCTCGAACATGGCGCGATCGCGCACCGAAATAGCGCTATCATCGGGAATATTCATTAAAGCAGCGATTTGATCGACATCCAGGGTCGATGGCAGTTTAGCCGTGGACTTGGGTGGCCTCAGGCGGGTGGCGGGATTATTGTCGAGTCGCTTCTCGCGGATCAACCACGCGAAATAACCACGGAACGCCGAGAGTTGGCGCTGCAAACTGCGTCCGGTGAGCCCCTGTCGGTGACGTAACGAGATATACGCTTGCAGTTGGGTGGTGGTCAAATTCGCCCAAGAGCCTATGTGCTGCGCAGCGCAAAAGGCCGCCAAGTGGTTTAGGTCGCGTTGATAATTACTTTGAGTGTGCGGCGATAATCTGCGTTCATACGCCAAGTAGGCGATAAAATCGGCAATCCAGTCGGTTTCTGGCGGATCTTCATGATCGTGGCCGAGATTGGATTTAGGCGTCTTGCGGGATGAAGCGCGCGAGCCCATGCGCGACCAAATCTCCCAGTTGGGTCAGAAACAATGTGCCCATGCCGCGTTGGAAGCGTTTGGCGTCGTGACTGGCCAGCGCCAGCAGGCCGACCACGCCGTTGCCCGCAAGTGGAATCAATGCCGCCGACTGAATACTCAGCGCATCATCGTGGAACAACGCCTCCTCTTGGGGTTCGCTGAGCTTGCCGCAGACCGGGCGTTTGGCATTAAGGAAGGGTTTCAGGATCTCGTAATCAGTGTCGTTGCTATCGAAAAACAACTGATCGTGTTCACTATGAAGTTGAGCGGATCCGGGTTTAACCAAACGCACCCGCATATGGCTGATTTGAAAGTCGCGACGCAGGCGTTGATCACAGATCTGCAGCAACTCATCGGTGGCGTTGGCATCGACCAGACCCAGTGTGAGCTTGTGCAGGCGAATGCTGAGTTGTTCGTTGTCGCGCGCGATCTGGATCAGATGCTGTAAGCGTGTGGTCAGCTTGTGGTGCTTTTCGCGGAACAGCGATAGCTGGCGTTCGACCAGCGAGATGGCTTTGCCGCTGGGGTGCGGCAGACTGAGCGTGCTTAACAGATCAAGATTTTCAGCAAAGAACTCAGGATTAGACGCAAGAAAATCGATAACAACGTCGCGCGGGTCAAATGACTCAGTGACACCCTCCTCTTGCTGTACGCTCATAGTTCGATAGTACCTTCGAAGACGTGAGTGGCAGGGCCTGTCATGGTCACAGTATGCCCCGGTCCCGACCAGCTTACAACCAGTTCGCCGCCGCTTAGTTCAACGCTGACTGATGCGTCCAGAACCCCGAGTTGTTGGCCGCAAACGACGGCCGCACACGCGCCGCTGCCGCAGGCCAGCGTCTCACCACTGCCGCGTTCAAACACGCGTAGCTTGATGCGCCTACGATCAACAATTTGCATGAACCCAATGTTGGCTTGCTCGGGGAAAAGCGCGTGTGTACCCATCACCGGGCCTAGTGTTTTAACCGGTGCGGTGTTGATATCGTCGACCTGCACTACCGCGTGCGGATTGCCCATCGATACCGCGCTGAACGCAAGCGAGGTGCCATCGATGTCGACGGTATATTGTGCCTGCTGCTGCGCGGCTTGAAGTGGGATGTCGCCCGGCCCAAATTGGGGTACGCCCATCTCGACCTGAATCTGATCATTATCCAGCACGCGCAGGCATAAACGCCCGCTGAGGGTGTCGACGCGCAGGGCGGTCTTGTCGGTCAGGCCCCTGCGCCGCACAAACAGCGCAAAACAGCGGGCGCCATTTCCGCACTGCCCGACTTCGCCGCCGTCGGCGTTAAAAATGCGATAGCCAAAGTCCGCGCCGTCGCGTGTGGCAGCCTCGACCAGCAGAATCTGATCACAACCAATGCCCAAGTGGCGATCCGCGATAAAGCGCAGCTGTTGGGGCGACAACTGCAGGGCTTCGCGTGTCGCATCCAGCACCACGAAGTCATTGCCCAGTCCGTGCATTTTCGTAAACGACAGTCTCATTGGCACGGGTTCCGCGTTAGGCGGGCAATACCTGCTCGCCTGCAAATAAGTCTTCGACCGTCTCGCGTTCGCGTACGACATGCATGTCGGCACCATCAACCATGATTTCGGCGACGCGAGGTCGGCTGTTGTAGGTAGAGCTCATGGAAAAACCATAGGCGCCCGCGCTGCGCACTGCAAGCAGGTCATTCGCGGCGAGGGCCAATTCGCGTTGCTTACCAAGAAAATCACCGGTCTCACAGATCGGTCCAACAATATCGTAGGTCTGCGCCGCGATGTCATCGCGTGGCGTCACCGCGACAATGTCTTGCCACGATTGGTACAGCGCAGGGCGCATCAGGTCATTCATCGCGGCATCGACAATCGCGAAATTGTGTTCCCCGTTGTGCTTCAGAAACTCAACGCGGGTCAGCAACACGCCGGCGTTGGCCGCAATCGCTCGGCCAGGCTCGATCAGTAGCTCATAGGGTGTGCCGCCCAGGCGCGACAAGATGGCGCCGCTGTATTCGGCAGGCGAAGGCGGCGTTTCATCGCGGTAAGGCACGCCGAGTCCGCCACCCAGATCAAGATGGCGCAGTTCGGTGCCATCGCTGCGCAATTGCTCGGCCAGCGTCAGAACGCGTTCCAGTGCGTCCATAAATGGAGCCAATTCGGTCAGCTGCGACCCGATATGACAATCCAGACCGACGGCGCGTAGATGCGGCATTGC
>JYMV01009619.1_pt1 | contig 48052 bp, 43 predicted proteins | sample 338911 | NCBI WGS metagenome assembly JYMV01 (sample SAMN03354496, study PRJNA234377) | hydrothermal vent metagenome | biome: Deep sea; feature: Hydrothermal plumes at the Eastern Lau Spreading Center, Western Pacific Ocean; material: Seawater | place: Tonga | collected 2009 | depth 2000 m m | reverse complement strand
CCGCAGATCGTGATGAGGGGCGGCACTATTTTAATGGAAACCGTTTTCCCAGAGTTGCCATTAACCCGACCAATATCCATAATTCATATCCGGTCCATCGGCATTACAATGATAAGGAAATGCCGGAAGCATTTGCTGCTCGCTATGTTGTATTTATTCCTCCAGAGGATGGTCAAATATTTGAGGACTTTGCTGTTCGAATAGACGGGATGGATATTGCCCCAATAGATCTAAGAACCATTGAAATTGCGGAGCGTCGTGAAAAGATTGAAAAGGAGCTGAGTCGACTTGGTTCAACGGGTCTACGTGGTTGGGGTGTGAAGTTTATTATGCAAAAGAACAACGGAACAACTGAAGACACAGAGGTTTTTACCTATCACCGGTCACAGGAAGCACAGATGAATTTCCAGAACTTTGGCAAACACGGTGATGTTACTAAGATTGTATTGATTTTGATCAACATTCATCCTGATATTGAGCAGGTTATTACGCCTAATTATGATCCCCAGACGGGAGAAAATGCAACAGGTGGTAGCATAAGCTATTATGCGGGTGTGCCTCCAGCAGGAAGCTTGACCGAACCGAAACTGCTCAAGGGAGAGAATGGTGGTGCCCACATCGAATGGGAACTCGAAGACCTGACAGAGATCAAACAGATAGCTATCGTCCGTAAGCGGTTTGAGCTCAGAACCGATACCTCACGTCAAACTCTTAAGCCATTCCAGAACGCTGCTCAAGTTTTCGATGCTGGCGACCGTGATAACAATGGTGTACCTGATGGAGACATTAACATTGTTGGATACGTTGAAGCAACGGACACTAATTTCTTTGACTCAACCACTTTTCAAGACATCAACGTGAACCACAAGTCGTTTAATCCGAGGGGGGTTGCTTACTTTTATGCCGTTGTCCCTATTGGTCAATATGGTTTGATGGGAACACCTGCCATTGGTCAGAAGCCTATAACGCCTGATTATATTCCTGAAGATAATCAGGCTGCTGCAGCACCCTCTCAGACTACGTTGTACCAGAGTTATCCGAATCCATTCAATCCCGAGGTTTGGATTCCATATGAGTTAGCCAAAGATTCACCGATCAGTATTGATATTTATACACCAGCAGGTGAAAGGGTACGTACTCTAGATATTGGTATGAAACCGACTGGCAGATATATTGATAAGGACTTTGCTGCTTATTGGGATGGTCGGACGGCCACGGGTGAAAGGGTAGCAAGCGGTATATATTTTTATGTTTTTCGGACGGTAGATTATGTTGGCAGTGGGAAAATGGTGATCGTCAAGTAGACCGGATGTAAGAATGATATGTTCTAAAGATCTAGCACATTTCTTAATTTTTGGATTGTTGATTTTATCCTTTTTCAGTTGTAGCGATGGTGATCCGTTCAATGATCCTGTCATAGATCAAGAGCTTGGTGATATAGAAGGATTGCATGCTGTTGAATTTCCTACCCCGTCAAATGGAACATGGACTTATCTAAATCCTGAAAATAATCGTAAGTTTTGTTGATGGCTTCGTTTATCGAAAACTCAATTCCAGTGAGATGCGCCTTTTCAAAATCCCACTTGATCCGCTAGAAGACAAGATTTCAGATATGCAAGGTCGAGAGATAGATGACTTGGAAGGTGTGATACAAACCCTTTACAATGTGCAGGAGCAGATTGCTGAGGGAGAGCGAAAAGGTGTATCTGACGAAGAGCTTGAATCGCTGAAAAGTGAACAGAAAACACTGCGTACTATCATCGATAAAGAATTCCAAAAAAACGAATTTGGTTTACTAACAAGTCGTACCACAATGGAATTCACTGTACAAAAGAAAGATGATGAATGGCGAATATTTGAAAACTTTCAGCAACCCTTCATCATTCGCAAAGAAGATGATCAACTGATTGTCTCAACTCGCGAGACTTTTGACCATTTAGCCACAAACGGTCTGGTATTTCGATGGAAAGGCAAATACTTTCCCGCCTCGATTCCGATAAAGTCCAGGTACTTCTTCAAATCCATCAGGGACTACCAAGAAGCCGCACTTGATGTCTATCTAACACTTTTGGGTGAAGTCCCTATCTTGCATCAATCCTATTTCATTCCCCAAAAAATGTGGGATTTTCCGCTAACTGTTGGCAAGGAATGGGTGGTTTTCGAAAAAGTATCGGTACCAACAATTAAGGTGATTCGCCGAGTTGTAGCTGAGGACGTTACTGTAGATGTATCAGCAGGTAGTTTTCAAACTTTTCTCGTTGAAGAAGTTGTTGTGGGCGTAGAAGGTGTTGGACAGCCAGACGGAACAGAAGAAAATGGGGAGGAAGGCAAAAATGAGGTCAAAACCGATCCAAGTAAACCCTATATTCCACCCGCACACTATTGGGTGGCTAAAAACGTTGGCGTAGTTAAGTATGATTATCCGAAATACATTCCAGTTGGTTCCAAACCCAAAATCCATACCTTCGAATTGACGGATTACAATCTTCCTGGTTACTAGGTCTGCATGTAATCTTTAACTAGTGGCGTTTTAGGATGTCAATCTCTATCTCCGTCTTGTTGGGTTAACTGCTTCATTGAGGGGACGAATATCCGGTCTCCATCTGCCACACCACTTATAATTTCGAAGTGGCTGTTGTTTCGCTGTCCAACTTCGATTCTTTTCCGTAGGCCCTTTTCTTCGATTTCACCTTTCTTTCCTTTTTTAGCCTGTTTCGTTGTTGTGCCATCATCGAGTTGGACAAAGTACTTTTTCTCACTGTCTATATTCGTTTCTATCCCATTCAGCATATCTCCATTCTGAAAACGAATTTTAATTTCAGTTGGCCCTGTTCGGATGCCACGGGCAGATTTGTCGAGTAGGATCTCAGCATTTCCAAGGATTTTATTAGGAAGAATTTTACCTACGGTCGCCTTAAACTGCTTCCCGACTAAATTTTCAATTGTTATTTCTTGATCGATCTGTAATTTGCTAAGATACTCTGATGGAATATTTGCTTGGATTGTTAGGACTTCGGAGATAATTACAGATTCAATTGGTAGTTGTAGAATGTCAGACTTTTCAGTAATTACAATATCGATATCAGCGGACATTCCCGGCATCAATTGAGGGGGGGATCCAATAACTTCAATCACGACTTCAAAAGTGACAATTCCACTTGATGTCCGTTGCTGCACATCCGCACTTGGCGCAATTTCACTTACAATTCCTTGAAAGCTTGTCTGAGGATATGCGTCTACGTGGATCTCCACTTTTTGGTCGATCTTTACTTTCGCGATTTCAACCTCGTTAATGTAGGTCTTAACTACCATTTTTGAGAGATCTGCTATTGTAAGAATAGCCGGCCCCTGACTGAATGCGGATCTACCAGAAGTGATGATTTCTCCCTCCTCAACACTCAATTTTGTGATTTTACCCGAAATCGGAGCCATCATGATTGTCCATTCCAAGCGTTCAGTCTGGGATTTGAGGCGACTTTCTGATTCAAGCAAAGCTGCTTGCGCTCCAACTTCAGAATGGACAGTAAGTTCCTTCTCCTGTTCAGTAGTTTCAAGGATTTGCTGAAGTCGCGTTTGAGCATTTTTTAATTCTGCTTCCAATTGTTTTTGCCGGGCTTCCTGTGTACTTTTGGTTGATTCCAGATTCAACTCTTCTAATTTCAGTGTGGTTTTACGATTCTCAATTGCTCGGTTTCGAGCATCAATATTTTGCCTTTGGGATTCTACTGTTCTGATTTGAGATTCGACATTTTTCTGCGCGGATTCGTATTGCGAGGCTGCTGTAGCATAACGAGCCTTGGCATCTTCTAAGGATTTCTTTGAGATGAACTTTTTTTGGAATAGTTCCTTGTTTCGATTATATTCTGCTTTGGCATTATCATAGTTGATCTTGGAAGACCCAGAATTTGATTGATGCTGTTCAAGTTGGATTCCTGCTTGCTGTAGGGCGATTTCTGATTGGTTGAGAGAAATGTGATCTTGCTCTAATAGGTTTCGAGTGGTGGAAATATTTGCCTGCGCTTGACGGATTTGTTGATTTGAAGTAGCTTGGTTGGAGTCTAAGTTTGCTTGCGCAACTTCAACTGAATTCTTGGACTGGACTATGGTGCTATCCTGCTGTTTTTCTGTTAGGTAGATCCTGATTTTTGCTTGATCAAGTGAAGCTCGTCGTGCATCTCGACTGGCTTCTGCCTGGTGTTTTTGCTCTTCGATCTGTTGAGGATCAATTCTGATCAATTTCTGTCCTTTTTTGACAAAGTCCCCTTCTCTAACAAGAATTTTCTCAATTTCACCTTCAACGTTTGATCTGACGGCTACAGAAACTAGAGGTTCAAGATTTCCTGTCTCGCGGATTTTGACGACAAATCTCCCATATCGAACAACCTCCATTTTATCTTCCTCCTCCTTTTTTCTGTTACATCCGCTGATGGTGGCCGAGAAGAAGATGATGATAGTACTAATTAGGAAAATTTTGAATAATAAACGATCATAATCATAGAGTTTTTTTTGTATCTGTTGAGACATAATCAGTTTTTTCATATTGACTATCAGGAAGTGGCGTACCATTCACAGGAGATACAGAGATATAATGATAATAAAATTATAGGTCGCCTAAGACCTTCTGGAGGGAGGCTTGTGCAATCTGATAGTCATAAAATATACGGACTTGGCTAGTGAGAGCTTTGGCAAACTCGGTTTGTGCGTCCAGGAGTTCAATCAATATTGCTAGTTCCTGTATGAATCGTTCGCGAATAACATTGAGGCTCAGTCTTGCATCTCGAACTTGTGCGTCTGATATCTCAACTGCTTTTGCCGCCCGGATAAGATTTAGATAAGCTTGTTGGACTTCCAAAGTGACAGATCTCTTTAGATCCTCAAGATCCTCTTGGGTTCGATCAAGCTGAAGTTTAAGTTCGTCGACCCGCCGTTTAGTTATACCACCGTCGAAAATTGGGAAATCCAGTGTGGCAGCAAAACGCCAGTAGCGCAAATGTCCGAGATCTTCTGTGTCATCAAAGTAGTCATCCAAGTTGAAATCGTGATTATATTGGGCATTTAATCTTGGAAAACGATTGAGCTTGGCTAGCCTGAGGGCATATTCCGTTTGCTTAATACTCGATTTGTTCAACATAAATTCCGAACGAGCTTTAATAGCGTGATTAATGGCTTCGTCCAGCGAAATGTCAACTGTTTTGACCTTATTTTTCGGCTCCTTAGTCTCAATAACATGAATTCGAGCTGCTGGATTCAGCCCCATAATACGCGGTAAGCTAGCTAGTGCAATATCGAGTTGATTCTGATCATTAAGTAGCGTTAATTCACTATTGGCTTCACGAACTTGCGCTGTGGCAATGTCGGCTTCAATCTGAATTCCCGCTTCCACATATGCCTCAACACGCTCTCGATTTTCGCGGGATCTGTCCAGGATTTGTTCGTCAACTTCCACCAACTCCTGTGCTTTCAAGACCTCATAGTAAGCTTGAGTTACTTGAAATACCAAGTTTTGACGAACTTGATCATTCTGAACATTGACTAAATTTTTGTTCTCTTGTGCTTGTAAAAGTCCGATATTGCGTTGGCCATGATCCCAGATTGTATAGCGTCCAGTAACTCCAAAACTATAATTATTCCGCTCAAATCCAAAATCAACCTGTTTTGAAGCAGAATAACCTCCGTTCAGAAAAAGATCTGGATAATAAAGCGCTTGCGCATTTTTAACTCGTAATTCCTCAATTTTTGCACCAATTTTCGCGTTTTTTATAACACTTGAATTTTTCTTGGCGATCTCGATACATTGCTTGAGTGTAAGGGGTTGGGACAAATCATAAACAGCCTCAACCTGGACAACAACAGGTGGTGGAATATTTCTGATTCTTGGATCTTTTTGAATCTGATCCTTATTATTATCACCTCTGGGAAAAATGGATAAATTCGACTTCGGATTACTTGCATCTTTGGAATTTTTGGCTGATTCTTTTTCCAGTTGGTCCTTAACGTCGAGTACCTTTTCCTGTTCTTCTTCCAATTCGAATTCAGAAAACAAACTACTTTGTGACTCTGGCTGTAAGGGAACTAATTCTGTGGATTTCGATATTTCATCATCATCTGCAGCCAAAGTAGGCGGATCAGTTTCTTGTGTGCCTCGGTTTTCATCTTCAATTACTGAAGGGACTATTTCAGGGGATTTTGAGGATGCTTCTGGTTTAGCGGTAGGAGATTCTTTACTGTCCTGGTTTAAGTCCTTTGGGAGACTACTTTGTGACTCTGGCTGTAAGGGAACTAATTCTGTGGATTTCGATATTTCATCATCATCTACAGCCAAAGTAGGTAGATTAGTTTCTTGTGTGCCTCGGCTTTCATCTTCAATTACTGAAGGGACTATTTCAGGGGATTTTGAGGATACTTCTGGTTTAGCGGTAGGAGATTCTTTACTGTCTTGGTTTAAGTCCGTTGGGAGACTACTTTGTGACTCAACTGAAAAAGTAGTCAATTCTGCTGGCTTGGGAGAAGTAAAATCAGTCTCTTTTGCTTGTAACAGATCAATTACAATCCGATCCGGTTGAGCTAGTGTGAAAATTTCTGATTTCACCGAAGCATGGCACAGAAGAACAAGCTTCAACTGGTTCCCAGGTAATTCTACAAGTTTAATATCCTTTATCAAAATTGAATTGGAGACTTCAACCGTTTTTTTTAGTTTAACACTCGAATGAATTTCGGTATCGGAAACATGCAGCGTAACGTAATTGGAATCGACATCTTCCTTGTAGACAATTTTTCTGTTAAATTCAAGCACAACACGTGTTTTCCGGTCTTCATGATGGTAATGAGATCGTATATTCACAAGTTGGGTAAGGATAGAATTCAACTCAGATTTAAGTAATTCATTTTTCTCTTTTTGAAACTCGGGGGATGGAGCCGGCAGCGAATCCTCTAATTCTTTTGGTTTTGAAGGAATGGAATCAGTTTCTTCAGTCTGGTGTAGATCAATGACAATACGATTGGGTTCAGGCAGCATGAAAATTTCCGGTTTTACTGTTGGGCGGAAGGAGAAAGTAAGTTGAAGCTTGTTTTCAGCTAGTTCTTTGAGTTCTATTTTTTCTGCTAAAATTGGGTTAGAAGCATCAACGGAAATTTTGGATTTCACCTTTGAAACAGCTACTGTGTCTGGAATCTGCAAGGTAATTTGATCAGAATCGACATTTTTATCGTAATCAACCTTTTGATTAAATTCAAGTACAATACGAGTTTTTTGATCTTCATAATGGTAATGAGATCGTATGTCAATTAGTTGTGCCGGCTTCGCTAGAGCTGAAACATAATCTGCTATTATAAAAAATATCCCAAGGACAAATATATGAAAAATAAAGTATTGCGTCCTCATTTTTGTCATTCACATCTCCTAAAAGCTATTCTCTAGACACAAGTTGTTCGACGTAATTAGAAATTCAAAGTTTATGGAATCATCACCACTTTCTTCTTGAAAACAATTGCTGTATTTTGCTAAAATTTGAGTGTCTAGTTTCAACCCTAGCTGATTTTGGACAAAATATCCCATATTTCCCATTTGCTGTTTTTTTTGTGTTTGCGGCACTTATCCTCTGAAGATAAGCCAACTTATATTGCAGGTCGTTCCCGAGAAGAGCTTTGAATATTGTACGAGTTTAATTTTACGGCCAAATCTATAATGATGCAACCAAGTTTTAGGATTGAATTGGTGTATGTTTAATTCTCATTGGTGTTTGGTTGATTAACTGAGGTTAAGCGTTTAATTCCTTATCTTAAATTTCCACGTAACAGAAAGGGGAGAAACGTCGTTTATACTTTTTAGCAAGTGTATGTATGATAATTGCTGAATATGATTGAAACGATCTTAAATTTTGCCGGATTTGAGCGGTCGGTTTATGGAGTTTTTGATTCTAACGTTTTAAAGTGCTAAGACTAAAGTAAGTGGTGTATAGTGACTTAATGGTAACTTGGGCTTGTATGATATAAACAGATTGGAATAGAGATGCTTTTCAAAATTATTAGTCATAGAAGATTTAGGGCTCTTCAGGAAGAGCAGAGAAAACTAAAAGATCAGTGTGTTGAACAGGAAACAGAAATCAGTAGGTATCAGCAACAGGAGGGGCATCTTGACCAAGAATCACAGAAAAAGGATGAGTTATTAGAAGAACGATCAGCTAGCCTCAAGCAAATGGGACAGGATTTTCATGCTCTCGAAGAAGAATACCGTCAGGTTCAAGAGCAAAATGAGGCCAGCATGGTGGAGAGAATTGAACTCACGATTAGAGATCTTGGTATGAGTCGTGAGCAAATTAAAAAGCTCCGGGACGATAGAAACGAGTTAATCAACATGTATATTGATAAACTATACTCGTTAGCTAAGCATTTCGCTAGGACAAGTAAAGGGTTACAAAAGAACCGTGGCCTTTTTTTGGTTCTTGCTGATTACCGGAATATGGAAGGCTCCAATTTCTCTGAATTCCATTATGGTCAAGAGGAACATCTCGAACAAAATCTGTACAAGGGAATTGACCATCTACCGCATCTATTCTCGACGAAAATTAGTGAAGTCTTAGCTTATATGGGGGAGAAGACTATCATCAAGGACAAATCTGGAAAAATTACCGGTCATGAAGAACGAGACGGGTCGCTATTAATCAATTTGCAAGGAGTTGCATTTCGGTCATGCATGATGGTTGAAGGTGTCCGAACTTTTCGTGTGTATGATAAGGTTGATCAACTGAAGAAAGGCAGTTCCCGTCATAATGCCGCGATTTACGCGTCTTCGCTTGATGAAGTAATGGCGTCGATTGTTGTCAGTGAGGAGGATAGTGAGGTCACACTTTTCATTGATGGGAAATTTATTAAGCGATACGATCCACATCATGGCATTGAAATTACCGAGGAACAGGAATTAGGAACGGAAATTAAGGAAGGCAAAATAGAAGCCTTAGAAGGTGAGGCGACTGTTTGGGATGAGGAAGTCGAAGTGGTTGAAGAAGTAATCGGCGAAGAAGACGTTGAGATCATTGAGGAAGTTGATGATGAAGGCGACGGTGTTGTCGAAGAACTTGAAGAAGATAAAGAAGGTGAGTTAGAACACGACGAGAATGATGCCTTGGGATTAGAGATCATTGAAGAAGTTGATGATGAAGACGATGGTGTTGTCGAAGAACTTGAAGAAGATAAAGAAGATGAGTTAGAACACGATGAGAATGATACCTTGGGATTAGAGATCATTGAGGAAGTTGATGATGAAGACGATGGTGTTGTCGAAGAACTTGAAGAAGATAAAGAAGATGAGTTAGAACACGACGAGAATGATGCCTTGGGATTAGAAGACAAAATTACTGTCGAACAACCTCAAGTCTGATTCTCTGCACAGACCTGTTCAATTTCGTCAATTGTTTTCGGTATCCTTCCGGTCAAGACTTCATTGCCTGATTCTGTAACCAATACGTTGTCCTCAATTCGCACACCGATTCCCAGATATCTTGGATCTATGTTTTGGCTGTCAGTACTTACATAGAAGCCTGGTTCAACTGTCATAACCATCCCCGGCTCAAACTTTCGATATTCATCACCATCTGCTGTTTTGCCTACGTCATGTACATCTAGTCCCAGCATATGTCCCACGCTATGCATGTAAAACTTTTGGTATTTTTTATCTTCGATCAATTTGTTTGTGTCACCTTCTAGTAACCCAAGCTTGATCATCCCTTCTGTTAGCAGTCTGATAGCCCTTTTGTTAACTTTATCGATTGTTATTCTAGGCTTAATCATATTGATTAGTGCTATCTGTGTTTCAAGGACAATCTGGTAAATTTCACGTTGAGCATCGGTGAATTTACCATTAGCTGGAAATGTACGTGTAACATCACCATTATAATATTTATATTCACAACCAGAATCAATTAGCACAAGATCGTTCTCTTCAATCTGCCGGTTATTATCAATATAGTGTAGAATTGTCGCGTTTTGGCCGCTAGCTAGAATTGTTCTGTAACCTGGATAGCTCTTTTCTGTCTTATGGTAAATTGATTCTATTAATGCTGCGATTTCATATTCATACATCCCAGGACGTGTCATTCGCATTGCTGCTAGGTGAGCATCAGCTGTAATTTCAGTTGCGCGACGAACCCGGCGAATTTCTTCCTCAATTTTGATAACCCGCATTTCTGCAAAAAACTCAGATGGATCAATGATAGTGTTAGGTCCAATTCCTTTGGCTGAACGAGTTTGACGATTTTGTTTAATAAAACCGATGATCTTCTGGTCAAAAGGCCCATTACCAAGAGTGTAATATATCCGATCTGTCTTATTGATATAATCTGGTATTTTTTTGTCGAATTCTGAGATTGGAAATGCTACATCAGCTCCAAAGTTTTCGATGACGCCATCAACACCAACTCGCTTACCATCCCAAATTTCACGATCGCGATCTCTAGGTTGAACAAACATGATGAATTGATGTTTTGGGTGACTCGGGGCAATTACACAAATTGAGTTTGGTTCTTCAAAGCCGGTTAGGTAATAGAAATTACTGTTTTGACGGTAGGTATACTCCATGTTGTGTGTGCGAATGGTTGGGATTGCAGCTGGAATGATGGCGACACCACCATTGAGCCGTTTCGCAAATCGATCTCGATTTTGTTTGTGCATAAAATTTCTTCCTTTTGATACTTGCATCTTAGCAAAATTAAGGTGTTGTCGTCAATATACTTGTTGATTTATCTAACGCTCAGATAATTAATAAATTGCAGAAATGCCGTGTGCATGATAAAATTCTCTTCATACGAACAGCTTAAAGTAAACGATGTAATATTACAGATTGACGTAGTGGGAATGAAAGAAATTAATAATACAGATGTGGGTGTTTATCGTAATAGTGTAATTTGGTAATCTATATCTTTTATCGATTTTCTATGTAATCCATTCACTAGACGTCATGATGCATTAGCTAGATGAGCTAGAAGTGGTGCGTGTGTTCGCCACTAAGATTCTAATAGATGTAACTGAAGTGGTTTGTTGGCTATGAAGTTGCTGTCACGAATGGACAATTTGTTGTTGATGTTGTGTATGGATAGTTAAGTAGCCACGGCATCTCTCCAAGGTTAGGTTGGGCAATAAATTGTACCACGTTCAAGGTGGTTGTTTTATGTTACGGCCGTCTATGCAAAGCACATGGAAAGATCAGGTTTTTTATTGAAGAATCCAATCGTTTGTTCTATTCACACGCCCTATGTTGGCAGAGGCATCTATGTTTTATCATCCAACTAAATGTCCGCGATGCAACCACAGCAATGTATTTGGTAGAATCAGGTGTGGGAAGTGTATGAAAGCTCTTTGTACTGAAGATCTTAAGCCTCTGAGAGCTAGTGATATTCTTACAAGTTCCCGTTCTCACCAAAGATACAGAGCAGAAAATGAACCACATCGGATACCTAAGATCACGTATATAAAAACGAATCCGCTTTCTCAGATGGGAGCCTTCGGATTGGATATTATTATTACCATAATTAAAGAAACGCAACGCATAATTAAGGATCTTGCCTATGTTATTTGTGTAATATTCAAATCTCCACCAGATGAAAGGTGAAATTTAGTTTGAATGGCTGGAAGTGTGTTTGAATACCTCAATGAGACAAAAAAGCAAATAGATTCCCATATCCGTAATTTTCTGCCGACGGTTCATAAGAACCCTGAAATTAAATTCTTCTATCAACTCATGCGGGATTATCCGATGCGATCAGGTAAACGGTTGCGACCCGCCTTTTGCTTTCTCGCTTGTGAGATGTTTGGTGGTAAGATTCAGGATGCAATCCACACCGCGACCGCGCTGGAACTTTTGCAGAGTTGGCTTCTGATACATGATGACATCGAAGACGAATCTATATTACGGCGTGGTGAACCGTGCCTTCACCATCAACATGGCATCCCTATGGCAGTCAATGTGGGTGATGCTCTCCATTGTAAAATGTGGGAAATGCTGAACCAAAACGTCAGTCTACTCGGTTATGAACTGAGCTTTAAAATTCTATCTGAGTTCATTCAGTTGAGTAATCGTGTTGTTGAAGGACAACACATTGAGTTGAGTTGGATGCAGGAAAAACGGTGGGATGTTTCTGATGAAGACTACTGGATGATGTGTGTTCAGAAAACAGCTTGGTATACTTGTATAACACCTTGTCGTCTAGGGGCATTGATCAGCGGCAGTGTACAGCCTGATCAATTGGAGCAATTCATACATATAGGAACGGATCTTGGTGTTGCCTTTCAGATCCAAGATGATGTTTTAAATTTAATTGGTGAAGAAGGGGTCTACGGAAAGGAAATTGCAGGTGACATTAGTGAAGGTAAGCGCACGCTGATGTTAATTCACCTTTTTCGTTCCTGTACCGAGAGTGAGTCCGCAATTCTAACAAGCATTATGGATAAGCAGCGACAAGAAAAAACAGAAGTAGAAGTTTTCGATGTGTTGAATTTGATGAAAAAATATAATTCAATCCAGTACGCGGAACAGAAATCAAAGCAATTTGCGAAGCAGGCGAGCGATAAATTCGACCAAGTGTCGGGCATCTTGCCGGGGGAAGAAGCAAAGCAGATTTTTAAAAGTTTAATTGATTTTGTTATTGAAAGGCAATATTAGATTTGTATTTAGTATTGGATGATTTTACGGAGGAATGATATGCCGGTTACTATTTCCGGTGGTAAATTAAGAAGAATCACACGACTGGCGGGGGAAAATGGTCGATTCAGGATGATGGCCGTTGATCAGCGTGGTTCGATGCAGAAGGCTATTGCGAGTGCGACTGGTAAGGAAGCCACTTATGAACAAGTGGCTGAAATGAAAACGCTAATTACACGTACACTTTCATCAAATTCAACGGCAGTTTTAACAGACCCGATTTTTGGTTATCCGTATTCGATTATGGATATCCCACGTGATGTAGGATTACTGCTTGCGTTTGAAGAATCAGGCTATGTCGATGATGGTGTTGGAGAAAACGAGAGAGCTTCGGTTCAAATCGTAAATTGGGACATTGAAAAGGCTATACGGTCAGGTATAGATGCCATTAAGCTATTGATTTATTATCATCCTGATGCATCTCTTAACGCATGTAATCATCAACAGAACTTCACAAAATATGTTGGTGAACAGTGCGAGAAGTTCGATCTTCCATTTTTGCTTGAGTTTGTCTGTTATTCGCTGGATGGTGAATCAACGAACTCTCTTGAGTTTGCCAAACAGAAGCCGGATCTCGTCATCCGTAGTGTGGAAGAGTTTACGAAGCCAGAATACAAAGTCGATATTCTCAAAGTGGAGTTCCCAGCCAATCTGAAGTTCACAGAAGAATATAAAGACTGGGATTTCTATGCGGGAGAATCTGCTTACACCCTAAGTGAAGTTGAAGAATTCTGTCAGGATCTTGACGCAAAATCAACCTTGCCATGGGTGATACTTAGTGCGGGTGTGGATATTGAAGAATTTATAGAAAACGTCAAGATCTCATCTGCCAATGGGGCAAGTGGGTTCTTGTGTGGCCGGGCGATATGGAAAGATGCGGTTCCGCTATATCCTGATAAAGACGCGGTTACTAAGTTCCTGTTGGGAGAAGCCACTGTTAACTTCGAAAATTCAAACGCTGCGGTATCTAATGCAACCCCATGGTTTAATCACAAAAGGTTTGGCGGTCTGAAAAATATCGAGCTCGACAAAAAGGGTGAAAATTGGTACGAGATCTATTAGGAAGCTGATTAAACTTATAGTCCGATTAGGTAACCGTTTCTAGAGTCCAAAAAAGCCTTGTAATCTGGTGAAAATCCCCTTCACTCCCCTTAATTTATTTCCTTGGTTATCAACCATATATTGAAATTTTTCAAGTTCTGCTTTAATATTACTGAGCTCATGGGACATTTTTGCCGTTAAGTATTGCCGATCCTCCTCCAGCGAGAGAACTCGTTTTTCCAGGTTTTTGAGCCGTGCTCGATGCATTAAGTTGGTTGCACGAGTTGATATGTACCGGTTTTCTTGATCTAAAAAGCGTGACTTTTGGAAATCACGATTCCTCGCCATAGTAGTCCCTGCTTTGGCAGACTTTAACGAAATGAGCAAATAAGTTTTGGGCAGATGTGTGTTGTTTCCACATCAATTCAGAATGAAACTGTACACCAATGGCAAATCGGTGTTCCAAGCTTTCGATGGCTTCAATTACGCCGTCCTTGGCTCGGGCTGCGACAACAAAGTTGTGACCGACCTCGCTAACTGCTTGGTGGTGAAAGGAATTAACGCGGTCGGTTGTTGTTCCAAAGATATTGTGAAGGATAGTATTCGGTTGGATTTCGATTGTGTGAGATGCGTGCCAGCCCGCGCCTTTTTGTGAATGACAAACTTTTGAATCGGTCATTTCAGAAGCAATATCCTGACATATGTTGCCTCCGCTAGCAACTGCTAACATTTGAATTCCTCGGCAGATCCCCAGAATCGGGATATCCTGGCTTAGTGCTTTTCCAAGAAGGCTGAGTTCCATTCTGTCTCGCACAATATCCACGTTACCGATTTGAGGATGTGGTTCTTCACCAAACACGAGTGGATCTATGTCACCTCCACCGGATAGTAAAATACCATCGATAGAAGAAAGGTAGTCGTCAGCTAACTTGAGACTTTCAGTATGAGGGAGAAACATTGGTATACCACCAGAGTGCTCAATTGCTTGCGCGTAGTCGCATGAAATGATGTTATACTGCGAGAAATATGGGGAGTCCTCACCAATTTTACTGGCGGTTAGACTACAGGTTATGCCAATTACAGGACGCATTCCGATTTTTTGTTTAAATGAGGTTATCAGTGGAGATCAAGTATGATAATTTTACCTGCGATTGATCTACGTCATGGAAAATGTGTGAATTTGATTCAGGGGCACGCGGATGAAGAGACCATTTTTTCTGACTATCCAGTTGATGTTGCCAAACAATGGGAACAGCAGGGCGCAGAATATCTTCATCTAGTTGATCTTGATGGTGCATTTCAAGAACCATCTCAAAATCTTAAAATCGTCAAGGAAATTATTGATTCAATTTCAATACCGACTCAGTTAGGCGGAGGTATCCGGGACATTCATCAACTCAATCAGGTTTTTGAAGTTGGTGTATCACGTGCGATTATTGGAACAGCCGCGCTAAAAAATCCGGATTTCCTCAGTTTTTCCGGCCAAGAGTATGGCGACCAAATTGCCGTTGGTGTCGATGCCGAGGATGGTATGGTTGCGACGGAAGGCTGGCTTGATGTTTCTGAGAAGCCAGCACTTGACTTTGCCGTAGAAATAGAAAAATCTGGAATTAAAACAATAGTTTACACCGATATTAAGAGTGATGGAATGCTAAAAGGCCCAAACCTTGAAGCGACCCGAACAATTATCAATGCTGTTGAGATTGATGTTATTGCCTCTGGTGGTATTACATTTCCAGACAACATCACAGCACTTCGGGATATCGGTGCCTCTGGAGCTATTATCGGTCGGGCACTGTATACTGGGGCTTTAAGCCTCTCCTATGTTATCAGTGCAGCGATACCTTGAAATTCTATTTATTCATCAGGCCGGATCCAACTCACAATGTCTTCCCCATCGCTGGATCCTCCTTCAATCCCATCTGAACCAAGAGATATCAGATCATACCCAACACGGTTATGCACACCTGGACGAATGTAGATATAATCCCTGCCCCATGGATCTTTGATAATTGGTATTTCGAGGTATGGTCCGTTCCAGTTGACTGGCATAGGCGCAATTTCCGGCTTCTCCCAAAGTGCGGTTATGCCTTGATCTGTTGATGGATAGTCACCATTATCTTTAGCATAGGTATCGAGTGCAATCCCGATTTCCTCAATTTGTTCGGCTGCTTCGGCATTAGACGCTTTTCTAGACTGACTTAACAAGCGGGAGGAAGCAAAAATTACACCAACAATGCTAGCAATGACTATAATAACAAGTAAAACTTGTGTTGATGTAAACCCTGAATTATTCTTTTTCTTAGGCAACCTTCCACTCCAGTGGATTCATAATCAAGTTTGAATTGTAGCATAATCCTTGAATTGCTGCAACACCTAACTCGGTAGGTATTCTTTCGGTGCAAGTTCATGTACTTGTGAAATTATTAGTTCTTCAACTTCCGGTCTAAAGTGGGTTGGACGATCGAAGTAAATCATGGCATCTTTTCCTTCATAGCCACCTTCGTTGAGTATGCGAACGGATGGAATATAGCACGGCAAATCATTAGAATACGCATTGATCCAGAGTCGATTATGGTCTAGTTCGTCTTTCAATCGATGTGAGAAATCAACTACAACTTCACCTGCAAGAAAAACGATTAATAACTTGTCACTGAATGCCCAAGTTTGTATGGGGTAGGAAATTTTTGTTTGGAGTTTTTTGCCGCCATCCATTTTTTCAAGTTGAACTTTTGCGTGATACCCGAATGCCCCATTTTGTTCGGCACGTTTTTCCCATTCTCCACGACTTGGGATAGTATCAAACGGAAGAGGAACACGCTTGGTAGCCCCACTTAATTTCCCTGTAATCGGTTCCATACCAGATTCAACTGAACGATTAATCTCATCAGCTAAGGTGTGACCGTGTTGACGAGCATGTTCAAACTCACCTCTTGGATGCGGATTGATATCAGCCGCGCATCCAAGAGATATGAGTGCCATAACGTTTGGGTAATCAGCCTCTATTTTTTCCATTGCATATCCAGCCCAATCGCCGTTGATACAATTGAGGCCCAGCGTTGTGGTGTGACATGCATAACTTGCCCAAATTGCAATTGGATTTCCATTTTTATTAAGTGCGAACAGAACTGGCAGGGAATGGTCTACAGGCCCACCTTCAGTACGGCGATTCTTGCCAAAAGCAACGTTTCCAATTGTCCACGCCAAGCGAACTGGAATACGACAGTCAATGGCGGATATCGCAACACGTTCAAGTTGGTTAACCAATTCGACTGTATACTGATCAATCCTTTGTTGGTGATCTGAGGGGATTGGTTGACCGAATAAGGTTGCCAACATCCCACTGAGACATGGAGCTGAATGCGTATGGGTTGAGCATATGACAAAACGTTCCCGTGAAACTCTAGCTACTTTGCTCAAACGATTAGCAACTTCTTTGGTTAAGTGGTCGGGTATCCCAACGTTCTCTACCAAAATCATTACGAATGGATCGTCATCTTGATGGCTAATAGCTAGAGATTTGGCGTAGATTCTTTGGGCGATTTCACTTGTTTCTTCGCGTCTGGATCCGTAACCACTGAGTCGAATTGGATAGTCCGGTGTAATATCTGTTTTGGCAACACCCACTTGATACTGCAAATCTTCCATAATTTTTCCTGATTACTGATGCCAACTTATGGTACTGTTGGAATTTGAATGGGTTTCCCTTCGATCGCGGACTGGTTGGCACATATTGATACAAGTGCTGACCTTAGTCCGTCGGCATAGGAAGACTTTACAATGGATTGGTCATTGGCCTGAATGGCGTTGATAAAAGCCTCATCCACCGAAATCTGTGGTGTGTCTGGAACCTCAACTGTGACGGCACCTTCTGGCACAATTGAAAAATTCCCCCAACCTAATTGAAGTACCATATGATTCTCAAGAATAAAATCGGTTCGCATACTACCTCCGCCGCGAACTAGTGCCGAAGTAGTAGTAATGTAACCAACTGCCCCACTTTCAAATTGAAGTGTTACAACTTCTGCATCAGGGATGGTGTGATTTTCCTGATCAATATTGATACGCATACTATCAATTTTATAGACTTCGGTTATCTCACCAGCCAGATAGCGGATCATATCGACTTGATGTGTCGCTTGCTCGTGCAACATTCCTCCAGATTTGGCCATTACCCTCCACCAATGTTCTGGCCCACCGGCGATACCTCCCCAACGGTGACAAGCGATCATGCCTATCGTCTTATCGGTGAGAAACTCCTTCAGCGCGTTTTCAGCGTTCTGGTATCGTCCCTGATAGCCAACACCGGAAATTACGCCCGACTTATCAGTGGCTTCAACGACCGATAAGCCGTGATCAAGATCTATAGCAACTGGTTTTTCAACGAAGATATGAAGACCGTTTTCAGCTGCAACCTTTTCAATTTCGGAATGTGCAAACGGCGGTAGACAAAAATAGACTGCATCGAGATCTGTTTCATTTATCATTTTCTTTGCATTGGTATAGGCAACTCCGCCATATGTTGCCACCGCTGAACTTACACGTTCCTCCGAAATATCGCACAAGGCGATAATTTCCGCATTTTCAAGAGTTGCCAGTCTACTTAGGTGAGAGTTTGCCATTCCTCCAGTACCAACGCATCCAATTTTCACTTTTTCCATTATAGCTAATTATCCTTTCCAATATCTGAAGAAGAGGGAATAAACGTTATCGATATTTATTTCAGTTTTGTTTGATCGAGTTAAGGATTTGCATTAATCCTTCATAAGATTTCTTTGTACTTTTAATTCCGTTGTCACCTGGAAAACGAAAGTGTGTTTCAAGTGCAATGACACCATCATAATTATCGTGTTGCAACGCGCGCATATGTGCTTCGTAATCAATTTGACCAGCCCCAACTGGTAACCAGACACGTTTGTCATCGATAAAATCCACATCCTTAACATGTACATGGATGATGTGATCCTTAACATGTTGATAACCGCTAGGCGATGGATCAATATCTCCGGCAGCGTATGCGTTTCCCGGATCCCAGATTAACTTTAGATTAGGCGAATCAAAATGCTCAAATAGCCGTCCTAGGTCGGCACTCGTTCCAATGTTGCCCGAACTCACATTCTCGAGGCCTAGGATTACCCCTTCGCGTTCAGCGATCTTGATTGGTAACTCCATCTTGGCAAAGATACGGTCCCATTTGTTGTCATCAATATTCTCTTCCTTCCAAAATGAAAACAACCGTACAACATTGCTATTAAATAGTGGCGCAATTTCAATAGATCTCATTAGATGCTGAATATGTTCAGCGTATTCTCCGTCATCATCAAGACGACATCGGAGAGTCAAGGAATCGATGTTTGTTACAATCATGCCGCTTTTTTTAACGATGCTGATAACTTGACTGAGCGTTGCATCATCCACATGGCAGATATTTTTTCCCCAAACACTATGAAGCTCAATATATTTAAGCCCCCAGGATTTTGCAACCTCAATTGCTTCAATAAGGTTCTGACTGATTTCGTCTGTGACCACACCAATTTTGAACATCTAATACCTCTTTCTGTATCTGTTTACCACTTGGCGTTATAGGCAAAACGTGGGCGGTTACTGGTATTCTTGCTGCCCGTATGTGCGCAAAAATAGTGATAAAATAGGATGTCACCCCGTTTAGGCGTCAACTCGACCGGGTTATCAAGGCCGACCGTGTGAATGTCCCGGCCGAGCGCCCAGACGTATTCGTACTTCTCAATATCATTTTCCAATAACGTGCGGATCTTGTGGTGGGATTCAGGCCATACAACAGTTCCTCCACCATGTTGATCGACATCACTAATATAGGTCATAGCGGCAATTCGAAAGGGGCGTGGCAGAGATTTATGTCCGTGTTCTTTGATCGCATGATCGATATGCGGATGGGGCCAATGCCATTCACCTTCGCTCGGATATGTATTTATAGCAAAAATTCCACTTGGTTTATGAAACGTTGCTGGCTCATCACCGGAAAGTTGGGCTGCTGCAGAGAGAAAATCATCCGTATAGCAAGCCGTCAAATCAGCGTCGTCTGAATGGAAAACTGATTCTGTTCCTTCCCAACTTTTTGGGTCATCTGGGTTAAATCCCAATCCTTGCCACATTTCCTCTTTAGCTTTGGCTGAAATCTGATCAGGAATAAGCTCTGACACCAACAGATAACCGTCTTGGAAATATCGTCCCACTTGTTCATCTGATAAGATTTTATTTGGCATTCATTAGGTTTCCTTACCGTTACAGATCTAATCATTATAATGCGCTACGGGATTTCAACACTCTCAAAAATTTTTTGTATAATTTCTTCAGAAGAGATTTCTTCAGCTTCAGCCTCGTAGCTGACGATGATCCGATGTCTTAATACGTCCTTGCCAATCGCGTGAACATCCTCTGGGGTGACGAACCCGCGATGACGCAGAAAAGCATGAGCTTTGGCTGCCATTGCCAGAAAGATTGTTGCACGTGGAGAGGCGCCAAATTCTATCAAATCAACCAGATCCTCCAATTCATACTCCTGTGGGTTTCGCGTTGCAGAAATCAAGCTGACAATATAATGTTCAATCTTTTCATCTACATAAATTTCACGGACAACGGATCTCAATTGAACAATTTGCGAAGGTGAAATAACAGGTTCAATCGGTTTGATATCACCATATGTCATTCTCCGTAGAATGGCGAGTTCTTCTGAACTCGTCGGATAATCTACTTTTACTTTGAGCATGAACCGGTCAACTTGGGCTTCGGGCAATGGATAGGTACCTTCTTGCTCAATTGGGTTCTGGGTTGCTAAAACCAGAAATGGATCATCCAGAGGATGGGTTTCATCACCAATTGTGACCTGCCGCTCTTGCATTGCTTCAAGAAGCGCGCTCTGTACCTTTGCTGGTGCACGGTTAATTTCATCTGCCAAAACTATGTTGGTAAAGATAGGCCCTTTCTTAGTATAAAAGTTTGCTTGCTGAGGATTGTATATTAGAGTTCCGATTAAATCAGCGGGAAGTAAATCGGGTGTGAATTGGATACGATTGAAGTTAACTGAAAATGTGGATGCTATTGACTGAATAGTTGCTGTTTTAGCCAATCCGGGAACGCCTTCAAGTAAAACATGTCCATTGCATAGCAACCCGATAATCAGACGTTCGATCATGTACCTTTGACCAACAATGACTTTGCCAACTTCATCAAATATTGCTTCGACAAACGTACTCTCTTCTTTTATTCTTACGTTTAGCTTGTCAAGATCAAATTTCTGCATCTTTATTCTCTAACTGGTTTGCCAAGAATTCTTTTGTGGATACATAGATATTTTTCAGATCGGACCGGAGAGGGCGGTAGTGAGAAAATTCAATCATGTCACAGGCCCGAAGAATTTCGCCGGCGTGATCAGCAACTGAATCTGTCAGATCGTTCGGCAGGCTTTCCAAGATTTGCGTCGTTGTTAAATACTTCACCTTGATCCCATATTTCTCGGAGACATAATTCTTAATAAGATTAGCAATTAAAACGTAACTTTGTCGCAAATCATTATCATCCAGACGGAAAACGTGTTCCAAACTGTTAAGAGCGGATGGTTCTAGTTCTTCCAACTGCTGTTCCTGAGTATTTTGATCGTTGTCTGGATAAATCGATGCTAGATTACGATTGTACAAGAAGGGTTCATTTAACATTGTAATATCTAGATTCTCTTCGTCATCCATTTTTCGTCCCAACATTTTTCTTCGTTTTAACCACAAGTATATTCCAATACCAAGACATATCAGAATCAGGGATGGGAACATTATTCCAATTAACGCCCAAATGAGATCAAAACGCGTCTCTTCATCTCCCTCAGCAAACAACAATGTTTGAGAAGCAAACAAAAAAATAATTGAAATTGTCCAAACTACTCTTGTATGGGTTTTCATAGAAAATTACTCTTTATATAGACTGTATTTTTTGGCTTTTCTAAATATCGTTTGCCTTGAAATGTCCAATATTTCTGCAGCTTTCGTCCGATTGTTGTTTACATGACTGAGTGTCGCATGAATTGCTTCTCGTTCAATTTGTGACATTTTCATGCCAACTGCAACGTTTATAGTTTTTGAAAGGCAGTCAGTTTTTTCTGCCAGCATGGGAGCAGAGAGTGTCTCTCCATCCTTATTACTAGACTCTAGAATAGGCGAGGGTAGATCATCCTCGTCGAGTTCATTCCGATCGGATGAAATAACGATCCCCTCAATAATGTTACGTAATTCACGGACATTCCCTTTCCATTCGTAGTACATCAAGAGTCGAAGCGTATGCGGTGTCATCATTTTTATCCCTTCTCGATTTTCCCGACAAAATTCTTCAATAAAGGCTTTGGTGAGTAAAGGAATATCCTCTTTGCGATTGCGAAGCGGAGGTAATTCGATTTTAACCATACTCAATCGGTCATACAAATCCTCCATAAATTTTCCGTCAGACACTTTTTTTTCTAGATTTAAGCTGGTAGAACAAATAATTCGTACATCAATTTTAATCTTTTGATTATGGTCAGTTTTTTTAAATTCCTGATTCCTCAAAACATGAAGGAGTTTCTCTTGGTTGTTTAGGCTTAACTCACTTACATGTTCGAGAAAAAGCGTACCGCCATTTGCTATTTCAAATCTCCCTTTACGGACATGGTATGTATCCTCACTTTGCTCATTTCCAAATAGTTCCGATTCTGTCATCGATTCACTCGACGCAGCACAATTAAGTACAGCGAGCTGTCCTTTTCTCAAGCTCCGATAATGGATTGTACGAGCTGCAAGTTCTTTACCAGTTCCTCGTTCACCACAAATCATGATTGTGGCTTTTGTTGGTGCAACTTGACTAATCAGTTGTCGGATTTCCTGAATTTGTGGTGAGTTGCCGGTTATTTGCAACAAACCCACTTTATCATCAATTTGTGATTGTAATTTCCTATTCTCAATATGAAGTCGCTGGTTTTCTAGAACTTTATGCAGAAATACACGAAGATGTATGGCGTTCATGGGTTCAGTTAGAAAATAGCTTGTTTCGTACAATGTCATGGCTTTGATACCAAGGTCCATGGCCAAAACTTTGGGAGAAGAGATAAAGATGATTCCTACATCAGGATTTTCCTGCTGAGCGGCTTTCAGCAATTTTAATCCATCAATCCGGTCTGATTTGAGAGGTGTAATTAAAATATCTACCTTGAGACGCTCAATTCTGTCTAGGGCAGCGTAGAAATTGTGGGCGACAACGACCTCAAGCCGCTCAGCAGCTAATGCTTGACTAACATTATCTATTTGGACTTGATCAGAATTGACAATAAGACAAACAGTTAAATTATTCATGGCAAAATTTTTTATAAAACTTAGTTTCAAAAACGCTTTTTTTATTCCATTCCGATTCGGCTTAGGTACCCTTTTTTACGGACTTGACTGAACATCCAACCGAAGAATGTTGCACCAGTTGCCAAGTAAAGAATGTTCAATGAAAAAGCAATTATCAACATTTTTAGATCAAGCCATTCTCCATTTGCGAGTACTTTTCGCATCCCTTCAAAGACGTACGTAGATGGCATAGTGTAAGCAATAATTTGCAACCAATCTGGTAGCACCTCCACAGGATAGAACACCGCTGAGAAAGGTTGAATTAAAAAAGGTACTCCCCAAACTAGAGCTTCAGCAGATTTTCCGAACCGAAGAATAAGTGCCATTGTCACCATGCCGAGAGCCCATCCGAACAGCAACAAACTAATCAGGAAAGGCAATAATAAAATTCCAATTGATACTATGTTAAATGTATAGAGCAGAAAAGCGAGGGAACCTAGAACAATGGCAGTGATTGCTGCTTTGATTATTCCCATTATACAGGTGGCAACCATTAACTCAAAAATACTGACTGGAGAAACAAACACATTTAGGATGTTTTTGACCCATATGTCTTCACTAATGGAAAGTGTAATGGCCTGTTGTGACCGATAGAGAACATCCCAGAAAATTACTGAGCCTAGCAGAAAAAGAGCAACTTTATTCTCTTTGTTTATATAGGCGCTAACAAACCCCCACACTAGTAAATCCATTATTGGCCAGAAAAAAATTTCCCCTGCTCTAGCTAAGCTTCTGCGATAAAGGTATAGGTAACGCAACACAAGACCGTTAATTCGTGTTAGCATTACCCTAACTCCGAAAAATCCTTGGGTTTGCTATTCCTGGCCAGTGAAATGAATACTTCCTCTAACGATTTAGTTTGATAGTTATCGATGATCTCCTGAGGTGTTCCTTCGGCAACGATATTGCCACATGACAAGAATATGACACGATCACACATTAATTCAATTTCTTGCATATTATGCGAAGTATAAAGCATTGTTACGTCACGTTCTCGCTGAACATTTTGGAGAGTTACTCGAACTTTCTCAGCAATGTTAGGGTCAAGGCTGGCTGTTGGTTCATCAAGAAGCAGGACTTCTGGATCGTTCAGAAATGCTTTACACAGGTTCAGTCGTGTAAGTTGCCCAGAAGAAAGTGCACCAGTGACCTGGTTAATGACCTCTGGTATCTCGAGTAGATCAAGCAAATCACCAATCTTTCTTCGAGGGGTTCGGTTACCATACAATTTCCCAAATACATTTAGGTTTTCATAGACCGTGAGATTACTTGGCAAAGAAATATAGGCGGAAGCGAAGTTAATGCGTTGGAGAATTTTACGCCGGTTGTGTCGAAGACTAAGATTGAAAATCCGAATATCACCAGAGGTTGGTTTTGTTAAACCAAGCAGCATATGAATCGTTGTCGTTTTTCCCGCTCCGTTTGGCCCCAGCAACCCAACCGTTTCACCTTTAGCAACTGAGAATGCCAGCTTGTTAACTGCTGTAATATCTCCAAAATTTTTGGTTAATTTCTCAACTTTTATAATTTGATCTGACAATCACCCCTCCATAAATTGAGATACTGATCAGATACTTTAGCTAGAGACTTCAGATTTCTTCAAGTGGCTGAACGTTGACATTCCTAAGCGTGATATTCGGCAATTTGCCCGGTTTTGCCCATTTGACGGCATTTCCCAGCACTTTTCGTACGTTTTCGTTGAAGAAAATCGGGTGGGTTTCGTGTCCTGGACGAAAGTAGAAAATCTTACCTTTCCCACGATAAAAGCAGCAACCGCTTCGGAAAACTTCTCCACCCGGAAACCAACTGATGAAAACAAGTGTATCTGGGGTAGGAATATCAAAAAATTCACCATACATCTCAGTCTCTTCAATCTCAAAATATTCATCCAACCCTTCAGCGATAGGGTGTCCAGGAGCAACTACCCACAACCGCTCTTTCTCACCTGATTCTCGCCATTTTAATGTACCGGTTGTTCCAAGCAGCTTAGTGAAAATTTTGGCCCCCTGCGTTGAGTGTAAAAGGATGATTCCCATTCCATCCATAACTCGCGCGTATACGCGATCAACGATTCCATCTTGAACCTCGTTATGAGCTGCGTGAGACCACCATATTAAAACATCAGTTCCATCAAGAGTTGATTGCGTTAGTCCCTGTTCTGGCTGATCAAGTGTTGCAACACCAACTTCGACCCCACCTATTTTCCTGAGTCCGTCAGCGATCGCGCCGTGAATGCCATCGGGGTAAATATCAGCAATAGATTGGTTATGCTTTTCATGTTTAAATTCGTTCCAGACTGTTACGCGGATTGGATCTCCCATTTTAGTTCCTTTATGCTGACATACCCGGATTATTATCCTATCATAGGCTTATATGAAATACAACAGAATTTAGACAGTGCGTTTACGAGGTTTCCTGATACAGTTGAGGCGCTAATATCTACCCCAAATGCATCAAATTTTTTTATTGAATTTAACAAGATAAACCCCCCAGTTACCATTCTCCCAATCTTGAAATAGGCTGAACATAAAATGCGATCCGAGTCGCGTTTCATGATCTTCAAGTGATTTTTTGGGGATTAGGAAGACAACGGGACGATTTTCACTCAAAAAAGATCTAATGATTTCCTTTTGTTTTTGGTTACGTTGCTCTTGATCGAAAGCTGTGTAAAATGCGTTGATTTTTTTTGTTCGAAGCGAATGGCGACGTTCTCCTCCACCCCAGGCGCCGGAAAAACGAGCAAGATTATAGTACCGAAAGTTTTGAACCGTGTCGAGATAGGCTTCATATGGACTTTGTGAAAAAATTACCACGTGGTCACCAAAATTCTGAGCCAGCATACGACCCGCCGCCAGCCTCTTTTCTGATTTTCCGCTTGAAACCATGCGATCCATTTGTGCTTGAGACGGACCATACTGCAAAAACACAATTAAAGCGGTAAACAAGCTAATTGGAATGTACTTTACAATTCTTTGTCGTAACCGTTCGTCGGGTGAATTTAGGTTAAGAGTACGTGTCAGCACCATAAAGCCCGATCCGATAAGTACGGGGAAAGTACAAATAAGAAATCGTAGAAAAGGCATGCCACTAGCTTGCCAATAGTATGCCGAGTAAATTAGAAAAGTTGGTAAAAACCAACCAACCCGCATCAGGCGCTCTGAAATTGTTCCCATGGTAAATAGTCCCACCAAGCCAATCGGAAAAATGAGATAAAGGCAAGTTTCATTTAGGCCTGCGAGAACACGACCAAAATTTTTCCACAGAATTTCGAGCTTAAATGCTGCTTGTTCTTGACTGAGTCCATAGCCAGTTCTAATCGGATGTCCAAAATGTGTCCAATTAAAACTTATTATGACTAAGACAAACGCCAAATATGACAAGACTAGAATTCCAATTGATCGAACGACTGGGTTTCTGGTTAGACCTTGGTTTATCCCTTGATTTCTATAATTGTCCCGAAACCTTTTAATGACGGCGATTCCTATGACAACAGCCATCAGGACGCTGGTAGGACGAACTGTAGCAGAAAAACCAAGAATCAGGCCTGCTAGGATGCCGAACTTGTTCACGCCGCTGCTAACCCACTTCCACAGGAAGTACATGCCCCATGTGATTGCACAGGTGTTGACTCCATGAGTCAATAAATATCCTGGATAGGCAAGCCACATTGGGTTAATTGCTAAAACCCAGACCGCTAGAGCTGCCATAAAAGGTTGCATCCATAGTTGGAATAGCAGGAAGGCCCCAATTAATGTCAGCGTACCCGCAATTGGGCTGACCAAGCACATTGCTTCGTCACCACCGAACCAGTAAGCAACGGCCATTAAAAATGGATAACCCGGACTATATTTGGGCATAATTCCACCATTTGGGGTTTCAACCCAAAAGTGGAGTTGATGACGAAAGGGATCGGGATCGTCTGCGGCAAGTGGCTGAAAACGGGCGATGCGTTTAGCCAGAAACAAATATCCATCACAATCATATTCTGGATGGGCAGGTGTGAAGTGTTGAATCTGAATTAAAGCATATGCAAGTATTGCAGCGACCACAATCAGATGAGGTAAAAAATGGGAAGAAATCCTGTACGGGAAGGGGTTCTTGAGCACAGATTTAATGTAATCTGACCAAAAATTCATGATTACTGATTCTACGGTAAAACAGACACGATGTCAACTTCTGCCATCTGAAAACTGATATCTCAGTTTGTGTCTTTTATTTCAGTTGTAATGATATGTACTTGGTTTTTACCTTGCTGTTCTTCTCCACTAGTGTTGATTACTGTTTCAACCACAGCAATTTGCCGTCCATTTCGATCGATCGCGATCATATCATAGGGAATTTGGCCTGCCAGACGATAGGTACGGAGATACTTTTCAAGTCCTCCTCCCTCTGTCGTTAGATCAAAAATTGAAACGCCGTTTGGCCTTTCTGTATCGGTTTGACCGTACCTTGAGATCGGAATCGCTGCGTATTTTCCAGATAGATCAATACACAGCCCTTGCGGCATATTCTCTAATTTCCACTGCCATGATTTCTGCCCATTCCATTGATACCCGAAAAGAGTAAGTCCATTTGGATGCGTGGTTGGTGGGCGTTTGACGCCTTTTTGCAGATGATAGGGTACGAAAGTATCGCCAGTAATAAAGATTATAAATTCATTTGTTGTTCCAACCGTTCCTGATGTTGCAGTGATTGGGATGCCACTGATTTCAATGGGTGTAGTTAGATCTTCCTGCCAAATCGGTTTTTCCTCTGAGAAAATAAAGGCTCGACCATCATTGGTTGTCACACCAATTGACTTGCCATCAGGTGAGACAGCAACACCACGCCAGAAAGTTACCTGGTCAAAATAAGGCGTTAGCGCCGTAAAAGTGTGCCCCCATCGAATTTTCCCCGTTTCACCATCGACAATGTAAAGAGATCCCGGTTTTAAATCTCCAATCGATTGATCGGCTGAGTGTTTATCACAGACGAAAGCAATCGTTCGGCCATCATGACTGTAATCAAACCAGCGGATAATCATCGGAAGTGGTCTTTCGGATGGAAACTTCCATATTGGATTTCCTGTTTTAGCATCGAATCGATAAAGTTGCGATTTGATCAGTGATTGACCATCCTTATACCATGAATGGACAGCTGCAACAATTAAGTCTCCCTGACTGGTGGCAGCAATACGATGTGGACCGGGATACTGAATCCAGGCATAATAATCGTCTGGGTTTTCCGGTATGGATGTATCGATATCATTAGCAAGACGATATTTCCACAAAAGCTTGGGCTTTCGTGATTTGGAGACATCATAACAGAAAATGAATCCATCGGCTGATTGCTCACCCAGGTAAAATTGCTTGCCATTCAAAGCAAAAGTTGCGTGTTTGGCATATCCCTGTGAGATTCGAGTCTTCCATATCATTTTTTCAGTGATTGTGCTGATAGTGGCAAGGTACCCAGAACTTGTTCCCAATACCAGTTGACTACCGTCAGGAGAGAGTGCGATTGTGGTGGGTTGTGCTGGCCTCTGAAGTTTGGAAAACGGTGGCAGGATAGAATTGATTTCGATCTGGCCACAAACGGCACCATCATAAATGAAAAAGCAAAAGGTAAAAAGAGTAATGTATAACACGCTGGATTTTCTAGCTGTCAAACTTTGGTTCTTCATTATTCCGCGATTGCCTGTAATCCGAGGCCAATGCGTTTTCCTAACAATACACCGATAACAGTATAGGCAAATCCGGAAATTACAATCATGGTCCAGATGTACCAGCTTGCATAGAAAAGGCGATAAAAGGCGATGCTAATCTGAAAGTTGATATAGACACTAAGTGCGTCGCAGACACCAAAGGTCAAAGCAAGTATAAGTCCATTTCTACCTTGGCCGGACAACAAAAAACCGAGTTCCAATAAAATGGTAGAAATACCAACATAAACAAGGGTAAATGGGGTGAACGCTCCGAGCAGAATGCCACCAAGCAAAACCCGCACCGCCGATACCAATGTTATTGTCCATGGTTTTTGGATTAGCATGATTAAAGCCGTCAGCAAAGCATAGTATAGTATTTCATTGATGAATCCAATGACCAGAAAAGAAGCTGGTCCAAGTAGCGCATTGATAATTGTGAAAAATAGTGTTGTCGGTACGCTTACGGTAACGAAGATTGTGGTGGCGAAAAGCGCGGTAAGAACTAACTCTTTGGTAGAAAAAAAACTGAGGATTTTTTGATGGAATCGAACTAACCCAATCAGGCCAAAACCAGCGACCACAGTGGCGATCCCCGCCGTAGCCAGCGAATATATATTCGGTTTAATAATTTCAAGCGGGTAGCTTGCAGACAAAACAGGAGTTTTGTTTCCCCAAACTTTGATCTTAATGTCCCGTTTGTAGTGACCTGTTCTTGGTTTCGAGGAAGGGTTCAGATAAAATGGAAGAACGATATCTGTGACACTTTCGCCTGCTAAACTGATTATGGCAAAGCTTTGATTTGAATTAGGACCGATTTCATTAGGCGGTGTCAGAAACGAAATAGCTTTATTTGTTCTAACGTCACGGTTAATGGATGACACAACGGCATGAATTGTTTCTGAGTGTTGATTTCGAATTCGTACTGTTTGAAAGGCAATCGGGATGTAAGCATTGTGTCGCTCACGATTTGCGGGTAGTTTTATCGCATCCGGTCGTTGTCTCAGGTTAGAAGTTCCATTGGCATCGGTCGGCATCAGGATTTCCTCAATTGAAATTTGCTCGGCAACGGCCTGAATTGAAACTAACCGTAATTCTATTGATGAGGATCTTGTCCATTTTTTACCATCCGGATTTTCAAAGAAAACGCGTCCCACAATTTTTGTATCAGGTGAAGTAAATTCATCGGGTATCTTCAGCCTAAATTGGTCGTGCCATACTTCAAATCCGGTAACAAAGGATGATTGCCGAATGATAGGTGATGTGAATGGGGTTTCAATCTCAATCCGAAAATTGATCGGTGCCTCAAAACCGTTTTTAACCATGACTGACACATGTGCTTCAGATCCATACAGAATGAGCGAACTTTTGGACGGATTTGCGTCTGGATAGGGAACTCCAATTCGGATTGACCCTCGCGGTTCAAGGTCAGATGCTGTATGAACCTGCCAAGTTTGTTCCCCATCTAAACCTTCAAACCTAAATTGGTAATTCTGATCTTTAGACCATCTAAAGTAGACCGACTCAGTTTTATTAGCTAGTCCACCAAGATCGAGCTCAGCCAAAATTTGATTATTTGCCACGTTGAAGACGCTAACTCGTTGTACCTGTTTTCGGTTGTGATCGGGAAAGTGAATTTTTGCCCCGCGCTGAAAAAACTCGACCTTAGCGGTAAAATCAGAAAAATCGGCCTGTTCTATTTTACGGAAGCACCCTAAAAAAAGGAGAAGAAGGATGCACAGAAACCTGATACAAAAACCAGACATCATTTATTAGTTATGCCTACATCATGTTTAACTACTCCCCATGTTGTTTGGTACAGATTTCCAATTTCTGAAACCCCTATTGAATTTTTGCCTTCAACTTGGGCAACCGCGACAACAGAGGCCCCCCTTCCAACCTGATAACGCTTGACCAGATTGTACTTTGAGTTGATGACGCGCAGTTCGTCAAGACCTCCCCCGGTCCAATCCGGAACACAGACATAGTAGGTACTTTTCTCCTGATCGACTGTCATGCCAAATCCACCTAAAAATTCAGCAATCGGGTTGTTTTTGTCACGGACAAGTTTGTTATGGACTAAATCGTAAACCATGGCTCCAGTGGCGGTGTTAATTACCACAATCTGTTGCGCGCGATTTACGACTATTGCACCTGGAGTAGTTTTAAGTTTGACCGTTTTTTCAATTTCGTCAGTATTTACATTTATAATTGTCAATAGTCCTGGTATCATGGCGTAATCGCCCGTTGAGATAACTAACACTTTGGAGTTTCCATCGGTTGTGATCTCCGTTGCGTTGGTTGCTACCTTAATTGTTTTTATAACTTGATCGGTCGCCGTATCAATAACCGATACGCTGCTCTCGCCATAGGTTGTTTTAAAAGTAACCCAATTGGTTACCGCAGCTGAATTGGCGACGTAAGCTTTCTTGTTAATTACGGTAATTCCCCAAGGTTTAGATCTAACCTTGATTGTACTGGTAACAGACCTGGTATTCAGATTAAGAACTGCGACCTGATCTAGGCCATTACAGGTGACATAAGCTTTGGAGAAATCAGCAAAGGCAATCTTTTCTGGCAACGCACCGGGACCAACCGAAATTTCACCCACGCTGTTTTGCTCAAGTAAATCAATAATCTGAACGTTGTTACTATAAGTGTTGACAACATAAGCCAGATTCTGGTGAACCTGTACGTCGTTGGGAGTAGAACCAATAGTAATGATGTCGTTTTTGACTGCTCTTTTGGTGTCCGGTTGGTTGAGATCGACGATTGAGATGGATCCGGGATCTTTGAGACCGTTGGCAACTATAGCCAGGTTCTTAACTTGTGCGGAAACACTGAAGCTAACGATAAACATAGCTGTCGCTGCTTTAGCTATGATTTTTAGCATTTTTATCAAAATCTCCTCGATTTTGAATAGAAAAAACCAATTTTCGTTAGGAAAATTGGCTCAAAAGAATCGACTCGCAGACAGATGAAATGCGGTTCCTTCAACGCAACTTTCCCACGAAAGCTGATGCGTCAATTAGTTCAGGCAGGTTTCCTGACTAGCAACGACCTGTATTCACCTTCCCACTCCAGATTAGGAATAGTGGCATATCGAACACAGGCATATGGACTTGAGTCAAATGGGATCTCAAACCCTGTTGATTACAGTAGCGGGGCTGCGACGGATTCTCACCGTACTTCCCTATTATCTGGTATTAAATGCCAGCACCTGAACCGAATCAGACACAAATTTTATATGAAAAATTATTTTGGGTGTGACAAAAAATGCTGAATACTTAGTGATCCATATTCCGATAGGATTATACAGCTAAATTGAGTTGATTGCAAACTCGAGTTCATCAATAATTTCTGGATTTTCTTCGACCTCAAGTCGTTCTTTAAGTGCCTGAGTTGCATTATCTCCGCCGATTTGTCCTAGCCCCCATGCGGCATGACCACGTACAAGTGGTTCGGAGTCATTCAGTGCCTTTCCAAGTACGGTGACGACTGATTTGTCTTTCGAATTGCCAAGAGCAACCGCCACGTTTCTGAGAAAGCCGCGTCGTTTAGATCTTTTAACCGGGCTCTCTTTGAAACGTCGATTGAACTCTTCCTGTGTCATGTTCATTAGTGAAGTCAGTTTAGGAAGAAAATTACCTTTTCGCGGCTGGAATCCTTTTTCCAAAGATGGTGTGGCCTTGCTGTTCCATGGACAAACTTCCTGACAGATGTCACATCCAAATATTAAGTTGCCCATCTTTGGACGTATTTCTCTGGGAATTGACTCTTTGAGTTCAATTGTCAAATACGAGATGCAAAGGCGTGAGTCGAGAACGTTAGGCTCAACTATAGCATCCGTCGGGCAAGCCTCAATGCAAAGTGTACAGGTGCCACAACTGCCACGAAGTTCAATTTGATCTGGCTGAAGCGGGATGTCAATTAATATCTCTGCCAGAAAATACCACGACCCTTTTTCCCAATTGATTAAATTGGTGTTCTTGGCCAGCCAACCTAACCCGGCGTTTTGAGCGTACTCTCGTTCCAAGATCGGGCCTGAATCCACAAAAACGCGATTGTTCGTTTCCGTTCGAGCGATTTTTTCGATAATTTTCACCAATTTTTTCAGTTTTGCCCGTATGATATCATGGTAGTCATCCCCCCAGGCGTAACGCGATATTTGCCCGCGTAACGGATCAATTTTTCGTGCCGAATCGGGTTCAATCGTGTGGTAATTCATTCCTACGCAGATAACCGACTTGGCCTCAGAGAGTATAGTTTTTGGGTCCCTCTTCAAATTCAGATGCCGTTTAAGATACTCCATTTTACCGGCATATCCTTTGTCCAGCCATTTTTGGTAACGATCGATCATTTTAGGGGGATCTGCCTGAGTGATGCCAACAAGGTCAAATCCCATTTGCTGAGCAATCTCTTTGATTCTTCGACTTAGCTTCTGACTATACATTTCGTTTGCAAATAGACCTAATGCTCTGATAACATTTGAGAAATTATACAATAATATGAGGGTGTTATGCTATTACCAAAGATGATTAGAGTGAAGCAAAAATTCCCAACTGATGTGGTTGAAGATGTCCGATCCACGGTTTTTACCGAACTCGATCAAATCGGCGTGGACTCAATTGTAAAGTCGGGAGATGCTGTAGCAGTTGGTGCCGGAAGCCGTGGAATCGCTAACATTGATGTCGCTATCAAATCGGTGGTGGACTATTTAAAGGAGATTGGTGCAAAGCCGTTTGTTTTTCCTGCTATGGGCAGTCATGGTGGAGCAACACCAGAAGGCCAAAAGGATATTTTGGCACATTACGGTATTACCGAAGAGAAAATGAAGGCACCGATCCGAGCAACCATGGAAGTGGTCGAAGTTGGTAGAACGGCTGACGATTTACCTGTTTTTCTCGACCGCTATGCCTATGAGGCGGATGCGGCTATACCAGTTAATCGCGTCAAATCCCATACCGATTTTCACGGATCTATTGAAAGCGGCCTAATGAAGATGCTGGCAATTGGCTTTGGCAAACAAAAAGGCGCCAGTATGTACCATCGCGCATTCTTTCGTTATGGTTTCGAGCATGTTATCCTTGCCTCCGGACGTCTTTTAATCGAGGCTGATAAGATCGGATTTGGTGTTGCCTTGGTTGAAAATGCCTATCAACAAACGGCAAAAGTCTCCGCCATACAATCAAAAGATTTTGTGCGTTGCGAACGCGAATTGTTGGTTGAAGCCAAAGCTTTGTCTGGCAAGTTGCCGTTTGATGAATTAGACTTTCTGATTTTAGATGAAGTGGGTAAGAATATTTCTGGTACTGGCATGGACACCAATGTCATTGGCCGGTATATGCAGAATTTCGAACCAGATCCGGAGAAACCCTCTATTACTCGCATTTTTGCCCGTGATTTAACTGAAGACAGTTTGGGAAATGCGACAGGGATTGGTCTGGCAGATTTCACCACAACACGGCTTGTAGAAAAATTTGATAAAAAAGCAACCTACATGAACGGACTTACAGGACTAGGTCCTCAAAAGTCACGAATTCCGTTTCACTATGATACGGATCTGGAAGTAATTGAAGCCGCACTCAATACAATCGGTCTGACGCCTCCAGAAGAAGCCAGAATCGTAAGGATTCAAAATACCCTTAAACTGGGTGAGGTAGATATATCTGAAAACTTAGTTGAAGATGCTGAATTGCGAAGTGATCTTGAAATTATTAGCGAAGCCAAAGCGTTTGCGTTTGATCCATCAGGGAATCTTCTACCATTCTAAAAGTTAAAGGTTTCTACTACAAATTTGTTTTGAAGTTGGACTTTTGAAAGGAATACTTTGAAACGTTTGATTATAGCTATTACTGGAGCAAGTGGTGTTGTTTACAGCATCCGGTTACTTGAAACTCTTGCCCAACTTGAGTATGAGGTTCACCTCACTATTTCTGAATCCGGCGTTCGTACACTATGGGAAGAGATGCAGATTAAGGTTGATCTTAACAATTTCCAGATTGCGTCACTAATTCAGCGCAGTTGTGATAAGATCATATACCACCATCAAAGCGACATTGCGGCAGCAATCGCAAGCGGTTCATTCCGCACAGAGGGAATGGTTATCGTCCCTTGCAGCATGGGCACACTGGGTTCTATTGCGACAGGCATTTCACGGAATTTGGTTCACCGAGCAGCTGATGTGTGCATCAAAGAACGTCGTAAACTTGTTCTGGTTGTGCGTGAAACTCCCCTTAGTACAATCCACCTTGAGAATATGTTGAAACTCTCCCAAGTTGGTGCGGTAATTCTACCGGCAGCACCGGGCTTTTACCACCTGCCCAAGACCCTTGACGATCAGGTCAATTTTATAGTTACTAAACTCCTTGATCAATTTGAAATTGATACAAATTTAATTAAGAGATGGGGTGAGTCCTAAGCGTTGCTACTTTTATGTCTCAGTCGTCCTGTTTGCAGTGCAACATTTTTGTATCGAATACGTTAAATATTATGCTCATATGTCTGCTTTAACTAGCGTTCAGGGCATTGATATTTATGGCGCGATAATTGCTCAGTATATTTTAGTGAATAGTCAATATTAATAAGAACAAGTGGCTGAATGCAAACCCTCGATTCTATCAGGCAAAAGGTGGAAGATGCTTACGCAAAGCGTGAAGCGCTTCTAAAAATGCCCGTCTCGGTTCTTCCTGAAAAAGAATTGGCTGATCAGTCCGTTGATTATTTCGAAAAAACCGGGAAATCAAAGAGCCTTTTTGAAAAGGCAAAGCGTTACTTCCCAGATGGTATCCAGCATCACAATACCTATGTTTCTCCTTATCCGCTTTTTATGAAAGAAGCACGTGGTAGTAAAGTTTTCGATGTTGAAGGGAATGCATATCTTGATTTTACCATGGGTGCTGGAGCTCAACTGTTTGGGTATGCGTCTGAGCACTATGATCAGGCTTGGCAAACTCTAGCTACAGATCGGTTTCCTCTGTTTCATCATCAAGAAGAACTAGAGTTAGCGGAAAAAATCAACTCGTTTATGCCGTCAGTCGAATCAATCAAGTTTTTTCAGTCGGGGACGGAGGCTGTAAAAGCGGCAATTCGATTGGCAAGAGCCTACCAAAAACGAGATCTTGTTGTAAAAATTAGTGGCAGTTATCATGGTTGGATGAGCCCGATGATACGAGATATCCGGCAACCAGGCGTCGGTGACTTATATGTGTCGGGCGTACCAAAGGCAGAAGCGAATTTATGCTTGACCGTTCCTGCCAACGATTTTGGTATGCTTCAAAAGACGATTCAAAAACGGGCTCGAAAGATAGCTGCTGTCATCGTGGAGTTACCGGGCCCTGAATCAGGACGAATACCGATTTACCCTGATTTCGTCCATGAAATTCAACGATTGTGCCGTAAACATCAAATCCTTTTTATTCTTGATGAGGTTGTTACTGGTTTCCGACTGGCTAAAGGTGGATCGCAAGCAGTTTACAACTTACAACCTGATTTAACAATACTGGGTAAGATTATCGGTGGCGGTACGTCTCTAAGTGCAGTCGGTGGTCATAGAGATTTTATCCAATATTTTAGTCGTGATGTTACCCGAACTTTGCGTCGTCGGGCAATCTTTGTTGGCGGAACGATGGCGGCAAATCGGGTGTCAACCATGATGGGACTAGCGACACTTCAGGCGATCGAAAAGAATGATCCCTACACCATCCTCGACCAGAAGGCGCAAAAAATGGTTAATCGCCTGAATTCACTGTTCGATTCGGCTGGCTTTCCTTTTTTCGCTTATCATTTCGGTTCGATTGTCCAAATCGAGCTTGTCGCGTGGCCTGCCAAATTTTCGTGGTCGCGAATACTAGATTTTCAAAAGCGACTCTCCGCAACATACCAATACCAGTTATTCCTGCAATCACAAGGTGTGCTGTCACTATCCGGAACACGTTTTTTTCTATCGACAGCCCATACGGATGAAGACCTGGATCATCTGACCAACGCATATCAAAAATTGCTCGAATTGATACCAATTAAATAAATAGTATCTTCACCAGTCTAAGACTGATTTTCGTCTGCCCCACAATTATTGAAACCCATTCCAGCTCAATTCCAAATTTGTGTTCCAAATTATCTTTGCCTAAATTACGCAGACCTTAAGTTTAGACTAGATCAATTTCTGATAACATTGCTATTTCAGGTGTCAGTTGACAACGGAGACGATTCCACTTAAACTATGGGCTGGTAGTAAACTGTGCCAATACTTTATCTTGCTGGATCTCCAAAAAGTTCAGGTATCATCTCACCGAAATATTAGAATCACAGGCCAAAGATGTCAACGGCAACAATTTTAATTATTGAAGATGAATTGTCTTACTGGTCGCACTATAAGCGTAAGCTAGCCCCTCTGGGATTCTTGTTTGAAACTGTGCGTCACCCCAAAGAAGCTGAAGCGGTAATGAAGGGTTTTCGACCGAACCTGATATTGTTAGATCTGAGTTTCAATGGAAGTTCTCCAGATACAGGTCTCAATTTCCTCTCCAAGGTACGAGAAGATTTCCCTGATATCAAAGTGATTGTGATTACTGCTTTCACTGACCGGCAAGTTGCGCTTGAAGCCATACAACGGGGTGCCAGCGATTTTCTTGAAAAAGGTAGCGGGTTTCTGGATGCGCTTCGATTCCGAGTACAGGCAGTGTTTGAGCGTCTGCAACTTGAACAGCAAATTGGAGCCAAAAACGAATGGGAAATCGATCGCGTTGGTGGTTACCCTTATGGTGCTGGAAAAGTCATGGTGGGTACATCACAGGAGATGCGAGCAACTTACGAGTTTATCGATAAAGTGGCCAAAGTGGATGAAACGATATTAATTATGGGTGAAAGTGGAACTGGTAAAGAGTTAGTCGCCCAAGCTGTCCACTACCATAGTCAGCGATCTGATAAAGTTTTTTTGCCGCTTAACTGTGCTGCCTTCCCGGTCGAGTTGATTGAAGATGAACTTTTTGGTCATCAGCATGGTGCATTTAGTGGTGCCACAAGTGATCGGACTGGTGCCTTTGAAGCGGCTGATGGCGGCATTATTTTCTTAGATGAAATCGGCGAGATGCCAATCTCTATGCAACCTCGGCTTTTGCGTGTACTACAGGAGAAAAAAATTAAGCGAATCGGTGAGAATGTGGAACGAACAGTGGATGTACGTGTGATTGCAGCAACCAATCGTGATCTCACGGAAGAGGTTAGGCGCGGAAATTTCAGAGAAGATCTCTTTTATCGACTGAATTCGCTACCGATTCACCTGCCTCCTTTGCGACATCGCAGGCAGGATTTACCGCTGTTGATCCGCTATTTTTCGGATCTGTTTTGTCAACAGTATGGTGTTCAACGGCGCTTTACTTCTGAAGCGATGGAGCATATGCAAAAGCTCGATTGGCCAGGCAATATCCGTCAGTTACGGGACCTCATTCAACGTTCAATTCTGATGTCAGATCGGGAAGAAATTCCAGTCCAGGATTTGGATTTCTCAAGTCATACAGAGTTGGAAACGATTGTTACTGATCTGAGTTCGATGTCGCTGAGTACTGAATCGGACGTTCAACCCTATGTCGATGTGCGTCGGGCTTTCGAAGCATGGTATGTCAATGAAGTTCTTCGGATTACTGATGGGAACCAGACACGTGCCGCCCAACTTTTAGATATAGACCGAAACTCTATTCGGCGGATCCTGAAACGCGCTATGGGCTCAAAGATAGATCTGGGAGTTAGCTCCTAATATGTCTATCCACTGTTATTCCTTGCTAATCCGCGGATTCAGAGGGATAAAGAACATCGTATTTCACCGTATCAGGGAAATAATGGAAAAAGATTAATATAAGGATCCTTATGTCAGATTTTTTACCGGCAAAACCAAATTTCTTGCCGCCCAAACTGACTCCATTTCTGATTAAACTGGGTAAATGGCTTGAACCCGCACTAACACGAATTTTGCATAAAGTCTCAAAAATCGATCTCGACGCAGAATCAAAAGCGCGTGTTGAGGCTATTGAAGGATTCTCAACGGTATTTTTGCCAAACCACTCTGATTATGCGGACGCTTACGTCATTATGGGTTTCTCTCGTGAAATTGGACGCCACTTGTATTATGTCGCTGGACGCGAGCTTTTTGATGAGGGCCCTCCATTTTTTCGCAGTATTCGCACTTTCTTTATGCAGCACCTCGGTGGCTATTCAATTCTGCGTGGATCTCCGGATCGCAATTCATTTCGTGCCACACGCGAAATACTGAGTCAGACCAAGGGGTCGATCCTTGTCTTCGCTGAAGGTGGTGTTTCAAGGCAAACACAGACGGTGATGCCGTTTGAAAACGGGGTCTTACAGCTATGTTTCTGGGCACTTGATGATATGAGGAAAGCAGACAATTTGCAGCCGATCTATGCTGTCCCCATGGGTACGAAATATTTTTATGATCAGGATATGACCATCGAAATTGAGGAATCAACCGCCCAACTGGAGGACGCAATTCTACCAACCAACCAACAAAAAGGACAAACCATAATTGATCGGCTGCAGATACTTACGACAATTATAGTTTCAGTACTGGAGAAGGAACACAAGATTGAACCAGTTGAAGGTGCGTCGCTTTATCTGCGGGTAGATCGCGTACGGGAACATGTCTTGTCTCAATTTGAGAATTTAGCGGGTGTTACCAAATCCCAAGGTGATCATTTCCGCAAGCGAATTCGCGCCTTAAAGTACACTGTTGATTCGCAATATTTTCTAGATACGGATCAAATGACCAATTATCAAAAAAGGCGGCATCAAAACCAGATCCAAAAGTTTATCCAGTTTTATGCAGATATCAATAGATTGTTTAATGTGGTTGCGGTTTCAGAGCAAACCTTAACCCAGACGGCAACTCAAGAAAATATCCTTCAAGTTATCGAATGCTTGGAAGTTGAAGTGTTTGGTAAAGCAAAACCCAAGGGATTGCGGACAGCTAAAGTTCGGGTAGGAGAACCAGTTAATTTGCGCGATCTATATGAAACCTATAAAGCTGACAAGAAAAGGACTGTCGTTGACGTTACGCAACAACTGGAAAATACCGTTCAACAAATAGTTAACGGCATTACAGATTGATTAAGTAAGTATGTCAGCCGTCAGACCGCATCAGTGCCATCTGTAAGTCGATATTGGCTGGGAATCACTGCTGAATGGTATTGATATAATCATCCTTTACTGTCTATTGCGGGGAAAACTGAGAGATTTATGCGATCATCAAACAACATACACACCAACAGTCTCGGCATACAGTTCGTCAGAATTGAATCGGGTACATTCAGAATGGGCATTGGGAAAACACCACTACCCTCAGAACTGACAGATAACACTTCACAACAGCAATCATGGAAGCCGGATCAACGCCCATATCTCCGTAATGGGGACTTTGATGAACATCCGTCTCATACGGTAAAAATCACGCAACCTTTTCAGATCTCGAGTTATCAAGTGACTAACATACAATATGAACAATTTGATCCGACGCATAGAGAACTGCGTGATAAGCTGGGTTTCTCACAAGAGGATGATGAAGCCGTGGTGTTCATCAGCTGGTATGATGCTGTTAACTTTTGTCAATGGCTATCAAAAAAAGAGGGAGTAACCTATCGTTTGCCGACGGAGGCTGAATGGGAATATGCTTGCCGTGCCGGAACCACCACTTATTATCATACTGGAGATTCTTTACCGGAAGAATTTTATAAGAATGCTAACGAGAGTTGGTATCCGTCTGTTGGCCGAGGTGGAGGACCTGAAGAAGAAGTGGTTCCTTTGACCGTCGGCCAGACACCGCCCAATTCGTGGGGGGTGTCTGATATGCACGGAAACGTAGAGGAATGGTGTTATGATTGGTATGGTCCCTACGAAGAAGTTGATCAGGTTGATCCAGTGGGACGGGAAAATGGTCTGTTTCGAGTGACCAGAGGTGGAAGTCATTCTACACCTATCTATTATTTGCGATCTTCCAATCGACTTGGCACCTTACCGGAAGATAAATCCTGGTTAATCGGGTTTCGCTTAGTGATGGGTGAACTCCCCCAATCTGACCCGTTACCCAGCACGACATCCGAATTATGGGCTCAAGAGGTTTCTCAAACCCGGTTTGATTGGTCCGAAAAGCCAACCGGAGATCAGCCATGTTTTACTGACCCTAAACCCTTTATTCATGTTCCCGATCCAGATCAAGTGCCAACCTTTGGTAAACACAATCATCAACCGTCCATCACTTGGTGTCCTAATGGGGATCTTCTGGCCATCTGGTTCTCTACCTATTCTGAACGAGGGCGGGAAATGACGGTGATGGCTAGCCGATTGCGATGTGGCCATGATGAATGGGATCGACCATCCGAGTTCTTTAATGCACCGGATCGAAACCTGACCGGAGCCGCTCTTTACAATGATGGGCAAGGCCAATTGCACCATTTCAATGGACTAGCTGTTGCCGGTACCTGGGGGCCATTGGCACTGGTGATGCGTATCAGTACTGACAATGGATATACTTGGTCGGTCCCACGCTTAATTGGTCCTGAACATCAGAATAGGCATCAGGTTATCAGTGGTACCAGCAAAACCCAAGAAGGCTATCTGATCCAACCATGTGACGCTGTTCCCGGTGGTAGTGGCGGTACAGCTATCCATATCAGCCGTGATGGTGGACAGACTTGGAATGATCCTGGCGCTGGCAAATGGTCAAACGGGTGCTTGGATTGCCGGTATACATGCCGGCGTGGTGCAACTTCGAGATGGCCGTCTGCTTGCTTTTGGACGTGGCGATACCATTGATGACAGGATGCCGATGAGCGTTTCTAAGGATATGGGTGAAACATGGATCTATTCCCCTAGTCCATTTCCACCAATTGGTGGAGGCCAACGGCTTGTCCTACTTCGATTACGGGAGGGTCCTCTTTTCTTGGCCAGTTTTACCGGGGATCGTAAAGATCAACCACCAATGGAAGTGACAGACACGACTGGACAAAAGCGATCAGTGACAGGATTGTTCGCAGCAGTCTCCCTAGATGAAGGTCAAACTTGGTCTAACATCCGCTTAATTAGCCATGATGGACCGGATCGTCAGCTGGAGACGACCAACGGAACTCTATTCACCATGGGCATTAGCACCGCTGAACCTGGTGGTTATCTGGCAGGTTGCCAGTGTCCTGACGGTCTAATCCATCTAATCAGCAGTAAACAACATTATACCTTTAATTTGGCTTGGTTAACCACACCTCCACCTGCGGTTGAGGATTAAGATCCCAACATCAAAATGTGGGAAGAAAATGACACCTGAGCAACGTTATCGATTTGATGTCACGGGTTATCTGCATCTAGAAAATGTGCTTAGTGAAGAAGAACTGAGCGTAGCACAGGACGCAGTCAAGCGGTGTATTGATACGCCTACAGACGAACTGCCGGCTGGCATAAAAAGTTCGTATCCGGGAACAAATGAAAGTGTAGCGGGTATTTCCAACGGTTTTTCGTTCCATAAGTCACTTGAAGCCTTAACTGTCCATCCTACAACCTGGCCAATTATTAAGGAATTCACTGATAATAAACCTCGTTTTGATCGAGGGACTTTAGCTGTCAATACCCACCAAACCACTCGAATGACACCACTCCATTGTGCCCGAGAAGATTTTGGTTGGCCCAGCACCCGTTATGAATGTCGGGACGGTCGGATTTTCTGTGACACTTTTGTTGTTTTCGTTTACTTGAGCGATGTCTTCCCCGGCGATGGTGGTTTAATTGCCTTACCGGGATCTCACAAAACCACCTTCGATAGACCTGCGGATTACTTCTTCCCTAATCCTCACGTCCCCAATTCTGAATTGCATCCAGCTATTGTCAATATTACACCGCGTGCTGGAGACGTGGTTATCATCTCCGAATTGCTGACGCATGGTGCCTTAGTGTGGAAGCCGACAGATCGGGAACGTTGGTTTCTTATTCTTCGATATAATCCGCAATATTTTTACTATCGCCATGGTGTTTCAGACGAAGTTTTACCCCGATTATCTCCGGAAGTTCGTGAGTTAATTGAATTTGCTTCTTTTACCCATGCCAAAGAAATCATCAAACAGGATGTTATCACCTTAAGTTAGAATTAGACAGCGTCTATCAGCATTACTTTGATCATAGCCATTCGGAAATAATTTGTCTGGCATTTGGAGTGCGTAAAAATCCTGGAACCGCGTGTAGGTTGTCGGGCAAAGAAAAAGGAATTTTAAACAAGTGAAACGGTTCTGCTATCTCTTGATTGGTATTATCATTGTCCTGAGTTTAGCGGTTCAAGGGTTCTTGTCAGCAAAAGTGTATCAAGCTAACGGCATGAAAATTGGTGAGGTCACTTCATCAACCGCTATCATTTGGACACGCCTGACGAAGTTTCCAGAAAGAAATACCGGTGGCATACCCTTTCCTGAAGTTCCTTGGCAGAAAGTCGCGACTGATGATGGCAAAGAAACATATCTGTACCAAAAACCACAGATTCCTCAGGGATACACGCTTGATCAGATGCAGGATGTTGCTTTGGGAATAGTCGGAGAAATCCGGATTGCGTACTGGCCAAAAGAACGTCCACAAGACAAAGTGTTTTCACCTTGGATCAAGGTTGAACCCAACCATGATTTCACGCATCAATTTCAGCTAACTGGTTTAGAAGCGGGTACCACGTATCAATTGGAATCACAGTGTCGGTCAGATTCAGTTTTGGGGCAAGTAATATTTGGCAACTTCACAACCTCCCCGGCGGTGTCTGCTTCGGTAACCTTCACTGTCGTTACAGGTCAGGGCTTCCATCGAAGGGACGATTCAGATAAAGGACATCAAATTTATCCGGTGATGCAAGGACTGAATCCTGATTTTTTCGTGCATACGGGCGATATTGTTTACTATGACAAACGGGCACCTGTTGCCCTCACCGTCGATTTAGCTCGGCTGAAGTGGAATCGTATTTATGCTTTGCCTTTTCAACGTGACTTCCATAATCATGTCGCCAGCTATTTTCATCAAGGATGATCATGATGTTTGGCAAAATGATTGCTGGCCAACCAAGCAGAACAAGCGTATGGGGGATTTTACTTTTAAACAGGGACAGCAGGTTTTTCTGGAGCAAGTGCCAATGGGAATGCAAACCTATCGAACCATGCGATGGGGTAAAGACCTGCAAATTTGGCTGGTCGAAGGTCGGGATTTTCGCAGCCCAAATTCAATGCCGGATGGCCCAGACAAAACCATCTGGGGTGACCAACAGAAGACTTGGTTCAAACGCACGGTCGTAGATTCTGACGCGACCTTCCGGATTTTAATCAGCCCAACACCAGTTGTAGGACCGGATCGGGAGAAAAAGAATGATAACCATGCCAATAAAGGATTTAAGCAGGAAGGGGATGAGTTGAGACGTTTTATGGGTCAGCAAAAAAATATGGTGGTCATTTGCGGTGACCGACACTGGCAATATGTTTCAGTCGATCCCATAACTGGACTACGGGAATATTCCTGCGGTCCCACCAGTAATCAGCATGCTGGTGGATTTAAGCAAGAATGCCAACAACCGATGCACCGGTATTTGAATATCTGTGGTGGTTTCCTGTCAGCAACAGTTGAATGTGTCAATGAGCGGCCGTTGTTAACAATTCGGCACCATAGCGTAACGGGCGAAATTCTTAATCAAGACCAGTTAACTGCTGAATAGAAGAATAGCAGTTGGGCTTTAATTTAGCCCGTTAGGTTGGTTGCTTCTAAAGAATGAGGTGATTAACCAGATTTTTGCTGTATAGTCTGTGACACCGTATCTTGGTGTGAACCCCTGTAACTCTGCATTTGCAGTGCTCAATTGTTATGTTTACCAGATTCCCCCTCTTACCACTGCGACTTCGCTTTGAAGTGTGCAAACAACTAATTATGGATCTGCTACTTCTAAGTCTCTACAGATTTTCTTGGCTAAGAATTTGTTAATCTCACGGTGTTGGGGATCGCAGATACTCTCTGATTTTTCCGATTAGCGTATATTGTGTGATTACTACCTTCCCTGAGAATCTCACAGCCATGTTTTTCCAGATGAGCGATGAGATTACGCCTTTTCATACATGTAACAAAACAGGCTCACGGATTACATTCTGCATTTCAGCTATTGATTCCTCTGCTAGCAAACGGTTTGCCTCAAGGGTCATCTCTATAGCCTCCTGCAGATTCTTTCTTGCCTCCTCAAGGGTTTCCCCTTGTGTGTTGGCACCCGGGAGTTCTTCGGCGAACCCAATGTACCCCTCAGGAACTTCGATAAAAACAGCTGTTAATTCCAATTGATCTAATCTCCTTAGTTATTTTATGGGATCTACATCAGCTCCATATTAACAAAATCACCTTAAGATGAAGAACCGACGAAAATCAGCGGACGTTGTTTCTATCAGACTATTTAGATGGAAAAAGTATACTACAACCCAACACCAGTGTACAGGTACTTTTCAGTATACAGATGGAAAACTGGTTTCAATGGAGATAGCCTTTTCTCCTAGAAGAAAAGAGGCATTGAGTTAGTCATAGCTCTTTTCCTATCATGCCTTGATTCTCATCAACTTCTCGCTCTTGAAAACGAGATAGGATTGGATGAGATGCTGACATATTATACTTGATACGATACCAATGTGGGGTCATGCTGATATAATGGATGTGATGTTATAATTCTTAATACAATAACGAAATTCTTGATCAAGCTGTTATTGTAGTGATCAAATTGTTATTAAACGAGCTAACAAACCGATGGCAGTCATGATTTCAATGCAGGCCTATGAGCAATTCACACGGCAACGGGAAAAAGACTTCGCCGCCCTTTATAAAATTTGGAATAAAGTCCCTGATTTACCTGAATCAGATATCGAGCCTGCTATTTTAGAAGTACGGGCCAAAGATGAAATTCCATCTAACCGGTTTGGTGTTAAGCAAGAATTCATAACGGTCAAGGCCTCTCCGAGATTGGAGTGTTGGAACAGAGTTCTTTCAGCAACCCAATCACTTGAGATCAAATTAGGATTTGGCTGGAAAAAATTGATTTTGTATATACACATAATGATAAGGATTGCAAATTGAAGCCGAAAAAAAGCCAAAAAGCACCAAATTTCGTCGTACGAATGCACAATGATTTGCATGGATGGTTCAAAGATTATGCCGAACGGAATAACACCACCATGAGTGCTGTTATTAAGGACTATCTTTACACACTACGCCAACGTGATAAATACCAACAACAAATACAACGCCGTAATTCAGAAACTGATAATTTTGGTCAGTGGTCGTTGGGTGTGAACGGGCGTCTATCACGAGAAGAAATCTATGGCGACCTTGATATCGAATAAGTGTGTAGGGTGTACCTATTGAATAAGGTCTTACTAACAACTATTGCTGGATGATATGCCTTTTGCTTATGTCCTGATTGGGGATCAAAACTAAGGATGATGAAATCCCTCTCTCGGGCATCTACCATGCTTCTTTATCAACTGCCTTTCCCCAGTTTAACTCTTCTGTTTGATAGTCCTTTGGCATTTTAGATACAAGTGCTTTTAAGTTGTATTTCCATCTGCATCTCATCTAAAATCACCTTCGGTGCTCGTAACCCCCTGACTGTTCCCCCATTTTTGAATTCTGGTGGTCATGGAAGTCTCCAAAAAATAATAAAGTAAGATAGTTTATCCAAAGTATATACGCACACCAATTGAAAAATAACCAATAGCCTCTATGATTTCAATACAGGTTTATGAGAAATTCACGCGACAACGAGAAAAAAACTTCGCCGTCCTTTATGGGATTTGGAACAAAGTCCCTAAATTATCTGAATCAGAGATAGAGTCCGATATCGAGCTGCTATTTTAGAAGTACGAAGCCAAAGGCGAAATTTCGTCCTAACAGGTCTGGTGTTAAGCAAGGATTGCACGCTGGACTTTGCCCACTTCTTCTAACGTCACCCTCTTCTCTTTTAACTTGGATCGGATACCTTCTAGCGTTCGCATGGCTTTTGGGTCATAATAGCGTTCCCCGCAATTCTGACAAACTAAAGTATGCATTGGCACCAGAATAATATCCTGATTAACATGGATTTCTTCTTCGACTGTTGCCAATTGGATATCTGTTCCCTTACAAACCACGCAGTTCATAATTTATCCATTTCTTGACAGGGCGCTCAGATCAATGGTGGTCATCTTTGACACAATTCAGTTCTGTTTCGAATACGGCACTAAAAGCATGCAGGAAATCCATTTCTCAAAGTTCTTTTCGAGTTCCGAAGTAAGTTGCGGCATAAATTTGTTCATGTGTTCAAGCTATATACTCGAGTGCTGCAGTTTTTTGGTCTCCTATCCCTTTTCCATTTGATGGCCACTGAATTCCCAAGCGGGTTAGGAAAGATAATACATTCTTCAACTGACGCCGTCGATTGACAGCCAATCCAAAGAATAAGCTCTTGGGCGAGTGCCTAAGGATTGCGTTTGAGCAGTTGGTTATGTCTTCTCACCAATGATTGCTTCCAGTTGCTCGATTAGTGGTGGGAGATCATCCTGAATAGTGGTCCAGAGAATATCGAAGTTGACCGTGTCATAGCCGTGGATCAGCTAGTTGCGTAAGTCTGTGACTTCACGCCATGGGATCTGTGGATGACGGCACCGGAATTCATTTGGAACTCGTGCAGCGGCTTCACCGATAATCTCTACCAACCGCACCAACGCTAGGTTCAGCATTCTGTCTGTATCCAGATCCGTCCGAGATCGGTTTTTTAACCATTTCCAGGACTTCCTGCGTATGGTCATGCATGTGGTAAATGCATACCATCGGGTTACGGTGTGACATAGAGCACTTCCACTTGGTTGAGAATTTCCTGCCTGAAATATGGGCTCAAATCCTTGTCTGTGTTCAGATCCGCTTTTCTCCCGAGGATCTCCGACAACTCTCTCTGCATGGTGAAGAATGCTAGTCCTGGCGTATGCCCAACCTCAAACTCTACCAGGATATCTACATCGCTGTCAGGTGTAAAATCGTCCCGCAGCACCGATCCGAATAGCGCTAGACGCCTAATATGATTGTTCCGACAGAACTCGGCGATCTTGTCTTCTGGAATTTCGATTCTGGCACGCATATGTCTAACTTGGCGATAGGGAAGTGGCCAAGCGACTCCTTTGAGATTGACTTTCCAAAATTTCAAATACCTGTTCTCTGACAACAGGGGCTGTTGGTTTTCCT
>JYMV01053023.1_pt1 | contig 48099 bp, 58 predicted proteins | sample 338911 | NCBI WGS metagenome assembly JYMV01 (sample SAMN03354496, study PRJNA234377) | hydrothermal vent metagenome | biome: Deep sea; feature: Hydrothermal plumes at the Eastern Lau Spreading Center, Western Pacific Ocean; material: Seawater | place: Tonga | collected 2009 | depth 2000 m m | reverse complement strand
GCGGAGATTACCTGCACGTCAAAAGAATGAGAGTTATAGATGATGAAAATATCCGCTATAACTCCAATTAGATAGGCCTGATAAGATACGCCATTTGCAGATTGTGCACGGTATAAGGTTAAGAGTTGTGAGCCGAGAGCCAAAACGAAAAATATAAACGCAATAAATACCATATATTTACTATTAATTAAATAAGTAAAGACCTATTTGGGTTGCCAATATTATTAAAACCAAAGTCAAATACACCAATACCAACCTGATGGCAAATTTATCCTTAATTAATGGTCCTCTTAGCATAACTATCAAAACTCCTTGTTTATATCAATATATTATATATTCATAATTTTATTTCGCAATAAAGACGTGTATAATATCCGCTATGACCACATACTTAAAAAATAAAATAGTTAGAGAATTGCTTGATACGGGGCTCAAAGACGCAACGGGAAGGACTATATACGTTGGTGATTACCTGGAGTTCTCTGCTGAGGGTATGGTTGCGACTCAAAGAGAAATTGGTCGGATCCTTATGGTCAACGGAACGGCGACGATAAACGATTATAAACTATTTGGGGAAAATCCCGATGGAGTGCATAATCATGGAATGGTATATGCTTCAGACTCTTTCATTGTAGAAAACGAATAATTTATAGCATGAATACTGGTAAAAATAAAAAAAAGGCTTTGGTTGGCTACGGATTTGATGAAAACTTGATGCGTAGTGTCAAAGGTGACCAGAGCTTGCGCGATAGTGTTTACAATCGCACACGCACCTTAAATTTAGTAGACGAAAATATTGATGAGCTACTAGAAGTTATCCAGTTTTTATTGTTGTCTACGGGCGTATATCGCATCGTTATCGGCCTTAACAATGGTGAAATTAAAACTTCATCTGTGTTTGATCCATTTAACGTCGAGGTTCATTTGGCTGAAGATTTACTGGTGCCAGATTACGTCTTTAATCATTTTGGTTTGATTACCCTGAAGGAAAAATCCGCCTTAATTAAGCGCTATTATCAAATGCTTGAGCATGATAAGGCGTTTGAATACTTGTCGGAAGAGTGGCAAGACGCGTTCCATGCACGTAATGAAGGCATGAAACAACTCACGGATAAAAATGAGCTGCGTTATATTATTGAACACATTCCGGCGTTACGTAATTTGGATGGCTATTATTTACGCTCGGCTATTATTAATTTATTTAATTCTACTATCTCTATGTCGTTTAACTGTGATGGCACACAAATTATGTCGCATAAAAAGTTTAGAGATTTCATAGAAGACTACGTTTAAAAACTTCCTAAGTCGCTAATATTGCTACTTATGGAAATTATCTCAAACCTCGAATCTCTCTTACCACTATTATTTTTTATTGTGGCTTTTGTCTACTCCTCGGTTGGCCTTGGAGGTGGATCATCATATACGGCGCTTATGGCTGTTTCCGGATTTTCGATCATTGCAATACCACTCGTCAGTCTCAGCCTAAATGTAATAGTAACGTCTGTTTCTGCGTGGAACTATCTTAGAAACGATCACGGTAAGCTTAGAATCATATTACCATTTCTTTTTTCTGCAATTCCTTTTGCCTATTTTGGTGGCATGCTTGACCTGGATAAAGAAGTATTTTTATGGATTTTGCTTTGGTCTTTGGTTGTGGTGGCTTTCAGGATTTACTTATTTAAGGAATCAGCTTTTAAATTTGATTTTAGTGCAAAAACGAAAATAATAATTTCTGTTTTGTCGGGGAGCATTTTGGGGTTGGTCGCGGGAATTGTTGGTATCGGCGGCGGTGTATACTTAGTGCCACTCATAATAATGCTCAGATTAGGAACAGCCAAAGAGGCTGCTGCTGCTGGCGTGGTCTTTGTTTGGATGGTATCGATGAGCGGCCTTATTTCAAGAATGCAATTTAACGCTGTCGATATGTTTGAATATATTCCTTTGATAGTGGCGGTGATGGTCGGTGGGATTACCGGCTCATACCTTGGAAGCTTCAAACTAAACCCAAAGACAATGGAAAAAGTTCTTGGAGTGGTAATCCTTTTTGCTATTGGATTTCTGATCAAGAAACTTCTATTTTAGGCTTTTTGCTGAATATATCTAGGACACAAAAAATGCCGACTATTGTCGACATCGTCTATATAATTCAGTAACGATTACTGCATTATACTTATAACTACTAGTCCTTCTTTACTTCAAGAAGTGCAAAAAGATCGGTTATACCATCTACAACTTTCGCTGCAAATTTATCTATTGCTGCTTGGCCTTTTACATTTGAATCATTGATAGCCTGTTCTACTGCATCTAATGATACCATCTCTAAACTTGCTGATTGTGCCGGTGCCATTGCTAATGTTGCTAGGATTGCTAGTGTTGTTGCTGTCTTTTTCATGAAATTCCCCTTGTTATTGGATTACGTAAAACTACGAAATTGTAATTATTACAATGAAATTATATCACTATATTATGCAGATGACAAGATTGGATCAGCATTTCCGAAAACCGTTTTGGCACCGCAATTACATGCGCGTAGTCCTTGCTGAAATCGAAGTCAATGATTTTTAGTTTTTCCTTAATGAGACCAAGGCCCACTCTTCTTGTTCCATGGAAAGAATAATCCGGCAATAACTTATTTAAGCCAGCCAAATCACCAAATCCATTTCTGGTAATTGAGTTGAATTCAAAATCAATGATTGGCTGATTTTTAACAATTGTATTCTTTAAGCCAGCCAGCACCTGAATCTCAAAGCCTTCAACATCAATTTTGATGAAATCAATATTTTCCAACCCAAGTTCAGATACTACCTGATCACCAACCTTGACTTCCAAAACTTTCTTTCCACTAAATGCCTTTCTCTGAATGTGTTCCTTAACAAAACTTGACCGACCTAGATTAACTTCATCTTCAAAAAAATCTAAACGCTCGTTTTTCTCTCCAAGCCCATAATGCAGCAATTCTATATTGGATTTTTTAGACTTCAGTGCTGATTCAAACACGTCACCAGGAGTGTTATTTGGTTCAAAAGAATAAACACGCTGACAAACATCGCTTAAATGCACGGCATGATTCCCAACATTGCCACCAATATCTAAGGCAGTCCTGCAATTAATTTTATCACAGATGCTTACAATTAAATCCACGCCTTTTTTGTCAAATAAACCAAAGAAATACATTTGATATTGAATGTATTCGTCCAGATTTAGCCTGTATTCAAAGCCATTCACCAAGCTTATAACGCTATCACCACCACCAAATCCCCGACTCAATTTACTTACAGGGTTTATTAGTTTTCTAAAATTTGAATATTTTCTTCCAAAAATCGCCACCAATTCTTGCATCATAACTCCATCGATGTTGTTTTCATTGCTATTTCCATCCTCTCCATCAGTGTATCCAAAGTATATCGCTCCTTTGCTTCAACCGCAGCATTCATAGCTACTTTCTTGCTTTCCTTAGGTTGCTGAATAATGTTCTTCAGTTGTCTGGCCAAATCTTCTGGGTTTTCTTTTTCTACCAAATAACCATTGACGCCACTAGTTATTATCTCCTCAGGGCCACCACACTTCGTAGCAATCACCCGTTTCATTCTTGCCATAGCTTCAACGACCACCATTCCAAAAGTCTCGGTTCTCGATGGCAAAACATATAAATCAATATCATCGACAAACGCATCACGCTCATCATTGCTCACCCAGCCTCTGATTGTTAATTCATCTTGTAAATTTAATTTAATCCGAAGATATTTTAGATAGTAATACAACTGTCCCTTCCCAGCGATCACCGCCTTAAAACCAATCCCTTCTTCCTTTAAAATACTCAAGGCTCGAATGAAAATATGAAACCCTTTTTTCCTTCTAAACACACCCATTGCCCCGATTAAAGGTATTTCCGGTATATCCCGATAAGTTGGTTCACTTTCTATTTTTACCATATTGGGGATCACAAATATTGGTTTTTTAACTCCAGCCTTCTTCAAGAAATCCCCAACATTTTCCGAAACCGCCACCAAACTATCCGCGTCCTCTAAATATTTATTACTAAATCCATGGATAATGGCAATAATCTTTATATTATCGCCAAGGGCCTCTCTAACCAAGGAAATATCAATCGGTTTATGCACAAAGACCACTTCAGCATCAACCCCACCCATAACTTTACGAAGCTCAATTTTGGCCAATCCATTCATCCATGAAAATGGTGTCCGATAATAATTAACTTCTTTAACGCCATAACCTTTGCCAAGCAAAACAGGCTTCAATTTAGCCCCGGCCTTAATCACATTCGTTACGGTATGCCCCATTTTTTCCAAAAGTTCAGTATAAAGAATAAATGATTGTTTTGGCCCGCCTAAATCTTTTCCAGAAATAAAGTTGATTATTTTCATAATATAAAAGTCTTTAAAGTAATTGAATTTTTTCGTTCTGTGATGTGTGCTTCCAGCAGCTTTATGAGCTCGTTAGTTATTGTATGCCGACTATATGATTTCATGCCAATGGTGCGAACCGGTTTAATACCAATTACACTATTGGTTATGAAAATCTCATCACTCTCAAGTAACTCCTGCACACTTAAAGGGCAAACTTCAACCAAAATACCAAGCGCTTTTGCCAAGCCAATAACAACTTTTCGTCTGGTGCCTTCTATACCACATTTATCGAGCCTAGGTGTTAGCAGCACACCATTTTTAATCGCGAAAAGATTACCCTGACTCACCGAAATAGCCAACCCTTGCGGATCAAGCATAATACAATCATGACCTTGAATGTTGATTCGCGCAAGTATTTGTTCTAATCTATTGCAATGCTTAATTTCCGCCAACAATTGATTGTCGCTGTAACCACTATGACACAAGCCTAAGTCATATTTTTCCGGTAATTTAGGCTCTTCGGAAACAATAACAACACGAATTGGCTCAATATTTTTTTCAAAACCGTATCCACGCTCACTCTCACCGCGTGACAATATTATTTTCACCACTACCCGCTCAAACCCCGACAAACCAACGGCTTTACTAATATCTTCTAGCCATAATGAGCGCTTAACGGTGTTTATGTGTAGGCGTTCAGCACCTTTTTCAAGTCTCTGAAAATGCTGCTCCGCTAGAATTAATTGGCCATCAGCCACCAAACAAGTTTCAAACAAGCCATCGCCAAACTGCACCAAGCGATTAAAAACGCTTAATTTACTTTGTTTTTTTCCATTAATTAAGATGATGCGACTCATTGGTGTGTTATCTTTAAGAAGCCAATTCGCCTTTATCGTACCAAATTTGTGCTTTTGCCGTATCTTTCGCCACATCAATGCCATCTTCATAGATCATGCCTAGTGCATACATGGCACCTGGTAGGCCAAATTCAGCAGCTATTTCAAACCACTCAATGGCTTTAGAAATATCTTTTTCCACACCCTCGCCCGTCATATAAGCTACTGCAATCATGTGATGTGCAATAGCGTGCCCCTGTTCAGCCGCCTGAATGAAGTTCTCAAAGGCCAAAGGTTGATTTTCAACCATACCTAAACCATTCATTTGCATCATACCTAGGCGCCATAATGATTCTGCATCACCTTGTGCAGCTAGTGGTGCTAATAACTGGTAAGCCATCGCAAAGTTTTTCGTATCAAAAGCCGATATACCGCTATGCAAATCAGCAGAGAAAGAATCGGTTTCGGTAGGATTAGGCATTGTTGTTTCCTTTAAATAGTTTTTTTAATGTCCCTTAAAGTGACCGGGAGGCCATAAAGTGCTGTAGGTTCTTTTGTTTTGTAGGACTTTAATAAACCCATTTTGATTCATAGAGATATGTAGTCTATGCATCTTGCCTAGGAATGGTGTTTTAAAATTAATACGCCATACTAACTTCTCGCCAAACTTCTCGCCAACACTAACTTGATCAACAAAAGTCATTGGTTTAGCGTAAGACTCTTGAAGTGCTGCATATCCGATGTATTTCCATGCAGCGTCTTCATAGCTTTTGTCATCTTCATAAGAATCAGCTAGAATCTGGTCGACACCCCACTGAATGTCCTTATCAATCCCTACCAAAAAATCTGCATTTGAAGCTGTGGTTAGTGAAAGCATTAATGTGAAAGCCATTAAAATTTTAGTGATAGTTTTGTTCATGTTGTTTATCCTTTTTGTTATATATTTGTAGTTATAGTTTTAAATTGTCTTTAAATTTAACAGCCAAGCCCACGGTCAATAAGACGCACCTTAATTTTAGCAAGTTCTTTAGTTTTCTTTATTAGTTCATCATTCGTGTGAATTAAAGAAATGATTAAAAATAAAAAAGTAATTAGTTCAAAGTTCATAATTTTCTCCTATATGTATTAAAAAAAGCAAAAAAGACCTGATTAATAACCAGCCTTTCATCTAGTGTGTGTATTATATCATAGATAGTGAATATAGGCAAGATGAAAAAAGCCCAGAGGCTTGAATTTCTCTTGGTTTTTTCTGAACCATAACCGCTAATATTTACATCAATCAGGGGGATTGATTAATCAGTCAATAGTCTATGGGGGTTTATGCAAGTTTTAAGTACCAATCTACTGGCGACTAAAATTAATCACATTTCAGAGGTTCATTCACGCAATATTAGTAATTCCATTGAAAAAATGTCTACTGGATTGAGAGTTAATTCGGCAGCTGATGATGTTGGTTCTATCGGCATCATATCAAAAATGAGATCTATAGAGAAAGGTATAGAGGCATCCATTAGAAACGTTGCTGATGCCATAAGTATGTCTAGGGTTGGAGATGACGCGATTAAGAACCAAATATCGATACTTCAAAAAGTTAGGGAACTATCGGTGCAAGCCGCCAATGGAGTGTTGGCACCCTCGGATCGTCAATTAATTTCCTCTCAGGTCATCCAATTATTAGAAGAAAGTAATTCCATTTCTCTAAATACTAATTTTAATGGCCATGAAATACTGAATGCACAGCCTGCTGAAGTTGGTGCTAGTATTAGTTTATCTCTTCCAACTGAGGTTACCTGGACCCATCACATTGTTAGCGATGGTGCTGGTGGTGCTAAAATCATCAATGAAGATGGGAATGACCCATTTGATTACTCGATTGGTCCAACCGATTATTTTTATTCACACTATAACAAAGACTTCCTTGAGAATATAAATAATAATTATCCGGCAATAACTACTATGTTGGGTGCTGATAGTGATGACATTGTTGTTGTCGATAGGATTCCTTATTGTTCGTCTAAAGGCGTTGATGGCCTTACTACATATGATGGAACTCCTAGCTCATATGACAACGGCTATATAGCAGGAGCGTCTTGGGCTAGTGGTGCTCATGACATGTTTACTGTAACGGGCACTATTCCTATCAGCGAAATCGGAAAATCTTTTACTGTAACTTATAAGAGTAGTTCTGTATATGCTCACATTGAAAATCCAGCACAGGATAATGTACAGATTCAAACCGGCTTTATGGAGGGTGACTATCAAGTATTTAAATTTGTAAATACCACAAATAGCAATATTGGCGTTGATAGTGTGGATTTATCAACTGCAACAACATCCCAAGGTGCTATATCTATCATCTCTGAAGCCCTTGACTATTTAAATACTCAAAGAGCTCATTTTGGCCAGAAAAATAATTCTTTTTCTAATACCATAGATGGTCTTAATTCTCAAAAAATATCAAATTCAAATGCTAAGGAGACCATTAGTGGTACTGACTATACTTCTGAAATTAGCCAGTTGAGCTCAGCTCAAATATTATCAGAGGCTGCTACTGCCATGCTTCAACAGGCTCAGGGAATACCAAAAAGATTACTATCTTTGTTGCAATGATCTGATTTGATATTTTTTTTAGGTTTAAATCAACAATATCAAAAAAATATCAAAAGAATCACATTAGGACTTGAAACATATTTTATAAAAGTGTATTATTTAGCAATAATATAAAAGGTAAGGGGTAGTGTAGATGAATTTAGTTGAAAATTACAATATGACAGTCGTAAAGTGGTTTACAATTATGTCTTCTGTTTATTTAGTGATAGGAACAATGCTTGGAGTTTATATTGCTTCGGAATTAGCATTTCCTTATCTTAATGATTTAGGAACGGATCTTCCATATTTTCAGTTTGGACGTTTGCGTCCGCTTCATACTAATACCGTAATTTTTGCCTTTGGCGGCTCAGCCCTAATGGCCGCAGCCTTTTACATTGTCCAGAGAACTAACCAGACACGACTCTGGTCCAATAAGATGGCCTGGTTTACTTTTTGGTCGTGGAATGCAGTAATTCTCCTCGCAGCAATTACGCTTCCTCTTGGATTAACCCAGGCAAAAGAGTATGCAGAGCTTGAATGGCCAATAGATATTTTAATCACCCTCTCGTGGGCTTCCTACCTTTACAACTTCGTGATGACCATTCATATTCGTGATAGGAACAAGGTTCCACATGTATATGTAGCAAACTGGTTCTTCTTGGGAATGATGGTGATGGTAACATATCTCCACGTAGTAAATAACCTTTCTATTCCAGTTGACTGGTTTAAGTCTTATTCCATATACTCAGGCGTGCAAGATGCAATGATTCAATGGTGGTGGGGCCATAATGCAGTTGGCTTCTTCTTAACCGCGGGCTTCCTAGGCATGATGTATTATTTTGTGCCTAAGCAAGCACAGCGCCCGGTTTATTCATATCGTTTGTCTATAATCCACTTCTGGGCACTAATGTTTGGTTACGTGTGGTTGGGTGCTCACCATCTACAATACACAGCATTACCAGATTGGGCTGGTTCATTAGGTGCAACGATTTCACTGGCAATGATAATACCATCATGGGGCGGCGCCTTAAATGGAATTTTGACGCTATCTGGAGCCTGGGATAGGCTAAGGGAAGACTTCATCCTTCGCTTTTTAATTATGTCATTGGCATTTTATGCTATGGCAACATTTGAAGGGCCGGTAATGGCTGCCAAAACCGTAAATGCTTTATCGCACTATACAGACTGGACAATAGGCCACGTGCATTCAGGTGCCTTAGGTTGGAATATTATGGTAGCTGCCGGAGCGTTATACCATATGATTGAAAGAATATATAATATTAGATTAAATCAAACGTTGCTCGCGGCACACTTTTGGATCCATACGATTGGCACCGTAACCTACATTCTTGCAATGTGGGTATCAGGTATCATGCAGGGCTTGATGTGGAGGGCCTACGATGGATATGGAACGTTAGCATATACATTTGCAGAATCGGTTTCGGCGATGCACCCATACTACGTAATGAGGGCGGCCGGTGGTTTCCTAGTCTTGGTTGGCGCAATAATCATGCTTATTAACATTGTTAGCACAGTCCGTAAGGCGAATTCTGTGCAAACGGTGGCAGCATAAAGGAGATATATAATGTCAAATAAAAAACCAAGAGAGAGTTTACAAAGCAAACTTGAAAAGAATATTTTTGCCATGTACTTATTTATGGCATTGGCTGTATCGATGGCAGGAATTGTGCAGATTGTGCCTCTATTTACTAACCCAGAGACAGTTAAGGACGAAGTAACACTGGCAGATGGAACAAAGCAGAGTCTTTTATGGCAAAGGGCAGAGGGACAGTCATTCGATGATTGGAAGCCAGGTGATGGCGTTCGACCAAATACCCCATTAGAGGTTGCTGGACGTGATATATATCAGCGTGAAGGTTGTTACTTATGCCATTCACAGATGATTCGACCATTTAGAGATGAGAATGAACGCTATGGTCATTTTTCTTTGGCAGTAGAGTCAAAGTATGATCATCCATTTCAATGGGGCTCTAAAAGGACAGGGCCAGACCTTGCACGCGTAGGCGGAAAATACTCCGACGAGTGGCACATACTTCACATGCGCCATCCACAAGCTATGGTGCCTGAGTCAGTAATGCCTAAATACAAGTTTTTAGATAATGCGATGGTAGATGGTGCGCAAATAACTGATCATATGAGAGGCCTGCGAAAGGTTGGAGTCCCATATACGGATGAAGATATAGCTGGCGCCGCTAAGGCCGTTGATGGAAAGACCGAGATGGATGCCATGATAGCATACTTACAGACATTGGGGAACATGATTAAGTTTGAGCCCGGCGTAATTTATAGAGAATGATGACATTAGTTGATAAAATAGGCGCCGTTACAGCAGTAATTATTTTTGCTTTAATGGTAGCCGCTTATTTTTATTCGTTTCGACCTAAGAATAAGCAAAAATTTGAAGACTTGCGAAACTTTGTCAATGATGATGACGCACGCTAATTAGGAGAATAAAATGAGTGAACATAAGAATCCATATCCAGGTGAAAACAATACCGGACACTTTTGGGATGACGAAGGCGACTTAAGGGAGTTGAATAATAGGCCACCAAGATGGTATATGCATTCTATGTTCTTGGGGCTCTTTGCTATTTTGGTTTATTCTTTTTATTTTCCAAGTGTTCCTTGGTTTGGTGAACATTACAAGGGTTATGCCAATGAAGATGGTAAAACTTGGACTATGATTACTGAAATGGAAGAGAGCGTGGCAATACTTGAGTCTTTCCGCGAAAAGAAATTTTCCGAGCAAGAAAAAAACATCGCCGAGTTTTCATTGGAAGATATAGTTCGCGATGAAGAGTTAAATACGTATGCGATTAAGACAGCGCGTACATTATTTGGTGATAATTGTGCGGCGTGTCATGGACCAGGCGGACAAGGAAATAGGGGTTTCCCAGTGTTGGTAGATGATGATTGGTTGTATGGCGGATCATTGTCACAGATTTCGGCAACAATAACTAGAGGTAAGAAGGGCAGTATGCCAGCCAAAGGCATGCTTGGTAATTTAACTGACCCAGATATGGAGATTTTAGCCGATTATGTAATGGGCCTTAGCGAGGGTAAAGTTGATCCCAAGGGAAAGGCAATATATATGAAAGGTATGTGTATGGCTTGTCATGGGCCAACTGGTAAGCCACTTGCGCCAATGGCAGCCAATCTAACCGACCGCATCTGGCGTTTTGAAGCCGATGATCAGAGAGCCTCTGTTCTTCGAACTATTAAGCATGGTGTCAATAAGGCAGGCGACGAACATACACAAAAAGGCGAAATGCCAGCATTTGGAAAATCAGGTGTTATCGATGAAGTTGATATTAAGAAGTTGACTGTCTATGTGCATCAGTTAGGTGGCGGAGATCTCGTTAAGCCAGCGCCTAAGAAGTCCAAAACAGCCAAGACAGCCAAGAATGCTAAAAAACCAAAACAACCCAAAAGCAATTAGTGGAGCGAAAGCCAAAGAATCAAGAGATTATGATAATCGGCGAAACAAATCAAGGAATGATATTTCGTCCAAGCGATTGGACAGAGAGGCTCATTGATTTATCACCAAAAATGATCAAAGTGTATTCTGAAAATTTAAAGATTGGTCGATATAATGGAATTAAGACAATCATTTTAAATGAAGCTTTACAGTATGATTGTCAAATGACATATGAAAGACTGTTGGAGTTTGCCAGAATTAATAATTTAAAAATAGTAAAATAGAAATTCAAAAGGAGAAATGAATGCCCAAAATAAGAGTAAGAGATAACGAGCCAATAGAAAATGCAATTCGTAGATTTAAGAATAAGTGCGAGAATGCAGGAGTTATTCAAGATTGCCGTAAAAAAGAGTTTTATGAAAAACCAACTTCGGTCAAAAAAAGAAAGAAGAAAGAAGCAGCAAACAGAACTAGAAGTCAACAAATCAAAAACGAAGTCGTTAAAAAGCGCTTATATTAATATTTAAATAATATGATAAAATTCCTACTAATTATATCTTCCATGTTTGTTAATTTGAGTGTCCATTCATCCTCTGATTATCTCAAGATTAATGATAGTTGGGGATATTACAAGGTCAGCAATGATAGTAATGGATGCTCAATTTATGAAGCTAGAAATATACATGGATCGATCATAATCAGAGCACCTATTTACAGAATCGGCGGCTTTATATTCACGGTAGAAAAAGACAAAAAGGCTTGTTATAAAAACTAGCTGTCGAACATTCCGCCATTTATAAGCGGATTAGTCTCTCAGTTTGTATCCAGTCTTGAAAATCCAGGCAATCAGGGTTAAGAATAAAAATATCATCCCTAAGCTCGTATATACATCAACATCAGCCACTTCGAAAAAGCTCCACCTAAAACCACTCACCAGATAAAGGACAGGATTGAGTAGCGTTACTGATTGCCAAAATGGCGGCAACATACTCACCGAATAAAAGCTACCCCCTAAGAATACCAGAGGCGTAATAATAAGCATTGGGACAACTTGTAGTTTCTCAAAATTATCCGCCCAAAGCCCAATTATAAATCCAAGAAGGCTGAAGGCGATGCAAGTTAATAATAAAAAAGTTAACATCCAGAATGGGTGAGCAATAGTAAAGTCAACGAAAAGACTGGCGGTAATTAATATTATTGTCGCCAGTATCATTGATTTGGTAACCGAAGCGCCAACATAGCCAAGTAGTGCTTCATAAAATGAGATGGGCGCGGATAGTATCTCATATATGGTACCAGTGAATTTAGGAAAAAAGATTCCAAAAGCCGCATTTGTCACGCTTTGAGTCAGCACCGTTAACATAGTTAACCCCGGGATTATAAATAATCCATAAGGGATGCCATCAATGCTTTCAATGCTAGAACCTAATGCTGCTCCAAAGACAACGAAATACAGAGAGGTGGAGATAACTGGCGAGGCAATGCTTTGAAACAGCGTGTTCCAAAAGCGCAACATCTCATTTTTATAAATAACATTTATTGCCCTAAAATTAATCATTTTTGTCTATTAGCTTAATGAATATATCTTCCAAAGAACTCTCTTTTGTTTTAATATCTGATACTAATATATTTATACTACTTAGTTCAGTTAGCAACTGAGCCATAATGGCGCTATCAATATTGGAACTATATGAATAGAGCAAACTCATACCATCAGCCCCTAATCGCAACTCAAATTTATCTAAACTTGCCGGCAAGCTATCCAATCTTTCATTTAATAGTATTTCCAAGTCCTTAGTTCCTAGGCGGTTCATCAAGCTACTAGTTTTTTCAACAACTCTTAATGATCCCCCATCGATAACGCCAATTCTATCCGCTATTTCTTCCGCTTCTTCAATGTAGTGAGTCGTTAGAATTATTGTCACGCCAGAATCTCTCAATCCCCTAACAATATCCCACATGTCCTTCCTGAGTTTAACATCTACTCCGGCAGTCGGCTCATCTAAAAATAAAATCTTTGGTTGATGAGATAGGGCCTTGGCAATCAGCACTCTTCTTTTCATGCCACCTGATAGGGTGCGGAGTTGTGAGTTCTTCTTATCATATAGTGATAATTGTTTTAGAAGTTTTTCCAAATAATCATTGTCATTAGGCTTCCCAAATAAACCCCTGGAGAATTTAATCGTATCCCAAACCTTATCAAAAGCCGCCAACGTCAGCTCTTGTGGAACTAGACCAATGATACTCCTGGTTTTTTTGTAATCAGCTATGGTATCCCAGCCATTAACCGTAACCGAGCCTGAGCTTGGAGTTAAAATGCCACAAATAGTAGAAATCAAAGTAGTTTTACCAGCACCATTCTCACCTAATAAGGCAAAAATCTCCCCTTTCTGGATATCTAAATTAATATCTTCCAAGGCGGCTAACCCCGAAGCATAAACCTTGGAAAGGTTTTTGATGGAAATAACAATTTGATTGGGTTCGTTCATACTTGTGAATTTGAATGGTTCATTAAAAGTTTAAATATAGTATATCACAAGCATGGACGTTATATATGCTTTATTGTCAAGCAGAAATCTGCCTCTTTCCTTTCGCACGCTTGCGATCTACTTCTTTAAGCATACGCTTACGAATGCGGGTAAAGTTTGGTGTAACCTCAACAATCTCATCATCATCAATGAACTCCAAGGCCTGCTCAAGGTCTAGCTTTATCGCCGTCGTAAGTGATACTGCTTCATCGGTGCCAGAAGAACGGACATTAGTTAATTGCTTGCCTTTCATAACGTTGACAACCAAATCATTGTCTCGGCTGTGAATGCCGACTACCATACCTTCATAAATTTCAGTATTATGTTCAACGAAGAACTTGCCACTCTTTTGCAGGTTGAAAATTGCATAAGCGACAGCCTTACCCTGGTTCATCGAAATCAAAGAACCATTTGCTCTTTGCCCAATATTACCAGGTTTTTGTGGTTTATAAGTATCAAAAGTAGAATTCATTAACCCAGTGCCAGTAGTTGCAGTTAGGAACTCAGTTCTAAATCCAATCAAGCCCCGTGCAGGGATATTAAAGTCTAATTTAACCCTTCCATTGCCATCAGGTTGCATATTGGTTAATTCGCCTTTACGAGCGCCGATACGCTCCATTACCGTGCCTTGATGCTGTGATTCAACGTCGATACTCAGATCTTCAAAGGGCTCACAAATAACACCATCAATTTCCTTGAGAATAACTTGAGGACGCCCGACGCCAAGCTCAAAACCTTCCCTGCGCATAGTTTCAATTAGAACCGACAGGTGAAGCTCGCCCCGACCAGACACTAAGAATTCCGAAGGATCTTCGGTATTTTCAACACGCAACGCTACATTATAAATCAGTTCCTTCTCTAAGCGATCACGGATATTTCTTGATGTAATAAATTTACCATCTTGGCCGGCAAAAGGAGAGTCATTAACTCTAAATCCCATAGAAACCGTAGGCTCATCGACCGATAACGGCTCTAGGGCTTCAATGGTTTCAGGATCGCAAATAGTGTCGGAAATAGATAGGCCTTCAATGCCAGTGATACAAACAATATTTCCAGCCTCAGAAGTTTCAACATCAACTTTGTCCAAACCTAGAAATCCTTGCAAAGTAGCAATCTTTCCTTTGCGTTCAACACCATCAGCACCAACCACTATTACCTGCATGTTCTTTTTAATCGTACCGCGTGTAATGCGCCCCACACCGATAGCACCAAGGAATGATGAGTAATCCAAAGCTGTAATCTGCATCTGTAAAGGAGCCTCTACATCAACTTCTGGAGCTTTGACATTATCTACAATAGTTTGAAACATAGCCGTCATGTCTCCATCGCGAACATCGTCTTCTAATGAAGCGTAACCATTAATGCTTGATGAGTAAATGATGGGGAAGTCTAATTGTTCATCTGTGGCACCCAATTGATCAAATAAATCGAACACTTGGTCAATCACCCAGTCAGGACGAGCTGCATCTTTATCAATCTTGTTGATAACCACAATTGGGTTAAGACCTTGGTCAAAAGCCTTTTTAGTCACAAAACGCGTTTGTGGCATTGGTCCTTCTTGCGCATCAACCAATAAAAGAACAGAATCCACCATAGAAAGAACACGTTCAACTTCACCGCCGAAGTCGGCATGTCCAGGTGTATCTACGATATTAATATGGTAATCACCCCATTTAATAGCAGTGTTTTTCGATGAGATAGTAATACCACGCTCTTTTTCGAGATCATTGGAGTCCATCATTCTTTCGCTAGATTCAAAGCGCGAGTCAAAAGTGTCAGATTGTTCCAGAAGCTTATCAACTAGAGTTGTTTTTCCGTGGTCAACGTGTGCAATAATAGCAATATTTCTAAGATTCTTATTCATGATAAGCTCCAAATTTTTAAAAGTAATATTTTACCATAAATAAAACCATGAGTGGGTGTTTTTAAAGTATTTTTTGCAAAGATAGTCTTGATATGTTTAGCGTTAGAATATATAATATTTTTTAACAAACATAAAACAACAAACAGGGGAAATAAATGAGGATCAATAGTAAATTAATAACCGCAATCGCTTTATTAAGTGGAGCAGTCATGATGAATCCAGTAATCGCTCAAGAGACAGCGACTGCACAAGTAAAATCAGAAACAGTAATTGAGAAAATTGCAGTATCAGCACCAAACCTAGCATATTCAATTAATCCAACTATTATGTGGGAGAGGTTTCTTTCTTCACACGGATTAAAGCAGGGTTGGAATAAACTTCCAAGCGGTGATATTTTTATATCTAAAGGGGAGTCTACTGTAGGTAAACCCCTATCTAATAGAAAATTTGTGGGATCAAGGAATATCGCATTTGAAAAAGCGATGGTTTTTGCTCAAGATTCAATGGCTTCAGAGCTAAGTAGCACATCATCAATGAAAATAATGTATCAACTGGAGAGTGATTCTAATGAATTACCACCATCACTAGAGACAGCAAAAGGCGAAATATCAATTTTTGATCGTATTGAGAAATTGACAACAGAGGCATTAGATGCCCAAATTAATAAATATGATCCAAGTTGGTCAAGCAAAGGTAAGTCAGAGGCAGAAATAAACGCGAAGATTGTGGAAACTCGTGAACAGTTTGAGAAAGTGATGGCTGAAAAGACGTCTCTATGGCTACAAGGTGCCTCAAATATTTTTAATACAGAAGGTCCAGATTCACAAGGAATGTATACGGTGATAGTGGGACTTGCTTGGTCACCAACATATTCAAAAATCGTCACAAACTTAATTGATAAGGATCAGCCAGCCCCTACAGGAAAGCCAGCCGCACCAATTATAGATCAAATAAACGCAAAATTAGTTAAGGATCCGCAATGGCTAACTAAGCAATTAGGCTTAAAGGTAATGAGAGATGAAACAGGAGCTCGTTCTCTTGTAAGTTTTTATAACGTAGATCGCGTTGGAGCTAAAAGGGGTTATCAAAGGAATGCCGTTATTTTAGCAAATAGCCAGATGGCAGCCTTTGTATCAACAAAGCTTGCTGCTAGTCAGTTATTGAAGCAGGCAGAAACGCAAGATTACAATGCTGATAATACGATTACGGCGTACAATCAAGAAAAATTCAAACATCATACAGATATAGCAAGCAAAGAAGTAAATTTCAATGGCCGAACAACTATTAAGACCTGGGAAGGCGTTCATCCTGTTGCAACAGACAGAAAAGTTTATGGTGTAGTTACAGTGTGGTCACCGGCAACGCGCGACAAGGCACTAGCTACAATTAAGATGATAAAAGACTCTAAAGAGATTCAGCATAAAGCAATAGTTGGCAGTGGAACAGCTAGTGGTAAGACGGATATTATGCCTACGGGACCACAAGCAGTTACTGGTTTCAATTCAGGTGCTTTTTCATTGGATGATTTTTAAAGTTTAATACTAATAAATAATAAAAAAAGATAACCTAGTTATCTTTTTTTTTCAAGGAAAAATAATGAAATCGTTTTGTCGGGCTAAAAATTCAATGATATTGTTAAGCATCATGTGCTTTACAGCTGTGAATGCAGGAGAGAATGAGAAAACATCAATAGCCGCTCCAGTTATGGTTAAGGGTGGTGTCTATAATATGAAGATTGGTGACACTATTGATTTGAAAACTTTTTATGGAGAGTTGAATTCCAACCATTTTCTTCCTTTTGATATGCTTGAGCATGTGAAGAAAGATTGTCACTTGCCAAAGCCAAAGCAGGTTACTTGTCCGATGATTGATCGTCATACGGTATTCGAGATAAACTTGAAACCGCTACCATCAAATAATTCAAAGATGATTGATATAATTAATGAATTAGAGGTGAAAATCAATGAGGAGTTTAAAGATGTGAACCTGAGGGTCAATGATAGCAGAACGATAGATGAGCTAGCTAATTCATATAAGCAGAGCTATCAGACCGCAATCTTAGATCTAAACGTTCTTCATCGGAATGACGAATACGAAACCAACATCGATCTAAAAATAAAAGATAGAAAGACAGGAGAAGTAATATCATTTAATGGATTTGACTTCAATGAAAGTCCTAAAAGTAGATCTTTAAAGCAATCTATAACGACAGCTGTAGATGCTGTAAAAAACTCTATGGTTGGAGTTGTTTACAGCAAAGTAACATCTATAAAAGGTAATAGGGTATATATGGATAAGGGTGGCTATAGCGGTGCTAGGGTTGGAATGATAATGACTGCCTGGCACAAGCTAGCACAACCATTATTTAGTTTTAAAATAATATCTATAACACCCGAACAGTCAATTGGAGAAATCCAGGTTTATACAGACCGAAGGGTGTCTAAGGGATTAATAGAGATGACAAAGAACGATGAATTTTACGATTTAGAGAAATATAACATTAAGGCTTATCAGTCGATAAAGGAATAAAACATGATAAAAATTATTTTAAAAAACCACAAATTTTCCCTTGTAATATGGGCTTTTCTAATTCATTTTGTAACAGCCCCCCCCCGCGTTTATTCTGATGGGTTGGATGATGCAGTTGCAACCATTATAGCTTCCTTAATAGTTTCTATACCTTTCTTCGTGTACTGGTATTATGTTTCTTTAAATATTAATAAGCGTGAAAAAGTAGTTTTAGGAAAGCAGGCGAAACAGATATCAGAGTCTCAGGCTGAAATTGAAGCTTTCTTGAGTGAAAATACCGACAACAGCCTATCAAGCAAAGATATATATGGCGCATTATTGAAGTTTGAATCAAAGCTTCAATATTACAGTGTGCTATCCGAACTGAGATTAGAAGAGCACGCAGCAAGCATCCTAGATGAATGGACATGGAGAAATGCCCGTTACATGCGCAAACGTATGGAGCTAATAGATATCGATAAAGAGAACATAACAATGACTGTAGAAGATCTTCGTAAAGGTCTTATGAACAAGGGTAATCCTAGATTTAAGAAGGGCATTTTCATATGGAAAGATTGGTGGGATACAGGCCGTTGCTCTGGGGCTGGGACAGAAGTGTTCCATAGTAAGGGGAGTGAAATAATGTATGTCATTAAGGTTACATTGGCGTGGGTGTTAATATTCACTACTGCATGGTTTTCATTATTTGAGAACCTTAATGAATTATCGTCATCAGAGCAAGCGGAAATATTTTTAACAATTGTTGTTTTCTCGTTATTTTTTGGTGCTTTTGTGAGCGCATTTAGAACAATACCTTATTGGAATACCAAGAGAAATAGTGCCAACCCAAGCTGGTGGGATTATGATGTGGAAACTCACGTAGTTAGAAACTTCGACGGTAATGGCACTGATCAACATGTAACAACTTACTCCAATCACCGCTCAGAAAAATCAGCCAATTGGTGGTACGCACCAGCCACCCACATTGTTAAGGGTGAGACAAGGTTGTGCTTTGGCGATGTCATTAAGGGTGAGAATTTCGAACTCGATAAGCCAATCAAATAATAAAATGTAAATAGGATAAAGAATGATAATGAAAAAACTAATACCAATACTAACAATCTTAATTTCTTTCAACTCTCTTGCTTCCCATAAGCATCTAGATAAGAGTATTTGTGTCGATGTTGACGCTGGGAAATATTATGGAGCTAGGACATATCCTGATGGATCAACAGATGCTTATACGGGAAAGAACCTATGTATGTACAAAAATGGTCATGAGGAATCAGAAGGTAGTTATTTAGAGGGTAAAAGAGACGGCCTCTGGTCTGAATGGTTTAAAAATGGTAATTATAAATTAGTCAATAACTATAAAGATTTTAAAAAAGATGGCATTTGGAAAACTTGGTTTGAAAACGGCCAAATAAAGACGACCAAAGCATATAAAGATAACATTCAAAAAGGTGCTTATGCTGAGTGGTATGAGAATGGCCAACCAAAATCAACCAAAGCCATAACCAGCAGGAAAGAAGCCAAAAAAGTAGTATTTCGTGAGTGGTATGAAGACGGAGGTAAAAAATCGGAGACTGATTATGTCCGTGGTATGAAAAACGGAAAAGAGTTACTTTGGCATGAAAACGGCCAAATAGCTTCCGAAACACAATACACTGATAGAATGTATGATGGTTTAGTGACTCAGTGGCATAAAAACGGTCAAAAGTCATATAAAGGATATTATAAAAATGACTTTTTAGAAGGCACAGGAACAAACTGGAATGATAAAGGTCTTGTAATATATATAGAGAACGGCAAGGACGGAATGTGGGATGGTAGAACGGCTGAATGGAATGACAATGGCGAGCTTGTGGAAGAAAATAACTATTTAAAAGGTAAGTACCATGGATTAGTAAGTGAGTATAGAGACTATCAAGGCAAACAAGTTCATAAAAAAGTAGAGTTATTTGATAATGGAAACCTATTGAAGAGAACTACATATTATAAGAATGGAGAAAGAAAGGAAGAGGCTAATTATAAAAGTGATGGTGGTGAAATAGATGAAGGAGCAGCTCAAGCTTCTTTGCACATTCAACACGGAAAATCGTATAGTTGGCACGAAAACGGCAAGCGACAGGAAGAAAATAACTATAAAGATGGAGAAAAAGATGGGAAAAATACTTGGTTTGATGATCATGATGATGGTTTTATAGAAGAAATTTATGAAAACGGTATCGAGATAAGTTATAAACAACATTCATTCTACAACAACGGCAAAAAACACTTTCATAAGTACCGCACGCCAACAGAGAAAGGTCATACCAATTGGATGAAGAATGGTAGTTTAAGATTTGTTGAGACTCAAAAACCGGGTGATTGGTTTAAGAGAAAGGATTACTATGAGAATGGAAATATCAATAAATTTGAGCAGAGGAAAGAAGGCGAGTGGTCAAGAGTAAGCCTTTATTATAAAAACGGAAAACTAAAGTCGGAAAAGAATTTTGATAAAAATCACAGGGCGCACGGCAAATTCACTTATTGGCAAAAACAAGGTAAGGTTGATGGCGTTGTTACCTATATACACGGGCGTAGACAGTACAATTAAGGAGTTATAGATGATAAAAACCAACATAAAAATACTAACGGGACTAGCAATAGTTACGCTAGTAACTTCAGTTTCAGCGAAATACATAACAGTAGAATCTGATCAGGATTTAGCCAAAGAGCAGTATTTTTTACACCCAATGACCAACCCGTCACAGATTATTTATATTGATGTGAAAAAAGACCTTAAACTTCTGCAAAAAGGTAAATATATTTTATCATCAGAATCCTTAGGTATGGAGGGTATGATGCAGGCAAGCCAAAAAAATATGGCTAACCCACCAGCTATTACTTTCACTGACAAACCTATTGCAGTATTTGGAACAGCCACCAATAAAGACAATGCGGATGATCTTTTCGCAAAATCTATAACATTCGGCTATGAAATGAAGAATAAAGTAGTGAAGGGAAGAAATGTTGGTTCCATTATCAGCGACGGTACTGGTGATGATGCTAGAAAAGAATACCACGCAAGAAAGCTGAAAAAGCAGACCCAGATAAAAGCAACAAGTGAGAAGGGATTAACAGCAGAGTCAAGAGAAGTTGTCTCTAAGCTCAGGATCGATGGGCATACTGTCTTAATAGATGTTGATGGCCGCAGTTACAATATTAGTTATGACTTTTCACATAGGAGATATGCTGGTAAGGAAAAAATAGCTCAAGCTAACCAAGAAATATCAACAAGGATAGCCAGTGTTTTGTCAAGGTATATGGATATATCTGATGCTTTTATATTTGAAGTATCTAAACCTCATCAAGATAAATACAATAGGCAGACGGGGTCGAATTTGGTGTTGATAGAAGTTGACATGGGCGGTAAAAAAGTAGATTATCAATCATTTTTATCTAATGATTCTGAATACAAAAGACTTCTAGCGGAAGACAAACTAAACGGCACAGAATATGTGTGGGGTAAGTCAAAGTCAATGACTTATAAAAATGATATGATGACGGTTGAGTTTGAGCAGGGGAGAGCCAAACCTCAGATGCCAACTCAATATTTAGCTTATAAAATCGAATCTAAAAGTCTAAATAAGGCTTTAAGAAAAGAGAGAGCTGCGCCTCGAATTAAATTTAAGAATTAAAAATATATTTGTATTAGGTCTTATCTATGAAATTTTATAAACTAAACGCACTGGGATTATTGATAATGATGGCATCTTATGCTACCATTTCAAATGCCAATGAGAGCATGCCAGCGAATAATAAAACTGAAATAATAGATTTTCAGAATGAGTTATTGCCAAATAAAAACATCAGTGGCATAGGATATATAGTAGTTTCTACCGATAATATGTATTTAAATAAAGGTGAATACTTGGTGTCAAGCGCTTGTTCGGACAAGAGCAAACTATCAAAGAAGAATAAGAGGCGGATAAGGGCAGATGCTATCAACCAATTATCTTTTTATCTAGAGGACACTGCCTCTTTAATCAAAGTGAGCGAACTAGAATCAATAACCAGTGATAATGAGTCTATTGAGGATTATGAAAATAGTATTTTTTCAAATAATATTAACAATAGATCTGATCGTACTATAAATTCAATAGACATAGCACAACTAAATGCGGATGAAGCAGGAGTTTTTTGCTCGTATATAGGTCAGATGCTAACCCCTATCGAGATAGACTTAAATAAAGCCCGAGTTGTTAGAAATGAAGCTAAGTCTAAAAACCGTCAGCTGGAAAAAGATAATGCGAAGAAGTATCAAGATTTAGATGAGTTGATGGGTTTTTATGAGTATGGAATCAACGAGTATAATGTTCCATCGATAATAACGGTAGCTATTGGTACTGCCTCTATCAATTCAGCAATGCCAAGACAAATAGCATTGAAGAACGCCCAGATCAACGCATTACAGCAGGTATTGGGAACGACAGTTTCATCAAATACCCTAAGTTCGATTGTGGATAACAATGGTGAAGCGAAGGATTTATTTGCCGAGTATTCAAAAGAGGAGTTAGAGGGTACGGTAGAAGACTATACAATATTAAGGCAAGGCGAAGTTGATGGTTTATATGCTGTAAAAATAGAGGCTACCATTGACCCTTCAACAGTGCTTAATGATATGGAGAAGGCAATAAAGATGCTCGGCAGCCCAAAGATTTTTATAGACTCCAATTCTGAAATCATAAAGGACTACTTGTCTAGCAAATTATTAAACGAAGGTGTTGGTGTAGTATCTACAAGGAATAACGCAGGAATAATATTAACTGCATCCAGTGAATTGATAAGGCAGTCAATGAAACAGTCATGGTTCGAGATTGGTTTAAAGATGACAATGGAAGAGGCTGTAGATAGCTCTAAGTTATCAATCTTAGAGAATACACCTAGTTATATCCCATTTGATTATGAGACCTCAAAAAACAAGATAATTAAATCTTATTTAAAGAGTTTCGAAAATTCAAAACAGATAATAAAGTTTCTAAAGAAGGGCGTGATTAAGATTCACAATGCAGGTGGTATGATCAATAGGATTTTGATAGATCCTAGACTTAATGTGGATATAAACACGTTGATTCAAGTAATCGAAATACATCCAAGGATAGCCTTGATATCGAGTAAAGACCTATCTGGAGTAACTGAATTAACAGCCAGAATGATGGGTGGAGAGATTGAAATAGGGCATATTTTAATGCCTCTAATAGCATCACACAGTAGTGGTATTAATACAGATATGATCCAATATATAAAAATGTCTAATAATCAGTATCAATACAGATATGATGGTGAAGAGATTGAGTTGAACCGACCGAATTACAAGAATGGCAAATCTATAAAAGAAGAGGAAGGGAAATCAAACTTCATTATAGATCTATTAATGAAGATTTGGGCTTGGATTATGTCATTTTTTAGACAAATATAAAGGAGAATTATGATTGATATATTAAAATCTATTATTGCAAACCTATTAACTAAGCCATTTAAGGTCTTATTTAATGCTGGGTGGAAGGCGCTAATATTCGGCGTGCCATTATTAATAGTGGTGGCTTATTTTGGAGATTTAGCTGGGTGGTTTTAGTTTAGAATAGAGTAGCGATTTTTTTATTAATTTTTCACAATAATATTTTTCCAGTTATAAACATAATAGACATTAAAAATAAAAGGAAAAAAAATCATGGCCCTAGATATAGATAGAGACCCTCAATATACCCACGTTCAAAAAGCAAATAAAGAGTATTTTGCCACCCACGAAAACCCCTTAAAGGGGTTATTTAGCAATTTTGTTGAAAATGGGAAAAATAACATACTTGCAGTCATTGGTAGCATAGGTGCATTAGGTCTAGCTTCTGCAGCAGCCATAACAGCAACTGCTGGTGCTCCAGTAGTATTGCCAGCCGTTGTTGGTACTTTAGTTCTCATTTCCCTTTTTATTGAAAAGGAAGATCCAGACGCTCCGGCAGAAGTGGTAGATTTAAAAGGCCCCTTGGATGAAGCGGGAAAAAACATTGACATCAATGTTCAAGAAGAAGTCAATAAGAATGCTCTTGATAGTTGGCACAAAGTCACCGCATCTGAACTTGCTTCTAACAAACAACACCAACGCCTTTTTTCTTAGCCCATTTACCAAGACACACGTAATTTCATAACATCAGTAAAAATTAAATTTAACGGAGGTAATATTCTTATGGCAGACAACGAAAAAGTTAGTAATTCTGGAATCCCAATATATAGCATAGACGACGAAAAAGATGCGGCTGGAAATTTCGTATTAAGGGCCAATGGTAAGGTATTAGATACATACGCAAGTGAAGCGTATTTGTATCGTGGATACTGGGATCATTCACACTCAAATCCAGGCAGTAATCACCCTGAAATGGAGGACCAAATAAAAACTATTCTTGCGCGTAAAGCACAGATGCTTAAAGATGAACATTTTGGTAAGAATGCAATTTTCAACACCAGAATAAAGAATGGTAGCGAAACAATCGAAGATGGCGATTATTATGAACATAATGAATATGATCATGGGCTGTTGCATGGTAATAAAGAAAGAGTTCAGGGCTGGCCAACTAAATATGAGTTTGGCGAAAGGAGTGTCAAGGCTACGGGGGATAAGTTTAATGAGGAAATAGCTATATTGAGTAAAGTAAAGGAAGGCAAAGAAATGTCGTTTTATCTAAATGGCCTTGTTCAAACTATTTCTAAATTTGAAAATGGAATATTGCATGGCAAATGTATCACTTTAAATTCGATTGGCGGCGAGGTAGCTCACGAGACTAATTATAGGATGGGAGAGAAGCATGGCAGAGAGGTAGAGTACGATGATTATACCCAGGATATATTGAAGGAGATTAACTTTGATTCAGGCGTTAGACATGGGCAAAGTATAGAAAATTTCCCATCCAGAATAAATGAGGAAGGAGATCAAGTAGCTGGCGGAATAAAGAGATCCAGGCACTATGATGACGGTCAATTAGATGGATTGTGCGCGGAATATTATGAAAGTGGACAAGAGAAAAGTTTGGAAAACTGGCAACTCGGAAAGAGCGAAGGTGCTCACAAGGGTTTTTATGAGGATGGTAGTCTAAAGTACGAATTTAATTTCAAAAATGGCGAGAAGCACGGCCCAAGAGTTTGGTATTTTGAAGATGGACAAGTTTCTGTAAGCGAGAATTATAAGGATGGAAAGAAGCACGGCAAGTTTATAAATTATGCCCACGATGGTAGCACACAATCCGAGGAAAACTACAAAGATGGACTAAGACATGGCGCTTCCGAAACTTTTTTTACAAATGGTAATTTAGAGTTAGCCCAAAATCATAAAAATGGTCTTCAGGATGGAGAATGGATTAGTTATTACCAAAATGGCAACGAGAAGGTCTTCGGTGTGTTTAAGGATGGAGAAGAAACAGGTGAAAGGGTATGGTACAGTGAATCAGGTGAAGTAGAATCCGACGAGTATACTTCGGATGATGGCACAAAGATATCCAGGTTTTATGATACTGCCAAAGTTTCTTCTCTCACTGAAGGTGAAGAAAAAGCAAGTTATTTTAAAGTTTCTTCTCTCACTAAGGATGGAGAAAAAGTAAGTTCATTGATGTTAGGCCTAAGAGGGATAGTGAATATGTGGAGAGACAACCCAATGTTTCCTTATAAGCAGGCGCGTGAGAGTATAAATGTCATCGCGTCTGAACAAGGCATTGGTAATAGTAAGTCTACCACTTCTAAAAGCACCAGTCATTGACTATTTTGAAGATTAATGATATTATAATATTATTAATAATTTTGATTAAGAGATAAAAAGTTGCACACTATTATCAATGATATTAAATTTTTCTTTTTTATTTTATTGAATGGAATTGGATTAATATTAATATCGCTAACCTGCATTATCATGTTTGCCCTCCCAAGCAAAACATTGTTTAAAATAGCAGCATTATGGGCACCATATAGCTGTTGGCTGATGAATGTCTTGCTCGGTGTCAAAATTAAAGTCAGGGGTGCCGCGCACATTCCAAATAAACCATGCGTTATCGCCGCCAATCATCAAACACCATATGATGGGATTATTTTTGATAACATACTGCCAAGACACTCATATGTAGCAAAGAAATCTATTGTTCGGATTCCTATATTTGGCTGGCTTTTCTCGCTTACAAGGCCCATCTTTATAGATAGAAAGAAGAAGAAGAAGGCCATGAAGCAAATTATAAGAAAGGGAATAAAAAGGATGACCACCGGTATCTCTGTTATAATTTTCCCAGAAGGCGCAAGAACCCATAATGGTAAAATTAGGAAATACAAAAAAGGCTGTGCGGTATTATCATGGAGCTCAGGAAAGCCGATTTTACCAATTTATCATAATGCCTGTGCTTGTTTTAGCAGGTCTGGAAAATACATTGGCCCGGGAACCATCACCATTGTAATTGGAATACCAATCATGCCCACTCGAAGAACTGTTAATGAAATAAACGAATCCTTATTCAGCTGGACAAAGCACCAGGAGCTCTCTAATAGACTTTGCTGATTTGTCAAATGCCTCTTTTTCGCCAAGATTAAGCTCCAACTCTATTATTTCCTCAACACCATCCGCACCTAAAACAACCGGCACACCTATAGCTATATCTGCCTGACCGTATTCACCATCTAGCATTGCTATGCAGGGCAAAATTCTTTTTTTGTTGTGAACTATCGCCTCTACCATCATTTCAACCGCCGAACTTGGAGCGTTATACGCACTAGAACTTTTTTTCAAACCCAATACCTCCGCACCACCATTCCTTGTTCTCTCTATTATTTCTCTAACATCGCTCTTACCTAAGAGGTTATCAATAGAAATCCCGGCGATTGTAGTAAATCTAGTCATCGGCACCATAAGGTCTCCATGCCCACCTAAAACCATGGAACTTATGTCATTAATAGAATAGTTTGATTTCTCGGCAATGAATGCAGACATCCTCATTGAATCCAATATGCCGGCCTGGCCTATTATTCGGTTGTTAGGCCAATTGGCTTTTTTGTTGGCGTAATACGTTAGCACATCCACTGGATTCGATACTAATATAACGTAAGAATCAGGGGCAAATTCAATCACGCCATTCATTATTTTGTCTATTATTTTTATATTGGTTGAAAGAACATCGTCCCTGTTCATGCCCGGTTTGCGAGGTATGCCAGCTGTTATAATAACTATATTTGAGCCCTGGATGGTTTCAATATTATTACTTCCTATAACCTCCGTATCAAATCCGTAGGCACTGGCTGTTTCTTGAATATCAAGTGCCACGCCTTTGGCATAAGCATCATCCAAATCAATAACAACTATGGTTTCCGCCAACTGTTTGATAGCTAATTTTTGCGCCGTACTTTCACCAACTCTACCAGCCCCAATAATACTTATTTTCTTAACCATTCTTTCCTCCATTCTCATTTAAAGGATTCCTGCTACCAACAGCTTCACCAATTGATCCAAACCCATCTTTTTCTAATAATTTAACCAAACCACGGTTTATTTCTCCTATTACCTGTGGGCCTTCAAATATCATTCCCGTAATCAATTCCACTAAATTTGCGCCAGAAGTAATTTTTTCGTAGGCATCTTCGGCATTAAATATTCCTCCAACACCGATGATGGTCATTTTGCCTTTCGATTTCTGATAAATATGCCTGATCGCGTTGGTTGATATTCTTTGGACCGGCAGGCCACTTAGTGCTCCCTTATCAAATGTCAGTTCTTCTTTAATATATTCGTTATTAAGTGCAGGTTTGGTTAAATTAGTTAAGACAAAACCATTTACCTTGTGATCCATACAACATTCAACAATCTCATCCATCTCCGAATAATCTAAGTCCGCGGCAAGCTTCACATATACAGGCTTTTCATCTTGTTTGACCTCATCAAGTCGAGCTAATAGCTTATGAAGATTGTCTTTGGTAGCGAATGGCTCACCATCAATTGTGTTTGGGCACGAAATGTTTATTGTGTAATAATTACCTATATCTTGGAATGCATTTACTGTTTTTAGGTAGTCAAGAATAGAAACCTCGATATCGTAGTCCATTACTTGATTTGATTTGGCGGCACTTATGCCTATCGGTATTGAAAAATTCTTATTTTTTAATTTTTTAGAAATTATCTCCGCCCCCATATTATTAAGGCCATACCAGACCAATATAGACTTAGATTTTACCAACCGAAACAATCTTCTTCCTACCCCAGGGTTCCCGGCACAGATATCCCCCGTAAAAGACCCAAGCTCTGCAAAGCCAAAGCCCAGGAGCGGGTAAACGTCCCCCAGTTCACCATCCTTATCAAAGCCAGCCGACAAACCTATTGGGTTTTTATATTCTATGCCATCAACTTGTGTGTTTAATGCTTTGTGCTCATAATAAAATAGTGATTTTAATAACATTTTACCTCGCCTATTTTGAGCTATTTTTAAACCGAATTCTTTTAGTTTGTTGTGTGCTACTTCAGCAGGCCATAAGAAAATCAGTGGACGTAATAATAATTTATATATATTTCTGGTCAAAAATCCCCTTACAGCGTATATATTCACTTAGCCTCCTTTTATTTTCTTCTTTTCAATGAAGTATTGTGCGTATTCCAATGCAGTATTTAAACTGCCAAGACTAATATTGCCAGTGCCAGCCAAACCCAACGCTGTCCCGTGATCGACTGAAGTGCGTATAAACGGCAATCCCAAGGTAATGTTGACGGCATTGTGGAACCCCATAGATTTGAGTGCTGGTAACCCTTGATCATGATACATTGCTAGCACACAATCGACCCCGATTAATGCCTCTGGTGTAAATGCGGTATCTGCTGGCACTGCCCCAGTCAGATGATATCCTTTATTGATATTAAGTTGGCGGATGAGTGGATTAATAACATCTATTTCCTCTCTACCTAGATAGCCATCTTCTCCAGCATGGGGATTAAGTCCGCATATGACGATGTTTGGACTTTGAATACCCATCGATAATAATGATTGGTGAATAATATCAATGGTTTTTGTAAGTGAGTCAGTTGTTATGTGCTTTGGCACGGCTGATAATGGTAAGTGGGTGGTTGCCAAAGCAACACGCAGCCCCTTGGTTGCCAGCATCATCACTGTTTTATCCGTATGAGTTAAATCCGCGAGATATTCTGTATGTCCCATGAAGTCAATGCCTGATTTATTGATCACAGCCTTATGAATTGGTCCAGTAACCAAGGCATCACACTGGCCATCTATACAATGCTGGGCGGCTATGTCCAGGGTATTCAGAACAAACCTTGCGTTCTCTGGGTTTAGCAATCCTGCAATTGTTTTTTCTGGTTTTATAATGGGAAATACGCAAATCTCGCCAGGCCTTGCCGCAACAAGACTCTCTTTGATTTTAATGGAGAGGTTTAGTTTTTTTGCCCGGGCTAATAGCAAATCAGGGTCTGTAAAAACCAATAATTGCACCTCAGTTTTTTTCTGAGCATGGATGATAGCTAAATCTGGCCCAATGCCGGCTGGTTCTCCTGGGGTAAAGGCAATAGTCATAGTGGTATAAAATTTATTTATATTTTTGTTCTGAATAAAGGTTTTGGTCTATAATGTCTTTATTTTCCTCACCAATTTCCAAAAGCCTCTCTTTAGTCAGGATACTTCCCTCTCTTGATCCAACAAAGGCATAATCGAAAATTTGTGTTTCAACAATTGCATCAACTGGACAGGATTCTTCACAAAATCCACAATAAATACATTTAAATAAGTCTATTTCATATTTACTGGTGCGCCTGGTGCCATCTGGTGCCTGATAACTTTCTATTTCAATAGCATTAGCAGGACACACCGCTTCGCACAATTTACAGGCTATACAGCGCTCTTCACCATTTGGGTAACGTCGTAATGCGTGTAAGCCTCTGAAGCGAGGTGAAATCGGTGTTTTCTCTTCCGGATATTGTACTGTTATTGGGTCTGAAACAAGCATCTTCCCAGTTATTTTCAAACCAGACCTAAATTCTTTAAGGCTGATGCTATCGATTGCTTTTTTGATTATTTCTATCATTTTGACCTCTCTCCTTAATCAATACGCCTATTTTTGTCACCTGATATTATCATTATATGACGGCTACTAAAAAAGTCAAGATAGTTAAGCATTAATCGACAATATCGCAATAACCTTTGGCCATAGGTAGGTCCTTATTAGTAGAATAGTCTATTGGAACTTCTATTATATGCACACCACCAGCCTCAAAAGAGGCCTTAATAGTTGGCACAAAGTCATCGCATGCCTTTATTAGATGCCCATTAGCTCCATAGCTCTCGGCATATTTGACAAAATCAGGGTTTCCGAAGTCCAAGCCGAAAGTTGGCAGACACTGAATATCCTGTTTCCACTTAATCATGCCGTAACCATCATCAACAAGGATCACGACAACAAGGTTTAACTTTAACCTCATTGCTGTTTCTATCTCCTGAGAATTCATCATAAAACCACCATCACCACAAACAGCCAAAATCTGTTTTTTAGGATACATAATGCAACAGGCGATCGCCACTGGCAGCCCAGCACCCATGGTTGCAAGGGCATTGTCTAATAATAATGTATTCGGTTGTCTCGTGTGAAAGTGCCTGGCAAACCACAACTTAAACATCCCATTATCCAAAGAAACAATGCAATCATCATCCAACGCACTTCTTACGTCACTTACGACTCGTTGCGGCAGCATCGGGAAAGAATCATCCTTATCCAGGGCATGTATTTCATGCTTTATTCTTGCCCTAATTGGATCAACCCAAGCCCCATTGAATTTATGATTGACATCAAGTCCATCAGTTAATCTATCTATACAATTGCCAATATCGCCTATTACCTCTAATTGCGGGTAATATATATCTTTTATTTGCGCCGAATGAAAATTGATATGAATGACAGTCTGCTCGTTCCCTTTCATTATAAATGGTGGCTTCTCGACAATGTCATGCCCAACGTTAATAATTAAATCAGCCTTTTCAATCGCCTCATGCACATAATCCTGTGAGGAGAATGCCGCAGTTCCTATGAAGTTTTCATCTTCACCACTCAAAACTCCCTTGCCCATTTGTGTATTAAAAAACCTAATCCCCGTTTTGTTTATAAATTGCCTCAACGGCTCTCTTATCACTTTTCTATTAGCCCCGGCACCAATTAACAACAACGCTTTTTTTGAATTTGTAATCACATCAATAGCGTCTTTAATCGCAGAATCAGTTGGTTGTATTTTCTGTATTTTTTGTCGCGGAAAAAGGGAGATATCATCTACATTCTCAGCAGCAATATCCTCCGGTAGCTCTAAATGAACAGCACCAGGACGTTCTTCTTCGGCTATTCTAAATGCTTCCCTCACTAATGACGGTATCTGCCTTCCATAGACTATACTCTTGGATTTTTTTACTAGCGGCTCCATCATTCTGATAACATCTAGCATTTGAAAATTACCCTGTAGGCCAGCCCGCATGGGTTTTTGCCCAGTAATAATTACTAACGGCATTGCCCCCAGTTGTGCGTATGCTACTGCAGTAACTAAGTTTGTTGCTCCTGGACCTAAGGTGGTTAAACAAACGCCAGCCCTACCAGTTAGTCTTCCGTAGGTTGCCGCCATAAAAGCAGCAGCCTGTTCATGCCTGGTAAGGATAAATTTGATAGAAGATGTTCTAAGGGAGTTCAAGAAATCAAGATTTTCCTCTCCCGGTATGCCAAATATATATTCAACGCCCTCATTTTCCAGTGCTTTAATAAATAAATCAGATGCCTTCACGTAGTATTCCTTATATGTACTTAACTATATTACATCTTTGTTCGGCGGTAAGCAAGTCACCACTTATTTTTAGTAGACGAAAAAAAACCAGAGAAATGAAAGACTCTGGTTCAACATATTCGTCATAGGTGCCATCAAAGAAATCAAGCTTGCCATCTTTTATAGAAATAACCTTATTCGCCAAAGAGGAAATAAATTCTCTATCATGCGTTACGAAAATAACAGAGCCTTCAAAGTTTTCTAGCGCCATATTGATAGCCTCAATCGACTCCATATCAAGGTGGTTTGTAGGTTCGTCCATAATTAAGACGTTAGGTTCTTGAAGCATCAGCTTGCCAAATAGCATGCGTCCTCTTTCACCACCCGATAGGGCCTTAACGCTCTTATTAATATCATCTTTTTTAAATAACAATTTGCCCAAGATGCCTCTGATAACAGTAATATCCTGACCTTTTGAACGCCACTGCGTCATCCAGTCGATAAGACTCATTTCCTCCGCAAAGTCAGCCGTGTGGTCCTGCGCATAATAGCCAATTTCAGCATTGTCACTCCATTTGATAGAGCCACCAAAATTATTTTCCATACCAGCTAAGACTTTACAAAAAGTAGTTTTACCCACACCATTGGCCCCAGTAATACCAACGCGGTCACCTGGCTTAATTATTAGATTAACACCAGAGTAAAGTTTTTCCGAAAATTCTACCCCAAAATTTTCCAACGATACAACATTCTTGTTGATAGTTTTATTCGTATTAAAAACGATGTATGGCATAATTCTACTAGAGGGTTTGATGTCGGAAAGTTCAATTTTTTCTAATTGCTTTTGACGAGAAGTAGCTTGCTTAGACTTAGACGCATTCGCAGAGAATCTAGAAACAAAATGCTTTAATTCCTTAATTTTTGCCTCTTTCTTTGAATTGTCACTTTGCATCTTCTCTTGAATCGCCGTGGCAGCCGTCATGAAGTGATCATAGTTACCAGCGAAGGTATTGATAGCACCATAATCTAAATCAGACATATGCGTGCAAACACTATTGAGGAAGTGTCTGTCATGTGAAATAATAATCATCGTTGATTTTTTAGAAGACAAAGTGTCCTCAAGCCACTTAATAGATTCAATATCAAGGTTGTTAGTAGGCTCATCTAAAAGCAACACATCAGGCTCAGAAAACATAGCCTGAGCTAATAAAACTCTCATTTTCCACCCAGGCGCCACATCACTCATTGGACCAAAGTGATATTTTTCATCAATGCCAAGACCCATGAGTAACTCGCCAGCCGAAGACTCAGCCATATAGCCATCCATCTCAGCAAACTCCATTTCTAGATCTCCGACTTTAAGACCATCAGCATCACTCATCTCCGGCAAACCGTAAATTCTATCTCTCTCTAATTTAACTTCCCAAAGACGCGGGAATCCCATCATAACAACATCGATAACCTTTTCTTTTTCAAAAGCGAATTGGTCTTGCCCAAGGATGCCAAGCCTAACGCCCGGCTCAACCTTCACATTACCCGCAGATGGCGTAAGATTGCCCGAAAGAATCTTCATAAATGTTGATTTACCGCAACCATTAGCTCCAATCAATCCATATTTCTTGCCATCGCCAAATTTGACACTCACGTTTTCAAATAAGGGTTTTTCGCCAAATTGCATGGTGATATTACTAGTAGAAATCATGTATTTTCTCTCTTTTAAAAAATATTATAATGTCGTATATTATACCAGAAAAAAGCCAGAGGTTTAATGACTCTGGCTTTTTTGTGTTAAGTTAAATAGTTGTTTTTAATGAAAAAGGATCAATCGTCTTCGTACTCTTCTTCAAATTTCAAAAACATATAAGCATCAAGGTCGTCAAATCCACCAATATGCTTGCCATCCATGAAAATCTGTGGCATCGTGCGAACACCCGGTGCAACTTCGTGTAATTGCTCCATCGTCCAATCCCCAAAACTCATATTTCTCTCTTCAAACTCAATACCATGTTTCTCAAGGAGGTTTTTGGCACGCACACAATAACCACATTGATTTTTTGACCAAATAATAGTTTTACCTTCATTCAAAGGAACTACTTTGAAGTCACCATTATCTAAATGTTCAATGTCTTGTGTCACTTTATTTAGTCCTTTGATTCTTCAGTTGCTTGAGGAATCCAGCCTTGCGCTAATTCTTCTTTGGTTGCTTCACGAATACTGTCAATCGTTACATCGAAATGCAATCTAACGCCAGCCAAAGGATGGTTTGCGTCAATAACAATAACTTCATCTTGAATTTCTTTGACGTGCACAGCAAATTCATTGCCTTCTTCATCTTTAGAGTTCAATTGCATGCCAATTTCCAAAGTATCAGGATCTTCGATCGCATCCTTAGGAATTTCCTGAATGCCTTCCGCGTGGTGTTCACCATAGGCATCAACAGGTTCAATTGATAATTCGAAAGAATAACCAACTTCTTTTCCTTCCATGGCTTTTTCAAGCTCAGGAATAATGTTTGAATAGCCTTGTATAAAAAGCATTGCTTCACGACCATCAGTGGAGTCTAAAACCACCCCTTCGTCGTTTTTTAATGAATACTTCATGCCTACTACCATGTCTTTTGCAACTGTCATTTCATTTGCCATAATATTGTCCTTTGTGTGTATAAATAATGAAGCATTATACCATAAAAGGGTGATAAAATAAGATTATTATTTTCACAATTTATATTTACTCGTTATAAATGATTTAACATAGATAAAAATAAGAATATTTTAGGAGCAACAATACAATGGATGATAATACGAAAGAAAACGCAAAGATTTTGGCCCACGGCGCAGCCGTAGGCACTGTTTTGGGAGGAATTGTCCTCTACGCTAGCGCCCCAATACCGATGATTCTTGCAGCAACTGCTGTATATATATTGGGCCGTAATAGTCCAGATCTAGGGAATGATAAAAATATACCCGCAGCTAAGAGCGCTATTAATAAAATAAATAGCGATGAAAACGGCAAGGACGGAATGTGGGGTCCTTCTGGAAATGGAAGAACTTTTAATTACCCATAAACACGAAAACAATAATTTTAAAAAAGAAAGAGAAAGGAGAATAAATGGCCGACCAATATAATACTAGAGCAGATTTAACCCAAGCCATCCGCCTAGAGGACGAAGCAATCCAACAACTAGAAGATGACATCAGAAGCCGCCGCGAAGGCCGCCGACTAGATGCAGATAGCGAAGCCTCTCATAAGGCACTTGCATTGTTGGTTTTAATCGGGATTATGGGTGGCGCAGCCTTTGTTGCAGGCCCATTAGTTGGTCCGTTAGCCGTTCTAGGTGGTGCTAAGCTCTATCAGGAATATGGAAAGATGTCAAAGGAAAAGCAACGTGAGGCCTACGCTAAGGCAAGGGATGAGCTTTACGCTTACGAGAATGGAGAGGAAATAGAAGCGGCTAAGGTTGAGCTTGAGAAAGTTGAACCGAAATGGTGGCAACAACATGGCCCAGATACATCCAGTACCAAAGTTCACCAGCAATAGCAAATAGGGAGCACAAATGAATATAGAAAGAAATAGGGAAGGGGATGCACATATACATTTTGATAATAATGAGAAAGATGTTGTTTCATTTAACGTTCCAGAGATTAGAGACTATTTAGAACTTATAAGTCCAGAAAAGTGGGGTTTTGAGGGCTGGGATGATAAAAATTTCAAGTCCTTAAGATTTACCAAGCCGAATGATGTCCTTCAAACAGGGCTTCAAATGTTTGTTATTATGAAGGATAATAATGGCATTGAGTACAATCACGGAAATGTTGACTTCAACAAAAGCCGCCAGGATATCTTGGATGTAATGAGTGACGAAGATGAAGCATGGGTTAGAGATTATTTGGTCAAGAATGAATATGATTTTCAGGCTCTGATGGCTGATGAGAAATTTCAAGGGATTTTTGAATCGTTATTTGATGGCGAGGCTGCCATTCAGGCGGCATGGATAGAGGACCAGAATACAGATTGGGTGCGACCTGATGGCGACGATAGAGACTATCCATTAGGGAGATCGGTAAGATTATTGGGTTCGGTTAGTGCTAAGCTTACCGAGTATCAGTATGAAATGGTAGAAAGACTAAGGAATTTACAATATATCTTAAGTACCGAGCCGCATGTGTCCGAAAACAGTTATGGTGTGATCTATGCATATGATGATGAGGGAAATTTCACTCAAACTCCAAACCCAGAATACTTGAAGATTAAAGGAAAGATCGGTAATGGTGATGATCAGGAAGAAGTTGGCGATAATGCCGCCCACTTAATAATACATTCTAAGGCTAATCCATCATCAAACAAAGATGGCGCAGGCTTTTATACCATGAACTTTGATGGTATAAAGCAATTAAAGAAGAAGATTGTAGAGGCTGGTGAAGGTGAATCCGAGATTAGTGAACGCGACTTAGAGAGCTTGTTAGAAAGCACATCTCATCAAAGTCTAAAGCCAAAATACGAAACGTATGCTGATTTTGTGAATGCTATATTGGATGGACATGAGCCAGCTTGTATAGAGGAAGAGAAAAAGCCAAATCCATTAGTAAGTGCCTTAAGTTACATACGGTCGAAGTTTAGCGGCGGATCGCAAGAATCTAGTAAAGATATGCAAGCGGCCAAAACCAAACTGGGAAGTATAGATATGCCAGTGGTCAAAAATCAAAAAGAAACCGTCAGGAAAAAATAACGATCTTTGGCTAAAAGTAATCTTTTAGCCAATCACTAGTCTTATCTAGTAGCGTAGATTTTGTTAGGTCGGTTCCAATCGGAGTTATCGACGCATAGTTATTATCCAGTGCATGAAAATCAGTACCAAAGCCATTGTCAGCCTGCGGTCCAATCGGTCCAATAAAATAAGCATTTGAATCCTCAGGATCTGGTATCGCACCCGCAGACATATGCCTATATCCAAGTCTTGTGCTTTTAATGCCATTTAGTTCTTCATATGGTATGTTTGGAACATTAACATTTAGGATGGTGTGTGAAGTAAAAGGCGCAGTATCTACGTTGGCTAATATTTGCAGCACAACTTCCGCAGCAGTTTTATAGTTTTCTTTATCTTTGGTGCTGTCCATGCTAACAGCAATTGCCGGAATACCTAAAAACCGCCCTTCCAGTGCACCACCAACCGTACCGGAATAAACCACATCACACCCACAATTAGCCACATCGTTTATGCCACTCACTACAATGTCAATCTTATCTTTCAAGAAGCCACACAAGGCGATATGCACGCAATCAGCCGGCGTTCCATTGACGTGATAGATATTTTCACTTACTTTGCTTACTTTGATTGATCTACCAACACTCAGTGATGAGCTGGTGACAGACATATTAACCTTGGGTGCGAACATGATTACTTCATATTGCTTACTCAATTCTTTAAAAATAGTATTAATGCCTGGTGCTAGATAGCCATCATCATTGGTTAGTAAAATTCTCATTTTTTTAAATTTTATAGTTATTATTAATTATTATACTCTATGGTGTGCAATAATATTATATTTTATTTTCATAATATTACTTTATTGGTTATAAATAAAGTAATATTTAATTAATAGTGAGGAAGGTTTAAGATGAAAAAGCATAATAAGGTGTTGTTAGCAAGTGCCGGATTAATGGCAGGATTAACGGCAGCGGCAGCGGCAGGTGCTGGTCCAGTAGTAGGGGTTTCTGCGGCAGTAATTGGCATTTTTGGACCGGGACTTCTTATTGATAAGGTTAAGGAGTATTATAAAGATTCAAAGGAGAAAATGCAGTCTTCAGATAGGGCTGATGTATTGAGAGCCAGATACCCAGAAATATATAATTCAGATGGCTCTCCTAAGGGAAGGGATTCTGATAGCACCCCAAAAGGAGGGGATAGATAAAATGAAAGATTCAATAGAAATATTATTACATACAACAGGCACAGCAGTAGTAACAGCAGCGGCAGCAATTGCCGGTGGCCCAGTGGTTGCGACCAGCGCCATGGTCGTTTCTATCTTGTGGATACCTGAGATCATGGAAAAGATTGAACAATCTTTATACGATAAGAAACACAATATCCATAGGGAATCTTCGGATAGTATTCTATCTAGATTGAAGAAAATAACAGACGATTTAAAATTAAAGGCAACCCGGCACAATATGCCAGATGGTATGTGGAAATCAAAGCTCAATGGGGTTTGCACAGGGGATTTAGGTAACGGAAATAAACGTTAAAGCAAAACCAACCAAAGTACGAAAGGCCTATCTATTCGGAATGGATCGCTCTTAGAAAGTTTTCATTGAAAGTTGTATAATAATCCAATAATTAATCAACTAATAACAAAAAATGGAATTTTACGCAAATCTAAAAAACATACTTTCAACCGATCTAGGACTACTGGCAGTATTCTTTTTGGCAACAATCTTGGTTATTCTTTCGATAAAGAAGATGGATGTATTTGTTCAAAGGAAACTATCATCTATCGCATCGAACACAAAAAATGATTATGATGATGATATTATCAATGGCAATATAATTAAGAGAACGCTTTTAATCATACCATTCGCGATTATTTCATCAAGTTCATCTTTCATTAACAACGAGAAGCAAATCGTTATTATTGAAAAGGTCGCCGATCTATTATTACCGTTTCTGGCGATATTTATTATCTTTGCGATTCTGGACACGGCAAACACCATATATTCAAAAAAAGACATTTATAAAAAGATCCCATTTTTTGCAGGCCTGCAATTCGTTAAAATAATTAGCATAATCATCGGCTCTATTGTATTTATTTCGGTGCTGTTAGATAAATCACCGACAATCATACTATCAGGACTTGGTGCAGCGATGGCCGTCATTATGTTGATCTTTAAGGATACAATAACTGGCTTTGTTTCGGGTATTCAGCTTATCTCAAATCAAATGCTGAGCAAAGGTGACTGGATTACTATGCCGTCAAAGGGCGTTGATGGAGACGTTATTGAAGTTGGTATCTCAACGGTGAAGGTTAGAAATTTCGACAAGACAATTAGCTCGGTTCCAACGCAGCAACTAACGAGCAACGTATTTTCAAACTGGACTGGGATGCAGAACTCGGGCGGTAGACGCATCAAAAGAAGTGTTGTTTTGGATAGCGATTCATTGATGATGTTGGACGAAGAGAAGATTACTGAACTTAAAAAGATAGATATTTTGCACGAATACCTATCTGGGAAAGAATCTTTAATAAATAAGGCAAACAAAGATAAGAAATTTATAGGAAACTCACGTAATCTTACAAACATCGGTACTTTTAGAGCCTACATTGAGCAATATCTTATTGATCGTGGAGATATACATACCGAAGGGTTTACTTTTTTAGTAAGGCAGCTTGAATCCAATGGCGAAGGTGTTCCAATTCAACTGTATGTATTCACGAAAACTACAGCCTGGATTGAGTATGAGAATATAATGTCAGATATCTTCGACCACATCCTTTCCATAGCGCCAATTTTCGGTCTAGCGGTCTATCAAAAGAAGATTTAAAGACTTTTCTGAAATTCGAACCTTCTGTAATTATTATGATCTATTATACTTCCAGGCAAGTTACCGTCAGAAACAAAATACTTGATACCATTAATAGATGTGCTTTTTACACATATATTTAATACAACATCCAGTTCCGCCTTGGTCAGCTCCCCTAGAACATATATATTTTCATTATAATATGCTAAAACCATGTTATCATTTATTTTAGCCGGTATTTTGTTTCTTATTTTTTTCTTAATAACCTTGTTTTTTACATAATCAATTAGTGATTGAACCTCTCCAACCGTTATTGCATTTTCAATATGATTGAACCTTCCGTCATTCTTTATTATTTCTGATATTTTATCCCTTATGATTGCGGTTCGCACGGTGCCGCCAAGTATGATAGTTTTTTTATAAATTATATACTCTACATCATAAGAATTATCTACCCCAGTTACGGTTTTAATTAAAGACCCAACCTTTATATCGCTAAATTTATCCATTATTGCTCCCGAGATAGACTGTCTTTTCTCTGGCAATTTAGCTATATCTTTTAGTGTATTTATAGTGCTAAAAGATTGAGCTGTGGTAATAATTAGAGGAACAGATACGCACGAAGAAAGTAATAGGGCGAAGGATAATACTAAAAAGGTTTTTACATTATTCATTTTTAATTATTAATGTTTATATTTTTAATTATTGCAAAATTTGCTACAAAAATCAAAGAACTTATTGGCATTATTATGGCTGTTACCAAAGGTGATAATATTGACATTACTGCTAATGGAATTATTACTAAATTATACCAGATTTTTTTTGTATTTTCCTTATTATAACGCTAAAATGTGCAGATATAAATACTATTTAAAGAAAACCATATGCTTGAAGATCTTGACACCATCGTTAATAAACTCAACAAATCTATAGATGATTTAGAGCGCTGGCAAAATGAAGCGGAAGTAATACCAGAATCTATGCTAGAATTAAAGCTAAAAGAAATTAAAGATCTTCAAAATGACCTTGAAGATCTACTTGATCGAGTTAAAAAAGATAATTTATAGTAATTTTCAACTATATGAGAGCAATTTTCCACGTATCCTCATCACGACAGAATACTGTAGTATATGACTTAGGTCGTGACGGTGATTTTATTTGGAAGGCGACATTCCTACAAAATTTATCACCTTCAGTTTGAAAAGTTTCCAGCAGTGAGATAGTTCTTGATGTCTTTTCATCAGCACTAACCCAAACCGATTTACTACCACTTGGAAGCTTCTCAAGCGATGATTGTAGGTGCGTTTCAGCTGCCTTTAATTCTTTACTGGATAACCCAGAAAAAGCCGGTATATAGCTGGTTAATTCATAAACTTTTGTTTTTCCTATTCGTCTCACAGACGATGCTGACTTATCAACTCTTTTTACATAATGACCAACAGCCGGAGAATAATACCAAGTTCTAGTTTTAATAACATTTCCAGAAAAAGAAATCAATTCGCACGTAACAGGGATCGTATTAAAGGATCCAGCAGGGACTGTTATCCTTCTAGCATCATTTGTCTCACATGACCAATCCTGAAAGAAAAAGCGATTACTAAATGCCATATCTTTTCTGCTAATATGTTTTTTCAATGAAATTCTGTAATCTTCATCCGCAGTTAGGGGCCACATGACATTTTTATCTAAAACCCTCATTTCATTGCGACCTTTTTTCTTTTTAGTTTCCCATGAAATTCTAGGTAAGGCGAAGTTTTTATATGCCTTATAGTTAAACGCACCACCAGCAGCTTCCCACTCGATTACGTCCCCATCTATATCACTAACTCTTTCGATATATCCATTGTTAAAAACAAACACATCATTAACGGAATAATTCGGCAATTCTGCCCGTATTTGGGTGGATATTTTTTCACCATGGTCATAGGTTGTAAATGAGCAACTTTGTAGTGATATTATTGAAAAAAGAAACGCTAGTTTAATAAACATATTTATTTACCTTTAAAAATTTCAGCAACTTGATCTCTACCGTAGTGTCTTCTCGCCCAATAAGTGAGGGTGTCTTTCAGGTAGTTATCTAATTCCAAGAAATCAACCGTGCCATTGTTATCTCCATAAGGAGAAACATCGGCTTCACCGCTCATTGCTTTTAAGAAGAACTTTGTGAATAGGCCATGACTCGCATCAGGTTCCCAAGAAGCTACTTGATTCGCATGTGTAGCACTAATTACGCTTATCCCAGTTGGAGGAGTAATTGAGGATGTTCTGGCATATATTGGTGAGGCATTTTTCACTGTCTCGCCATTCTGAGAGATACCACTAAAGCAGGATTCTAATACAACCAGAGTTTCTTTAGTTGGTATTTTTGATAGATTATTATAAAGCGTGCTAAGTCTGTAGCCATTTAGGTCTAGCCTCGAACTATCAGAGTCAGCCGGTATTAAGAAGCTATCTTTGTCTCTCGATGGAGCTCCATGTCCAGCATAATAAACATAAACCCTCGATTTATCTTTTTTCACCCAATCAAATAATTGACCTTTATGGTTTGTTTCTGATCCAAACACCCTTAGGAAGTTAGCCTGGGTTCCATTATTAATCCATATAATATTTCCCTCTAGAATACCTAGGCCATCTCTGGCAAATAGCCTAAATGCTTTAGCATCTCTTGTTGCTGGGTCATTATTTGGTATGTCAATCGATTTTTCGTAATTTTCATTGGCTATAATAACAGCAATGTCATTAGATGTGTCGGATTTTATTAATGGATATTTGATGTCCATTAGTGGATCGGATACTGTAATCTCATATGGTGACTTTACCGGTGCTGAATTTATGGCAACACTGATATCTTGTTGATTTGCGATAGAGTTCATCAGCCAATTTTTATTTATTAATCCCCTTTCCTCATCCATAAGGACGGTTCTTTTTTTGGCTTGCATTTGCATCAAGCCAGAAAGCTCGTCAATTTCATTGTAGTATTCAAGAAAGTCATCGATATCAGAAGAATCGCCACCACCGCCACCGGAATCACTGCTGCTGTCGCCGCCAGAGTCTCCGGAATCACCGTCATCGCCACCGTCATCGCCACCGTCATCGCCATCGCTGTCATCATGACCACCGTCATCGCCGTCATCGCTGTCATCACCATGACCACCATCGCTGTCTCCGTCATCGCTGTCTCCACCTTCATCAGCATAAGCTGATGATATTAGGGAAAAACTGACCTGGTTCGAGGCCAAAGCAAATGCCTGAGAAATTAAAATAAATACTAATATTTTAATTTTTATAGATAAATTCATAGATTTTAATTAGCAGCTTTAATTTCCGCTTCTAAGTCAGTGAATGCCATGCTTGCTCTAGCTCTAGAGGTAAGTATTTCATTCCTCTTAGTTTCAGCCACCAATTGCTTATTAGCACTTCCTAATGGATATTCAGCCAAAACAAAAGCTCTATATCCTTGTTTGGAAGGTAGTATAGCTTGCTTGGATATTTCGTATCCAGTTGTCGCAATGTTAGTTATTACATTTTTAATAACTTTAGTTGTTTCAGCGTGGATTTCAGGCTGATCTGTGCTTCCAGTTTGTGAAATAAAAGAAGTCATCTTAGCACTAACGGTGCCTTTAATTTTATCTGCTAAACTGTATTTTGCATCCAAGATAGCTTTATCTACGGCTAATTGCATGTCAAGCGCGCTAGCTGTGGCTGTGGCACAAATTGCAGTAGGACTACAATCTGATTTTGTAAACCAATCAGGTGTGTTATCTATTACTTGCTCTGCCTGTTCCATTCTCTGTTCTTCATTGTAAATTTTAGCCTCTGGCGTGCCAGCTTCAGGGATTGACGCACAGCCTGTTGTTAATGCTACGAAAATTATTGGTGCTACGATTTTTAGTTTGTTCATGATGTATCTCCTTATTTAATTAATTTATTTGCTTCTTTTGGTTTTAAATTATTGTTTAACGCAACTGATTTGGATAATGCTGCATCAGCACGACTATGCTGCCCTTTGGCAACGCTAACATAGGCCAAAGCACTGTAATAATCCCCGTTAAATTCATTATAATGAGTTGCAGTCAATAAAGCTTTATCTGCCTCATCATACCGCTTTAGCGCAAGCAGCGCCCGTCCTTTTAGATATAGAACTTGCGGATTTTTTGTCCTTTTAAATTGTTCTTTATTTAATAAAGACAATACCCCAATATAGTTTTTATTTTCAATCCTGGATTCTGCCCATTGAATTATATGGTTCTTGTCATCACTAATTTTGCTAAGTCTATTGTATAAGATTTCTCTTTGCAATGATGTTAAGTGCGACAGCTTTAATTCTTCTTCAATCTCCGGAACCCTGTCTATATTTGGGATTGATTCAATCCAAGCAGATATGTCTTCCCATTTATCTAAGTGCGCCACGCTGGTAGGCTTGCCGTGATAATTTGATTTTTCAATAATTACCACCTCCTCACCTTTTACTGATTCATTGGTACAACCAGTCATAAGAAAAGCCGAAGCTAAAGTGGCAACCAAAAAAGCCCTCTTCTGTATTCTCATCATATTTTTCCTCCCGTATTAATAATTTTATAAGGCAATATTACCTCTCTTCTGTTCTTTAAATTTATTTTCGCCAACCACGAGTAAAACTCTTCAAAGGATGATTTATCCTTTATGGGGGCTGGTGCATCAATAGTTGTAATTATCATCAAACTTTCTTCCGACACCTGGGCGCCATCGATTAATTTGGTCATTAAGTCATATCCAGCCGGGAATTTTATAGCCTTATTTGCCGGTACGAATTGATTATTATCGTGCCCATTAGGGAAAACCCTCCAAACTTCTTTCTTCCCGTTAGATCTGGTTATTATCTGGACGATACTGATATGCCTGTCATGTGAAGCGGAATCTATATTAATAACCATATTCTCGCCTTCGATATAAATCATTTTATTCAATTTAGCTGAAATCGGTCGGTGTTTTGCATCCCTGGCCCCAGATTGACACTTTACTTCGATTTTGGCACTGATAGTGCACTCAAATTTATTGGCGTCTTGCGATGTATCCAATGTTGTCTGTGTCTTATCAAAGCCAATTACATAACCCGATAACATTTCTAGATACATCTTGGAAAGTGAGTCCTCAGTCTCGGATTTAATCCGCAAACTCGAGGCTTGAAAGTCTGTTCCACATTTTTGTACGATTGCCTCTTTCTTCATTTGCCTTTCAACTAAGAGACATCCTTCATTTATGCTTCTATGGCTATCAAATGCCATGGTCTTGGTATTGTTATATTCAATAGCCGAGGTATTCATTATTAGCATAGAAAGACCAGCGAATAAATATATATTTTTTTTCATAAATAAAAGGTGTATGTCGATAGTCTAATATACTAATTGTCACCATAAAAGTCAATCAATAATCAAGTATTTAGTAAAATATTAACCATGTAGTATGTTAATTAATGTAACTATATGATATAATTAACATATAGTCATTTGTCTGAATTATATTTCATTAAAAAATGACGAAGATGAATGGTTAAATAGAACACCAGTAATAATAAAGGAGACAGAAAATGTTAATTTCACTAAGAGAGTTATTAGACCACGCAGCAGAAAATGGATATGGAATGCCAGCGTTTAACGTAAACAACATGGAGCAGGTTCATGCTATCATGGAGGCCGCCGACAAAACCAATTCCCCAGTTATTATGCAGGGTTCTGCCGGTGCTAGAAACTATGCCGGTGAACCATTTTTACGCCACCTAATTTTGGCAGCCACAGAAATGTACCCACATATACCGATTGTTATGCATCAAGACCACGGTTCAGAGCCAGCAGTATGTTTACGCTCGATTCAATCAGGTTTTACATCAGTAATGATGGATGGCTCTTTGGAAGCGGATATGAAAACCCCAGCTTCATTTGAATATAATGTGGAGGTAACTAAAAATGTAGTAGCGCTAGCACATGCTGGCGGTGTTTCAGTTGAAGGTGAGCTCGGTTGTTTGGGTTCGTTGGAAACAGGCGAAATGGGTGAAGAGGATGGCCATGGTGCTGAAGGAAAACTCGACCTTGAAATGTTATTAACTGGCGTCGAAGAGGCCGCAGATTTTGTTAAAGCAACAAATGTTGATGCCTTGGCAATTGCTATTGGCACATCTCATGGTGCTTATAAGTTTACACAAGAACCGACTGATGAGATTTTGCGTATTGATCGTATTAGGGAGATCCACGCACGCATTCCAGATACTCACTTAGTGATGCATGGCTCATCATCGGTACCACAGGAATGGCTTAAAATCATTAATGATTTCGGCGGCGATATGGGGAAAACATATGGTGTTCCGGTTGAAGAAATTCAGGAAGGTATTAGGAATGGAGTGCGTAAGGTAAACATCGATACCGATCTACGCTTGGTTTCAACTGGCGCTATTCGTAAGCACTTAGCAGAGAATCCATCAAACTTCGATCCACGTAAGTTCTACAAAGAGGCGACTAATGCAATGCGTGATATTGTATCTGCACGCTTTGAGTCGTTTGGTTCAGCTGGTCAGGCTGATAAAATAAAGGTTTCTTCTTTGGATAAAATGAGCCAAAGATATGCATCTGGCGAATTAGATGCTAAAATAACTGGATAGGTGGTGATAGCGGTTTAAATTTCTTAATCGATTATCGATTAAGAAAGATCCATTGCGCGCCAATTGTTAATGTCTTTGAAAAATTCCTTTTCATCACCTTTATTCTTGCTCAGGCCGATATTAAATTGAGCAAAGATCTTAGCAGCGAGTTCATCCTCTTTGACGAATTGTAATACTTCAACAATTTTTAAAATTTCTTTATGATTTAAGTTATCTAATTTCATAATGTATCTCTTTTGTTTTAAGAAGTATTATTATACCTGATAATTCTTTCGAAGACGAGGATTTTCATTGAAATGATAAGTCATATGGCCGGAGTATTATAAAAAGGACCAATTGTCAAAGAAGCCAGAGTCTTCGTTTGTGAACTCAATGGCTTCAAATGCTAGTTTGAATTCTTCTTCTTGCTTTTTAAGGCAAAGGAATCTACCAGAAATACCACGAGCTTCAATAATGTCTTTATTGTCAATCATATCATCAAGTAAGCGCCGTATTTGAGTTACATCATCTTCGCTTGAACCCAATGCCTCAATTAGTTCATCTTCCCTACCAATGCCTACTCCAATAAATGAAATTATTCTTTTAATGAATGGTTTTGGCGGTGTCGCAAATTCATCCAAGGAAATCGCCTTTTCTTCATCAAGCACGGCACTTTCACTTTCGCTTTCACAAACGACAGTATTTATTGGCTCGACTATTGGCTCGACTATTGTATCTTCCACGCCCATATCATTGAGTTCCTATAATTTTTAAAATCGATGGTTTAGTACGCTTAAACTTCGGTAGATCCAATATCTTCCGAGCCACCAGGGCAGTCGTTTAGCATGCCAGTAGTAGATGCGCTAGCATTTATTTTCCAGTCTTTTACGTTATTGTCAAAGTCTGAGTGGTCAAACATATGATTGAAATTTAGACAAGCCGAAACGTCCCAATCTGAAATATCACTACTAAAAGCAGAGGATTCAAACATAGATTCCATAGATTTAGCCGAAGATACGTCCCAATCAGAAATATCTTGATTAAATTCCGCATTATAGAAAACCCCATGCATATTTTCAACGCTAGAAACATTCCACTTGGAGATATCACCATCAAAAGAACATCTTCTAAACATTTCATCCATAGAAGTTACGCTTGAAACGTCCCATTTAGAAATATCACCATCGAAATCCATCCGCATAAATAATCTCGTCATATCAGTAACCATAGATACATCAAGGTGATTTAAATTTGCTCCAGAATCAAGACGATGGGTTTCATCCCAAACAACATCTCTTATATTCTTATCTGTACATTTAATAGTTTTTACCATTTTGGTTCCTCTTATATATATATTTTAATAACCATAATTATATAAAAACCCCCGAAAAAAGCAATATTTTTTTTCACTTTATTTTTATTAACGTTATAAGTTAGATATATATTAAATAAAGATTATAAGGAGAACAAAGATGAGCGAGTATTATGATGTAGAAGCAGAGTTTATATTTAAAAATAAAGCACAAATGGATAAGGCCTTGCAGCCACTTAGGGATGGTGGATGGTTATTGGATGATAATTCAATGATAACAGAGGATGGTAATCCGGCCGGCGATGGCGAACCGATGATCAATGGTCTTGTATTTACTATTCCTGAAGACATGTATTTCAACATTAATCCAGCCGCTTCCAGCATAACGAAAATTGCCGAAGCTGGATATATGATTGATAGTAATGGCATATCTTACGCAAATATTTGGCAGAATGGAAAATGGTTGAGTATTGAAGATGAAGATATAGCTGAATACCTTGTTGAGCAGGACAAAAAAGACTTATTTTTAATGTTTGAAGACGAATTTGAGGCAAAATATGGCTATGAACCAGACGAAGCAAAGGCCGATGCCTTTTACGAAGCCTTGAGGGCAGCCTTTAAGACCGTTGAGGGCTTTGAAGATAAGGACAATGAATATCAAATAATTAATCATTTAAAGAATCAAATAGCTGCAAATAAAGTTGTTTTAAAAGGTAACTTAAAAACAATAACAAA
>JYMV01043764.1_pt1 | contig 48235 bp, 43 predicted proteins | sample 338911 | NCBI WGS metagenome assembly JYMV01 (sample SAMN03354496, study PRJNA234377) | hydrothermal vent metagenome | biome: Deep sea; feature: Hydrothermal plumes at the Eastern Lau Spreading Center, Western Pacific Ocean; material: Seawater | place: Tonga | collected 2009 | depth 2000 m m | reverse complement strand
CACTGAACACCTACACAGCAGAAGACGCAGATGACGCAGCAAACGACGCAGCTGGTGGAGCAGACACACTGATCCGCATGCAGATGACTGGCTCGGATGACCTTGCATGGTCATTTGTCAAGATTACTCTAAGTGTCGGTGACAACATCTACACATGTAGCGTAGCAGCAGGCGCTGACTGCACTATCACCCAAGCGGCTGGTAGTAACGACAACGCATGGGAACCTGGGGAGTACATCTTCCTAAGTGAAGGCACAGCAGAAATCTGCAGTGCACAAGGCTGTAACGTCGGTATCTCCGTAACAAACGGTGGCTACACAGTTGCTGGTGATACGAGCCAGATGGTCAACTGAAACTATGCATCACGCCAAGTAGCCTCTTCGGGGTCTTGGGATTTGATGCGGGCAAGCAATTGCCCAACCACTGCAACAGCAATTTCAGCAGGAGTTTCCGCCCCAACATTGAGTCCAATAGGGCAGTCAACTTGGTCTAGGTATTGTTGCTCAATACCTGACTTCAAAGCTGACTTGGAGAATGCTTCCCACTTACTTTTTGAGCCAATCACTCCAATCCGACTTCTCCAAGCATCAGGGCCTTCTTGTTGCGCAAAGAGCATGCCTTTCAATAATTCTTCATCAACAGACCATTCATGACCAAGCAACAGGATATCAGAATATTGTGCTAAATCAGAAGCGCCTTTCCTAGTCAAGAAATTAGATGCTGATGAGTTGTGAAGTCCCACTGCATTGGGGTAGGTTTTTTGGTCAGTATATTCTTTTCTAACATCAAATACGGAATATTTCCAGTCAAGTAATTCACATGCGTCTGCAATCGCTTTGCCACAATGGCCACCGCCGCAAAGAAGGATGTGTGGCATCGGCTGAATCACCTCAAAGGAGAGCGTTACTCGCCCTCCACAAAGGCTGTTGAGAGGTGTTCCCGCATGACCTTTTGCCTCTTTTTGAAGTTGGAAAGTCTCAACAAAACCCCCCTGTTCACCATTCTTTTCCTGAAGTAGAGTTGAGAGTTTTTCGGTGGTTGTTAATTCAAGGCCGCCACCGCCTACAGTTCCACACAGTTCACCAAGGTCTGAGAGCGCTAGTCGTGCGCCAGGTTTCCTTGGAACCGAACCGCCAGAGGAGAGCACAGTAGCCACAGCAACCCTCCTGCCATTGGCCAGTTGGGCGGTAGTCCAGTCTAGTACGGTGTGGGTCACGAGACTTGCGAAGGCGTTCCTCCCCTTTGAATTTGGGAGGGGTGAAAAATATTGAGAATGTTCTTCAACCAATGTCTTGTCAGAATATTTGGTTGTATGGGCTTAATCGCGTTTATGGAGGGATTTAGCCCTATTCAGCAGGCCTTAATTGCAGGTATGTTTACATGGTTTATGACCGCCTTAGGGGCAGGTTTAGTCTATTTTTTCAAGGAGGTTAATAGAAAGGTTCTCGATGCGATGCTTGGATTCGCAGGCGGCGTAATGATTGCCGCAAGTTTCTGGTCTTTACTCGCGCCGGCTCTTGAATTATCTGAGGGTAAGAGCTTACCAATTTGGTTTCCTGCTTTAGTAGGATTCATGCTGGGTGGTATAAGTATGAGAATTATTGACATGTTTCTACCTCATCTGCATCCCGGCGCTCCACCAGAAGAGACAGAGGGTGTCAAAACTTCGTGGCATCGCAGTATGTTACTTGTTTCAGCAATTACACTTCACAATGTTCCTGAAGGTTTAGCAGTAGGCGTTGCTTTTGGTGCAGCTGCTTCAGGATTGCCGGGCGCTACGGTTGGTACGGCCATCGCTTTGGCGATTGGCATTGGTATCCAAAATTTCCCAGAAGGTGCTGCAGTATCTTTGCCACTGAGGCGTGAAGGCTTATCGCGAAAGCAGAGTTTTGTCTGGGGTCAATTATCTGCTACGGTTGAGCCGATTGCTGCAGTTTTAGGTGCGGCATTAGTGATTGCCGCCGCCCCTATCCTACCTTATGCTCTTGCATTTGCAGCGGGAGCGATGATCTTCGTAGTTGCTGAGGAACTGATTCCTGAAGCGCATCGTGGTGGCAACGGGGATATTGCGACTATGGGAGTGATGATTGGATTCTCGGTGATGATGGTCTTAGACGTGGCCTTCGGTTAATTCGTGCTTTACAGAGCCAAGTAATTGGGTTACAATTCATCAGCAGCTTGTTGTAATTGTTCTAAATCATCTGGTGTGTCAATATTTAGATGAAGAAATTTGTCAGAAACGTTGATTTTCATTGGTGAAATTAAGTCGCGAAGTGATGTTTCTGGTTTTGCTAACATGATTTTTTCAACATCATCTTCGGTAATCAAAACTGGATGCCCGCCGCGTCCATCCTTTGCAGGGCACGCACTGAATTCAGTGTGACGAAGAACTTCTAGAGTTGAATTGGAGAATCCAGGTCTGTCAACAGGTGCTATCAATACCTGCATCCCTCTCTTACTCTTGAGATTGGAGATGATGGTTGCAAGGCCACACTGGATTGAACCTGTCCTGCCTTTCTCCGGGGCTGGATTCAGCACTACAGTACGCCCCGGAATTGCAAAGGTGACATCAATCAGTAATTCTTGATTGGTGACCACTATTGGTGTGATTCCACAGAATTCTAATCGCTCAACAATCCACTTAACAAGTGGAATTTCACGATTTCCTAGTTTGATAGGTAGCATCGGTTTTGGTTGGCCAAGGCGTTCACTAGCACCCGCTGCTAGAATAACCGCGTAGAATTGCTGCATCTATCCTGTTTCACGCGGTGAAGGTTCTTGACGAGTTCGGTCACATAACTGAAAGTGATATGATAATTTGTCATCACTAAATCGCCAACGAATTACCAGATTAAATCAGAAGGTTTGGTGATTGGGGCTTTACAAGACATTCCTTCACACAGCCAAGCCATCCACGGTGCATCGCCCCTCTCTTTTCCATCGCTAGAACTCTGTGTTGAGATAACAAGTTGACAGTCACCTGCAGTATTACGTAGTTGCCTCAATTCCTCTGGTTCAGTGCCGTCATGGTGAATATGCCATACAGCCCATGGCCTAAGCAGATCTTGTGAAGCGTTGAGAAGAGACCAATATGCCGGGCCGCGCTGCTTGAGCCCCTCACCAAGTTTAGAGATAGAATCCATGGCATAGGTACGCCATGAGTCAGATTCTTCGTGGGCAGGCCATATCCCAAGCAGGGTTGAGAGAAGACGTACAACAATAGAAGTTGAACCGGGGACAGCTGAGTCAGTTTCACAGCGTTGGCGGATTGGTAATTCACCATGATTGGAGGTTGATAGCCAGAATCCACCATCTGTATCTGAGAATTCTTTCAATAATCGCTTGGTTATTGATAGAGCCCTTTTGATACAGGTTTCGTTATCAGTTGCGATTCCCCAATTTAGCAAGCCGAGCGCGGCCCATGCATAGTCATCCAAAAAACCGGGCCCCCCATCCGTTTCGCCACGCCAAGTTCGTAAGACTGAACCATTTTCATTGGTTGAACGTTCAAGGAGACCTTGAACGGTATGTTCACCTATTTCACTTGCTAAATCGCCTTCAAGTTCGCTAAGTGCGACAAGTAGCATGCCGTTCCAAGATGTCAATACCTTGTCATCTGTGCCTGGTCGAGAGCGTTCTGCTCGTTTTTTAAGCAAAGTAAGACGTAATTCTTCCTCTTTCTCATCACTAAGTTCCTCAACATCTGAAATTGCTAATACACTGCTTCCACTATTCTCAAAGTTCCCTGCTTTCGTAATTGTCCAGCGAGAGCAAGCCAGTTCACCGTCTTGCACCCCTAAGGAAGATTCAACCTGTTGTGGAGTCCAGACATAGAATGCGCCTTCTTCTTTGTGACCAGTACCATCATCTGAGTCGGCATCTAGAGTTGACCAAACCCCACCATTAGGGTCAAGCATCTCTCGTTTTAGCCATTCAAGTGTTAATTGGATAACCCTTTGATGAACTAATTTGTCACCGACTCCATCTCGTAATGCGCGGCTGTGGATGGGTAAGAGGAGTGCATTATCATACAGCATTTTCTCGAAGTGTGGTACTGCCCAAGCGCTGTCAACACAGTATCGGTGCCAACCGCCACCAAGATGGTCAAATAATCCTCGCTCAGACATACAGCGTAGTGACATTTCTACGGCCACCTTAGATTGTTCAGAGCCATATCTCAGTAAGGCCTCAAGCTCCATCGGGTGAGGGAACTTAGGAGCGCCACCAAAGCCTCCATTTTCTGTATCAAACAATTTCAATGAATGTTGTACTGAACCCTCGGTCACAGCCTCAATCAGTTCTTTTAGGTCACCTTCATCACTAGTTGGATTGGCTGCCATTTTATTGATGTGCTCGATTATCATATCTGAGTTATTGACTAGCCCATCTCGCTGCCCACTCCACGCGTCACTCATTGCGATAACTAACTGAGGCCACGACGGTCTCCCATAGCCTTGTTTAGGTGGGAAGTAAGTGCCAGCAAAGAATGGTTTCAGTGTATGTGGGTCGAGGAATGCATTGAGAGGCCAACCTCCTTGCCCAGTCATAACTTGACAAGCAGCCATGTAAAGAGCATCAACATCAGGGCGCTCCTCCCTATCGACTTTAATGCAAACTAATTTTTCATTCATCAAGGCAGCAGTTTCCTCATCATCAAATGATTCATGCTCCATTACATGACACCAATGGCATGCGGCGTAGCCGATTGAGACCAGCAATGGGCGATCCAATTTACGAGCCAATTCAATTGCTGTATCGTCCCAAGGTTGCCATGCAACTGGATTTGATGCATGTTGAAGAAGGTAGGGCGAAGTACATTCTGACAATCGGTTTGTAGGCTCTTGCTTGGCCATATTCATCTACCTCAATTTAATTTTGGAAATAAATTCAGTCCTTTTCCCAAGGAGCCCATTCAGATTCGGAATTATTTCGATACCACCAATCTTCACTTCCGGTTGGCCATTGAAGATATTCGTGGCCATCGTCCTCATATTTGCCCTTCATTTGCTGGTCAGGAGCGCCGTCATAAGTAACCTCTTCCCATTCTCCTTCAGTATCCTCTTCACGTTTTGCTCTCATAGCAAGGAACATTGCTACCGAGAAGAAAATTATGATACTAAGTCCACCTAAAGCAAGCATAGATTGAGAAATGAAGAACCCCTTCTCAGGTGAGGTTTTTTCTACAGAAACGGTCCAATTTTGGGTATTGGTTTCGTTTCGCTCTGTAATCAAATTTGTTGTGTCAAGTGTTACAATTAAATCAAGTTCGCCATGCCATTCAGGAGCCCAACTAAATGAAATAATTGTGGTAGTTTCACCTTCTAAGAATCTTATTTCTTGCAAACCAATTTCCGAGCCCTGCAGTTCCTCATCGTGCTGAATTAAGGTTTCAAGAGAAACAAAAAATGGTTGGTAAGTGTAATTCCCTAGGTTGACTATAGTTATGTTCACTAGGGTTTCTTTCCCGTAGATTGGTGTTTCGGGAAATAAGGTAATATCACTAGAGTGAAGGTCTGGCCTTAGTTCAATAACAGGGAAACTGATGGGCCAGTTTTGTGATGAACCGGCCCCAGTCAACTGATTACCAGCTAGGTCTTCCAATGTTAACCAGCACTCAAGGGAATCATCCTCTTGGAGAGGTGTTGATGTCAGATTTGCGATATGACGGGATATCACTCCAGCGCTTTGTATGAGTGCAATGCCGTGTATTTCTGTACCGACTGGTTGGAATCCCCTCATGATTTTGCAGGTTACTAGGATTTCTTCCTGTGAAATCCCAGAATCCTGTTCTTGAATGTCAAATTGTAAGGATAAATTGGTAGAATTTGCTGGTATGAAATTAGGTTTTGAACCAACGATTAAAGGGGCTTGGTCATCAATCTGTAACCTGAGAGAAGAAGTGGTTGGTGCAACAATCCCCTTGCCTCCAAGTACTTCTAGAGAAACGCGAAATATTCCACTACCATGAGCGTTCATTTCGCCAAAAAAGGTCCCATCAAGAGCCGGGTTAACTGCAAGAGGCAAATCAAGTGGCACCTCAATTTTTACCTCAAATGAATCGGCTTGTGGAGGTAAGTCAATTGCTGTGTAACGTACTCTCCCTACAATTAGTAAATCTTCTTCTAATTTCAAATAATCATCGTCTTGAAGTTGAATATTTGAGGAGTCATTGATAAAAATTCCAAAATCAGTTAGCATGATATCTGCATTAAATTCCCAATCAAGGAATGTTGAAATTGAATTCAATCCCGATGTGTCAGTAATATGAATCAAAAACTCACCATGCGATTCAGCCGGATTAAAAAGTGAAGTCACCATGAATGAGAGATTTAGATAAGCGACATCTCCGTTACTCTCAAAGAATGCTTCTTCAACTAATACTTCATAGTTATTTGATGTGATGGTCCCACCTTGTTGCCAAGTAAACTCAATTCCCTGTCCCATATCAATAACTATGTTCTCAATATCTTCGCCACCATTGACATCGTTTAAGGTGAGGTTAAACCATCCTTCGTAGGATGGTACAATCACAATTCCTGCCGGGAATTCAAGAGTTGCGGATGTCAAGGTTGTGGGTTCGGGTACCAATGAAATGTAGTGATGCAAGTCATTATCAAAGCCGGCTCCTCCACCATTTAGCAGATTTCCTGCATTATCTTCCCCTTCAACAAAGAGTGAGACTTGTTCACCCTGCACATTTTGAAGGTCTTCGTAAGTGGCGTGGAAATGTTCGTCAGTCCCTTGTCGTACTAGTGGTCTAGCCCTATACTCGTCTTCTTCCGGAATTCCATTTTGATTATCATCGTGAAGAGATTCAACCCACCAGCGGAGTTGAAGAGTTGCTTCAGCAATGCCACTGGCGTCAGTGGATTCTGCGATTGAAATGTTGAACAGTTGGTTATTACTAGGAATCATCCTTGAAAGAATTGGGGCATTAAGTACCATTCCAGGCATTGTATTATCTAATCTGAATGTGAGAATACTTGTTCCCGCCGGAGTCGCATCAAGTGGTCCTGTGATTTCCGCTTCAATGGTAAATCCACCATAACGATTTTCACTTGGTGCTTGACTGTTGATTGAGAATGCGCCCATACCATCAACCGTTCCATTTCCAGTGATATTGATTAATTCAATTTGCACATCTTGTGGTAATGGATAACTCAACTCATCAAGGAATCTAACATCGCCTGAAATAAGCAATATATCGCCACCACCAACCCATTCATTGTCAAGAATTTCAGGGCTGCCATCAGTTGGGTTTGTCTCATCAATAACATGGAAACTAGTTATTTCCATTCTTCTTTCATGGTCTGTTGAATCAGTTGAGAGGCGTTCAGTGTGGTTAGAATAAACAGTGCCAGCCTGAGCCTCCCAAACAATATCTTTCTCAGGAGGCCAAGCCCAATCAACTTGTAAATCCCATTGAATAAGACCGGTGTCAGAGTTAAGAGACTGCCACTGTCCAGATAAACTTTCAACATAACCTCCCGGGTCATTCACCCAGACGCTAGAGTTAGAGAGTGAATACAATAGAGTGGGTCGCAGTGCCACGTTTTGCAGTTGAGGAGTGAGGCCTACCCATGAGAGATTTGTCAATCCTTGGTATGAGGTGACCTGTACGGAAAATTGGTGAGAAACTCCGTTTGGTACGAGTGTTTCAGCGGGTAATGTGATTGTACCGATTGAAGGCGGGCGGTCTCCTGTACTAATCATTAAGTTGGATAATTCTACAACTCCTGCGGAGCCAGAAGTGACATTGATTGAGATACTGACATTCCCAGTCGCGTCTGGGGTGAGATTTGAGAGATGCTGGTTAATTTCACTGACGAAATCACCGTGTGGGGAAATAGTTACGGTTGGTTGCCAATCATAACGGATGTCGATATCGTCTAGAATTAATGTTGCGTTGCCACTGATATTTAGTGGGATGTCAACAAATTCGTTACCGTAATCATCGGTGAAAGTTGCGCTTGCATTTGCTAATAATGAGTTTAGCGTTGAGGAAAAATCAGGTATTGTCGTTGCGTTACTGAGGTTTCCCGCGTGACTCCACTCCCAACTGTTATCGTTGCCAACATCAAATCCAGCCGTGACATCATTAGTTCCTTCAAACAAAATTACTAATTTTGGCCCATGGGTTGAATTATCTCGGGACATAATTTTGAGCATTGAAGCGTCTGGTTTGTTGGTGTTTTCATCACCGAGAAGAAGGATTCCTTGATTGGTAACACTGCCATTTACCCAGCTCTGAACAAGGTTTGTTAGGCTTTGAGAATTGAATTCCATCCATGTTTGCTCAAGGTTGGCTGGACTTTCAGTAATACTTGCAACAGTAGCACCACGGTCAAGAGTGCTTGAAGCACCTGCAGAACTCCACGCATAATCAGTTCCAGTCAAATTATCAATTGCTTTGTTCCAAGTAACACCTGGTCCTTGTGTGACCTGAACGTTGTAATCCAATCCTTCAACCCAGTCCTTTAGAAGTGGCCGAACAGTGTAGGTGTGTTGGGCGGTTACAGGTTGTCCTGTATTTGCATTGTTTGCAACATCATCAACCCAATACGAGAGATTTGCGTCTAGTACCGTGACAGAGGGAAGTTGGGTTAGGTCAAACCAGTATAAACTTCGATAAATATGCCAGTTTGACCATTCGGTTTTTCCAATCACAGTTATTGTTGAATTTCCATAATTGCAATCCTTGTATGTTGCATTTCCCCAAGTCGGATTTGGATTATGGATGTAGGCATCGCGCATATTGACACCTGAGAGCGTGAGTTCACTAAGGGTTGAGAAGTTGACACTGGCGGAATTTATTGTGGCGTTGAGTGGTAGGCGTAGAGAATAACTTGTGTTATACCCTGTTGAGACATTAACTCCAACTCCTGACCAGCCATTTGAAAGTTCATTCAAATGACCAAATGATCCATTTCCTGGGCCTCCGAAGGCCCATTCCAAGTCTTGGTCATCTCCTACATCAATGGAGATTGTGTTAGGTGTGTTGCCAAGGTTATCTGGCAAGCCTTTGACATCTAATTCAGCCCAACTAACAACTTCGTTGGCGCCTAAAGTGAAATTGCTGCTGGTATCATAACCAGCCGAGGAGAATGTGAGGTTAACTGAGGACGGTTGACCAGCCATACCAAAATGAGTAACTTGTCCACCAGTTACTGGGTTAACTATCAGATTTGGAATAGTCGCCAGCATCAGAACTGACAGCAGTATGGCCCTTATCTTCATGGTTGCGAATTTGCCACCTCACCAAATAGGGTTTTGGTGGATAGATTCAATTCTTGCTCGGTATTTTTAACCCCAAAAAACACATCCCCAGGTCCTTTTTATTAAAAAAAACTCTATTTTTGGTATTTTCTATTATGCCAACTTTGGTTTAGGGGTGCAATCTAATTTCGCCCTCATCGCCATGAATTAGTAATTCACCAATCTGTTTGCCACTAATTTTTGACGCAGCCATTATTCCAGTCATTACCACGCCTAGAACGCCGTGTGCTGCAGTAGATTGGCCACAATGATACAATCCTGAAATTTCAGTATTTATCGGCAATGCACCAAGTCCGAGTTGCTGTTTTGATTTGGCTGTTGCATACAGGTTTCCACGATATGAATTCACATAGTGTACATTGGTTAGCGGGGTCCCTAACTCACAGAGTACTAGGTGGTCACGAAGATTTGGTACGACACCCTCAATGGTGTCAAACATTCTCTCAGTTAGACGTTTCTTAAATGCAGAGTATTCTTCTGGCCGTTCTTCAGTTTGACTATCTTTCCATTGTTCAAACGGCTTGTAAGATACAAAAATGAAAGCCTCCATTGTATGAATACCATTTTTCATTTTGCTCGGGTCTTTCTTTGTTGTGACCGTCAAAAATGCACCGGGAAATTTTCCCTCACCATCTAGTTCGTCTTTCTCAGCGAAACGATATGTTGCGTCAACATCAGGGCTATTCATTATCCAATAATTTCCTGAATCAAGTCCTAAAGAATCAATATCTAGGTCAGTTGCGAGATATAGACTCAAGGCGCTAACTGATGGTTCTAGGTTAGAAATTTTCTTTGCCAGTTTTTTAGATAGATTTTGTTTACCAACAAGGCCATTGTAAGTAATCCAAGCGTCTGCATTAGAAATAATTGTCTGGGCACGTATTTCTTCCCCACCTTCTAGAAGTACGCCAACTGCACGTCGGTCTTTTCCCTCTTCTTCAATGATTATTTTTTCAACCTTTGTCCTAACACGAATCTCACCACCATTTTTCTTCAAGCGAGAGATAAATGCCTTGGGGATTGCTCCTCCACCGCCTTTTGGATACCAACCACCTTCCCAATAATGGCCATCAATTGCAACATGTTGTGCGAATGGCACTCTAGCAGGCGAGATTCCGTGGTCACCAGAACGTGATTCTAAAATTGCCTTCAACTTAATGTCCTTGACATATTTATCAATTATTTTTGAGGCTGGTGTCAGCCCTTTGAAGACAACTACTGGGGCTTTGAAAATCAACTTTACACCATCTAATAGCCCGTTAACATCTCCTGCACTATTCAGCCCAGTATACATCTTTTGCATCAAATTAAAGTATTTTTCAATCCCTTTTTTCTCATCAGGAAATCGTTCAATGAGGCGAGCCATAAATTTTTCTCGTCCGCTAGGTATGTCAAAAGTCTCATCTTCAAATACCACGTGATCATAGCCATCCGGATTTAGTTCACAGAATTCTAATTCTCCACCAACCCCCAATCCTTCAAACAATTTTCTTGCTGGGCCACCTTTCTGCATTTGGCCGATGTAGTGAACCCCAGGGCTAAACTTGTGCCCATCTAATGAGAATGAATGAGTCCATCCACCAGGAAGGTAATGCTGTTCAAGAACCAGTACACGTTTTCCGAGATTTGAGAGGGCTACAGCGGCGCTAAGACCACCCGCACCCGAACCAATTATCACTACATCCCAAGAGGACATGTAGTTACCAGCGAGTGGTGATGAATTATCATGCTTGTCTATGACGGAGATACTGCATCAAATGTCATGCCAATTCTAAATTCATCAAAGAAAATTGAATTGTTCGTCAAAGTAGAATCCTGACCCACCTCACCTCGATAGAGTCCTGCCTTCCAATAGTGAGGCCGCCAGTTATGCATATTTGGCCCCGTAGTTAGAGTGCCATTCGTGATCGATTCTCCATTCAGCCACACCTCGGTGTAGCCATCGTCAGCCATTGACCACCCGATGTGGTAGACTAAATCATACCAAACTCCTTTGTCAATTGGAATTTCAGCCATGAAGTGACGATTCACATCATTCAAACCATACTTGAAACCGATTCCCGTTTGTCCATCGCGACTTCCGTAGACGATTGATAGAGGTGGGTTTGCTGTTGAGTGGTTATCTGGGTCACCGGTTTGATCGTGCCACTGTGCAATCACATTGAATCCAGTCCCGTTCTCTGAATTGACGATGTAGTTTTCTGGAATCATGAACGACCAACCATACCAGATGTCAATACATTCACCATGTCCTGCATTGATACCAAACTCCGCCCTGTTCTTCACCGGTCTGTCGGAGCCACCCTGAGTTTGGTCGTCTGGTGTGATGTTCACCCTAAACGACTTGGCACCAGAACGAGCTACCTCAGTGACAATGGTGTATCCTTCTTCTGGGGCCCCCTCCCAGCGCTTGAAAATGGTGTTTCGTGGGTCATCGCCCTCCACCTCCTCAAATCCTTCGTAAATTACCAATTCATCTTCGCTGTATGGCTCAAAGCCATCTGGGCAACCCGGTTCAGGAGTTTCCTCCTCAAACTCGCAAGAACCGTCATCAACCGTGGCATTTGAATCGTAATTAGTCGCGTTTTCATTCATGCATCCAAGAATATCATCAAGCGGGTCATCAGGAGGGTCTGTAGTGGAGTCGTCGCCGGTGCTGAGACAGCCAGACAGTAGCATTAGCGTCGCGAGTGAGAGGGCGAACACTCGTGGTAATAGGTCATCCATGAACCTGAATGGTGTCAGGGTCATGAATGTCACGCACTCATTCACCGTGTGCTTCCAATAGATCAAGAGGAATTATTGCCAACGCCTCTTCATGGGTACTTTCTAGGCTCACTGGACATGCCACTCCTTCTTCGGCTGCATCCATCCATGTTTGGGCACACACACACCACCTGTCTCCAGGGACAAGTCCTGGGAAGTTGAATTGCGGGGCTGGAGTAATCAAATCATTACCCTTTGAGCGAGCGAATTCAAGGAAATCTTCGGTTAAAATACAACAAACAACATGTAGTCCACGGTCGGTCTTGTCGGTGTTACAACAACCATCACGTTGCCAACCTGTGAGAGGGTCCATTGAGCAAGGTGCAAGGTCGGTGCCAAGGACATTGATGCTTTCGTGCATGAGGGTTGGCTACCTGCTTGAGGATATTAACCCGTGTTCTCACATTTATTCAGCGAGTGATTTCACGGCCAATGATAAGTCTCTGAATCTCAGAAGCACCTTCGTAGATTTGGAACACCTTTGCAGCCCTCATTAATCTAGCAACCGGATATTCTTCTGAATATCCATATCCGCCAAAAATTTGTACGGCTTCAATCGTTATTTCAGTTGCCATATCAGCGCAAAATCTCTTGGCATGAGCCGCTGCTTCAGTATTCGGCTGACCATTATCAGCGAGCCAAGCAGATTTCCATACCAATAATCTTCCAGCCTCGATGTTGGTCTTCATATCAGCGAGTTTTGCCATTATCATTTGGTGATTGAAAATTGGTTTACCAAATGCCTCTCTCTCTAGAGAGTATGCGAGTGCGTGTTCGTAAGCCGCTCGAGCAACTCCTACTGCATGTGCAGACACACAGGGCCTTGAGAGGTCAAAAGCACTCATTGCATTGAACCACCCGTTTCCTTCTTCGCCACCGATGAGGTTCTCAACTGGCACTTTCACATCTTGAAAAATAACTGAGCGAGTGTCAGAGCAACGTTGCCCCATGACATCTTCTTTCTTGCCAATGCTAACTCCATCCCAACTAGACTCAACGATGAATCCTGACATGCCTTTGTAACCAGCCTCCTTATTGGTGTAAGCAAGAACAAAAAACCAGTCCGCATATTTTGCCCCAGTGATGAACATTTTTGTACCGTTAAGAACGTAGTGTTCACCATTCAGTACTGCATTTGTATTAATTCCTTGAACATCACTCCCAGCCACTGGCTCGGTAACACAATACGAGCAAAGAGCACCATCGTCGATCAACATTCCAAGATATTTTTCTTTTTGGGCGTCAGTTGCACCAGTTATGATAGGTGCGCCGGTCAAACCATTGGCGTAGGCTGCAGTTGCAAATCCTGAGTCACCCCATGCAAGTTCCTCTTGAACAATCACTTCTGCCATGACTCCCATCCCCATTCCACCATAGGCTTCAGGGATGTGTAAATTGGTTAGTCCGGTTTCGTGGCATAGGCGAATTGCATCACGTGGGTATTCACGATTATTGTCCCAGTGTTCTGAGTTGGGGCGAAGTTCAGTCTCTGCAAATTCGTGAGCAAGGTCACGTAACATCTCTTCTTCTTCAGACAGAGAGAACTCGACCATGTTTAGGGGAGAGGCCATTCTGCCTTTACTATTGGCATTTATTCACAGAGTGTTTCATGTTAGGTAAGGTAGTAAAGTAACGATATGAAAACTACATAGCAACCAATTAAAATCCCACCTTCTTGGCGGTTGAATTTGAAGTCAGTCCACATGAATACCAATGCAAGTGCTGTACAAAACAGGGTTGCGGGGAATATGAGTTGGTAGAATAGTTCAGTGTTGTAAACTGTAATTGGGTTTACTAGTGCAGCTAAGCCAACTGATAGAAGAGGGTCGGTAATGTTTGAGCCGATTAGAGTTCCAACAGCAACTCCGGTGCTTTTTCGTGCGGCCAAAATTGCAACTGCTAGTTCTGGAACAGATGTGCCAATTGCAGCCAATGTAGTACCTACCACTGCTGATGGTACTCCCAGTTGTACTGCAATATTAGCCGCAGATTCAACGACTCTTGCAGAAGCAAACATTGCCAGACCAAGACCAATGAGTAGCATCACAAAATATGTTGCACCGGTCCAATTCATTTCAAATCCAGTTTCGGTACGTATGTCCTCAATCATTTCAAATTCTTCAGTTCGTATTTCGTCTCTGTGCTGGACTAGATATGTAATATAGAAAACATATAGCAGACACAGCAATCCACCTTCAACACGATTCAAATCACCATCAATCATTATCAACATTGAAAGTAGGAGGACAGCAGCGAACATCATTGTACCATCTCGCTTAATCCAATCTGGTTTCACCTTCATTGGCTTGATAATAACAACAATTCCTAGAATCAATGTGATTTGTACTAAAACAGAACCATAGATGTTGCCAAGTGCAAAATCAGTAGCACAGTCGGTAGCGCCTTGTACACAGGGATTTACATGTGCTTCCCACGCTGCTTGAGTTGAAATCAAAATTTCTGGAAGTGAAGTCCCTAGTGAGACAATTGTCAGCCCAATAATGATTTCAGCAATTCCGAACCGGCGCGCCAATCCTTTTGCGCCTTCAACGAAGAAGTCTGCTGAAGTGATTAGAAGTCCTATTGCGAGAAGTAGAAGGAAACCGGTAACAGCCATTCCGGGGATACTGTTCTGCCCAGCAGTGATTGTCTGTAAACCCATCATAGCAAGGAACAGTGAAGCGATTATCAGCACTTGATTCCACATGAAAAGGGAGAGAATACCTCGGACTTTACTGTTCTTTTCAGGCCTACTAGGACTAACCTCTTGGGCTGTTTCGCTGGGCTGCTCAAGGTCGCTCTGCTCACCCTCGGACATGGCTCAAACCTAGCCTGCGCTAACACCGTTACCCCAATACACTATCGCCTAAACTTTATCTAATTTGAACAGAGATTTCGTAGGTGTTGAACTACCAAGTCAACATCTGGGATGCTGTGGTCTTCTAGAGTCGGTGAAAACGGTACCGGAGTATCCAATGCCCCGACTATTATTGGGGCTGCCTCAAGATGGTAGAATGCTTCTTCTTGGATGCGACTTGAAATCGTGTGACCAAATCCACCTGTGTATTGCGCCTCTTGTAATACGATGAAACGCCCTGTTTTCTTGACCGATTGTACACAAGTAGTAGCATCAAAAGGTAAGATTGTTCTCAGGTCAACAATTTCAATTTCAATGCCATCTGCGGCTAAGATTTGTGCTGCTTTTAGGGCCACGTGAACCATCGCCCCATAGGTGATAATGGTAGCATTTTCACCACCTCGTACGATGTTCGCCTTACCGATTTTGAATTGTCCTGAGCCAGAATCAAGGTGTTTTAGCACACTATCTTTGTCTAACATTTGATTGATGTTGTCGCCCCAACCAGTCAATCCACCTCTTAGCCCATACATTCCAATGTGCTCAAGGAATACCACAGGGTCGGGTAGTGCTGCCGCTTCAACTAGCATATCGTAGGCATCTTGAGGTGTTGATGGGAACAGAATTGTCAGTCCGGGGTCATTGGTGAACCAGGACTCAATCATGTTTGCATGGAAAGGTCCAGAGCGAGTTTTACCGCCAAGTGGAATTCTAACTACGAGTGGGACATCTGCGCCCCATCGCCAACGTAGTTGGGCGGCGTTGTTAATCAGCGGATTCATTGCTAAGGCCGCGAATCCGCCAAACTGTATCTCAGCCACCGGCCTCATTCCAGCCAAAGCAGCGCCGGTGGCTGCGTGAATGATAATCGCCTCAGACAGAGGCATATCAAGCAATAGATCACCATGGCCTTTAGCTTTCAGTGGTAAATTCATCCCAAAAGCGCCAGCAAGTTCCATATCTTCACCCATGAAAATGGTTCGGCTACCCCAACGCTCAGCAATGGCTACCATCCCTTGCTGAATTGCTCGGCTGAAAGAAGATGAGCCAGTTTCAGAGGAAAATTCAACATAAGTTTCACCAGAGGAGACTGTATTTTCTAGTGGTTCTTCCCCTGCTCCTCCGGCTAACCTTGAGAGTTGGTCAGCATGGCTGTCAGAGTCATGAAAACTGGTTATTCCGGTGGTGACACTTTCACCTTCGGGCCATAGCATGTCGTCTAGCGTTTTGCGTGCGTCATCAACATTGGTCTTCTCTTCTTGTTCAATGCGCTCCAGTTCTTCCCCTTCAACTCCAAGTCTCTTGAGTAAAGAGCGATGGTTTGGGAGTGGGTCTTTCGCCTCCCAATAGTCTAACAATTCCCGGTTTACATATCCAGGGGGATTGCCACTTTCTGCACCTAGGTATAGGTCATCATGATGGTGTGCGTGGCCACAGCCACGCATTGTTTCAACGTGGATGAGAGTTGGACCACCACCTGTTAGTGCGAATTCTCTAGAAGTGGCGGTAGAAGCATAGAATGCGGCTGGGTCTGAGCCATCAATTGTCCATGACGGTAGTCCAACTGCCTTACCTTTATCAGCCCATAATTCGGCATTGTTCTGAGCCGATGGAAACGTGTCCAATGCAATCTGATTGTTTTGAATCATGTATGCTATTGGTAACCCTCTAGCGCCTGCAAAATTGAGTGCTTCCCAGAACTCACCACTGCTTGAACAGCCTTCACCAACTGGTGCTAGTTGGAAGCGGTCTAGTTCCATTCGTTGGCTCGCAAGGGCGATTCCAGTAGTAGTGGCTGAGGCAATTGGTAGAGGAGCGGTTGGTGGCAGAATCCCAAGCGGCCAATTGCCAATATGCAAATCACGTCCACCAGCATTGTCATGGCCGCCACTCATCAAGGATTGTGATTTGCCGGCCTGAGCGGCAAAAATCTCTGCTGGAGTTTGACCCATCGCTAGAGCAAGACCGACATCGCGAATCATTGGTGCGACAATATCACCAGCGTGGCGTTGGCCTGGTGGCTGGTCTATTGCTCGATTCAATGCGCTAACACAAGCAACCACTGCTTCTTGCCAAGTTGAGCGGAAACCTTTGCCTCCAAATTTGCTACCATCCGGTGTCTCAAGACCATCCATAAATAGGTCTTTGAGGTGATTGTCAAGGTTTCGAGTACGTTGCATCCACCGTTGCCAATCAAGCCGCTGTTCAACGGTTACTGATTGTAGGTGAGCGATTCTACGAAGTGCGAGCCGCAAGTCAATTACAAATCGTGTTGTGCGCCGCATTAGGTGTAGTTCTCCACTGCGTCTTGGGATTACCTCATCAGCAGAAACTGCCTCAGTTAGATCTTCTTCAGAGCGGCGGTTTAGGTTCCCTCTAATTCGTTCACATAATTGAGCAGAAAAATCGTTGAATTCTTTGCCATCCCAACTCTCAATATCAGTGGTCATTTCATCCCAAATAAAGGCGAAAACTCGCAGATGCCCATCTTGTTGTTGAGCGACTTCACTCATCATCATTGAGCGAGCATCCGCCACTGTAAGTGGCGAAGAAAACTCAAGGTGAAAATTAGGTTCCCAGTCCGAACCCCAAATTGGTGGTAAGCCATCCGATTGACCCAAACTCATTCCTCCTAACTACTGCGAGGTGAAGTCAGCCTTCAATTCATTCGCAAGTTAATCTTCATTTTCAGGCAGGAAGCCCTCAAGTGCTTCTTTTGCATCTTGGGCCAAAAGTACCGCGTCTTCAACCCGATGTGTTAGCGTAGAATCTGCTAATCGCCCTGGTATTCCAATTTCCCAAAGAAGTTCATGGATTATCTCGAGAGTGCGCACAGTCATGTTGAGTGCGTCTGGGTCTGTAGGGATTAGGCCAGTCTCCTCAGTTAGTATCGCCACTTTGTCTGGTTGTTCGTTCAACACTGGGTCAAGTGCCGCCTCCAAGACCTCCTCAATGTGCTCGGCCTGCCTGTCTAGAGCCTCTTCTAATCGGCTCATGCGCTTGGCTTCGTCACCATCACCGTGTTCTTCAGTTGCGTCTAAAATTAGTGCGTCAAATGTTGTTCTGAGGATAGTTTTCAGGGTTTCAGGATCAAGGTCTTCAAAGCCATCAAGCTGGCCTTCGACTTTGGTCATGATTTCACTCACAAAATCGTCGTCTAGTGAATCTTCACCGAGTAGTTGCTCAAGTATTGGCAGGCTCCAAGAAGGGTCGCCTGCAGTTACTTTGATGTCAAAATAGCCGCCCTGTGTGCCTTTGTTTACATCTGCTGGCGGCGGCACAAACAACTTGTTAGCGTGTTTTGTTAGTTGGGTGAGTAGTTTACTCATATCAACTGGTTTTGCTAAGACTTCAGCAACACCGGCTTGTGCGGCAGACATTAGGTATTCAGGACCAGAGTCGCCGGACATAATTACAACTCGGCACTTCAAGTCGAATTCTGGGTCAGTAGTCAGTTTACTAGCGGTGTCAACTGGATCACCTGTTTTCCAATCACTGTTCATCAGGACTACATCTGGCATGGTTGCTAGAGCAGTACCTTCACACTGCCTAAGAGTCGCAGTTCGGGTAACTTCGTAACCCTCTCGCTCAATAGAACCAGCAAGCAGATTTCGCCGCCCCTCGTTCTCATCAGCTACTATGACAGATGGCATTCAAGACGAGCGTACAGCCGGGATGCCTTCAACCTTACAGCCCTCAATACTTCGGGATAGTGGAATCCAAGAGGTCTGACCAAGCATGGACTCCTCCGCTGAGATTTAGAATGGCGTGAGAAAACCCAGCATTTTTGATTACGTGAGTTGCAGTAAGCGAGCGCGCACCTGTGCGGCAATAGACAACGATATCACGGTCTTTAGGAAGTTCATCCACTCGCGACATCAAAGCAAGAATTTCAATTCGTCCATCTGTACCTGGTAATGAAATGATATCTGCTTCATTTGCTCCTCGGACATCTAGGAAATATGGTTCCCAACCTTCATTTAATTTTTCAACAAATTCGTCTGGCCGAATAGAGCCTAACCCCTCGCTTGGGAAGTCAGATGTGGAAGGGCCAGAATTGGTCGCTGGTTTTGCTTCACAATATGCATCCAAAAGTGTGAGCTTTGTTACCGGTTCACGGGCAGGTAAATCACCTACTCTAAGAGTTTGAAAATCAATGTTCTTAGCATCATAAATGAGCAATTTTCCGGATAATGTTTCACCGATTCCAAGAATCACTTTCAGGGCTTCAGTAGCCTGAATAGACCCGATGACACCGGGTAATACACCTAAAACTCCAGCCTCAGCACAAGAGGGGACTGCCTCAGGTGGTGGTGGGTCAGGAAATAGGTCACGATAATTGGGCCCTCCAAGGTGGTTGAACAGAGAGGTTTGTCCTTCAAATCGGAAAATGCTTCCATAGACCCAAGGTTTCCCTAATATCTCACATGCATCAGAAATAATGTAGCGGGTTGGGATGTTGTCAACTCCATCAACAATGACGTGGTATTCTGCTAAGATTTCAAGAGCATTTTCAATGCCGAGCCTACAGTTGTGGATTTCAACAGTGATTTCTGGATTAAGTTCAGATATTCTGCGAGCAGCCGATTCAGCTTTTGACTCTCCGATGGCAGCGTTTGAGTGGATGATTTGGCGTTGAAGGTTGGTCAAATCAACAATGTCGTCATCAACGATTCCGATGCGACCTATTCCAGCGGCTGCAAGATAGAGAAGGGCAGGCGAGCCCAAGCCGCCTGCGCCAATAACACAGATACTTGCATCTTTCAATTTCTGCTGGCCTTCAATACCAACATCAGGTAGAATAAGATGGCGCGCGTAGCGCCCTCTTTCATCTGCTGTTAGGTCGCTCATTAGGTAACCCGAGGTGACACTCACATATTCGGTTTGCCACTAATTTTCTTCAAGCCATTTTTCAGCGTCCATGGCTGCTTCGCATCCCATGCCAGCCGCCGTAATCGCTTGGCGGTAACGTGTATCAACCACATCTCCTGCAGCAAAGACTCCTGGTACTGAGGTCATAGTGTGTTCAGAATGGATGATGTATCCGCTCTCGTCAGTCTTAACTTGTCCTTCAAGGAATGGGGTGTTCGGAGTGTGGCCTATTGCGATGAATGCGCCAGTGCAGGCTATTTCGTGCTCTGAACCATCTCGGGGGTCCTCAAGAATCGCTCCAGATAATCCTGATTCGTCAGAGAGCCAGCGCTTGACTTGTCTGTGTAGTGCAATCTCAATTTTCGGGTGGTTAGCCACACGGTCATACATTGTTTGTGAGGCGCGGAAGTACTCTCGTCGGTGAACAACGGTTACCTTAGAGGCAAACCGGGTAAGGAAATGAGCCTCTTCCATTGCTGAATCTCCGCCTCCAACCACAATCACTTCTTGGTCTCGGAAGAAGAATCCATCACAGGTTGCACAGGTGCTAACACCCTTTCCTTTCTGCTCCACTTCACCTTCTGCATTGAGCCAGATTGCATCGGCTCCAGTAGTGACGATGACGGCTTTGGCAAGGTGTTCTTCTCCCTCTACCGTGATTTTGAATGGGCGGGAAGAAAAATCAACTTTCTCAACATTCTTGTCTTCCACTTTCAAACCAAATCTTTCAGCTTGCTGGCGGAGTTCGACCATCATTTCTGGGCCGCCGATTCCATCAGGGTAACCCGGGAAATTTTCGATGTCAGATGTTAGCATCAGTTGGCCGCCAGAAGCATATCCTGCAAACATCAGAGGTTCTAGCATCCCTCTTGCTGTGTACAAACCAGCTGTGTATCCTGCCGGCCCTGAGCCTATGATGATGACTTCGTGGACATCTGCCATGATGTGGCGGGGGTGTCGGCCCCTCATCAATCTTGAGAATGAAATTCAATTCAACATCTTGGCGATTGCTACTACTGCGGCTCGAGCGTGTGGCTCTAGCCGAGGTGCGATGTGCTGAGGTTCAGCACCCGGTCCAATGATTCCCAGTCCAACTGGTTTGTCAAAAGCGAGTTGTGCTTCAATAAGTGATTTGATGACCGCTTGACCCATTGCCAAACCATGTTGTGTTTCACCTTTCTCAATGATTCCTAGACATGCTACGCCTGCGATGTCATCTTGCTCAAGCAGTCTTGTGGCTGCTAATGGTGCTTCCATTGAGCCGGGGACCCAAACCACTTCTGTGACAGATAGGCTGAGTTCTTGAGCGGTGTCATTTGCGAAAGCAAGCATCTGCTCAACTTCAGCGCGGTGGAATTCCCCACAAACGATGCCGATGTTGTTGCTCATCTCTTCACTTCCATTTTTTTCGGCAGGCTTCTTGGATTTCATCCTTATTGCTGGTTTGCTAACATCTGTTTTGCCGATTCAACAGCGGCAACTGTTGCTGAATCAAGTTCAAGATTGACTTGGTCACCAACCTGTTTTTCACCAATTGTCGTGACTGCGATTGTCTCTGGAATCAAATGGACATCAAAGGTAGCCGTTGAGCGATTCACTTCACCAACGGTAAGGCTGATTCCATCAATTGCAACAAATCCCTTTGGCATCAGATAGGAAATTTCTTTTTCTTCACTGGTTAACTGTAGAGTTCTGCCGTTTACACCTTGTTTGACTTCGCTGATGGTAGCAACCGATGTAACGTGCCCAGATACATTGTGGCCACCGATTTCATCACCAAATTTTAGTGAGCGCTCAATGTTTGCCTGAGTGTTTTTACGCGCCATATCTAGAGTGGTGCAACGGATGGTTTCCTCAATAATGTCGAATTTTGCCAATGATTCAGCGATTTCAACGGCTGTCAAACAGACTCCATCAACTGCAACACTGGCTCCAATTTCTAGGCCTTCAATCAGGTTTTCACCTAACTCTATCTCAATTGTTAAGATGTCATCACGCTGGGTGGCTGAAGTAATTTCAGCAGTTCCTTGAACGATTCCACTGAACATTAATCCTCACTCCCTTCAATATCATCAATCTGCTTTCGCACCGCTGATAATTCAAGAATTCGGGAGATAATTTTGCGAGTCCCATCAAGGTCGTCTAAGAGTCCTTCAACTCGACAAACTTGGATGTGTTCTTTGCCTCTCTTTAGGAGTTCTCCTTTGACCCACTCTTCGGCGTGGTCTTGGTCATATCCCAATGCGATAATATCTGGTTTTACATCATCAAGAATGTCAAACATTGATTCAGATGGTGGAAGTCCGGTAATGGCCACATCTACCGGTTTCAATCCTTCAACCATACGTCTTCTTAGGTCCATTCCAGTTACAGGTTCATGCTTCCTTTTTCTGACGGTTTCATCATGAGCAACTACTACTGTCAAATGGTCACCAAGAGCCTTTGCTTGCTCAAGATAGTGAAGATGACCAGCATGTAGCAGGTCAAACACTCCAACTGCCATCACCCGTGACATCAAATTCAACTCCTTAGTCGCCCCACTTCAACTCATTGATTGTCCATTGCTGCCAACAAGTCAGCTCCGCTGACGAAAGGAATTCCTCTTTCTTGGCCGTATTTCTTTGCTTCTTCAAAAGGCAATGCACCATCGCCATTTGGTTGTAGCATTTCTGCACCGATAGTGCAAGCAACGTTTCCAGACAAGCGAGCAATCGCAACTGCAAGTTCTGTGTGGCCTTGCCGCGTAGCAAGTCCTCCCGGCGATTCGCGGCACAAAGGAATGTGCCCAGGCGTGCGGAATTCTAATCCAAGTGCCGTAATTGCTTGTTCCTGTTTTGCCTTAGTTTCCACTAGTTCGCCGGTCAATTCTCCAAAACGGCGAGTGGTTAATGATCGGTCACGGTCAGTTATTCCAGTAAACGTGTCTCGGTGGTTTAGTGAGAGGGTGAAAGCGCTACGGGTGTCGTACCGTAAATCATCGGTGATTAACACATCCAAAACCGGGTGTTCTACTACGATTGTAGGGTTAGTATGTAGGTCTTGGAGATAAGGAAGGTCGAAAAGTTCGCCCACGTCGTCGCCGATTGCAAGGAAAAGCAAGCCGCCGCAATCTTTGCGTAATTGGCGCATTACCTCTGGAGTTGCTGCAGTGGCTGGCCAAAGTAGGTCGGTTTCCCTCTCCCTAAAGTCTGAATCAAAGACTAAAACTGGATTTCCATCACGAAATGCAGAGATAGCATCAGCAAGCGCCGACTCGCTCATGTATCGCGGAGGGGGCTCAGATACCCGTTACTTTCGGTTGGTTAGTTTTTCATTATTTTATGAGGAGATTATTCATGCAATAACTTCTCCCGAGGTTTGTAAGAGGTTGAGTGCCGATGAATCAAAATGGTAGTCGAAGTTTACCAACTCTAGTTTTGTTGGTTTTGCTGGCTTCATCATTATCTCCAGCTCTTGGGGGGGCCGTACAAAGTTCAGGCTCTGACCCTTTGGGGGTTGAGTTCACTGATGTTAGTAACATTACGGGACTTCACAACCTCTCTTCTGGGCCACTTTCCAACTGGGCATCTTACGGGCCAGGAACATCATGGGGTGATTATGATGGAGATGGTGATTTAGACCTCTATGTCACCGCTCGGTTCGACCAACTTGGGATGGAAACTGAAGAAAGTTTTGCAGAAGGCACAGATCAGTCAGTGATTGATGCTGCAATAGTGGAGAACCGTTCTGGTCAGACATTTTTGATGCGAAATGACGGCGGCCAATTTGTTGATGTTTCAGTCGCCGCAGGTGTCAAATTGGTCAATTCAACTGCAATTGGAGCAAGTTGGGCAGATTTTGATGGGGACGGTGATGTGGACCTTTACATTTCCAACTTCGGGGCTGCAGACTTTTCAGCATCTGCAATTCAATCTGGTGGTGAAAAAAACATCATGTTTTCCAACAATGGCGATGGCACATTTAGTGATGTGACTGAACTTACTAATCTTGGGAATCCAGGTCATTCTACAGGCGGAGTATGGGCCGATTATGACCACGATGGTGACCTTGATTTGTATTCTATAAATTCGGGGATTGTTGATGAGAGAGATTTTGAGATGTGGCCTGAGACAAACATTCTGTACCGGAATGAAGGCGATTCCAATGGTGATGGGGTTCCTGAATTTAGTGACCAGACAATTGAAGCTGGCCGTCTGTCGGGTCAAGAACTCAACCCTACAGAGGATTTCATTCCATCAGTTTCGAATGAATCACAAGATGATGCACCATCTGGGGCTCAAGGAGGTAATTTAGCGCTTGGCAATGGAAATATCCTTTCACCGGCTGGTACAGGGGTTACTTGGGCAGCATTATGGTTTGATTACAATCAAGATGGTTGGGAAGACCTCTTCATTGCCAGTGACTTTGGTATTTCACCCTTATACGAAAATAATAGGGATGGTACCTTTGATTTGGTAACGAGTGAAGCGGGATTGTTACTACAAGGGACTGGTATGGGTGCTCATGCGGCTGACATTGATGGTGATGGAGATTTTGACCTTTGTCAGACAAATTTCGGACCTAATTTTATCTGGTATAATCAAGGCGGACAATCATTTGAAAGAGAATTAGATAGTGATTTTCATAATAACGATGACAAGAGAATCACAGTAAACTGGGATTGCCACTTTTTTGATTACGACCTTGATGGCGACTTTGATTTATTCACAACTGCTGGCCGAATCAACACGTATGTTCCCACTCAGGAAAACACACTCTTTCGTAATGATGGTAATGGATGGTTAACTGATATCACCGATGAAGTTGGTTTAGGTGGTCACAAAAAGAGCATGGGTGCTTCAACGGTTGACTTTGACGGTGATGGAGATATTGACATAATAGTCGCTAACTCTGATGGGCCATTACAACTGTTTGAGAATAATGCTGCCCAAATCACTGGCAATCACTGGCTCAAAATTGAATTGAGAGGAAACCAGTCAAACAGTTATGGGATTGGAATGTTGGTTGAGGTTGAATTATCCAACGGTAGTGTAATTTCACAACAAACCTACGCAGGTTCAGGTTATCTTGGCTCAGGAGACCCAGTAGTCCATGTTGGATTGGGTAGTGAAACCCAAGTGAAGGAAGTGCGAGTGAAATGGTCAACAGGCCATGTTCAAGTGATTCAAAATGTAGTGATTGACCAGACATTAGTGGTGCTAGAAGAGGCTCCGCCACCAGTTGAAGATAATTTGTGGCTTATTTTAACAGTAATAGCAGTTTTATTGTTGGGAATCCGCGGAGGTATTTTCGTAGTTCAATTACGCAAAAACTCTGCCCTTAGTGAAGTTGAGTCTAATTCCTCTGAAGATTAATCAATTGGTTCAAGTAGGGCGGGTCACAAACTAATAATGGCGGAGGACTTTTTGGCAATTTATTAGCCGTAATGAGCCTGTCTGCACACAGTATTAACAAAGAACAGCGATTCGGCCGGGAGGTCGGAGGGGATGATGGGGTGTCACTAAAACTAGGTCCGGCGGGTGTTCCGCTTTCATGTAAGGGTAGAACAATCGTTGAAGGGATGGATGACATCACCACTCTTGGACTTGAAACGATGGAGATTCAAACCGTCAGAACCGTGCAACCAAAGCACTTTGACCAGTATTGGCAAGCAGGTGTACTTTCTCATAAAACCAAATTTGAGATGAACTTGCATGGGCCATATTACGCAGAGTTGCTTGGGAATCGTCGAGAACGAAGCAGAACCTTGGCAAAAATGGAAGCATCAATTCAAGCAGCCAAGGTTGTAAATGCTCGGCATATCGTTTTCCATGTTGGACCTTATATGGGATTCAGCAGGGGTAAAGATGCCAACGAGCAGGTTGCTAACATTATGGCCGGAGTGGTTGAAAGAGTTGGCGAATTGTGGGGTGATAAATCCCTTGAAGAACAGCACATCGCGTTCCCTTGGTTAAACGATGACAAGCCAGCGTTGGTTGGGATTGAAACCAGTGGTCGACAAGAATTATGGGGCACTCTAGAGGAAGTTTTGGAGGTTAGTAATCACGTTGAAGGCACAGTTCCAGTGCTCAATATGGCACACATCCATTCCCGCGGCCATGGACGTCTCAGAACCAGTGAAGATTATGGGGAATTATTTGATTTGGTGCGAGACACATTAGGTGGTAAAACGTTCTACTGCCACTTTTCTGGAGTTGAACATCGCATGGGTAATGCTCTCCACTATACTCAAGTCAAAAAGTCAGATCTAAAGTTTGAGCCTTTGGCAGAATTTTTGGCAGAAGATGGCGATTGGCTAGATGTTACTGTGATTTCCGATTCACCTTTGCTTGAGCACGATGCAATGTTCATGTTGCAGCAATATGACCGCTCAAGACACAGATTGCTTGAGAAGCAAGCTCGTGATGAGCGTAGGATAAAGTTGGCATTACAACAGGGTCTTGACCCTGAAGAGTTGGCTGCTAGAGAAGAAGAAGAAAAGAAGAAGCGTTTGGCAGCGGAAGAAGGAGAAAATAAGTCGAAAAAAGGTAAGAAACCCGCTGCGAAACCTGCTGCGAAACCTGCTGCGAAACCTGCTGCGAAACCTGCCGCGAAACCTGCTGAAAAATCAAAAGATAAACCTGCTGAGAAACCGGCCAAGAAACCTGGTAAGTCTAAGGCTAAAGGTAGCAAAGCCAAGGCTGATGATGACATGTTTGATGACAATGATGATGATGATGATCTCTTCTGATATCAGCGACAATCCATTCCTCCAAGAATTAAATTAACACCGATAAATCGGTTCTTGGTTGCTAGTATGGAGGCAAGCGTGATATTCTCCCTTACTTGGCCGCCATCACATGAGTGACAAGAAGGCGTGGTATACATCATTCACGAAGTCACTCATTAATACCCAAGAGATTATTTTTCTAACATCATCTTTGTTAGCAATTGGCATCATAGTTTATGATTCAATCAATGATTTACAGAACACAAATACTTTTGAATGGAAAATTTTAGTTATCATTGACATTATTCTGTTGGGTTATTTTGTCACCATATTAGCAGATTCACATTCTAAAAGTGAAAATCGTGCTAAATGGTGGAAATGGAATTGCTTGCAGGTAATTGCCTTGTTCCCGCTACTAGGAACTGCCATCCCCGGATTGGGTGAAGCAGGGGTACTCAGATTTCTTCTCTTAGTTCCGGCAATACAAGCAATTTTACGAATGCTCAATATTGCTGAAGGCGGAGAAGTCTCAGTGCAAAAACGTATAACTCATTTATTCATTATCGTTTCACTACTAACCCTTGCAGGTGCAGTATTAACTCTCATGTTTGAGATTCAGTATGAAGACAAATGTATTGCTGACCCGACCTGTAATGAGGCCACACTAGTACTGACTTTTGATAATTCGATTTGGTATGCAGTTGAGACGATTACTACGGTTGGATACGGGGAATATTTTCCACATTCCGTTGGTGCAAGGGTGGTTGCTACATTCTTACTCTTTGTTGGAATCGGAATGTTTGGTACATTAGCTGCTACGCTATCTCAACTATTCTTTTCTAATCAGATGTGGAGAAACAAACAACGTGAAGATTTTATTGCCAAACTTCACCTCCTTACAGAACTTCATGACAAAGGGGACCTTTCGGATTCACAATTTATGAGTGCCAAAAAAAGGCTTGCAGAAATCCGTCAAGATGATGAAAAGGAGTTGTCGGAATTAGATGCTTCCACCGGCATGATTGCAAGGAAAAAATCAATCGATATTTCCAAGCGTAAAGAGCGATTAGATGAAGCAAAACAATTCTTCAGTGAGATTGCTGAAAAAGATAAATAGTTCTTTTCACCATTTGGCTTTCAATGATGTGTTGATTTAATTAAGGGGTCAAGCCTGCCTTTAGTTAATGCACATTAGTGGAAAGATAATGATACCCTTGGGCATAATACTGTGCCTTGCTGGTGTGCTAATGATGGGTGGAGGTATCGCCAAGGGTGCCGGAGACCTTGCTGGATTGGAAGACTTTGGATTTGCAGTTGAGAATGCAACATCGGGCACAATTGAGATTGAAGATAACGATGGAGAAGGGGATTTCGGGGTAACATTCTGGGTGGAGGGTGAGTATGTTGACGAAGATGAAAATGGAATTTGGGACGTCTGTGATAACATCAATATCACCATCATCCAACATCCGTCAGTAAATACTGATTGGAGCGGAGACTACGATGGTGAATTCTACTACGAAGTCTATGATTCCTATGATGGATGCAAGGCTGATAATGAAAACCAAAATCATGATCTTAGGGATTTGGGATATGTCAAGGTTGGTCGGGCTTGCCTTGCCTGCTATTCAGGGACATTGGAATTCGAGTCTAATGCTTCGGTCACAGTTAGTTATGACGACCCATTCTTGATACAATTGGGAGAAGGTGTTGGTGCGTTGTTTGTTGGAACTATTGGCGGTACCATTTGTTGTGGATGTGGCGGATTAATTGCATTCATTGGGCTCATTCTAGGTCTAACATTGAAAGATAACAAACAACCACCAGGATACCAGCCCCCAGGGGCAATGCCACAGCAACCGGGATACCAAGCGCCAGATGTAAGGCCACAGCAAGACATGGGACCGGGATACCAAGCACCAGGGGGAATGGCACTCGAACCACCCAGATACACCTGACTCAAGGTTTCAGATATGATTGTAATTCACTCAATTAGCGGGGCGCCTTGATGGGCGTTCTTGATATGTAGGGGATGGCTGGACTTGTTATGGCAGGTGTTGGTGAGTTCATCCAAATAGGGATTCTCACATCTTCCGACCGTGCTAGCAGTGGGGAATACGAGGACCTAAGTGGACCAGCAATTCGTGGTTTCTTTGAAGAGGCTTTACTTTCTGAATGGAATGCGGTTTCCGTTGTTGTTGCTGATGAGCAGAAGGCCATTGAAGCAGCACTCATTGATTTGATTGATGTACAGGGATGTAATCTTGTTGTTACTACTGGTGGCACAGGGCCAGCACCAAGAGACGTGACACCAGATGCGACTGAAGCAGTGTGCAGTAGAATGTTGCCGGGATTTGGTGAACAGATGCGTGCAGTTTCACTTCGTTATGTGCCTACAGCGATTTTATCGCGCCAAAGCGCTGGCATCCGTGGCCAAGCGCTAATCATCAATTTACCAGGTGCGCCAAAGGCAATTCGCGAAACCATTGACGAAATATTTGCTGCAGTTCCATACTGCATTGACTTGATTGGTGGGCCGTACATTGAGACAGACCCTGCAGTTGTAGATGCATTTAGGCCAAAGCACGCGCGCCGCTAAGAATGGAATGTATTCTGCTACGAACGCGCTTAAGAGGGATGGGTAGGTCGGCGGCTCAATGGCGAAATTAAAGAAGACCGACCTTGATATCTCAAGGGACAACAATGAGATGAGAGAAATCTCAGTCACACTAGATTTCACACCGAATGCATTGGCATCAGTTCTTTACAAGCAGGGTGACACAGTTGTGCTAGCTTGCTGCACCAAGCAGAACTCGCTACCACGCTGGTTCCCACGAGATGCAGACCGTGGTTGGATTCACTCAGAATACTCTCTTCTACCGGGTTCAACAGACTCAAGGTTTCAGAGAGAAAGGAGAGGTGCTAAAGGCCGTACTTACGAGATAGAGAGACTCATCGCCCGTTCACTACGTGGCGCGATTGACCTAGAGGCACTTGGTCCAGTTGCTCTTACAGTTGATTGCGATGTCCTGAACGCAGACGGGGGAACTCGCTGTGCTTCAATTACTGCAGCAAATATTGCTCTGAGATTAGGAATTCGTAGGTTAATTGCAAGTGGCGATTCGCTACCAAAGGATTTGCGCCCTACTTACGAAGAGAAAAAATCTGGTTGGAAAGCGCCTGAACTTGATTCAGATGCGCGGAATGCACACGAGCAATCTATTCTTGCTAACGATATTGCTGCGGTTAGTGTTGGGCTTGTTGATGGCGAGACCTACCTTGATTTGGATTATATTCTCGACAGTAATGCAGATGTCGACATGAATGTTGTAATGACCAGTGATGGTCGCTTCATTGAAGTTCAGTCAACTGGTGAAGAATCTACTTATTCTCGTGAAGAATTGAATGAGCTTGTTGACTTGGCTGAAATTGGAATGAAGCAGATACATGACATCCAGAAGGCGACTCTTGACGGCGTTGAATGAAACGGCTAGGCCAAAAGGCTTGAAGAGCGAGGCCGAGTCGCCGGAGCACAAGCGATAGTAACTCAGCTGGGAGAGTGCCAGACTGAAGATCTGGAAGCCGCCGGTTCAAGTCCGGCCTATCGCACTTTATATTCATCCCTTACTTCTAAATTATTGAGGGATTTGGGTAATTTTTCCTTTGCCTCATCTGAACAGTTTGTCTGACATTAAGTGACAAATTCAGTTTCATCAAGGGTTGAACCTTCTTCGTCATCAATGTCTTGTTCTGCTACTTCTTCATCATGGCTGGTTTGAGATTCTTTCTCATTTGCATCTTTTTCAAGAATCTCCCGAATCTTTTTTTCTCTTACAAACACGATGTTTGCTATCGGGTCACCAGGCCGGACCAAAGGTGTAGTTGCAAGGCCCACGACGTAACCATTTACTGGGCTTGTCACATCATCAACGCGAGCACCGAATGGGTCGGTGACATATGCGATGGTCTCTCCTTCTTTGACTGTTGAACCTCCTATTACTAGGGTGTGTAGAATACCTCCAACAGGCGCCCGAACCCAGCGGAATTTCCTAACGATAATCCTCCAGTTTGGTCTAATAATGTCACGTTTTAGCATACGCAGGTGGGCTAGGACATTGAGAATCCCCTTCACACCACTCTCCAAGGAATCAGGTTCAAATCGGTGAGAAGTACCACTTTCAAATAGAATTGTAGGGGTTCCTGCCTTGGTTGCTTCGCGACGGATGCTGCCTTTGGGTCCCTTTGAATTCATGATGACTTTAGTTCCGAAGGCACGAGCAATTTTTCGGCATTTTGCATTATCTAGGTCGGCTCTAATTTGTGGCACATTCATCCGCGTGATTGGTGCTGTATGTAGGTCAATCAGGTAGTCAGAACGTTGTATGACCTCGGTGAAAAGAGCATGAGCAAGTCGGCGGGATTGATTTCCTGATTCAGAGCCCGGGAAAAGTCGATTTAAATCTCGGCCATCAGGAGTTGTGCGCGCCCCCATCATCATTCCTTCAACATTTACTACTGGAACGAGAATCAACGTGCCAGATAATTGAGTTGGGTCAATATGGTCATCTGGGGTGCCAGGGATATGGTCGTCACCGTAAACTAGGTGATGGATAATTCCTGTACCGTTTAGTTCGTCACCATGGATTGCAGCGGTTACTGCGATTGTTGGGCCTTTTTTTGCCCCATGTAGAATTTGCACAGGTATATTCGCGCTTTGCCCCATAGGGTCTTTGCCAACAGCTACGGCGGTCTCTAAACGGTTGCCAGGTGCTACTTTTTGGCCATTAAATACGAAATCGTCCCAATCGCCCATTGACTTGAGGCAACCAGTGTCTGCTTCTAAGCCCATGCACTATGATTACCTGTTTTGGAAGCAATCTATTATGAACCGTCGGGTATCGGTGATGACTCCCGGAGGTGATGGAGTGCAGAGTCTTACCCAACCCGCACGCCAGACTGTTGCCTCGGATGCATACACACGGAGACGTGCGCGTTCGGAGTTGTCTGAAGCGGTTGGGTTACTCAAGCATTCTTGAATTTCCAATTGCAAGAGGAATTGCGTATGACAGCAGATGAAATAGATGATTATGTAAAGAGAGTACTGGAACAGGCTAAGGACGCTGATCCAGTAAAAGTGCGAGAAGAGTTTGAAAAATACCTTGAAGATTTTTTACTACCTCCCAAGGATTCATTCCGTTCTGTTCTGAGGCGCTTTGAAGTTAGTGAAGAGAAGGTACAAAGTGCAGCTAGAACAGCATACAAAGAGACGAAGAAGGTTGACCGGTTTGCTGAATTAGGTAGTGAAGACAGTAATGTTACCATTGATGTCAAAGTAGTTACGTATGTCTCGCGTATTCAAACGGTTCGTGGCGAAGAAAAACAAATTGCATTCGGCTGGATTGAGGATACCCCTTACGGGGAATCAGGAAAATCCGAGCGTTGGGATTTCAAAGATTGGGGTGAGCATGCCGAAAACATGGCCCCAGGTTCAGTAGTTCGCATGGAAGGTGTGAGTGTGAATGAATGGAAAGGAAAGAAGTCAATCAACATCAATCGCAGTAGTCGAATAGTTGTTCTTGAAGAGGGCGGACCTGCAGTCTCGCTTGCTACTAGTGACCCGATTACAATTGAGGAAGCCTGGAAACGAGATGGTTTTGTGACTATCGTTGGTCGTTTGATGGCAGTCAATGCGCAAACCATTAGCAAAAAAGATGGCAGTGGAGATTTAGACATTATCAAAGGAAAAGTAGCGGATTCTTCAGGTGCAATTGGATTTGTTAGTTGGTCAGATTTTGACCACGAAGTGGGAACTCTAATTCGCATTGAAGGGGCATCAATCCGCCGCTATCCGAGATACTCCAGAGTTGAATATTGGTGACCAAACAAAAGTTGAGGTTTTCCATGATAGCAACTTTGCTGACGCAGTTCAACTTGAAAGTGCATCAAGGTTGGAAATTTCAAGCCTTACAGATGGTTCTAGGGATGTTTCAGTAGTTGCACAAATAGTTGAGTGGGCCGAACGAAATTTCACTAATTCAGATGGCGAAGAGAAGACACTTTGGGGCGGGGAAATAATTGACCCGACCGGAAGGTGTAGAATGACTGCTTGGGAAAAAGTGCCAATCAATGCTGATGATTTGCCAGTATACGTATCAGTAAGTGGTGTAAGAGTGCGGGCATGGCAAGGTACTCCTGATATTACAATTGACCGAGCAGACCAAGTTGAGATATTGAAGACCCCTCCTTGGGATGAGATTGATGCAAGCAATCATTGGGTGGCACATGACCTCTCCACACTTGTGCATGGAGGTTCAGTAAATGGTGTCGAGACATCTGGTTGTATTGTTTCAGTGCGTTCGGATAGCGGCATTATCCACCGGTGCCCTGAGTGCAGGCGGGTTCTCAGAGAACATGCTTGTGCTGACCATGGTCATGTCGAAGGCGTCAAGGATATGCGCTTGAGGTTAGTAATCGACAATGGCTCTTTCAGCGCCTCAGTTTTACTAAATCGTGCATCCAGTGAAGCATATCTTGGAAAGGATATTGATCAAGTAACTTCTCAAATTGATAATTTTGGCGCTGAAGTTTTCGTAGAAGACTTGCGTACAGAACTCCTTGGTAAGTCTGTGACGGCACGGGGCCGTTGCCTAGTTGACGAGCAGGGGGCAATGTTCCTTGCTTCCGAATTAGAGACCTCAGATGTAGCACCTGCTGAAGGGGCGAAAGCAGTTAGAGCAAAGTGGGGGGTGGCAATTTGAGCCGTTTCACCCGACAGCCAGCAATCAGATTATTCGCTAGAGAATACTTTGAGTCAGATCTCATTGAACAGGGTTCTGGGGAATATGACCCAACTTTCGTCATCACCAAATTGGGGGCTAAAGTGAACAGAATGATGGTAGCTGGATTGCTTGAGCGTATGGAACGAAGAGATGGAGATAGTGGGGCAAATTATCGTGGGTCAATTCGAGACCCAACTGGGCTTCACATGTTCAACGTAGGCTCATTCCAACCAGAAATCCATGCACAAGTAGAGGAATTGGTTGCAAAATTTGACCAAAACGTAGAACCAATTCTACTTCTCGCAATAGGCAAGGCCAGTCCATATCAAACCGACGATGGCGGTGTTTTCACCGGTATGAGGTTAGAGGAGTTTACCATGATTAATGGTGAAGGGTATGCTAATTGGCTAGTTGAAACAGCAGATGCAACTCTTCGGCGAATTGATTTCTTTCAAAAGAGCCGTGACTTAGAGCCCTCTGCAGATGTGTACCGTAAGGTGGGAATTCCAGATGACCTTGTTTCGGGATTGATTACTGGTAGGGGTCATTACTCCAGCATTGATCCAGATGTATACATGGTTGGTGTCTTGAGGGCACTTGATTATTCAGAAGGTAATCTTACCACAATTTCCTTGCAGACAGAGTCCTCAACGGACGAATCTTCTGATTATTCAGATTCCTCCTCTGAGCAAGTGAAAGAATGGATTTCTGAATACTTGTTAGCAAACAATCCTGGTGATGGTGTACCTTACGATTCAATAATGAATGATCTAGCATCAAAAGGAATATCGAGAAGTGTTGGAGAAGCAACAGTTGACTTATTGATGGATGATGGCTTGGTGTTTGAGCAATCCTTCGGATTCCTTGGTCACATTGACTCAAATTGAGTTAGTTACGCGCTACCTTCAATTAGAGTCCGGCACGTGTCCCTACTTGAGGGAACTCAAATGTCGGACGGTCTTTCCTGTTTCATTCGCTCATTAGACGGTGATTGGTTGCAATTAGATGGTTGCACCGTAGCGATTGAAATTAGGCGTAGATTTCAACGTGAAATTGCTCGTGATGGGGAAGGGGATGATTTAATCGACCAAGGGTCAGAGAGTATGGAATTCGCATTGAGCGGCCGAATGGACCTCTCAACTTATCTCAAGGCTCAAACAATATTTCGCTCTGGAACCTGCTGGTTCATTGATCCATTTGAAGAACAAGAGATTAAAGTCTGCTTTGCCCGTATTCGCTATAATAGCGATAGCAATGATTTTGAATTTCAACTCATTGAGGATGTAGTCTGAAGGAGTAATGGATAAAATGGGGGCTCAAGAAGAGGATATCAACCTCATCTACGCACTCAGGGGTATCCAAGTACTAATTGGTGCTGGAGTTGGATTGGAGGCTTCAATGACTCATATCGCCAAGGGCGGTTATGGAATCATTTCATCTGATTTTTCTAGAGCTTTATCTGGTGTTAATTCAGGACAGCGATTAGAAGATGAATTACGTCGTCTCATCAAATCGTCAAAAAGTTCTGATTATCAACGTTTACTTACCTCAATGCTTAACAATGTCATTTCAAACACGGATTTGGTAGCGTCTCTTGAGCAACAAGCATCAAGGGCAGAAGAGAATCGAACAGACCGATTGAAGCGTTACATCGAAGACTTGTCTGGCCTGCCAGAAAAAGCACTTATCCTTGGATTTCTAGCCCCGCTGATTCTCGGGCTCTTGGCAATTTCACCATTCTTATTGGGTGGCTTACAGGGGGTCCCAGGGGTTACTATTCCCCCAATTGACAAGATGATGTTTGCTTACAAAGGTGGATTGCTAGTTACGATTGTTTTACTTGTATTCATGTTGTTAGGTGCTAAAGCGAAGGATCCCGGGGTGTGAAAATGGCAATTGGAATTCCGGGACTCTTGGATATGGTAACAGATTCGTTTCTGATGTCCATATTTGTACCCCTAACAATCATTTCAATGGGTGGTGGCTTACCATTTATGTTAGAGAGCAGAAGGTTGAAGAAAATAGAATCTGGTTTACCTGAACTTCTTGAAGGAATTTCCACATCTCTTGGTGCAGGTCTTGGATTACAACAAGCGGTGACCTCAATGGCCAATCAAAGGGACGATTTGCTAGGTCACATGTTACGAAAAGCAATAGCTCGTAGTCAGGTAACTACATTTGATGCAGCAATTTCTGAATTTGCTCTTGACACCCGTTCTTCAACGGTTCAAAGGGCCTTCAATCTTCTACAAACGGCTGACGAAAATGAAGCCCCACTTGCAGATGTAACCTTCTCGATGAGTCTGGAATATGATCGATTAATGCGTTTACGAAATAAGCGAACTCTAGACTTGAAGGGTCACGCACTTACCCTTCAGATTCTAATGGCCGTTCTACTCCCAGCAACAATTGGATTCATGTTTGGCCTCTTTGCAGGTCCAGAATCGGGGATTCCTATGGCTCTGTTCCATCCTTCTATGCTACTTTATTTTACGGCAGGTTCAGCATTTTCAGTGTTGGTATCTGGAGTAATGTTAGGTAATTCACTAAATTCATCTGTTTGGTGGATAGCACCGTGGGCATTACTCTCACAGATTGTTTACATGGGGTCATATTTGGTATCATCATTATTTGGTTGAAAATGGAAGTGAAAAAATGAGTGAAGAAATCATGGCAAGATATGACAACGTTACGATTTACATGGAGCGCAATCACCCTAGTCCAATGTATCATGTTGATGGAAATACCCCGGCAAATCCCTATGGTGCTCTCAAACCACTTTTAGAAGACGATTTACTTGAGGAAGTGATGTACAACGGTGGTCAACAATGTGTGAAAGTTGCTCACCGAGAGCATGGGATGTGCCGAACGAACATTTGGATTGAAGATGAGGAAGGGTTGAAGATTGCATTAAACATCGCAGCGTTTACCAACGTCCCATTAGGAGATGGTCCAGGGCAAGTACCATTGTTTGATGGAAGATTGCCAGATGGAAGTAGAGTGAACGGGGTTATTCCACCGGTATCTCCTGATGGACCTACACTAACTATTCGAAAATTCCGAGCCGACCCAATTACAATTATTGATTTGATTGAGTTTGGTACTATTGATGTTGCCCTTGCTGCCACTATGTGGTGCTGGGTAGATGGTCTTGGTTCTCGTCCAGCGAATTTCATTATCTCAGGTGGTACTGGTTCAGGAAAAACAACTACTCTGAATTGTCTTGGGATGTTCATTCCTTGGGATAAGAGATTGTTGACTGTTGAGGATACCGCTGAATTACAACTATTCCATGACCACTGGTTGCGCATGGAGACCCGCTCTGAGCGTCCTGATGGGACTAGCGAGGTTGATATGGATGATTGCTTGAGGTCAAGCCTTAGAATGCGACCTGACCGAATTATCGTTGGTGAGGTAAGAGGTCCTGAGGCATCGACTCTTTTGACGGCAATGAATACTGGACATGATGGTTCATTCGGTAGCCTGCACGCAAATACAGCAATGGAGACTGTCACTAGGATGACGAGCCCACCGATGAATGTGCCGTCAATCATGATGAGCGGACTTGACTTAATTATTGTACAAAGTAGAATTAACAAGGGTGGAAAGCAGATACGTCGAATTATGGAAATTGCTGAAATTGCCGGAATGGAGGGAGACCGACCTCGTTTGAATCCTATTTGGAAATATGATCCTGCTACTGATACAACAACTCAAACGGGAGTGCCAAGTAAATTAAGAGAATTAATTTGCACTGCAGTTGGATGCAGGCCAGCAGATTTCGAAGCTCACGTCAGACAGCGAGAGAAGATTTTGATGGATATGATTTCAAGAGGTATTCGTGACATTGAAGGCGTAGCGCAGATTCTCCAAACCTTCTATTCACGACAATGAAAATTGTATTCAATTTTCACCACGGCTGAGTTTACGAAGCAATGCATCGGCGGCATCAAGTTTTGCCTTTACTCTATCAGTTTCAGTTTTTTCAGTTCCATCATCAGAAGTTACTGATTCAATTGTCGGAGGTGCTCTACCCATATCCGTGAGAATTTCTCGCATTGAATCAACGACACTGGACACCTTTTCTGCATCTAGGGAGATTGATGTAGGTAGAGAAGGAATGTCTTTGTCGGCAATGTATCCCATTTCAGAGGCTAAAATACCAGCAGCGGCGAGTAATCGTGGTCGAACTTCAGGCTGATTCGGGTCCCATCCCCGTCGTTCAAGGAATCGAACAAGAAGTGCATGTTCGGTAGGCCCGAATTCACCTTCAGAACGACGGACAATGGTTTCAACAACTCGTTCAAAAGCTTCCATTTGGGTCTCAATCTTCCCAAGTTGAGCCATTGCCTCTTCACTAACCTCGTGACTTCTGCGATAGAGCGTCTCCATGGCTCGATGGCGTCTTGCAGTTACCGGGTCAATCTCTGCATCACTAGCACGTAGTGATACTTGCAGGTCAAACAATCCATGTACTCGGCCACTAATCGCAGCCAATTCTAAATCAAGACCTACATCAAGGGCGGCATTTTCAAAATCAACTCTAGCAGAAGCGATTTCACCGCCTCGTCTTTCAAGAATCTCATCTAATCTGTCAAGTAAGTTAGGGCGGGCATCCTCTAATTGTCGCAATGCTTGCTTTTCTCGCCAAGAACCTGGTAATGTAGAGCGAGCAGAATCTTCTTGTTGCTTAAGTTGAATCATTTGTTGTAATTCATCCAATATTTTTCCTCGAACAACTTCGTGCTCAATTCCAAATCCTAAACGGCCTAAATCTTCAATGAATGCAGAAACATCGTCCTCATCTTGTTCTCGACCAATTAGCAAGAATTCTCTCAGATGGCTTGTGAGTTCAGCCTTACGAGACTCAAGACGTACTAATGCTTCACCTGCTCCTTCATCTAATGTAATTGGTGTGGGCGAGTGAACTATTTCGTCATCCACTTCCAAAGCAATCTCCTCAATCACTGGAGGTTCAATTACTTCCACTGGTGTGACTGGCATTGGGTCAACTGTAGTATCCCCCTCATCTACCTCAACCCTCTTCTGGCCAGTTCGCAAACTCTTCTTCACCCTCCCCCAGGAGTTTTCTTCTGACGATAGTACTCCGGCAACTCTTCCCATCAGGACAGTCTTGTTGCCTGAGCGTGGTAAATCAAATGTAACACAAAGTACATGCAAATCCTCTCGAGTCATCTCTCCAATTGTTGCTACATTGAGCTTTTTTGGGTCGCCATTTAGATGTAGCCAAAGTCGACGCATCTTTGCTTTTTTCGAACCAGATTTCTTTACTCCAAAGAGTCCAAGGACTTCTGTCAAATCATTATTTTGCATCTTATTGATGCCTGTATCTGAGATGTCAATATGGTTCAAAACTAGTGTTGCAATCAGTTTTGCCCGCAGTTGTTCAACATTGCCGGTTTTTGGGAGGTCATTTTCCACAGCAAGGTCCCTTAACTCTGCGAGTTTCGCCTGAAAAAGCGAATTCAGCAACTCTGTGTTGATGGCCAAACCCCGTTCACCTATGGTGTAGTCTTCACCATCCTAACATCTATGTTGCGCTTGATGAGGGTGCGAAAGTGGCAGTTGTGGAGGCTAAAGAGTGAAACCGAGATGTTGCTCAAATGTATATTTGCGACATATTAACTCGTCTACCTTAGGTTACTGTTTCAGAGATCGAGGAATTTTCCTTCTCGAGTTCCAAGTTTTACTAGTTTTAACCATTCATCGGAGAGGAAGTTTGTGACGGCCACAGCGTCTTGCAAATCAGCGATTCTTTGCATACTGATTGTAGAGTTTCCTCGATGGCTGACGAGTTCAATTTGAATATCGATTTTCACTTCATCAGTCGTAATTTCGCCCTCAGGGTTGATGAGTGCATTCCGGGTCAATAGGTCTCGCCTTCTCTCCGCTTCACGTATCAGAGTTCCAGGCTGCCTATGTCTTACTAGAATGCCGACTTTGTTCTTTATTTCTGGATTCATATTTTTTACAAGTGTTTCATTCACTTGCCATGAGGATTCAGCTTCTTGGTCAAGTAGGGAGGCAATTCTATTTCGAGGGAACCCTGTTCTGCCGATGATAACGATAGTGCCAGCGTGAGGTAGTGGGAGGAAACGGAAAAGTTCCTCTTCGCCAGCATCTTGTGTTAGTGCGTGGCGCCGGGTTTTGAAACCTGCGAGGCGATGAATGTGGCGTGGGATTGCATAACCGTCAATGTCCTCTGATTGTCGTAGTTCTTCTGCCCAATTTACGAATGAATAGATATCATCGTAATCTAGGGCTTCAGGTTTTTCAGTTTCAGTAATTCCAAGATGTGCTTTTGCTGACCGCACTCTATTATCAGGACGGAATCTTCTGAGTTGTCGCCTTACCAGTTGATTTTGACTCAAAATGATTGCATTTTTGGGTAGGTGATTTGGGCGGTTTTCACTAACTAGGACATAATTCCAGTCACGTAGAGGTAGTGCTCCCACTACCATCAAACCTTCTTCCAATTCGCCCGATTCAGAGATATCAATTGCTGCGGCTAGTAAGAGGTCAGTCTCACCATTTTGTAATTTCTCAAATCCCTCAATAAGGGAGTTGGTTGAAACCTCTGTGAATTCAATTTCAACATCCTCTAAGCCGGAAAAAGTTCCGAGTAGGTCTGCCGAATCAGTAGGGGCTCGAGCGATCAACAGTGGCCCATCTTCGCTCATTATGGCACTTCCAGTATCGCACCCCCACAGCCACCTGTTGATATATCCGACCCTTGTGCAATGGATGAGTCGGATGCAATCAGCGGAGAATCATATCATTTTCCTTGAGACTAAACGAGATGAGGTTGAATCTGCTTTGCTTGCTCATGTTGAGGCGGCTAGTAAGGGTGAAAATTCGGAAATAATGGCCCTTGCACAAGAAGTTCTGATGGCTGGCGGAAAACGGTGGCGACCGATTTTGATTTTACTTTCCTATCAATTGGCTGGTGGGGAGGATGAGAGTGAAATAATGCCACTAGCCCTTGCATTTGAGATGATACACACTGCAACTCTTGTACATGATGATATCAATGATGGAGCCAAGTTTCGGCGCAATGTTCCAACATTGCACGAACGATATGATTCTGCTAGAGCGCTAATTGCTGGTGACTACCTTTTTGTTGAAGGTTTTGGACTAGGTGGCAGATATGATGAACAGATAGTTCGGCTAATGGCAAATTGCTGTGCTCAAATTGCTTCTGCGGAATTGATGCAACTACGTCATGTGGGTAATTTAGCAACGACTCCTGAAGATTACTATCAAATCATCTCTGGGAAAACCGCAGGTCCTTTCGCTGCTGGATGTACAGCAGCCGCTTTAGTTGCTGGCGCTAGTCCAGCCCTATCTGATATCCTAGGGCAATTCGGGTTAGAATTAGGATTGGCTTTCCAAATCGTTGATGATTTACTCGACCTTGAAGGTGATGAACGAATGGGTAAACCCCGTGGTACTGATGTAATTGAAGGGAAAATGACACTACCGCTAATCCATTCACTGACCCTTTCACACGGAGATGACCGCCGCAGATTAGCGGATGTGATTGCTGGATTTCATCATGGATTATGGGACGAACTAACTGAACTGCTAAACCGTGCAGGGAGTTTTGGATATGCTCAAACTCTTACGAATAACCATCTTGAACGAGCTATTGATGCCCTTCTTCAGTTCCCAAAAAGTGAGGCAAGAGATGCCCTAGAATGGCTCACAAGACAGGTGATAGAGCGACATGAGTAAGAAGGGTTCAGAACCAGAACATCGAGAGGTGCTGGTAGTTGGTGCTGGACCTGGTGGTTCAACTGCTGCGAACCGTTTGGCAGAGGCAGGGATGGATGTTGTTGTAATTGAGCGCCGACAAACTGTAGGAAATCCTGCTCAGTGTGGTGAATGTATTCCAGCGTGGGGTGAAATGAGTGATGCATTTCCAGCCATCAAAAAAGATCCTTGGCTTGAGGATTATTGGAATTTCCCAGACCATGTATTAGGACAATACCTTGAATGGATGCGTGTATACACACCGTCAATGAAGGAATATGGATTTGAACTTGATTGCTATGGAGCACACCGTCTTCAATTCGATGGCCACTTGGCTGATAGAGCGGTCTCTATGGGTGCAGAAATTAGAACTGGTACAGAGTTGAGAAAGGTGCAAAACCAAAGAAAGTTAAATCGAGAAGTTTACCGTACTAACAACGGTTCATTTACCGCTGATTATGTGATAGATGCATCAGGTGCTTTAGCCCATGTTGGGAGGTTACGAGGTAGTAAGGATAGGCCTGGTGGGCAGTTACCGACAATCTACTGTCAAGTGACAGGCCATGATTCTGATTCATTTGATATTTTCATGGGTAGTGTAGCACCCGGTGGATATGCATGGATAATTCCAAAGGGAGATATTGCGAATGTCGGTATTGGAGTGCGATATAATCACCTAAACGTGCCATTGAAAGAGCGATTAGACAAGTTCTGTGACGGCCTTGGGTTGACCGTTCACTCTTATGGGGGTGGATGGATTCCACTTGGCGGAATGGTGAAATCAGCTGTGAATGATAATGTACTATCAGTCGGTGATGCTGCTGGTTTGGTAATGCCATCAAATGGAGGTGGAATTGGGCAAGCAATAATTTCGGGAAAATATGCTGCAGAAGCAATTCTTGCTGACAAAATGGATGGCACCTCATTATCGGATTATGATAATATTTTAAAGAAGACAATGGCAAAGCAGTTGCGGATATCTCGGCGCTCAAAAAATCTATTCTGGGCTTTCTGTCGCAACGATTTTTCTACTGAATGTGCCATGAGGTTGCTCGGGACAAATGGTTTGCGCCGAGCAGTTGACTGTAGACGCCCGTTGATAATTATCTAATTATATAATGAAATATCGCAGTAATAAATGGTATACAAAAGCCCATATACTGTGTGATTTATGGGCATTTATGCGATATGTAGCTATGCTGTTTTGTATGTTGATGATGTGCTCTAGTCTGAGTGGTTGTTTAGGTGGGCCTGATGTTGAAACTAGTGAGGGAGATCCTGTCGAACTCGGTGAATCCACTGACGATTGGCCAACATATTATGTCCTGACCTCAGCAGACCTGCCTGCTTGCCCAGGAACAAATAATGAAAATATTGGGAAATTATACTATGTGGAAGCTGATGTGAATTTCCAAGTTTGTATGTCTACTGGATGGCAGGTTGTTCAACTCGGTGGCTCAGGTGGAAACATTCTGATGAACCAGCCACCGTTAGTCGAGGCGAATGTCTGGTTAACTAATCATAACCTTGTGGTCGATGATGGAGATGGAACCTATTCAATCCTACTTGGCTTACATTGGAATTCTACTGACACAGATGGTACAATTTCTCTTATTGGAATAGATTATGATGGGGATTTAACCATCGATATACCCCTGTTAGGCAATACTGGGGCATATTCAGCAGAGGATTATACAACTCAAGATGGAGAGGTCTATTCTGGTTTTTTTGCGATTCCATTTGAATCTGGATTATCTTTCCATAGAGGGCAGACTCCAACAGATTGTAAATGGTCCATAACCCGTACGATTACTGTGATGGCAGTTGATGATGATGGTGCAACTTCGTTTGATTACATTACAAGCAACGCATTCAATCCAGTAATCTCAGCAAGCATGGGCTATTTGTACTATAACGCCTATGACGCAATGGACTTTGAACAATCCTCGCCAGGAATTATCTCGCAGGCTGATTATGATTGGATAATGGGAGTCAGTCCAAGCACTTGCCCCGCTCCAGCTGTATTTTCACTGACATTTGATTCGGGGGCTGTCAGTAGCGGCGACACCGATACATTAGGCGTATTGACTTTGGTCTCTGGAGCAGCAACCAATGTTCAGGGCCAAGATGGTTGTAATCCAATTTATATTGGGTTGTCTTGGGATGGTCAGAACTATGGTCAGTTATGCTCTAGTTTTTCCGTCCAATTTTCTGGCACGGATGCAGCAAATCCGGTTGCAGGCGACACATACACAATTTCAGAAGCAAGCGATGATGTGTGTAATCCGACCAATATTTGCGATGGGATCTATGTTGATTTTAATCACGATGGTGGAGGTGACCAAGTAAGCCATCGAATTTATGCATCTTGAGAATGATTACTTGGCTCTGTGGGCAACGAATCACTGTGGCTTTGTTGCGATGAAACGGACTGCCATTCCAGGGAACAATAGTCTTCCCTTCACCGGAGCAAACCCAACTTCTCGCATCATCCGTTTGTATTGACGAGTTGTGCCAAAGTGGACATAAGTCTTGGTCAGCCATTTCCATGGGTGCTCATCTTGTTTACAGACTAGACGAGCGTAAGTTCCGACCCACAGTTTCATCCACAACCAACCCATCCATCCGTGCAGGAAGTTCGCCTTCCCAGCATCGCAGATTACTAACTTCCCACCGGGTTTCAAGACTCTAATAATTTCCTCTAATCCCTTACGTTTGTCTTGAAAATCTCTGAATGAAAATATACAACAGACTACATCAAATGAGTTGTCGGAAAGTGGGATTTCTTCAGCTGTCCCAGCCACAAATGTTGCTACAGTTTCTTGGCGCTCGGCGCGGGCGGCGTTGACACGAGTACGTGCTACATCTAACATCGCCGGTATTGGGTCTAAACAGGTGACTTCGCATCCGACAATTCGCTCGGCGAAAGTTCCCGGCCCACATCCTACTTCTAAGACGGTGCTTCCGGTTGGGATTTGTGCTCTCACTCCTTTGCGCCAGCGTTGGTCTTGACCGAGTGTAGCGAAGCGATTTATGCGATCATAAACGGGAATGGTTGCTTCTAAATTTGCTTGCAATTCAGACCAGTCAGAGTCGCCAATATGCTCGCTGTCCATGCCGCTCCCTCTACCTTGGGTCAGGGGTTTTATGTTTCAACGCGTCGGATGGCTGGTACTCGGTGAAACTCACTGTCAAGGCGAGTGAAAACGCACCTATTTTCGTACCCTATTTCCTCGTCTGATTGGCAACTAATATTCAGGGTAGTTCAGGAACCTGCAAGAATCGTTTTGTTTATGGGTCGGTTACACTCATAAACCGTTCATCTGTCGCCCATCCACCCAAGGGGTGGTTCTATGTCTCGTGAGGAAGTTCTTCGTTCAATAAAGGATGCTGAGAAAAAGGCTAATCAAAAACTTGCCAAGGCTCAAAATGATGCTAGTGGCATTGTAACTAAGTCTCGTACTGATGCTGGTGAAGTAGTTGCAAATGGAAAGAAGGAAGCAGAGGCTGCTGCACAAGAGATTCTTGGTGATGCTCACAATGCAGCTAACAAAGATGCTGACAAAGTTCGTGCAAAAGGAGAGAAAGACCTTGATACAATTCGAAGCCAAAGTGAGAGCAACCGTGTAGCAGCAATTGAAGCGGTTCTAGACAACTTTACTGCCGAGTAATTGAAGTGAGTTTTTGGAGTTGAAGATATGGGTAAATTAACGACTCAAGGGATGTCTCGGTTAACTGCCGCAGGCACATTCCCTAACCTCGATAATGCCATTGAAGCACTTGCAGCTCTGAAAGCAATTCACGTCGTTGATTATTCTGGTGATGAAGATGGCCTGAAGTTAGGCAAGCCAAATCCATCATCGGAGGGAATTGGGCGAAATTTGAACCGATACCGAAGCGTCATCTCACAAATTACTACTAGTGACATCAAAGTTCCTCTTGAAGCCAAACCAATCCGCTTGAAGATGGCTGCAGATTTACCTTCTCTAGTTGATGAAATGCTAACTTCCTCTGACAGAATAGATGCCATTGAGGCTGAACAAGGTGCAATCGCTGAAGAAGCGAGTGCACTTGAAACACTCAAGCCACTGGGTATTGATCTTGATTTGCTTTCGGGATATGAAGGTGTCACAGTATTTGTTGGCAATGTTAGTGGTGCACCGGCTACTAAGAAAGCAGCTGGCGATGGAATCGCAATCATTGGCGGCGACAAGAAGAAAGTGGCAGCAGTATTCTGCAGAAATGAGAATGCACCGACAGTTCAGTCCGCACTTGATGATGCAGACTTCTCTTCATTAACGGTACCAGTAGGCGAAGGGGATATTGGTGCACGACTTTCTGATTTAGCAGCACGAAATCAAGACCTATCAAATGAAATGGATGACCTCCAATCAGAGTTAGATACTTGGGGCGAAAATAATGGTGCATCTTTGCAAGGGGGTGTTGAACTCCTTGAGAGAGACATGGCAATTGCTCTAGGCCCAGTCAAGGTCGCAACTAGTGAGCACACTTTCGTACTTGATGGGTGGGTAGAAACCTCTCGAAGCGATGAAGTGAAAGCAGCCCTTTCTGAAACCTGCCTCTATGTTGAAACCGAGCCATTCAAGATTACTCCAGGTGGAGGTGGACATGGTCACCATGGTCCAGAACTAGAGATGCCTCCAATCAAGTTTGCAGACAGACACACCAGCAAGCCAATGGAATTGATTACTGATTTGATGGGTCGGCCATCCTACGGTAAAGTTGACCCGACATTATTCATGTTCTTCACTTACCCTCTTTTCTTCGGGCTAATGCTTGGGGATATGGCGTACGGATTTATGACAATGGGTGTTGGTTACGCACTTTACAGAGCAAAGGGTCATGATGAAACCATGATGCTAGCGGCTAAATTCCTAGGTTACATTGGATTAGCCACAGTATTCTTTGGTTATCTATACGGTGAATTTGCAGGGTTTGAGATATTGCCTCATGGTAGTTGCGATATTGGAACGATTGTTAGCGCCCACGCGTGCGAAGCCGCACATGGGCAGTGGCACTGGACTGCTTCTGAAGCACCTGCTTGGGCAACATGGCCAACAATCTTCTATCCAAATGGTGGAGAATTCCACTGGTCAACTAGTGAGTTGAGTTTCTTCGCTTTCGCTGGAATTGAGCATGGCCTTCCTTTCGGAGCGGCCTTCTCATACCCATTCCACAGAGTCACAATGGCATCTGTTGGTGGTAATCTTGAGGATCTAATTCTTCTAACAATTTACTTAGGTGTATTCCACACCTTGCTAGGATTGGCCATCGGATTTCGTGATTCATGGCTTTACGGTGATTCACATGGTAATGTTGGACCAGCAGTTGCCTTCTTTGACAAGGGCTCTTGGATTGCAATTCTAGTAGGTGGATTCCTCTTTGCATACGCCTTCCTTGGGATGAAAGGTGACCACGGCCAAGGTTATCTTGACTTCCTTTCTCAAATGCAACTTATTGGTATAATCATTGCTTGTAGTGGTGTATTGATGTTGATTTATGCCTCATACAAATACCACGGTATGCCACTTGCTATCGCAGCAATGTTGGGCCCGATTGAAGGAATTGGTATGATGTCAACAGTCGTATCCTATGTGCGTCTATTCGCAGTAGGTATTGTCGGAGTTAAAATTGCTGAGACTGGGAATCATATGCTCTACGGGCAAATGGAAGATGGTCACGGTACTGGAATGGTGGGACTGATTAACGATTTATCTCATCAGGATGTTAGTGGATTTATTCTGGCTGCAATCCTTTTGCCAATGATACTGCCATTTGTTCTTAAGATTCTCAAAGTAGATATCCCCCAACTTAGTTTCAAGATGCAACTCTTAGCAGGATTTGTTATTTCAGGAGGTCTTGGTTTCGCATTTGGTGTAGGTAGCAGTATTTTCCTACTGATTGTCCTTTTCTTTGGTTGGTTGGTTGTTCAAGGGTTCGCTTGGTTACTAGGTGTTGTTAGCCCTAACATCCACGCTGCTCGACTTCACTTGGTTGAGTGGATGAAACAATTCTATGAGGTTCTAGGTGAGAAGTTCTCACCATTTGGGTTTACAGCTCGAACTGTGGAGGTTGAGCAATAATATATCAGATTCCTATGCAAAGCATGGAAAAAATGGAGGAAAGAAATATGAAAATAAATATGGTAAGAGGAATGCGTTTGATGCTTGTTCTAATGAGCATCAGCCTGATTGCTGGAGTAGTTAGTGGACAAACCGCTGACGAAATAGCTGAGAAGGATACAATGGCAAAGTTAGGTGCGGGTATCGCACTTGCAGGTTGTGGAATTGGAACAGGTCTTGGACAAGGACAGATTGGGGCTGCAGCAGTCGGAATGATTGCAGAAGACAGTTCAAAATTCGGTACTGGTCTACTGTTCACAGTACTACCTGAGACCGTTGTGTTGTTCGGATTCCTTGCAATGTTCTTGTTGTGAGTAAATCGTAATTGGAGAATTGGAGGAGGATGAACTGAAATGACGCTAGAAGCGTTGGCAAGCGAAATCGCCATTGCGGCGAAAAAGGAGGCGAAGGGTATCACCGACGCAGCCAAAACAGAAGCCAAGGGAATTCTCAATGAAGCAAAGGCTGAGGCGAATGCACACAGTGAGGATATCAATTCTCGTGCTGTTCGTGAGAGCTCCCAGATTAAGACTGAAACAGTTGCAAGTGCACGACAGGCTAACCAAAAGGCACAACTTATCGCAAGGCGCGAGGAGTTGGATGCTACATGGGACGCAATTCGTGAACAGGTAGGTTCGTCAGGTATGAAGGGTCGAGCAGGGCTAATCAAAGTACTTCTCGCTCAAGCCAAAGGTGAAGCGGAAAAAGGCATGATCATACGTCCGGTTGGTATTGACCGACCGGTATTAGAAAAGGCCAACCCTAGTTTTGACTTCGGAAACGATGTTGAAGGCTTAGGTGGGTTTGTGCTGGAAACTGGGGACGGCTCAGTCGTTCTTGATTACCGCTTTGATGGGCGATTAGAAGATTCATGGAAATCATGTCTCTCAAGCGTGACATCAATACTTTTCGGAGACGCCTAAGCGGATGGTGGATTAGTTATGGCATCGATATCTCGTGGCAAGTCAAATTGGGCAAATGCCTCTGCGCGCAGTAAGGCGCGTAAGGCTGGCTTAATTGACTCAACACAAATGCGACAATTATTGTTGCAGGAACCCGA